>Ga0172370_10002270_pt1 | contig 28033 bp, 24 predicted proteins | sample LakKiv5m_FD_114538 | JGI IMG/M metagenome (GOLD analysis project Ga0172370, IMG submission 114538) | Freshwater microbial communities from Kabuno Bay, South-Kivu, Congo - kab_022012_11.5m | ecosystem: Environmental > Aquatic > Freshwater > Lake | place: Democratic Republic of the Congo...
GCCGCCGGTGCTGAGGCCCATGCGGCCCATGTCCTTGTACGTCGTGTAGCTGATGCCGTCGAGGTGGGCGGGGACCCAGATGAAGGTCATGCCCTTGTAGCTCTGGCTGGGGTCGGTCTTGACGAGGGAGCAGTGGCCGCTCGGGGGACCCCACTTCTCGCACTCCTTGGGACCGGAGACGTAGGCCTTCTCGCCGTTCATGACGTAGGCCTGCTTCTCCTCGTTCCACGGCGCGATGGTCTTGATGGCGCCGAGGTCGGAGCCGCCGCCGGGCTCAGTGGTGTTGATGCCGGCGAACGCCTTGCCGGCGGCCACGGCGGGGAGCAGTTCCTGCTTGAGCTCGTCGCTGCCGTAGAGATTGACGATGTACGACCAGCCGATGGTGAGCAGCGTGTAGACCGGCGTGCTCATGGAGAGGTCGGCGCGGGCGATCTCGTGCACGGTGATCATCGCGTAGGTGAGGCGCTCGTCGTCGGGAAGCGGCATGCCGCCGTACTCTTCCGGGATGGTCGTGCCGAACATGCCCATCTCGGCCATGCCGGCGGTGATGTCGTCGGGGATCCCATCCTCGGCCTCGTCGATGCCGCGGGCGCGCGGCTCGAGGTTCTTGACCAGCCATTCGCGGATCGCCTGGCGGTACATCTCCTGCTCGGTGGTGTAACGGAAGTCCATGCAGCTCCCTCCTTGGGGAACGGGTGTGAACGCCCCCGGAAACGACGAAACCCCCAGGGGACGCCAAAGCGTTCGCTGGGGGTCCATGACCTGTAGCGCAGAGGGCGGAGACGGCGCCCTGCCGCGGTCATGTGTGCAGCGCCCACATCATAGGCCGACCCGGCGGCGGTGCGCAAGTCCCCGCCGTTTCGACAGGATGGAGCAGCTTTCGGACACGTGTACGACCCGGTGGCGCCGCGGATGCGGCGACGAAGGTCAAGTCCTGCGCCCGCGACGTCGAAATAGACGGAGACGACACCGTTCAAGACCACAGATCCCGCCGAGGCGCCGGACCAGGGCATCTCTGCGGGCGATACCGCGAAGAGGAGGGCGTCATGCGTGATGTGAGCCGACGACAGCTGGGACGCTCGTGGCGGTCCCTGTACTTCGCGCTGATGGTCTCCTTGGCCGCCGTCCTCCTGACCGTCGCCACCCCAGCCGCCCCGGCTGCGGCGGCAGGCTCCGACGCCGGGAACGGGACGGCTGCGTCTGTGACCGACGGCCCCCGCATCGCCCGGCTCTCCGCGACCCGCGCCGCCCGCACCCAGCAGGTGACCGTGACGGGTACCGGCTTCGGAGAGCAGCGGGGCGACGCGGTGGTCACCTTCGGGGGTCGGCGGGCGACCGCCTACATCAGATGGAGCGACGAGCGCATCATCTGCCGGGTGCCGGCCAAGGCCAAGCTCGGCAGGATCCGGGTACGCGTGCAGACCGGCCTCGGCCTGAGCAACGCGCGATGGCTGCGCGTGCGCCTCGCTGACCGGCTCGGCACGCCCCAGCCGGTGCGGCCCGAGGGCACGGTCGAGAGCGCCCGCCCACAGTTCCGCTGGCGGGCGGCGGCGAACGCGACCAGCTACGAGGTCCGGGTCGTCCTGAACGGGGTGACGATCTACTCACAGGCCCGCGTCAAGCAGCGTTCGCTGCGCCTCTCGCACGCGCTGCCGGAGGGCGCCCCCGTGAGCTGGAAGGTGCGTGCCCGGCGCGCCGGGCGCGCCGGTCCGTGGAGCCAGGCGGCGGAGTTCCGGGTCCGCCGCCGCCCGACGAACGGCGGGGACACCACCTACACGGAACTCGCACTCTTCGCCGGGAACTTCGTGCCCCAGGGCTTCCGCACCGCCGACGGCAGCGTCCAGCAGTTCTACGACCCGCTGGCGCGGAGGCAAGACACCGACTTGGTGATCCTCTACGTCCTGCTCCACACCGCCTACGGCGGAGACGGGCGCACCACCTTCGGCCTGCCGCTGGCAAAGGACTGCCCGCCCGGGGCGCGACCCGACGACTATGGCAACAACGGCCGCTGGCTCGTGGCTGCAACAGGCATATTTCCGCTCGGCATCCCCGACGACGCCTTCCCCGGCCAAGTGGCGTTCAGCGCCTCGGCCGGCCTGCCGTGGAACGGGTCGTTCCGGCAGAAGCTGGCCGACCAGGGCGCCGTCGTGAACCCTGCCGGCGCCGAGGTCTTCACCGGCTGTGCCGCCTACGACGTGCCCGCGGACCACGAATCGCCTGACGCGGGCTGCCTCGTCGGCGAGCTCCGCCTCTTCAAGCAGACGACCGACTTGCCGGACGGCTTCATCCCGGCGGACGGTCGCGTGCTCGAGGTTTGGGACACCCACGCGCACACGGTCCTCTACTCAGTGATCACCGCCGCGTACGGGTGGGTCTCGAGCACCCAGTTCCGCGTGCCTGCGGTGACGGCGCCCGACGGCTACGTCTGGGCCATCGCCGCCGAGGGCGACTACCCGGTGCGGCAGTGAGCGAATCCTTGGGCGCCCGCCCATGCAGTGCGCGACAGAGGAGGCGTTGACGATGAAGGCAGCCCCAGGAACGGCCGGAGGCCAGTTCGACAGGCGGCCCGGCGAAGCCGTTCAGTCCCGCCGGACGCGGCGGACTCTGCCTGCGGCGCCGCTCCTCGCGGCGTGCGCCACGCTGCTCCTCCTCACCGGCGGCTTGGTCGCCCTGGCGACCCCAGCCGCCCCGGCTGCGGCGGCGGGCTCCGACGCCGGGAACGGGACGGCTGCGTCTGTGACCGCCGCCCCCCGCCTCGCCCGCCTCTCGACGACCCGCGTCGCCCGCACCCAGGTGCTCACGCTCTACGGCAGCGGCTTCGGCGACCGGCGCGGGACGTCGGCCGTGAGCTTCGGATCGCTGCACACCCGCACTTACCTCAGCTGGAGCGACGAGCGCATCGTCTGCCGGGTGCCCACGCGCGCGAGGATCGGCGCGCTCCGGGTGTGCGTGGTGACACCCTCCGGGACGAGCAATGAGCGCCTGCTGCAGGTGCGGCGAGCGATCACGCTCGGCACACCCAAGCCGGTGCGGCCCAAAGGCACGATCGAGAGCGTCCGCCCACAGTTCCGCTGGCGGCCCGCCAAGAACGCGACCAGCTACGAGCTGCAGATCGCCATGAACGGCGTCCCCGTGTTCACCGGGAGCCGCGTGGTGAAGCGCTCCCTTCGGCCTCCTGAGCGACTGGCCGCCGGAGCAGTCATGACGTGGAGGGTGCGCGCCCGGAGGGCCGGGCGCGTCGGACCCTGGAGCCCCGCCCTGAGGTTCCGCGTGAGGGACGATCTTGTGAGCCTGGACCCGGACCTCGCCTGGCTCGCCGGCCACTTCTACGACGGTGGCGTCATCGCGCACTTCTACGGACCCGGCGAGGATCCGTTCTATGCCGCCGGTCAGGTGCGCGGGATCATGGTGGCGCCGGGCGACCTGGGGCAGTGGGCGTGGGCGCCGGCGCAAGTGGACTACTACCGAGGACCACACCTGTCCGACTGGGACGGCGCCCGGAACACGGAGTCGGTCCTCGGGCAGTTCGGTCGCGGCGACTACGCGGCGGCGGCCGCCCGGGCGTGCAACGCCGGCGGTCACTCCGACTGGTACCTGCCCGCCTACGCAGAGCTCATCTACCTCGTGCGCCCCGTCCGCGCGGCCGCACAACTGCCGGATGACTGGTACTGGAGCTCGAACCTGGCGTACCTCGATGCGCGCGCAGGCAGACTGGGGCTCGCGGTCAGCTGGAGCACGGAGGTCCGATGGGATCCCTGGGGTTCTCAGCGCCGCGTCTGCGCCGCCCGTCAGTTCACCTACACGCTCTCCGTCGGCCGGGAGTATGGCGGCGGCGTGGTCGGCTACGTGCTCGAGCCCGGCGATCCCGGCTACGTCACCGGCGAGGTCCACGGGCTGATCGTCTCGACCTCAGCGAGCGCCCTTTCGACGACCTGCCCCTGGGCAGGAGACGCCGCGGCCGTGAGCACCGGCGCGACGGCGACGGTCCTCGGGGCAGGGGCGATGAACACGGCCGCGATCGTCAACGCCCTGGGCGCGCCGGCGCGCCGGCAGTCGCCCTACGCCGCCTACCTGGCGACCGGATCCGGCGATCAGGGCTTCAGCGACTGGTACCTGCCGAGCAAGGACGAGCTCGCCAGGCTCCACGAGAACAGGACGGTGATCGCAGGCCTCGTCGACGACTGGTACTGGAGTTCGTCGGAGAGCGGCGCGGGCACAGCCTGGGCGCAGGAGTTCCCCGGCGGGGAGCAGCAGGCGCAGGTCAAGACGGAGCGCAACGGCATCCTGTTCGTGCGCTCGTTCTGAGAAGCCGCCTCTAGTGGCGCTCCACCGCCGAGCCGTCAGGTCGCGCGCTCGGCAGCGGCCCCGCGGCCTCGCCGAGCACGAGCGGGCTCTGGTCCACGGCCTCGAACACCTTGTGCAGCGCCGAGATGAGAGCGCCCTGCGAGTGCCCGCGGTACCGGTACCGGAGGAGCGCCTCGATCTCCGCCCGCTCGGTGAGCACGTTGCGGCCGACCAGCAGGCGCTCGAGGAAGTCCGTCGCGGCGGCCATCATCAGTGTCGTGCTGCAGGCGGTCACTCGCCCGTCGGCATCCACCTCGAGTACGATGCCGACGCGCTTGTACATGGCCTGATGGCTGACGTCCTGGGGGAGGCGCGCGTAGCCCGAGAAGAGGAAGGTGGTCGGCTCGTCCATGATGCCGAATGCTACAGGGCGGCCGCGCGCCGGGCAACGCCGTCGTACGGCGCTGCTCCTGTTGCATCGCCGCCGCCCCCGTGTATCATGGATGCGCTGCCGTATGGCCCGGGCCGGCGGCGTTCCCACCGGCCCCTCCGTCAGGCCCTGCCCCCCAGCTGAGACGTTCGCTGCTCGCTGGGGGCTTTCGCGTTAAGGCTCCCGCCAACGCCGGAGAAGGGGAGACTCAGATGGCCGAGCACAACGGCCTCGACGGCAAGTTGATGACGATCGGCGAGGCCGTCGGGCGCTTCGTCCACGACGGCTGCCAGATCGCCGTCGGCGGTTTCACGATCACCCGCAACCCGATGGCGGCGGTCTACGAGATCGTCCGCCGCCGCATCAAGGACCTGCACCTGGTCGCCCACAGCAACGGGCAGGCGCTCGACGTGCTGATCGGGGCCGGCTGCGTCGCCCGCCTCGACATCGCCTACGGCGGCAACGGCCGCTTCGCGCCCACCTGCATCCGCTTCCGCAAGGCGGTGGAGCGCGGCGAGCTCCTCGTCGAGGACTACACCAACAACCAGATGACCCTGCGCTTCCTGGCCGGGTCGCTGGCAGTGCCGTTCATCCCCAGCAAGTCGGGCCTCGGCACCGATGTGCTCGGCCGCGAGGGCTTCCCGCCCGAGCTTCGCGGCAAGGACGGCGTCCCCTCGAAGAAGGTCGTCGTCGTCGAGAACCCCTTCGGCGCCGGCGGCGACGAGGTCGCCCTCGTACCCGCGCTGACGCCCGACGTCTCGATCATCCACGCCCAGCAGGTGAGCACCGACGGCACCGTGCGCATCAAGGGGCTCACCTTCGCCGACCTCGAGCAGTGCAAGGCGTCGAGGGCGGTGGTCGTCACCTGCGAGGAGATCGTGCCCGAGAGCTACCTGCGACTCGACCCCGGTCAGAACTCCCTGCCCCCGTTCCTCGTCGACGCCGTGGTCCCGGTGCCCTACGGGGCCCACCCCACCGCCGTCCCCTACTTCTACGACTACGACCCGGCGCACCTGAACCTGTACAAGAAGGTCGCCAAGGACGACGACGCCTGGGCCGCCTACCTGCGCGAGTGGGTCGACGATGTCGCGAGCTGGGACGACTACCTCGACAAGGTCGGCGGCGCGCAGGTGGCGCGCATACGAGCGAACACCGTCGCCGGCTACGCGCCCGGCCTGGACAGGAGGTGAGGGAGATGACCGAGCCCACGAAGACCCGCGAGGGCGCGGCGCCGACCACCGGTTCCCCCGCCCACTCCGCGCGCGAGATGATGGCGATCGCCGCCGGACGGTTCATCAAGGACGGCGACGTGCTCTTCGCCGGCACCGGCGTGGCGATGCTGGCGGCGACCGTCGCCAAACGCATCCACGCCCCCCACGCGCACATCTTCTTCGAGACCGGCGGCATCGGGCCGACACTCGAGGAGCTGCCCATGGCGGTCGCCGACCCGCGCGTCATGGCCTACGCCAACCTCAACGCGGGCCTCGTGGAGGCGTTCAGCTACGTCGCCAACCCTCGCCTGCACACGATCGCCTTTCTCGGCGCCGCCCAGATCGACCGTTACGGCAACATGAACTCGACGGTGATCGGCGACTACCTGGCGCCGAAGGTCCGCTTCAGCGGCAGTGGCGGGGCCTGCGACGCCGGCTCGCTGGCCAGCGGCTACATCGTCTTCATGCAGCACGGCGTCGAGAAGTTCGTCGAGAAGCTCGACTACCTCACCACGCCGGGCTGGCTCAGCGGCGGCGACTCCCGCCGCCGCGCCGGCTACCGGCGCGGCGGCCCCATGGCCGTGGTCACCAACCTCTGCGTCCTCAAATTCGACGAGGACACGCACGAGATGTACCTGGCCGAGAGGTACGAGGGCGTGACCCCGGAGGAGGTGCAGGAGCACACCGGGTTCGCGCTCGACGTCACCCGATCCACCCTGACCGAGCCGCCGAGCGCCGAGGAGCTGCGGATCCTGCGTGACGACGTCGACCCGCAGCGCCTGATCCTGGGCTGACCGAAGCACGCCCGGCACGCGGCGCGCCCCGCGGCGGCGCGCCGCACTCGGCGCTCCCCGCCGACCCCTTGCGCACGGCTTCACAAACTGTGACAATGCCGCCAATCGGGCTAGATGGCTGGAGGGTATCCCCATCGACGCCCGGCCAGCGTCTGGTGCGCGGGAGCGGTTCGCCGACGTACTCCCTTGAGGGTTCCGAGCCTGTGGTGCCGGACACGTTCATAGGAGGATTTCGCATGGGCGAAATCAACGCTGGGGACACCGGTTTTGTCCTCATATCAGCCGCGCTGGTCGCGCTGATGACCCCCGGCCTCGCGTTCTTCTACGGAGGCCTCGTCCGCCGCAAGAACTTCCTGGCGATCATGATGCAGAGCTTTATCAGCATGGGCATCGTGACGTTCATCTGGGTCTCGGTGGGCTACTCGCTGGCGTTCTCGGGGGACATGCTCGGAGGCCTCATCGGGAATCTCGACTGGGCGTTCCTCAACGGGGTCGGCGAGGCGCCCGGCCCATGGGCGCCGACAATCCCGGCCCTGGCGCACTTCACCTACCAGGAGATGTTCGCCATCATCACGCCGGCGCTGATCACCGGCGCCTTCGCCGACCGGGTGAACTTCAAGGCTTACCTCTGGTTCCTGGTCGCCTGGAGTCTGCTCGTCTACGTGCCCTTCACGCACTGGATCTGGGGCGGCGGCTTCCTCTCCGAGTGGGGCGCCCTCGACTTCGCCGGCGGCATGGTCGTCCATGTGAGCGCCGGCATGGCCGCCCTGGCCTCGGTCTGGGTCGTCGGGCGGCGCGTGTTCGCCAAGGGCGAACGCAAGGTGCCGCACAACATCGCCTTCGTCGGGCTCGGCACCGGCCTGCTGTGGTTCGGCTGGTTCGGGTTCAACGGCGGGTCGGCGCTGGCCGCCAACGGCATCGCCGCCCTCGCCTTCGTGAACACCGACATCGCCGGCTCCATCGCGATGTGCACGTGGCTGTTCATCTCCTGGAAGGTCGACGGCAGGCCGAGCCTCATCGGCGCGTTCACCGGCGCGGTCGCCGGCCTCGCCTGCGTCACGCCCTGCGCAGGGTACATCCCGACGTGGTCCGCGTTCATCATCGGTCTCCTCGCCGGGTCGGTGTGCTACGGCGCCGTCAAGTTCAAGGAGCGCATGAAGTGGGACGACGCCCTCGATGTGTGGGCCGCGCACGGCGTCGGCGGCATCATGGGCTCGATCGCGCTCGGCGTGTTCGCGAGCACGGCCGTCAACGCCGCGGGCGCCGACGGGCTGCTGCGCGGTGACCCAGGCTTCCTCGGCATCCAGATCGCCGCGGTCGCCATCGTCGGCGCCTACTCCTTCGTCGTCACCTGGCTCATCCTGAAGATCATCAACATCTTCGAGCCGGTGCGCGTGCCCGACGAGATCGAGCAGCGCGGCCTCGACAGCCAGCTGCACGGCGAAGAGGCATACGCGTTCGACTGACCGTCTGAGAGGCCGCCGGCGGCCGCGAGGCGCGCCCGGCGGCCCCGACCACGACCACGAACGGGCGGGGCCGAAAGGGAGCGGCCCCGCCCGTTCGCACGTACGCGGCGTCGCGCCGGCTCAGCCGGCGGCCGGCTCGGCGACGTGCACGCCGGCGTCCGCCAGGCTTCGCATCCAGAGCTCCGGCTCGGCGACCGAGAGACCCACCTCGTTGCCGTCGTCGAGCTCGAGCACCAGGCGCCGCCGCCGCCCGTCGGCGGCCTTCTGGGACCCGCGCCCCAGCCGCGCACCGGAGATGCGGACGAGAGGGATACTGAGACGCTCGCCGGCGATCGGCTCGAAGACCACACGCCGGCCGGTGAGTCCGGCGACGCCGTTGCCCTTGGCGCGGCTGTAGGTGTGCGTGGCGCCGCCGTACGAGGCGCCCTGCAGAGGTATCGCCCACGTCTCGCCGAGCCGTTCCACCTCGTCGCGCAGGTCGTCGGCGCGCGCCTCGGCGCCGGCGCCGACGCGGCGCGTCACGAACAGCACCGCGACGAAGATGGCGGCCATGACGCCCGCGAGGATGAGGATGGTGACGACGAGTCCGCTCGACACGCCCTGGGCTCCCATGAGGCAGAAGGGGCGCCGCGGCCCTCAGGCCGCGGCGCCCCGCTGATGTCTGGCTCCTCGGGTAGGACTCGAACCTACAACCCTTCGGTTAACAGCCGAATGCTCTACCATTGAGCTACCGAGGACCGCTCCGGCCGGCAGATTATAGGCCACTCGCCGCAGCCGGACAAACGTGAGAGAGGGCGCCGGCGCGCCGGGAAGGTCCCGGCGCCGGCGCCTCGACACCCTCAGTGCCAGCGTGGCTCCCGCCACCAGCCGTGCGGAACGCCGTAGGCCTCGGAGCCGGTGGTCTCGTGGCTCCGCAGCCCCCGGCGCGCCTCGGCGGTGAGCTTCCGCTCGAGTCCCTCCCGCGACTCCTCGAAGCGGGGACGCCAGTAGCTCTCGTCGCCGGGCGGCAGCCCGGCGAGCTCGTGGCCCGCGACCACGGCGGTCGCGGCGGCGTGCGCGTCGACACGCTCCTTCCACCATTCCGGATGCTCGATCCGCGTGCCGAACCGGGCCGCGGGCGCGGCGATGTCGGCCGCGGCCTCGCCGCTCGGCGCGAAGGCCCACGACTCGGCCTGCAGGCTGACCGAGCTGTTGGGAGCCGCGGCGGCGAACCGGCCGAGAGCATCCAGCGTCTCGGCGGCCGTCGCAGGCGTCTCGCCCGGCTGGTTGAAGGTGAAGCGGGCGGACGTGACCACTCCCTTGGCGTTCAGGTACTCCATGAGGTCCAGCGCGTGCGCGACCGCCTTCTGCGGGTTCGCCGCCTGCCCGGTCCGCGAGAGGAGCTCGCGCGAGAGCGTCCCCACCTCGAGGCGCAGGCGCAGACGCGCCTGGTAGATCTTGTCGACGTCGAGCCGCGTCAGCGCCTCCGGCCGGCCGGCGATCGTGAGCGCCAGATCGCGACGATCGGCGGCGGCCAGACGGTCGAGGACCGTCCGGCGCCACCCAGGCTCGTAGCCGAAGGCGGGATCGAGCACGTCGATCCGCCCCGGAGCGAGACTCGCGACCCGGTCGATGGCCTCCAGAGCGACCGCCGGCGGGTAGGCGTGCCAGCCGCCGCCGCCCGGACGCAGCAGGCAGGCAGGCGCGTTGAACGGGCAGCCGCGGCTCAGGAAGAGTCCGAGCTCCGGCGACCCCCCGGACACGTAGGGATACGCGGCGAAGTCGGGCAGATGCGCCGCGTCGAGCGGCAGGGGGGTGCCCTCGAGCGACCGGCAGACGCCGGTCTCCCGGTCGCCGGCCGCCACTTCGCCGGCCAGCGTCACCACCGCGGTCTCGGCCTCGCCGGCGATCAGCCAGTCGAACGGCGCGTCGGGATGGTCGAAATCGCCGGGCCGGACCGAGACGTGGTGGCCGTGGACGGCGATGACGGCCTCCGGCAGGAGCAGCCGGACCTTGCCGGCGACGGCAAGAGCCGCGGTGTACTGCAGGGCGGACCAGCACGAGACGACGACCAGGTCCGCCGCGCGCTCCGCGAGCAGCCCCTCTGCAAGCTGCAGGAAGCTCTCTCGGGCGACGTCGTCAACCGGATTGCCGAGCTCCGTCTCGAGATCGAGCACGTCGGTGTCGTGACGCGCCCGGCGCAGCTCGGTGAACAGCTGCACGAGCTCGGGCTTGATCCGCGGACCGTCGGCCCAGCGGCCGCCGTACAGCGAGCCCGGGAACACCAGCAGGACGCGCGCGGACATCACTCGACGAAGTCGCGCAGACTCCGCGCCTCGCGGTACGCACGCAGCTTCGCCAGCGTCTTGGCCTCGATCTGGCGGATGCGCTCGCGCGTCACGCCGAACTTGACGCCGACCTCCTCGAGCGTGTGCGGGCGCCCGTCGATGAGCCCGTAGCGCATCTCGAGCACGCGCCGCTCCCGCGAGGTGAGCAGCTCGAGGACCCTGCTGAGGTCCTCGCCCTGCATGACCTCCCCGACGGCGTCGCTGGGCGCCACGGAGGCCTCGTCCTCGATGAAGTCGCCGAGCTGGGAGTCGCCCTCGTCGCCGACGGGGTTCTCGAGGCTCACCGGCTCCTGGCTGATCTTCTGGATCTCGCGGACCTTCTCGGGCGTGAGTCCCATGTCGGCGGCGATCTCCTCCGGCGTCGGCTCGCGGCCGAGGTCCTGCAGCAGCTGGCGCTGCACGCGGATGAGCTTGTTGATCGTCTCGACCATGTGCACCGGGATGCGGATCGTGCGCGCCTGGTCCGCCAGCGCCCGGCTCACCGCCTGGCGGATCCACCAGGTGGCGTAGGTGCTGAACTTGAAGCCGCGCCGGTAGTCGAACTTCTCGACGGCGCGGATCAGCCCGAGGTTGCCCTCCTGGATGAGGTCGAGCAGCGTGAGGCCGCGGTTGGCGTAGCGCCGCGCGATCGAGACCACGAGGCGCAGGTTCGCCTGGATGAGCTGGTTCTTGGCGGCCATGTCCTTGCGCTCGATGCGCTTGGCGAGCGAGACCTCCTGCTCGGCCGTGAGCAGCGGCACCTTGCCGATCTCACGCAGGTACATGCGCACGGGGTCGTTGCTGGCCGTCTTGATCGAGAGGTCGAGCTTGGCGGCGCCGGGCTCGGCCTCCTGCTCGGCCGGCGCTGCGGCGCGCGCCGAGGAGTGCGCGCCGTCACTGCCGACGACGTCGATGCCGAGGTCGTGGAAGACCACGTACACGTCGTCGATCTGTTCCGGCGTGAGGTCGACGTCCTGCAGAACCTCGAGGATGTGCTCGGCCGCGAGGTAACCCTGCTCGCGGCCCTCGTCGAGCAGCACCCGCACCTCTTCGACGGTGGTCACGAGCGATTCGTCTGTCTGGCGGTCTGGAGAAGGCTCAGTCACGTACTGGTTCAGTGCTCCTTGGATTCCACGGATCAATCGAGGAAGTCGCGCAGCCGCTGTGAATCGCGGTACGCCTTGAGTTTCGCGAGGGTCTTGGCCTCGATCTGACGGATACGCTCGCGCGTCACACCGAACTTCTGCCCGACCTCTTCGAGTGTGCGGGGATGTTCTCCTCTGAGTCCGAAACGCAGCTCGATCACTTTTCGTTCACGGTGCGTGAGCGTCCCGAGGACCATGTTGAGCTCTTCCTTCTGCATGATCTCGCTGACGGCCTCGACCGGCATGGTCGCGTCCTCGTCCTCGATGAAGTCCCCGAGCTGGGAGTCCTCCTCCTCGCCGATCGGCGTCTCAAGGCTCACCGGCTCCTGGCTGATCTTGAGGATCTCACGCACCTTGAGCGGTGTCGTGCCCATCTCGACGGCGATCTCCTCGGGCGTGGGCTCGCGTCCCATGTCCTGGAGCAACTGACGCTGCACGCGGATGAGCTTGTTGATCGTCTCGACCATGTGCACCGGTATGCGGATGGTACGCGCCTGGTCGGCGATGGCACGCGTGATCGCCTGGCGGATCCACCAGGTCGCGTACGTGCTGAACTTGTAGCCCTTGCGATAGTCGAACTTCTCGACGGCACGTATGAGGCCGAGGTTGCCCTCCTGGATCAGGTCGAGAAACAGCATGCCGCGGCCGACATAGCGCTTGGCGATCGAGACGACGAGGCGCAGGTTGGCCTCGATGAGCTTGCGCTTGGCGTCCATGTCGCGACGCTCGATGCGCTTGGCGAGCGACACCTCTTCTTCGGCCGTCAGCAGCGGTACCTTGCCGATCTCCTTGAGGTACATGCGGACCGGATCGTTGGTCGGTGTCTTGACCGAGAGGTCGAGCTTGGGGGCGATCTCCTCCTCGGGTTTGGCGTCCGGCGCCTCCGCGGCGGCCACACCCTCGCCTTCGAGGATGTCGATGCCGAGGTCGGCGAAGAGGTTGTAGATGCCGTCGATCTGGTCGGGCGTGAGGTCGACGTCCTGCAGAGCCTCGGCGACATGGTCGCCCGCCAGGTACCCCTGCTCGCGACCCTCTTCGACCAGGACACGGACCTCCTCGATGGAGAGCTCTGCGGCGTCGGCCGGCTTGGTGCGATCTTCGGCGGCGTCGGTCAAGTCCGTCTTCCCTGCCCTTCCTGGCTCTCTTCGTCGACCGGGAGAGCCCGCAGTGCCTCTCGCAGCGTGCGGCGCGCAGCCTCCATCTCAGCCAGCTGCGCGCTCTGCTTTCCCGTCTCGTCAGTCTTCATGGCGGCCCTGAGCCGCGTGATGATGCGGCTCACCTGCGCCTCCTGAAGCCGCAGGAACAACTCCTCTACGACCGTCGCCGTGAACCGCTCGCGACCGGCCCGCACGATGGCCTCCGCGTACACCTGGTCCTCGTCGCCGGTCGATTCCGGTTCTTCCGCCGTTTGCAGGGTATTCCCTGCGTCCCCGGCGGCCAATCGCGCCTTCACACGACGTAACGCGGCGCGTGTCTCGGCGGTCGCGAAGAGCTCCTCGTCCACGCCGGCCAGCACCTCGCGCCCCCGACCCGGCTCCGCGAGACACCCGGCCAGGAACCTGACCTCGAGCTCGTGGGCGCCGCCCACCGCGGCCCGGGCCACGTCGCGCACGGGCACGGATGCTGCTGGGTCTGTGCCGCGAGACTCGGCCGACGGTGATGGCCCGCTTCGCGAGCCTGTGGATGAGCGAAGCAGGTAGAGCGCAGCCTCGTCAGACAGGCCGAGAGCGTCCGAGATGTAGGTCAGCTCCTCGTCGCGCTCGTTTGGCGTCGCCTCACCGAGGACCTCTCGTATCTGCGCCATCGCGCGTTCCCGTCCGTCGGGTGTGCGGAGGTCGTGAGACGCGAGCGCCAAGCGGACGTGGAATTGTACCAGCGTCTGCGCCTCGGCGGCAAGCGCGCGAAAACCATCGCCGCCGCCGCCCGAGAGGACGTAGTCGGCGGGGTCCAGTCCGTCCGGGACGCGCACCACGTGCAGCGAGAGGTTCGTGCGCCGACCGATCGTGAGGGCGCGCTGCATGGCGCCGATCCCGGCGGCGTCGGCGTCGAAGCAGAGGTAGAGGTTCCTGGTGAGGCGTGAGAGACGGCCGAGCTGCTGCTCGGTGAGCGCCGTCCCCATGCTCGCGACCACATTGACGATACCGGCCTGGGCGAGCGCCAGCACGTCCGTGTAGCCCTCGACGACGTAGACCCGGTCCTCCGCCTTGGCCACGGCTTTGGCTCTGTCAAGGCCGAACAGCGCCTCGCTCTTGTGGTAGAGCAGCGTCTCCGGCGAGTTGAGGTACTTCGGCTTCTCGTCGCCGAGCGTGCGGGCGCCGAAGCCGAGCGTGCGACCGCGGTCGTCGGCGAGCGGGAACATGATGCGGCCGCGGAAGCGGTCGTAGGGCCGGCCGCTCTTGCCGGGGATCACGAGACCCGCGTCCAGAAGGTCCTGCTCAGTGAAGCCTTTGCCGAGAGCGGCGTCCCGCAGCTTGTCCCAGGCCGGCCGGCTGAAGCCCACGCGGAAGGCGCGGCACACGTCGCCGCCGAGACCGCGCCGCTCGAGGTACTCGCGCGCCGGTGCGGCCGCCGCGGCGGTCCGCAGCACCCGCTCGAAGTGGGCGGTGGCGTCTTCGAGGAGGACGCGCAGACGCTCGCGGCGGCGGCGCTCCGCGTCGCCGCGAGCGCTCGACTCCTCGTACTCGAGGGCGATGCCGTACTTGTCGGCCAGGTACTCCACGGCGGCGGGGAAATCGAGGTTCTCCTTGGCCATCACGAAGCCGATCAGGTTGCCGCCGGCGCCACAGCCGAAGCAGTAGTAGAGCTTCTCGGTGGGATTGACCGAGAACGATGGCGTGCGCTCCTCGTGGAAGGGGCAACGGCCGCTGTAGTTGGCGCCGGCCTTGCGCAGCTCCGTGTACTGGCCGACGACCTCGATCATGTCCGCCGTCGCGACGACCTGCTCGATGCTGCTCTGGGCGATCTTCGGCATCAGCGCGGCGCCTCGTCGCGCGGCGCACGCGGCGCCTCGGTGCGGGCCTTCTCTTGACCGGCGAGGTACTTGAGGCCTGCCTCCCGGCGGCGGCGGGGCTTCTTGCCGTCGCGCGGGACCCGGTCCCAGCTCTGCCAGTGACAGCCGAGGCGGTCGTTGGCGACGATCAGCAGCACCGTGAGGCCGAGCATCCAGACGAGGTAGAAGAGCGCGAACAGCGCCCAGGCCTCGGGGGTCCTCTGCGCGGCGCCGTCCCCCGTGGAGGTCAGCGACAGCCAGCCGGCGCCGAAGACGACGACCGCCGGCGCCGCGGCGAGCGCCACGACGGCGATCGTGATCAGCGCAAGCACCGGGCGGCGGTCCACCGCCACCTCAGACAGGGGTCGTGATCGTTCGGGCCATGAGCACCTCGTCATGATACTCGTCGCCGCGACGGAACTGGGCGCGCCGCACGCCCTCTCGCTCGAAGCCGTGGCGCGCGTAGAAGGCGAGGGCGCGGGTGTTGTGCGGGAACGCGCTGAGGACGGCGCGTTCGTACCCGTTCCGCGACGCCCAGGCGAGCGCCTGTTCCAGAAGCACGCCGCCGATCCCCACGCCACGATCCGCCGACGCGACCGACATGCCCAGCCAGACGACATGGGCGGAAGCGGGGCCGGCGTCGGGCCAGAGGCCCAGGTTGCCGGCCAGCCGCCCCTCCAGTTGCGCGACCAGGAACAGCGAGCGCGGCGCGGCGGCGGCGTCGACGATGCGACGGCGCCAATCACGGGCCTTCGCCTCGCCGGGCAGCAGGAGAAGGGGGACCTCAGGCTCCGCGGCGACGGCGTCGAGGAGCCGGGTGAGAGGGCGTGCATCCTTCGGGCGCGCGTCACGGACGCGGATCGCGCGCCCGTCCGCGAGCGTCACCTCGATCTCACGTCCCAGCCTGGCCACGTGACCGCCTCCCACTCCCCGGCACGCGTGCGGCGCCGGCCCGGGCCGCTCCTGCATCGGGCCCGGGCCGGCGCCGGTCGTCATGCAGGTCGCGCCTACTTCTCGAGCCGCAGCTCGCCGCGCTCCTCGATGGCGGCCTGGGCCGCGGCGAGGCGCGCCACCGGCAGCCGGAAGGGCGAGCAGCTCACGTAGTCCATCCCGGCGCGGTGACAGAACTTCACCGTCTCCGGGTCGCCGCCCTGCTCGCCGCAGATGCCGACCTTGAGCTGCGGCCGCGTGCTGCGACCCTTCTCGATGCCGATCTCAACGAGCTGCCCGACGCCCTCCTGGTCGAGGGTCGCGAACGGGTCGGCCGGCCAGATCTCGAGCTCCTCGCTCGTGTAGAGCGGCAGGAACTTGCCGGCGTCGTCGCGGCTGACACCGAGGGTCATCTGCGTGAGGTCGTTGGTGCCGAAGCTGAAGAACTCGGCGACCTCGGCGATCTCGCCCGCCGTGAGCGCCGCCCGGGGGATCTCGATCATCGTGCCGACGAGGTAGTCGACGGTCACGCCCTGCTCGGCGAAGACCTTCTCGGCGACCTCGCGGACCACGGCCGTCTGGTGCTCGAGTTCCTTCTTCGTCCCGACCAGCGGGATCATGATCTCGGGGTGCGCCGCCCGGCCCTCCTTCTGGACCAGGCAGGCGGCCTCGAGGATGGCGCGGACCTGCATGGCCGTGATCTCCGGGTAGGCGATGCCGAGCCGACAGCCGCGGTGGCCGAGCATCGGGTTGCTCTCGTGCAGGTCCTCGACCTTGGCCCTGACCACGGCCTCGCTGATCCCGAGGGCGGCCGCCGTCTCGGCCGTGTCGGCCTCCTCGTGCGGCAGGAACTCGTGCAACGGCGGGTCGAGCGTACGCACCGTCACCGGGCGCTCGCCCATCACGCGGAAGATGCCGGCGAAGTCGTCGCGCTGCATCGGGAGGAGCTTGGCGAGCGCCGTCTCACGCGCCGCTGCGTCGTCGGCGAGGATCATCTCGCGCACGCTCATGATGCGCTCGCCCTCGAAGAACATGTGCTCGGTGCGGCAGAGGCCGATGCCCTCGGCGCCGAACTCGATGGCGTTGGCGCTCTGGTCGGGCTGGTCGGCGTTGGTTCGCACGCCGAGCGTGCGTGCCTTGTCGGCCCACTCCATGATCTCGGCGTAGTAGCGGTAGGAACGCGACTCCTCGGGGGTCATCGTCTTCTCGAGGAGCACCTGCAGGACCTCGGGCGGGCTCGGGTCGAGCTCACCGAGGATGACCTCGCCGGTGAAGCCGTCGATGCTGATCCAGTCGCCCTCGTCAACGGTGGCGCCGTCGGCCGTGAAGCGGCGTCCCTTGAGGTCGATGTCCAGCGCGCCGCAGCCGACGATGCACACCTTGCCCATCTGGCGGGCGACGAGCGCCGCGTGGCTGGTCATGCCGCCCTGCGCCGTGAGGATGCCCTGGGCGGCGTCCATGCCGCGGATGTCGTCGGGGCTCGTGAAGTCGCGGACGAGCAGGACCTTCTCACCTCTGGCCGCCCAGGCGACCGCGTCGGCGGCGTTGAAGACGACGCGCCCGGTGGCGGCGCCGGGGCCGGCGGGCAGGCCCTTGGCCTTGACCCGGCCCTCCTCCACCGCCTTGCGCTTGTCGTCGGGCCCGAAGATCGGCCGCAGCAGCTGGTTGAGCTGCTCGGGCTCGATGCGCATCAGGGCCTCGTCGGGAGTGATAAGGCCCTGGTCGCACAGGTCGACGGCGATACGGATCGCCGCCAGCCCGGTGCGCTTCCCGTTGCGCGTCTGCAGCATGAAGAGGCGGCCCTTCTCGATCGTGAACTCGAAGTCCTGCATGTCGCGCATCTCGCTCTCGAGCGTGTCGCGCACACGCATGAGCTCGTCGTAGACGTCCGGCCATACTTCCTTGAGCTCGGCCGCCGGGCGCGGGGTACGCACGCCGGCGACCACGTCCTCTCCCTGCGCGTTGACGAGGAACTCGCCGTAGAAAGCGTTCTCGCCGCTCGCCGGGTTACGCGTGAAAGCGACCCCGGTGCCGCTCTCGTCGCCGGTGTTGCCGTAGACCATCGTCTGGACGTTGACGGCGGTGCCCCAATCGTCGGGGATGTCGTAGAGGCGGCGGTAGGCCACGGCGCGGTCGTTGGTCCAGCTGCCGAAGACGGCGCTGATCGCGCCCCAGAGCTGGGCCCGCGGGTCGTCCGGGAAGACGTGGCCGGTACTCTCCTTGACCGCGGCCTTGAACTCGACGACGAGCTCCTTGAGGTCGGCGGCCGTGAGCTCGGTGTCGAAGGCGACGCCTCGCGCCTGCTTCATCGTCTCGAGGCGCTGCTCGAAGGGATCGCCCTCGTCGTCGCTCTCAGGCTTGCAGCCGAGGACGACGTCGCCGTACATGCTGACGAAGCGCCGGTAGCAGTCGTAGGCGAAACGCTCATTGCCGGTGGCGGCGATGACGCCCTTCACGGTGTCGTCGTTGAGACCCAGGTTGAGGACCGTGTCCATCATCCCGGGCATGGAGGCGCGGGCGCCGGAGCGGACGCTGAGCAGCAGCGGGTCGGCGGCGGCGCCGAACGTCTTGCCCGTGTCGGCCTCGAGCGCGGCGAGAGCGGCCTCGACCTGCTCGTCGACGCCGTCGGGGTAGCCCCCGTTGGCCGCGTAGTAGTTGCACACCTCGGTCGTGATCGTGAACCCGGGCGGCACCGGCAGGCCGATGACCGTCATCTCGGCGAGGTTGGCGCCTTTGCCGCCGAGCAGCTCCCTCATGGTCTTGTTGCCCTCGTTGAAGCGATAGACGAACTTCTCAGCCATCAGTGATTCTCCCCTTGGGACTCGGATTGTCGCGGCTGGTGCTCGGGTGCGATCCCTGGTCGGTGTCTCATGCCTGCGCAAGCGGCAGGCGACTGAACTCTCCGATACGGCCGATGAGGCCGGTGACGACCGCCAGCTGCGCCAGGCGGTTGGCGCGCACGGCGTCGTCCGGGTCCATGACGAGGACGGCCTCGAAGTACCGGTCGACGGCCGGCCGCAGACCGGCCGCGGCCACGACGGCGCTCTCCAGTTCGAGGTTGTCGAGGGCGTCGAGGAGCGGCCTGCGGGCGATCTCGCAGGCCGAGGCCAGCTCGCGCTCGGCGGCGTCCGAGAACAGCGCCGGGTCGACGACGCGCGACCCGGCCTCGGGGTCCTTCGCGGTGAGCGCCGCGCAGCGGTTGTAGGCGGTGATCGCGTCCTCGAAAAAGTCGCGCCCGGCGAGCGCGGCGAACGTGCGCGCCCGCGCCGCCACCGCCGGCAGGTCGCCGGCCGACGAACCCATGGCCGCCTCCACGGCGGGGAACGGCAGGTCCTCGTCGAGCAGCAGGACCTGAAGGCGCTCACGCACGAACCCGGTCGTCTCGGCCACGATGGCCGCCCGGCGATCGTCGTCCAGCCACTCGATGCCCTGGAGCTCGAACTGGTCGACTGCCGCGTGCAGCAGCCCCGTGAGCGGGAACCGGAGGCTGAACTCAAGGGCAAGCCGGACGATGCCCATGGCGGCGCGGCGCAGTCCGTAGGGGTCGCGAGAGCCGGAGGGCCTCTGCCCGGCCACCCAGGCGCCCACGATGTTGTCCGTCTTGTCGGCGACGGCGAGCAGCGCGCCGGCGAGCGTGGCCGGCAGCGGCGCCGTGGCCGACAGCGGGCGATAGTGCTCGCCGACGGCGCGTGCGACAGGCTCTCCCAGCACTCCCGCGGTCGCGTAGAGACCGCCCATGACGCCCTGAAGGACGGGGAACTCGATGACGACCTGGCTGACGAGGTCGGCCTTGGCGAGGCGGGCGGCGGCACGCAGCGTCTCGTCGAGTGGCGCCGAGGAGCCGTTGCCGCCGGCGGCGGCGCCGGAGGCGCCGGGTCCGGCGGCCAGCCCCGCCACGAGGCCTCCCAGCCGCTGCGCCTTGTCGGCCAGCGACCCGAGCTTCTCGTGGAAGACCACGCTGCCCAGCCGGTCGGCCATCGCGTCGAGACCTTCGGCGATGTCGCGGTCGTAGGCGAACTCGGCGTCGTCGAGCCGGCCGTCGAGCACCCGCTCGTTGCCGCGCGTGACGAGCTCGGCCGCCGCCGGGTCGCCGTTGGAGACGTAGAGGAACGCCGGCAGGAGCCTGCCCACGGCGTCCCGCACCGGGAAGTACCGCTGGTGACTCTGCATGGCGGTCACCAGCACCTCGTCGGGGAGACGGAGATGACGCTCGGCGAACCGGCCTCGGGCGACGCTCGGCCACTCGGCCAGATAGACCGCCTCGTCGAGCACATCGCCCGGGTCCGACCACTCGCCGCCGAGCTCGGCGGCGCGGGCGTCCAGCCCGTCGACGATGAGCCGGCGGCGCTCGGTCTGCGAGGCCACGACCATCTCCTGCTCGAGCAGGCGTTCGTAGTCGCCGGCGCTCGCGACGGTGACCGGCGCTCCGAGGACGCGATGACCGCGGGAGACGTCGCCGAACGGCAGGCCGTAGAACTCGCCGCCCAGGGTCTCGTCGCCGAGCTTCACGACCAGCCAGCGGATGGGACGCGAGAAACGCAGATACTCGCTCGCGCCCTCCGGCCTGGATCCCCAGCGCATGCCGCGCGGGATCTGCAGGCCGGTGATGAGGCGCGCGACCAGCCTGGGCACCACGTCGCGCGCCGCCTCGCGCCGGGCCTCGACACTGACGACGGCGAACTCCGTGCCGTCGATGGTCTCTCTGCGCACGTGCTCCGGCACCGCGCCTTTGGAGCGCGCGAACCCGGCGCCGGCCTTGGTCAGGGTGCCGTCCTCAGCGAAGGCGATCGCGGCCTTGGGACCGCGGGACTCCTGGACCTCGGCGAGCTGCTCGGCGGGCACGCCGTCGACCAGGACGGCGACGCGGCGCGGCGAGACCAGGACCCTGGCCGTCGCGCCCTCCCCGAGCAGACGCTCCCCACCGAGCAGCGACAGCGCCAGCCCGGGCGCGTCGGGCGTCCCCTCGAGCTGGCGGATCAGCGACTCGCACACCTTGTACGGCAGCTCTTCCGTGCCGATCTCGATCAGCAGCGTGCAGAGCGGTGCTCCTTCGGCGCCCCGCTCGACAGCCTGCCTGCGGCCGCTCGTCACGCCGAGCCTCCCGCGTCCGCGGCGTCACCGGCCGGAGCGGCTTCGCCGCCGGCCTCCGGCTCCGCGCCGGTTCCGGCCGGCGCCTCGCGCCCGTCGCCGACGACCTCGAGGTACAGGCCGGCGACCTTGCGCGCGAGGTCGCGCACGCGCCCGATGTGCATCGTGCGGTCGGTCACGCTGATGACCCCGCGGGCGTCCAGCATGTTGAAGGCATGGCTGCACTTGAGCACATGATCGTAGCCGGGGATCGGCAGCCGGGCGTCGACACAGCGCAGCGCCTCGGCCTCATGCTCGCGGAAGTGCCGGTAGAGCATCTCCGTGTCCGCGACCTCGAAGTTGTAACGGCTGAACTGCCGCTCGTTCTCGCGATAGACGTCACCGTAGGTGACCGTCACCTCTCGTCCGTCCTCGTCCCAGCGGGACCACACGAGGTCGTACACGCTGTCGACGCCCTGCAGATACATGGCGAGACGCTCCAGGCCGTAGGTGATCTCGATCGTGATGGGGTCGAGGTCGAAGCCGCCGAGCTGCTGGAAATACGTGAACTGCGTCGCCTCCATGCCGTCGACCCAGACCTCCCAGCCCTGGCCCCAGGCGCCGAGCGTCGGGCCCTCCCAGTTGTCCTCTACGAAGCGCACGTCGTGCTCGGCCAGATCGATCCCCAGCGCGACCAGGGACCGCAGATACACATCCTGGATATCCGCCGGCGAAGGCTTGATCACGACCTGATACTGATAGTAGTGACCGAGCCGGTACGGGTTCTCGCCGTAGCGTCCGTCGGTCGGACGCATGGACGGCTCCACGTAGGCGGCCCGCCAGGGGCGCGCGTCCAGACATCGCAGGAAAGTCGCCGGGTTGAAGGTGCCGGCGCCGACCTCCGTGTGGTACGGCTGGACGACGACGCAGCCCTGCTGTTCCCAGAAGGCCTGGAGGCGGGCGATGATCTGCTGGAACGTGGGGAGCGCGCGGGAGGCGGCTTCACCCGGGGCGTGGCCGGTCACGTGTCCTTTCGAGTCGGAGCGCCGATTCTAGCAGGCCGGAGCGCGACGGGACAACGGCCGCCGCGGCTCCCGGCAGGCGGGCCACCGGGTGCCGTGCACACCGGCCCCGGGGACGGATGTTCCATAGCCCGCGAGGGCTGCGCTGGCGATACTCACAGCAGCCCGGCGCCGCCCGAGACGGCGTGGGTCAGGGCGGCGTGACGGCGACGCGGCGAGGCCCGCGCAAGCGGGTCGCCGGCGACGCGAGCGCCCGCCCGACCTCCCCCCGGAGACGGGCATCCTGCCTCCCTCCTCAGTTGCGACCGGCGCTGCGCTTCGGTGGTGGCGCCTGAGCGCCCCCGGCGAAGCGCAGCGCCCGCAGACGCGACCCGGTGTGGTACGCGTAGAGCGCGTGCACGTCCCGGAGCGCTTCGGCGGCGGCGGCCGACGCGGGCTGTTCCCGCAGTCTCGCGAGCGGCAGGCCGATGGCGACCCTCAGCGCCTCCACCGCCTCCGGCGTCACCGGCACGGCATCGCCCAGACAGGCCTCGCAGACCAGCCCGCCGCGGGCGGCGGAGAAGCCCAGTGCCCGCCCCCCGCCACCGCAGGCCGCGCAGTAGTCAAGCACCGGCAGATAGCCGGCCTCGTAGAGCAGCTTGAGCAGCGCGCCGAGCACCAGCGGCGCCTGGACGGCGCGGCCCGAGACGCCCTTGTCGAGTTCGCGCAGCGTGTTGCGCAGCAGCGCGAACACGCGCTCCTCGGGCTCGTGCTCGGGCGTGAGACCGGCGGCGGCCTCGCAGACGACCGCCGCCGCAGTCAGCGCCTCGCGGTCCTCGCGCAGATGCGCGAAGACGTCGACGAGCTGCGCCTGCGTCACCGTGTAGAGCGAGCGGCCCGGGTGCAGGAGCAGGTCGCAGACGTTGAAGGGCTCAAGCCGCCCGCCCCACCGGGACGTCGTCTTGCGGACCCCCTTCACGACGGCGTCCACGCGACCGAGCTCCCGCGTGAACAGGCGCACGATGCGGTCGGCCTCACCCAGCGGGAACGAGCTCAGCACGACCGCCCGGGCCTTCTCGAGACGCGCCATCAGGCGCCCTTCAGTGCGGCTCGGCGGCGCGCGCACACCACCCGGGTGATGCCCGAAAGGTCGTCGCGCCGCTCCGCGGTCTCGAACGCGCCGGCCGCGGCGATGACGCCGGCCACCGCGTCCGCCTGCCCGGCGCCGACCTCCACGGCCAGCGTGCCGCCGGGTCGCAGCAGGAGCGCCGCGCCGGGGACGAGGCGGCGGTACACGTCCAGCCCGTCCACGCCGCCGTAGAGGGCCCTCCGCGGCTCGTAGTCGCGCACGTTGGGCTCCAGCGCCACGTACTCGTCGGCGGGGATGTAGGGCGGGTTGCTGACGACGAGGTCGAACGGCCGCTCGCCCACATCGGCGAAGAGGTCGGAGAGCACGAACTCGACGCGGCGCGCGAGCCCGAGGCGCGCCGCGTTGCGGCGCGCCACCGCGAGCGCGCCGGACTCCACGTCCGTCGCCACGACCCGGACGAACGGGTCCTCCGCGGCCAGCGCAAGAGCGACGCAGCCGGAGCCGGTGCCGACGTCGAGCGCCAGCGGCTCGTCCTGTGGGTCCGGCCCGTGGAGAGGCATCGCCGCGAGAGCCTCGAGCGCGACCTCCACCAGCGTCTCCGTCTCCGGCCTGGGGATGAGCACGTCCGGAGTCACCTCGAGATCGATCGTGCGGAACGAGCGCCACCCGGTGATGTAGGCGACGGGCTCGCGCGCAAGGCGGCGGCGAAGGAGGTCTTCGAACCCCGCCGCCTCATCAGCGGTCAGCTCGCGGTCCGGCTCCCTGAAGAGTCCCGCGCGCGGCACGTCAAGCACGCGCGCAAGCAGCAGCTCCGCATCGAGACGCGGTGAGCGCGACCCGCCCGCCTTCCGCAGCCGCCGCACGGCGTCCCTCACGGCGTCTGCGATACTCACGGCGGGCTCGCTCTCACCCACAGAGCGCCACGCCGAGACGCGCGGCGGCCGAAGCCAGACGCCGGTCCAGCGTCGCCAGCGGCGCGCCGAACCGCGCCGCCAGCTCCAGATAGCTCGCGTCGTAGGCCGAAAGACCGGTCTGACGAGCGATCTGCAGGACGCCGTCCGCGGCGCCGATCATCGCCGTAGCGTCCACGTCGATCGGCAACTGCCGCAGGACCTCGAGAAAGCGCACTGCTTCAGCCCTGCTCACTCGTTTGCGGCGCTCCGCGACGAGCAGAGCGTTCCCGACCTCCAGTGGCCAGATCGAGGAAGCCAGAGCGACGTCGCGACCGAGCCGATCGCGAACGGAAGCGGCATGCGGGTCGTCTTCGTCGTCGAAGACCCACGCCATGGTCACCGAACAATCGAGCACGAACACGTCAGTACCTGCGCCCCTCTTCGATAGCCGCGCGGATGTCGAAGTCGCCGCGACGACGACCACGGGAGAACTCCTTGAGAGCAGCTACCGCAGCGGCAGGGTCCTTGCGGGGATACTCGCCTGCAGGCACAAGGACGGCGACAGGCGTGCCGTGCCGTGCGATCGTGATGTGCTCTCCGGCCTCGACGCGCTTCAAGAGCTCGGCCAGATGCGTCTTCGCTTCGTAGGAACCGACGGTCGTCATGATCGTCACCTCTCAGACTGGTCTGCGACTGGTCTGATCCTACCCGAAACGAGCCGTCGCGTCACTCCCCGCCGGCCGCCGCGAGCTGCTTGCGCCGATCCTCGGCGGCCAGCGCCTCGGTGAACTCGTCGAGATCGCCCTCCATCACCTCGGTGATGCGGTGGCTGGTGAGCCCGATGCGGTGGTCGCTGACGCGGTTCTGCTGGAAGTTGTAGGTGCGGATCTTCTGCGAGCGGTCGCCGCTGCCGACCATGCTGCGGCGCGCCTCGCCGCGCTCCTCGTCCTGCTTCGACTGTTCGATCTCGAACAGGCGGGCGCGGAGGATGCGCAGGGCGCGCTCCTTGTTCTGCAGCTGGCTCTTCTCGTCCTGGCAGCTCACCGAGACACCGGTGGGCACGTGCGTGATGCGCACTGCGGAGTCGGTGGTGTTGACGCTCTGCCCTCCCGGACCACGGGCGCGGAAGATGTCGACGCGCAGGTCGTTCGGGTGGATGTCGACCTCGATGTCCTCGGCCTCAGGCAGCACGGCCACGGTGGCGGTCGAGGTGTGGATGCGGCCGGCGGCCTCAGTGACCGGGACGCGCTGGACCCGGTGCACGCCGCCTTCGTACTTGAGCATGGAGTAGGCGCCCTGGCCCTTGACCTCGAGCGTGACCTCCTTGAAGCCGCCGTCGTCGTTCTCGTTGGCGGAGAGGATGTCGACTTCGAAGCCCTTGGCCTGCGCGTAGCGCGTGTACATGCGGGCCAGCTCGCCGGCGAAGATGCAGGCCTCGTTGCCGCCCGTGCCGGCACGGATCTCGATGATCACGTCCTTGCCGTCGTTGGGGTCGCGGGTGAGCATGCGCACGCGGATGTCCTCAGCGAGCGCCTCGAGGCTGCGACGCCCCTCGCCGAGCTCCTCTTGCGCGAACTCGCGCATCTCGGCGTCGCTGGAGTCGTCGCCGAGAAGGCTTTCGGCGTCGGCGACCGTCTGCTCCGCCTCGCGGTAGAGCCGCGTGAGCTCGAAGACCTGCTGCAGTTCGGCGTGGGCGCGCGCGGCGTCCGCGTAGCGCGCGCGGTCCGCGAGGACCACGGGGTCGGCGAGCTGGGCGTTGAGCTCGCCGTAGGAGCGCTCTATCTCCGCGATGAGGTCGTGGATGGTGGCCATGGCCCTAGCTTACGCCATGACCTCCACGCCCTTCACCGGCGGGCGGTCCTGCGGCTCCAGCTCGATGATCTTCTCCAGGGCCGCGATCGCGACCTCGACCTGGGCGCCGTCGGGCTGCTTCGTCGTCATCCACTGCAGCGCGAGACCGGGAGCCATGACGACCCGTACGACCGGATTGGTCTCATGGCGGCCGGCGAAGCGGATGATCTCGTAGCTGATCCCGGCGATGAGCGGGATGAGCACGACGCGGCTGAGGACGAGCAGATACCAGACCGGCCGGCCGACGATGGCGAAGACGAAGATGGAGACGACGAGGACGATGAGCAGGAAGGAGGTGCCGCAGCGCAGATGGAGGGTCTTGTACTTCTCGACGTTGGCGACGGTGAGCACCTCGCCGTGCTCGAGCGCGTGGATGCTCATGTGCTCGGCGCCGTGATACTCGAAGACACGTCGGAGGTCCTTGATCTGCGTGATGATCGCGAGGTAGGCGAGGAAGATGCCGACGCGCACGAACCCCTCCACGAGCCAGAAGGTGAAGCCGTCCCCGAGCTGCTCGCGCAGCAGGCCCGTGAGGAACAGCGGCGCGATGAAGAAGAGACCGACGGCGAAGGCGAGCGCGATGATGAGCGTGAAGCCGATCTCCTTGCGGCTCAGCTCCTGCTGCTCCTCGCCGAGCGACTCGTTGGCGGAGATCGTGAGGGCGCGTACACCGATGGCGAGCGATTCGACCAGGGCGACGATGCCGCGCAGGATCGGGGTCTTGAGCACCGGGTAGCGCTTCATCCAGCTCACCAGCGGCCAGTGATGCAGGCCGATCGAGTCGTCCGGCCGGCGCACGGCGAGCGACCAGTTGTCCACACCGCGCATCATGACGCCCTCGATGACGGCCTGACCGCCCACCTGGGCGCGCCTGGCGGCCAGGGCGGGCAGGATGAAGGCGATGAGGGCGAGACGTGGGGTCATGTCGTGAGGGCGTGAAGGCCGCGGCCCGGGCTCAGACACGCGCGGCGGCCGGCCCGTCGACGTCCGCGGGCCGGTACGGCCTGCCGCAGGTCATCTTGCCCTCCGGGCAGTCGCCGTACAGGCAGCCGGGACCGCTGCCCGCGAAGAGATTGGGAGCGATGTCCTTGACCATTCCCCGCATCTGCCAGGCGAGGTCGCGGATCTCCCACTGGGCACGGTTGCAGCAGCGCACCTGGAAGAAGTGACGCAGCTCGCGAGCGTTCATGGTGACGACGATCCTGGTCTCGGCCGCGTTGGGCAGCACGAAGCGGGCGTCCTCCTGGACGCTCTCCCGTGTGCGCCCCTCGGCGAGACCGAGCTCGACGAGCCGGTCGTAGGCCACGCGCGCAGCCTCCATCGCCTGCAGAAAGACCGCCTGCGCCTCGGCGTTCGCAGCGATCGAGGGCGGCAGGACGAAGCTGTCGGCCGCCCCGAAGTTCACGTACCGCTGGGATTGCTGGTTGTAGCTGGCGACGCGATGGCGGACCAGCTGGTGCGTGCAGGCGCGACTCACGCCGTCGACGGCAAAACTGAAGACCGCGTGCTCGAGCGCCGAGTGGTGGCCGCTGCGCACGAGGATGCGCACCAGCTTGGCCACGTCCTCGTCGCTCATCTCGTGCTTGAGGTCGGCGGCCGAGACCGGCGCGTAGCACAGCCGGCCCGCGATCGCGACGGCGCGATCGGGGTCGGGCGTGTACTGGAGAAGCGAGACGCTGAGCGCAGCGCTCATCGCACGTCCCCGTCAGGCCTTGGCGGGTTCAGCCTTGGCGGGTTCGGCTTCGGGGGCCTTGGCGGGTGCGGCTGCAGTGGCCTTGGCGGCCTTGGCCTTTGCCGGCGGCGCCTTCACGGGCTCGGCCTTCTTCTCGAGACGACGCTTGAACCGGTCGACGCGTCCGCCCGAGTCGACGAGCTTCTGCTTGCCCGTGTAGAACGGGTGGCACTGCGAGCAGAGCTCCACGTGGAGCTCCTTCTTGGTGCTGCGCGTGGTGAACGTGTTGCCGCAGCTGCAGTGCACGGTCGCCTCTTCGTACTGAGGATGGATGTCCTTCTTCATCTGAACGGATCCCTTCTGGGAGCAAACCCGGTAGTGACGTGCACTCGGCCCGCGATGGGCCGAAGCGGGATGATACCACGAACCACCCGGCCGCTTCGAATCGTCCCCGGCGCCGGACACGGGTCCGGGTGCAGCGAGCGGAGGCGCAGGTACAGCGTCGCGGCGTTCCTCCCTATACTCCTTGCCGACTGGACCGCAGGCGCGCCCGCGCGCCGCGTGCGAGACTGCCCGAGGAGAGGATCGGATGCCGGACATGTTCGCCCACTATCTCGTCGCGGAGGCGGCGGCACAGCGCGCCGACGCCGGCCGGCTCCTCGCCGACGCCTACGACGCCTACAAGGTGGGCGCGCAGGGCCCGGACGTGTTCTTCTACTCGCGCCTGGTGCGCGGTCGCCGCGGTCGCCCGAACCTGGCCCACCTCACGCATCAGCACCACATGGCTGCGGCGTTCCGCAGCATGCTCACCCGCGCCGCGGCGTCGCCCGCGAAGGAGCGCGGCGCCGCCTTCGCCTTCGTCGCTGGGTACGCCGCGCACCTTTGCCTGGACGCCGAGGCGCAC
>Ga0172370_10002274_pt1 | contig 28007 bp, 14 predicted proteins | sample LakKiv5m_FD_114538 | JGI IMG/M metagenome (GOLD analysis project Ga0172370, IMG submission 114538) | Freshwater microbial communities from Kabuno Bay, South-Kivu, Congo - kab_022012_11.5m | ecosystem: Environmental > Aquatic > Freshwater > Lake | place: Democratic Republic of the Congo...
CCTCCATTCATAGGCCTCGAAAACGCGAAAACCCCGGAGGAATTTTTGCATAGCGCGGGATATTATTTTGGATGGACAAAGACAGCTTTGGAGAAATTAAATAGAACTGTTTTTAATTTTAAAAGTAATGCTGTAGGAAGAGGAGGAGGATTGGGGTCTAAGGATAAAATTGAGGTAGATGGTTTTGAATATGAGGCGTTATTTCATGAGGCAAAACATGATTTTTGGTTTAATCTCCGGGATAATGACAGATATTGCAGGGAGATCTACGGGGTATCTTTTAAAGAATTAAGGATGGATATATATAGGGCAATGTTGGAAACAGCCAGGCATTATAGAAGCGCTGAATTTCCAGAAGGAGACCCTGATTATAAATATCCTGAAGCGGCCAAAAGAAGTTATTTCTCTCTATATGGGAAAAAATATGGTGTGGGAAGTTTTATAGGCTCTCGCGATATTATAAATCCCCTCGATAGCGTTGAGGAAAATCTTAAAAGAATAATGGATAACGAGTCTATTATAGATGTGGCTCACGCATTTCCTTCATTCTGGCCGTTAGATATACAAGAAGACAAACTTCCCCCAGAACTCTGGCGGTTTTTTAAGCCTATATATACAGGAAGCCCCAGGATACGCGAATGGGCGCTGAGCTTAACTCCAGTCCAGCTCGCAGAATATCGTAAGAATGGAACATATTTAGAGAGAGAGGCAATACGCTGGTTTGTAGACTGGAAAGATACAACCCCTGATGCGCCTGCTTTACGCGAGGCGACAGCAGTTATTAAGTCAGATAAAGCTTCTATAGATAATGCTACAGTAAAGGTTGAAGAAGTAAAAAAAGAAACTGAAAAGGCAGTGCAGTTATCTACAGAAGACAGGCTTTTTATTAGAATGGTCAAGATAAGAGGCGCCAGATGGCTGGATAGTTATGTCCGTCAGATTTCGCCTGATGAGCGCAGTCTCTTGGGACCAAAACTTGAAGCGCTTGGCAGAGATGCTGACATAGCAAAGATATGGATGAGTACAGACGGCACAGCTATTCGCCTTCTAATGCATAAGTCTATTCCTGAAGAAATAAAAACCTTAATTCAGCATCAGGTCCCTCCTATGAAATTACTCGTAGAATTAGGCTTTATTCCTGCTAGGGATTACCTGGATAAAAATCCAAACACCTTGCCTGATGATCCAGCCAGGATATGGGATTGGCTGGATAAGGCAGCTAGCGGAGGAATAAATACGCAGTATTGGGTTGATAATATTGATAATTTGAATATACAATCCTATCCTGACACAATGAAATATGATCAGAAACTTCACGATGTTGTCTATGAAACATTAGCGTGGCTGATTAAATATTATCCCAATCAAGGTTTATCTATTTTGCAGAACACTGAGATTAAATTAAGTGATTTGTATATTCATCCTGAGGTGCTTGTTACTATAGCTGAACTTGATCCTGAATTTTTTATGTCACAAGTTTTAAGCCCCAGAGCGTATATGGTTTTCCCTTCATACATTTTTAATCCAATATTAGAAGTTGATAAAGGGCATGATATAGCAGTCAAGATATTTATAGATATGTACAACTTTAAACCTGCAGAAAAAACAGATTACACTGTTACAGGTGCAAGAGAGATTATTATTGCTGGTATTTTCCGCTCTTCTTTTGCTAAAGAAGGGGCATTATCTCTTCATGCAGAATTTTTATATGAACTTGTAAGGCAAAAAGGGAGCGCATGGTTAGAAGGGTTAATGAGTTCTAATAGCATGTTGGAATATATTTATACTTTTAACGCTGAATTTTATAATAACCCAACTAATATTGAAATAACAGCAGCTAAAATAGTCAATGCTTTAAATAATAAATCAGAACGGGATGAATTGGCAAAGGTGATGAATGTTGCCTTAAGATCATGGGGAAGGCCAGAATTAGTAAAGAAAGACAATGGTTTGTGGCAATCCTTAAACAGCGAAACAAAGCCAGTGATGCGCCAACAGATATTTCAGTCTATTCCTGTCGGTACATCAAATTTTACATTTGAATATAGAAAATATGATGAAACTGGCACAGTAGAATTAATCGAAATTCCTAGAGATAGCGGTGACCGTTTTTATCAGCAAAAGCAGGATGGAAGCGGGTTATGGGAATTAAAAGGATTTAGTGAATCATCTAACCATTCTTCATCTATTTGGGGTGATAAATTTAGCAAATCTTATCGCATAATAGACAGGGATCAAAATGGCAGAGATGTGGTTTTGGAAAAATTTAACGCAGCTACCCAATTATGGGATACAGTAGCTAATTTAATTACAGGGCCTGATGTAAAGGTAATATATTGGGTATTTAGAGGCGATGGTAAGGAACTCGCAGTAGGCGTTGCTCCTGTTAATAGTAAAGGCGAGATAAGCCAGAATATTGGGCAGATAAGAGTATATGATTTATCTCAATTTGCAGATCAATTAGAAATACCAGCTGGCGCCTATAAATATAAAGAAGATAAATTCTTTCAATTAGGGTACCCTGATTCTAAGGCAGGGGATTTTTCAGGAAATTGGAGACTTTCTGATAATGGCGCTATATTTGGGAAAACGCAGGCTTTATTTAAAGCAGATAAAGATGCGGCAGGCGTTTCCATTATTGATGATGCTGAAGAAACAGGGATAGATAATTTTGCTGTATCAGATGACGGGGATTTGGTTGCGATAGCTTATAATGACGGAACAATAAAGATAAAATCGTTATCTTCAGGCTGGTCAAAGACAATTAATTCTGGAGCAGAAGTTCCTGTGCGAGTGGTTTCCGCAATTGCTTTTTCTCCCAAAGAAGACACCATAGCTATAAGCTATAAAGATGGTTTTTTGATTGTTTATGATCATTTTATGGATAAATATCTTGCGCCATTATTGCTTAAAGAAGCAATATATGAAATAGATAATATTAGATTTTCTGAAGAAGGCAATATATTAATAGGATCAGATAAAAATGGCAATATATTTGTTGTGAAAAAAAGGAGCGATGGGAAATGGAGCTGGGAAAACCTGAGAATAGTTAGATTAGGCAATGCCTCCGAAGTATCTGAATTAGCAGTTTCTCCGAGCGGATATATACTTGCGGCTTTTGGGGCTGGGAATATAGGGGATGATGTATTTGTAATAGAAGATGGGGAAAAGATACGCACTGAAAGGATCCTTGGAAACATGGGTATGGTTAAAGGCGCAGTTTTTATATCAGATAATGAATTGCTTATAGAGGCTGGTTTATTTGGGAGATCTACTTTATGGAGGTTTTTCAGGGATTCAAAAAGCCCTGAATGGCAAAAAGAACAGATAATGAATTTTGAATATCCAAGCTATGAGACTATTTTCCAAAAAGATGGAAAAGGGTTTGCAAGATTGGTTGAGAAGCCTGTTGAAAGGGTTACGGGTAATGTCCCTGGTTTTGAGAGATATTCTTTATCCCAAGAAAATCCAGAAGCCGTTTCTATAAATACCACAAGCTATAAATACCTTGGCGCTATAGCTGATGGAGACAAAGAAATCAATGCTGTGGCTTATTCTCAGGATGGGCGTTGGATGTTGGCTGTTGGAGATCAAGGCATTTATGCGTATAAAGGAGAAAGCAATACAGATAGATTTATCGTGGATGAAACACTTACCGCATATAATAAAAATAAAAGTGATAATTTATTGAGAATGGCAGTATCCGATGGATACATAAAAGCTGATATTACGCACGCAGCCATTAATAAAGACGGCAGTCTAATGGCATTTGCAGATTGGCTTGGAAATCTTGTAATCTACAGGGATGTGAAGTCAGCAAAGGAATTAGGCCTATCCAGAAATTATGATGGGATAAATGCTAACTCTTACAATATTACAAGTCTCAAGTTTTCCAGAGACACACGCGGAGATATATTAGCCATTGGATATGCAAATGGGGATGTGTTGTTTTATAGGTTTAATCCGCTTCCTGAAATATTTGTTCCTGTTGAACATTTTGTAAGTATGGATATAAAAAATCCTGCAGTAGTTTCTATCGAATTTTCTACGGATGGGACAAAGATGGCAGTTTCAAGGAAGGATAATACTATATTCATTTACACTAAAGATGAAAATGGCATATGGGGTAGAAAAGGACAGATGGTTGTGAAAGGCGGGCAGGTTAATTCGTTTATTGCATTTTCTCCAGATAGTATGAAGTTTACAGGGAATTCTATTGAAGGAGGATATATTGATATACACGGGGGCGGTAGTTATCCTAACAAGATATATTCAGGTGTTCCCAGAGGGGCGATGTTTATATCAGATACAGAATTGTTGATAGAGGGCAGAGATATTAATGACAAAGGTCTTCTTGGCGGATCTTATCTATGGAAATTTACATATAATATTGAGCGAGGTAATTGGGAAAAGAAAGAAATTATGTCATTTGATAAGCCTAGCATAAGGACTATATTCAGCAATGGCGGCAGGGACTTTGTCAGGATAATTGAAGTGCCTAGCCAGGAAGGCGGAACTATGCAGGCGATGGAAATATATTCTCTTGAGAATTTTATTCAACCTGCGCAATTGCCAAAGACAAGCAGTTCTTCAAAGCGCGTCCCTGGACTAGCGAGATATATGCCTAAACCTACAATGTCAGATGTGCAAGATAGTCTAATAGAATATGATAAGGTATTGTCTAAGGCTCGTAAAGATGCTATTACTATGCAAAGATTCGCAAATCAGCATAGTAAAGGCATATACGGGCCAGAGCCATTAAATATAGTAGAAGACATGGCAGATGGAGTAAAAGACCTGCTTAATAAGGCAGAATCTATTAGGGAAAATATTATCCCGCCTCTTTTAAGAGAAGTATTATACCGCGCGCTGGAAACATTATATCCTGACAATGAAAAGATGCAGGAGATGAGAGGCGGTATAGAAGCATTAAGCAGCCAGGATAAGGCATACATCATGTTTTTAGCAACACTTAGCCCTGCCAGGCGGGCTGAACTCCTCCAGCGTTTTGCAGTAAGCCATGGATTCGATGTCACTGAATTTGGTTCATGGAGCAGGCAGAATAGAGCAAGACTGCTAAAGTCATTTGATACCTTGGGATTAAGAAGCAATGCTTCGCTCGTAGACATACTTACAGCAATATGGGATGCAGTGTCCAATGACTATTCTCCTATAGGAAACGAAGTAAATTCAGCTAATTCTTCCCGCAGTTCTCTATGATAATCCACCTCTGGGGTGGAGGATGTTGCATTGTTAGACTGGCAAAGAGGTAAAAATAGAATAGTTATAAAAATTATAGCCATTGTTGTGGCCCAGGCGTTATTTGTGACTAGCATTGGATACGCGTGCCCGGATTCAAGTAAGCTGAAAGTAAATATGGCTTTTAATAAAGAGAAAGGGATGGACACGCCTAAGATTTTAAAGAGTTTTAATACAGCATTGGGTATAATTAAAGAAGGTTTATTAGATAAGTCAAAGCATTTTAATGCCGCATCAGAATTTAAAAAAGATTTTAAAAAAAGGATTTATCGCGCGAAGGAGGAATTTCCTTTCCAGCTGTTTAACTATAAATTAAGGGTATCTGCGCTTTTTGCAATAATTTCTTTAATGATGATTACGCGCGAAGGCTTTGATCAATGGTTTAGCTATAATATTATATACGCAACCCAGGATTTTCAGAATAAGTTTCCAGCCATATCTGACCCAATAGCTGGAGTAGTTGTTGCTTCATTATTTATCTTAAGCTTGATATGCTGTGTTACTTTATTTACTATTTTACCTGAAAAATTAATAACATCTTTGAGGTATATGCCGATTGTAGCGGAAGGGATGTATCTGCTTTTTAAAAGATACAAAATATTAAAGGCGGAGAATATCACAGAGGAAATATTCCGCGAAGAATTATTAGCAGCAGATGCGGAATTTTTAAGAAGAGCTGAAAAATATAACGATCACCCATTGATAAGCGCTTATAAAAACCTTGTTATAAAAATTATGCCGCCAGACGTTACGCTATCAGATGGCAGTTTAATGCAAGGACAAGGTGTACGTTATGCTCCAAGAAGAGAAGTTATGCTTGCTGCTCCTCCTGCGCTTTTTGGAGATGATGTCCAGAATTCGTTTCTAAAACGCTTACATCTTGGCCCATCAAATAGAATATTTCGTCTTTTTATTAGAGATGTAATAACTTATCTTAAATTAAGGCGCGGCATAGTCGGGTTAGAGACTTTGTCTATAAAAAATAGACAGAAAGGAGCGCTTTTTTATGATCATGGAAGAACTGGGACATTTCAACAGATGAATATGGCGGTCATAAAATACTGGCGTTATCTTTCTCCCCTGGGGCTTATGTATGAATTAGGAAATTTGCTTATGGGCATTAGCTGGACCGATCGCCCTATATCTGTAAACGGCATCTTTTATTATTATGATCGTTTTGAATTAAGGCCTCTATATAATATTACGGATTTAAAATCTGTTATTGTGGAGAAAACAAGACTTGGAATGACTTATACTCCTAAACTATGCGCAGAAGAATTTTATTTGCTTCCAGAAGACGCTGTTTTTGTACTTGACGAGTTGACTGAAAATGGGGATATTAAGAAGGAAGCTTTGTCTGATGGCCAATCATTTTACTATTCCCCTGGAAGTAGTTTAGATCGAACCTTAGTTGTCCAACAGCTTGAAACCCAGGAAAGGGCAGAAGGCCTTATAAGCGAATTGACAGACGAACTAATCAGCGATCCTGATTTTAATAATTTGTCAGGATGCGGTCTTTTTCACACGCCGGTTGTCCAGGTTTTTTATACATCGCAGGTTAATCTGCTTACATCTGTTTATAATCGCCGTACTAGAATTATAACTATTTTAGTGCCTATCCTTATAAAAAATGAATTGTCAGATGAAGTTCTAAAAACACTTATCAAAGGATATTTTACTATATATGGGAGAAGACTTGCTTATTTGACCATTGAAAATGACTTGGTTTATGGAAATGTGAGCGTACAAGATATTCTGGGATCAGGTTTTTCTAATGATCCGCTTGCAGATTACGCAAATTCTCCGCATATTATGATAAATGAATATGGCATTGGCATATATGGAGGAGAAGAATTTTCTAAGAAAATTGAAGAGGCAATAGAATATCTTCATGAGACAAATCCATTATTCGAGATCCCTAATAAATATGTCAGCCTGATATTGCAAGAAGATTTTTCTAAAGCTAATCCCGAAGAAGGGTTTTTTGCATTCAGAGTAATCTTAGTTTAGAAGAGATAACGCGGGCCTTGATAGAATTTGCCGAGATAAGCAAGGAGGCGGAACACAACCCTTTTAGATTAATAGCTAAACCTGAACCCCATCAATCAGATTTAATTATAGATAGGCCTGTCTCTAATAGTTGTTTGTAGCGAATAAAAATATGATGTCAAAGACTAATGGAAAACGCATATCTGTGAAGTTAATTTCTCTTATAATGGCGCAGGTGTTTTTTGTGACGAGCCTTGGATACGCGTGCCAAAATTATAATATATTAAGGGCGCCTATTGGACAACTGCAGGGCAGATTGGAAGGCGCTTATAGATATATGAATAAGTTAACACTCGAAGAAAAAGCTGATATTATAGCTGATTTAGCTGACGGGGTGAAAGGAATAGGTAGAAATATGTGGAGGTCTGATTTTATAAAATATGAATCTTCAATAGATGTGTTTTATGAAATTTTTATTTCATATCAAAAGGAAGATATCCGCAAAGCTTTAACCGTATTAGTAGAATATTATAAAATGAATACTGCAAGAGCGCTCTCAGCAATATTAGAATATAAAACGAGAATTATTGATGCAGCCCTTTTACAATATGAAATTCCATCCGAAGCTAAATCTTTAATAAATAAAATTATAAAAGATGAGCTCGAAGGCCTTTTTAATGGCAGCACGCAAGAGTTGCCTATAGATTTGGGCGGATATGGAGGACCTATTAATATAGTATTTAGGGACCAAGAAGGGGCATATGGTTTATCAAATAAAGACCCTTTAGCTTTGGCCTATTTTCAGTATGCACATAGTGTCCTTATAGATGAATTATATAAAAGAGTTGTTTCTATGAAGGATGCGAAAAAGATTATGAATAATGGCCAAGGGGTAATTTTTACAGCTGTGGCTGTGCCAACTTTTTTAGAGATGGAAAAATTTTTATCAGGTGAACGCAGGGAATATGGTTTTCAGCTTCTTGGAATTGGAGGTAAACAAGTGCTGATAATATCAAAAGGAAGTTCACATGCAGAAACAGATGATATCGGCGGCGCCTTTACTGTATATGGTTTTTCTCATAACGATCCTGTTGTGCCTTTAGTCTCAGAAATGCATACACATCCAAGGGCATCTACTCCATCAAGACAGGATACTAAAAATGCATTAAAAAAATATAAGAGAAACACTTTTCCAGTTTTTGTAGCGCGTATAGACAAATCAACAAATAAATATTTATTATTCAAATATGAACCTGAAAACATAAACAGATGGATACTTTATGAAGGAAGAGAAGAGGTGAAAAGAATTTTAGAGTGGTCAGGAATGGTACGCGAAATAACAGGCAGGTTAGGAGGCAGGGTAAAAGGCGGTCAATATAGAACTGCGATTTAGCGCAGATAATCTCCGGTTAATGCATAAATACATAATTTTAACCATCTTAATATTCATATTATTTTTTGCTGATAATCTTTATGGATTAAACAGTGGTGGTTTATGCCTAAGGCCGCCTGTTTTGTCTGGCTCTGGCGATGGCTTGCAAAGGGTCAGGCAGATCTCGACTGAATTGCCTGAAATAGATCCCTTATCATTCAGCTCGCCTTACGCGGTATTTCAGGCGCTGGCCAGGTCTGATAAGCCGCTTACTCCAAATATGATCTCTGAGATATATGGCGTAGACATAAATGAAGTAGAAAGAAATTTGTCAAGGTTGGCTGAGATAGGCTTGGTCGCGCAGGATAACAGTTTAGAAGGATCCAATACTTTTTATAAAATAAGCCCAAAAGTCAAAAGATGGAAGGCAAAGGTGCTGCAAAACCTTGCGCAGTTACTCTCTAATCCTCAAGATTCTGATTGGCAGTTTCTAAAAGATAATCTAAACAGAATAATGGATTACGATAATGGTCCGAACATACAATTAAGTATGGTTGAATTAAAGCGCTTGGAGCGGGCTGGAGACATAAATGCCCTGAAAGATTCTGTTATGGATTTATTTGGCGCATCTCTAACGATATCCCAGCTGAATTCTCTTGAGGATATGAAGGCTTATAAAGAGATTGAAGAAATTATAAAAATGTCAGAGGATGCCGGAGTTATTTTTGATGGTTATTATATATTAAAAAACAATGATATTGCTGGGGCATTGGAACGATTGAATCATGACAGTAAATTGAAAAGAAGACTTGCGATAATATCTATGGCGTCCGATGATTCTCAAGAGATTAGCAATGCTTTGAGCGTGTTATCTGAGATCGGGGGATGGGATAATTTATTAGATATTATTTTAACCTCTAATAAGTCTGCGGTTGTATGTTTAGGAATTCAAGAGTTAGAAAGGTTTGGGCGCGCCGAAGAGATAAAGACATTGAGACTTGATAGTGCTTTGAAAATAAAGCTGATAGAGTTTATTTCAAAAGCCGGTAGTATTTATGAAATTAGACAAGGGATCAAGGCATTAAAAATAGTAGAAGAAAAAGAAACTCTTAAAAACAGCCTAGAGGCTGTTGCGCTGGGTTCAACCGATAATATAATCGCTGTCCGCGAGTCAATCGCTTCCTTAGAAAGTTTAAACGCAGAGGATCATTTAAACCGCATAGCAGAAAAATTTGTAGATAGTTTTTTAAAAGGGACAAACAAAGATAGTATTGCAAGATGGCTTGGGCTTGGCCAATATGGCAAGGATAGCGCCTTACCAAGTTTTCAAAACTTACTAGAAAGATGGCTTAAGAAGAGGGTAAAATTTCAGGAAAGGCCTATTCCATTAAGACAGCCTGATTTTATATGGGGCAGGGATGCAAGGTCCAGGGCTTTTAGGAAGGGAGACGGGGTTTTAGTTGCAAAAAGATTGGATAAAGGAGAGGGTTTTGACAGGCAATTATTAAGGATGACATTAGCGGGCGTATTATTAGCAGGCAGCGGTATAGACGATAAGGAAATAAGTATCCCTGTAATGGTGGGATCAGATCAGGATTATGGTTATGTAACTAAGGAATCTACTCCTCAGAACAGGATTACCAATTCTGGCATTAATAATATAAGAGAATCCTTAAAAAATACTTCAGAAAGGCTTGCTATGCTCTATCGGGCTGGATGTTGGTTAAGCCTGGTCCCTGCTACTCATAGACTGCCTGTAGGCGATGAACCTGATATGCATAGATTTATGTGGCAGAATGCTGTCGGCGCGGATAGAGATATATTTAAGCCTGGATTCAATTTGATTACTCTTGGAGATACTATAGAAAAGATAGGAGAGGTAGTTAATCCGATAGATTTTATAGTTTATGCAAATATTTATAGGGATGGCTCTTTAGCTGATTTGGAAGATGTAAGAATTGGCCAAGGCCCGTTTTACCCTACATCCGTGGCAAGAAGGGCTGGCCAGACGGCGTTTGAATTCATATTTATAACTATGCGCAGTATTGCCCTCAATGATCCTGTGGTCTCGAACGATTTATTATCTGGAAAAAGAGATTCTTTAATCAGCCAAACGCTTGATTCTTTCATTTATTTCTGGGCATGTTTTCTGCAGAGAGGTATTGCGCCGGAAGAAATAGAGATCATTAAACTACAATTGACAGAATATATAAATAATGACGAAAATGCCTGGGTTTGGGATATTAATAAAAACCCTCCTTACAGGATAATAACAAGAAATTATTACCAGATATGGGATGTCGCCTGGATTTTTGCGAGCAAGATATATGAAAGAGGCGAAGAAGAGGAAGAGGGTTTAATGCTTGAAAGCGTCCGAGATTCCCTTATGACTGTCCAGGCTATGTATGAAGACAACGGCTCAGAACCTGTTTTGGTTGATGATAAATTTTATTTTAACGTTAGGCATCATCGTTATCTTGATATGAAAGCCTTAGAGAGAGGGAGGGTTAAAGAAGTCCCTGGCACGGGGATATACACAGCTGCTCAGATCGCCCTTAAAAGACTAGACTTTAATATAATAGAAAGTCAAGCAGGACAGTTGAAAACAGATTTTGATAAGTTTATTGCCGGTTTTTCCAATGATGTTTTAATGGCCTTAGGATTAAGTAAAGGAGATAGACTTACGATATATGTATCTATAGGCGGCGTGCTTAGCTTTGACAGAGAGAATAAGATTCTGACTGTGCCTGAAGGCATCGCGGAAGAGGCTATAAAAAATCCTGGATCATTTGTGAACTTGATTAACACACATAGAGATGATATTGAAGACGAACTCGCTGTTAAGATTGCTAGACTTGTAAGATTGGAAAATCGCTTAAGAGAAGGCCTTTCCAATCTTGATTACGCGTTTTTAGATTCTTCTGAAAGAAAAATAAGAAAACACGAAAAGGTGAAAGACCTTTGGGCTGGGGCCAGCGATGCCTCTGTCAGGGCGCTTACAGATAATAAGTATAAACTTGTAAGGGTTAGAGATGGTTTTAGCAGGACTTTGTTAGAATTGGAAGAGATTGATACAGAAGAACATTGGTTTATGAAGCTGGATATAGACCCTTTTTTGCAATTGAGCAGCGTATACCTGGCGCGTAAACTTAAAAAGATATGCGAAGAATATCCTGCTCTTAAACGGTATCTTCCTGACATAAGGTTAGATCCTGATAATGATGAATATTATTTAACAAAAATGGTAAGCGGCATAGATATGGATGATGCCTTAGATCCCATAAGGAATACTGATTTATTGCCTGTTTATCAGATACGTGGTATTGCCAGGCAAGCTATAGAATTATTTGATATTCTTGAAAATAGTGAATTAGCTGGCCTAAGGTTATTTTTTGGAGATATTAGGCGGTTTAGACAGTATCGCTTATCAGATGTTGGTGGAGAATCTATGCCTGGCCTTGTATTTATTGATTTAGGATATGAGGGCTCTGTTTGCGATAATGGGTATGGGAAACACATGCTCGCCGAATTTTTATTTACTTTGTATACATTAATTCCAGAGGATGAAAGGCCAATAATTTCTGGGCCATTTTTTAAAGAACTTTCAGAATATTTTTTAAAAGAAAATGGTTATCTTCCAGTGTCAGCTTTACAGTTAATTCTAAATACCGCAACACAACAAAATCTGTAATCAAGACAAATATTTCTTTTGATTTTTAAAGCCAAAAGGTATATAGTAAGGCCATGTTTTACGAAAAGGCGTTTAGGGAATTTAATTGAAATTTCAAATCTTAAAGAAAAATAATGAGAAAAAATAAGATCAAAAAGGGCTTTGCTTTCAAGCCAGATATAAATTATATCAAAGAGACTATGGATATGCCTGCAAAGGCAAAATTAGAATGGCTCGAAGAAGTGAATGCTTTTACTTATAAGGTGTTATCAAAACAAAAAATAAAAAATTGGGAAAAGATTAAAAGAGGAGAGGCGTAATGGGAAATATTAAATTAGTTCTTTTGAGGCACGGGGAGAGTGTTTGGAACAAGGAGAATAAATTTACAGGATGGACAGATGTGGACCTGTCTGAAAAAGGCATGTGGGAGGCGGGAGATGCTGGCCAGGTCCTTAAAAAAGAAGGTTATGTTTTTGATATGGCTTTCACATCTGTCCTTAAAAGGGCAATAAGGACACTATGGTTTGCGCTGGATGAGATGGATCTCATGTGGATACCAATTCATAATTCCTGGAGGCTGAACGAAAGGCATTACGGTGCGCTGCAGGGGCTTAACAAATCAGAAATGGCCGCGAAATTCGGGGAGGAGCAGGTGCTTGTCTGGAGGAGAAGCTACGACATCCCCCCTATGCCGCTTGAGAAGAAAGACCCCCGCTATCCTGGCAATGACCCAAGATACAAAGGCCTTTCTGAAAAAGATATTCCCCTCACAGAGAGCTTGAAAGAGACAGTGGCGAGAGTTGTGCCTTACTGGAAAGAGGAAATAGCGCCTGCCTTAAAGTCTGGCAAAAAAGTCATAATAGCCGCGCACGGAAATAGTTTAAGGGCGCTTGTTAAATATCTTGACAATATATCAGAGGAAGAAATAATAAAGTTAAATATACCCACCGGGATCCCGCTTGTTTATGAGCTTACCAATGACCTTAAACCCTTGAGGCATTATTATCTGGGCGACCAGGAAAAGATCCAGGCCAAGATAGCTTCTGTAGCCAGCCAGGGCAAGGCTAAAAAATAGATTGCAGAATGCTGCGTAACTTTACAAATGGTGCTATGCACCATTTGTAAAGTTACATGTGTGCCCTTGACGGTTGGATAAACGTAGGATATACTTGCAGTTTAGAAAAGAAAGGGGGTAGGCATATGGACTGGAATTCAATCGTGATTGAACCAGTGAGGGCGATGATGGTAAGGGCAGCTACATTCCTGCCGACATTAGTAGGCATATTGGTTATACTGATAATCGGATGGATCATAGCCGCGGTTTTAAAAAGCGTGGTTATAAAATTGTTAAAGGTGATACAATTCGATGCTGCCAGCGAAAAATCAGGCTTAGCGGATGTCTTAAGAAAGGGAGGCATAAAAAATACCCTTTCAGAATTAATAGGCGGGCTTATATATTGGATAATAATGCTGCTTGTATTTATGACAGCCCTGAATGCGCTTGGAATGACAGTGGTAGCGTCTTTATTGGATAAAGTCATACTCTACATACCGAATGTCATAGTGGCGATTTTTATACTTTCTCTTGGCATATTTTTTGCGAGCATAGTGGGTTCTATAGTGATGACTTCTTCCATGAATGCAGGGATTAAGCAGGCGAAATTATTAAGCCAATTGACACAGACAGTAATAGTGATATTCGCTATTGTAATGACCCTGGAGCAGTTGAATATAGCGGTATCCATAATAAATACTACTGTTTCGGTCTTGCTTGGGTCCGCAGGGCTGGCATTTGCGCTTGCAGTTGGGCTTGGCTCAAAGGATATTGCAGGGAAATTAATGCAGGAGCTTGTGGATAAATTAAAAGGGAAATAATAGTCTCTTGGCAGAAAAAATATATCCCGCGCCTTCTTCAAAAGGGCGCGGGATTTTTGTTTGCAAATACAGTGAGCAGTTTGTATAATAAAAAGCAATGACGCGTGATTCTATGATAATAAAAGAAGATAATAAAGGTATAGCGCTGATACTTGTGGTAAGCGTGCTGGCTGTAGCAGGCATAATGGCGGTATCGTTTGCTTTTACCATGAGGCTTGAGTTGAAGGCAGCGTCTAACTACCTGGAATCCACCAGGGCATCCTATCTCAGCCAGGCAGGTATTAATTATGCTCAGCAGATTTTAAAAGAGGATGAAAGAGAGATAGACAGCTTTGATGACAAATGGCATACCATTTTTACAGGCAGTGACGTTGATAACGATGGAGACGGCCAGCCTGATTCAAGGTGGATAAATGTGCAGAATGAGGAAGGGGATACTATAGGCAGGTATGCTGTCCTGGTGAGGGATGAGGCAAGCTTTATAGATATAAATCTGGCTTACAAACATAATCATTCGCCTTTAAAAATTACAGAAGGATGGGCGCCATACGAACTGGATCTCGGTGCTTTCATAAACTCTTTAGGCTTGAAAGATCCTGAAAAAATATATGATGACATTATCAGTTTTAGATATGGGCCTGATGGCCAGCCAGGGGATATGGGGGTGGATGATAACCAAAACCAGAGGATATTGGATTCTGACGGCATAGATAATAACGCGAACGGCATTATAGATGAGGCAGGCGAAGGCATAGATGAGCCTATGGAATATGGCCCGTTTAATCTTAAAGGTGATGACAGGGCGTTTGAGACGCCTTTTGAAATAAGCAAGATCAAAACAATCTCAAAGCACGAACTCCAGAAATTATACCCTTACATAACTACGTATTCTGTCGATAGAAATACGGATGTGGAAGGAAGATTTAAAAGCAATATAAATTCTATGGACGCCCATGATCTCATGGTGCTGCTTGAGGATGCTGGCGTGAGGGACCCTTTTCAAAAAGCTGTAAATATAATAGACGCATGCGATGCAGATTTCAGCCAAAGCGTTATACCCAAGCTATATAACAGGCTCTCCGCTATAAACAGAGGCGACATGGGAGACTGGATATGGAAGGGGAATTGTTACCAAAGCGATGTAAAAGATGGAGAGTTTTTCACGATGACCTGGATGAACCTTCCAGAAGGGGAATATTATATAGGTGTCTTTGGGGTAAAGGATGAGCTTGTAGGAGATGTGACTGTAAATAATATGACGCAAGGCTCTGTAAAACACGGAGAGGTGCTGCGGATAGGGGCTGTATCGTTTGATAATAAGATACTGAATTTGAGCGTTAAAAACAGCTCAGGCTCAGTTTGTTATTTTTCTTATATTGAATTATATCCCAGGCTTGGACAGGAAAATTTCAGTTCGAGCGAAATAAGGGGTGTGGAAGGCATAAGGATAAATGAGATAATGGTAAGGCCTATTATTTCCAGAAGCGCCTTCAGCGGACAGGCGCCTGGAGGAGACTGGGAATGGGGGAATGGCCTTTATCAGAATAATGAGCCTAATGGAGGAAAGTCAGGAGAAGGAGAATGGACATGGAAAGATATCCCTGATGGAAAGTACTATGTCAGGTTATTCGCGGGCGTTTCTGATCAGGAGATAGGGGATGTTGAGATAGGAGGCTCCCGCTCAAAGGCAGTGATGGACGCTGAACTATTTGGAGGAGGAAAGGTTATCGCTGTTTCAGGAGGAAAGCTTACCATCAGGATCCAGAATAACCGCGAGACAGGGCCTGTATATTTTAAATCAATAGAGCTGGGCCATGGGCCTGATGGAGAGTATGTGGAGCTTATAAATCTTACGTCTAAAGAGGTAAACCTGAGCGGATGGACGCTGGAAGGCCCGAGCAAAGAGGGGTGGCCAGCTACAATCCCTCTTGGCACAACCGTAGGCCCTCACGAACATCTTGCGCTTTGCGTTGATAAAGACGACGCCCAGTCCGGAATAAACAGCAATGGCATTTCGTTTGTTTCTATATGGGGCAAGGAAAAATCAGCGGCCCTGCATTTTTTAAGGGCAATTACCCCTAACTCTGATTTGCTGAGCGACAGCTCTTTTATAGGAGGCAATATTATAACCCTCAAAGATTCTATGGGCCATATAGTTGATAAGCAGGAGTATTTTACAGGAGGTGTGCCTGAAAATAAATCCATAGAGAAGTCAGATCCCAGTTATGTGATGGATTCAAATAACAATGGCATACCTGATAATTGGTACGCTTCTACCGCGAAAAAAGGAGGGACGCCCGGGCTTCCGAATGATAATGACGGTATGAGGGAAAAAATAGGCGAGGAGATTATAGAGCACTATGACACAGAGGTAAATGTGAAGGGAAGTAATTTTTCTTCGATAGGAGAAATAGCGTTTGTCTCGATAGGGACGGAGCCATGGAAGGTTATCCCTGCGGAAGATGTGGCGAAGATCGCAGACAGGCTTACGGTATCAGGGATAAGGCTTGAGGCAGAAAATAATATTTTAAAAGACCCTGAAGGAAACTGGAAAACTGTTCAGAGGGCAGCCCCTTTTACAGACTGGTGCGAAAGCGGAAAGAAGGATTCCATCGGGGCGTGGAAATGGGAAGCGAAAGATGGTTTGAAAAATGGGTATTATAAGTTAAAAATATTCGGGGAAGAAGGCGAGGCAATAGCCTTATCTCTTCATCTCGCAGATGACACGTGGACGGCTTTTACCCCCGGCCTTACCCCAGGCCCGGACAAAGGCGTAACCTTTGGCAGTATAGAGATAGGCACAGGAAGCGCGGGGTCAACCCCAAAAGATAAATTGGAGATAAAAGTAAAAAATAGTTCAGATACAGGAGCGGCTCATTTTGATTTTATAAGGCTGGATCCAGAGAATAATTTTTACGGAAGAATAAATGTTAATACAGCTCCACCTATAGTTTTGAGCGCGCTCCCGGGCATAGACGAGGCTATAGCAAATAATATTATAAATAACAGGGTATATGGCAATAAGAATGGCCTTAAGCTGGGAATAGGCGATATGATTGCGACTTCCGCGCTTGGTTCAAGCGATACGGATAAGAAAAACAGGTTTAAGCAGATATCAAACCTTGTTACAATCCACTCTGACTGTTACAGGATTATTGTTACAGGCCAGGCCATGGAAAAAGGAAAGGTGACAGCGGAGAAAAAGACATGGGTAGTTTTTGAGCGATGAGGGCAATGAGATAACCTTGTCTCGCTGCGTCGGCGGGATGTGTCCCGCCGACGCAGCGGGACAAGGTTTACCAAGATACAATATTTAATTTTTACTTGATTTATTATTTTTGAGAGCTATAATTACCATAAATATGAGTCTTATTAAATTTAAAATATGTCTTATCTCAAACGCTGCTATATTTTTTATAGCGGTTTTTTTTATTTTTACAGGTATCGCAGGCGCCAGCGTATCTAACAGTAAAAATTATAAATTATACACAGCCTTAGCAGACAACGGAGGCGCGAGCGGGGTATCTAAGAGTTATAACTCAGATAACAGCGTAGGCTATCCGTTAGGCACAGCCGTTTCCACAGGCGTAAATTATAAGATATATGGAGGGTTTCTTCAAACCCGTAACGCCATACCAGATGTGACAATACTTGCCTATAACGACGGCCAGGTTACATATAATAATCCCCCCACATTAAAATGGTCTGTTATAGATAAAGATAAAGATCCCCAGCGTTATTACCACATACAGGTGTCTAAGGATAATTTTAAAACAATAGACATTGACTCAGGCATTGTTAAATCCAGAGACCAGGAACATACTACGCCTATACTGCCTACTACTGAAGGCTATGTGGACTACAAATGGCGGGTGAGGGTAAGCGATGGTTATGACTATTCAGGCTGGAAAGTGGCGTCAAATGGCTTTAAATTAGGGACTGGAAAAGAGGATTTGCCTGTTATATGGGCAAAGACTTCTTCTGGAGGCGCCAACATACCTTCAAAATTATGGCAGGCCCATGGGGATCCTTACATGACCTGGGAATATCCAGTAACTGGCGCGCAGCCTGTTGGCTACAGTTACGCGTGGGGCGATATGCCTGATAATCAGGCTGACACAACAGGTAATTATTATCAGACCCCTTCAGACTTGCTTGCGGACGGGGTCAGGGTATTTAACCTTAAGGCTGAGAATTCAGCCGGGAACTGGGGAGAGACAGCGTCCTTTGAGCTATGGATAGACAGGGGCAGTCCTGTTATAGGAAATTACTCTCCTTCAAAAGGGTCTATACTTGCTACAGATAAGCCTACAATTACCATCGGAGCTGTAGACGACAAGAGCGGGGTTAATCCTGCCGCAATAAATCTTAAGATAAATAAATCCACAGTGAGCGCTGCTTATGATGAAAAGATCCAGAGTATTGTGTATGTCCCGTCTACGCCTCTCAGCGAAGGGGACAATGTGATATCCCTTGAGGTAGCTGACCTTGTCGGGAACAAGGCCTCTCAGCTTGTGTGGAGCTTTACTGTTGATACAAAAGGCCCGATAGGATATATCATAATAAATAATCAGGACGCTGTCACTAATTCTGTATATGTTAATCTCGTCCTGGGAGCCAGCGATGCTACGACAGAGGTCCAGAGCATGGCCTTATCAAATGATGGTGTGTTTGACACTGAGCAGTGGGAGCAGTTTAAAACAAAGAGGGAAAACTGGACGCTTACGCCTATTACAGGCACGCGCAAGGTCTATGTAAAGTTTAAGGATACAGCTGGAAATGAATCAGAGGTGTTTAGCGATACAATAGAGCTTATAATAATAGCGCCTGATACTATAATTACGAGCGGCCCGAGCCTGTTGACCAAATCCAGGACAGCGCTTTTTACCTTTAAAGGCAGCGCGGAAGACTGCATATTCAGGTTTAAATTTGATGATGAGGAATGGTCTGCGTGGTCAAAGGATGCCTCGGCCTCCAGAAAAGATATGAAAGACGGGAATCATTATTTCAAGGTTCAGGCCGCGAAAGATGTCAATAAAAACGGCAAGATAGATATTGACGAAATAGACCCGTCTCCTGCGGAAAGGGCCTGGACCATAAATGAAAAAGGCGTTATAAAGCCTGAACCAGAGAAAAAGAAGCCTTTCAAATTCTGGAAAGAAGAATAACCTAAGCCACTTATTTTCAACTACTTACCTTGTCTCCTGTCCCTTGTCCCATGTACCTTCGTGCCCCTTACCCTTGACAAGTAGTATCTGGTAGTATATAGTTATATCACTCTATATCAGGCTAAGCTGTTTTTTGCGGCCGATAGAGATTTTAATTTTATAATGGAGGCCGAATTGATTTAAAAAGTTCGGCCTAAATTGTCTAAAGATAAACCCAAATTTTGCAATAACAAAATTTGCCAAAAAGGCCGCCAGCTTAAATCCTGAAAGGATTTAAGTTTATCGGCGGGGTAAACAGGTGATAAAACATGATATTTAATAGCGAGGTGGCATATATGAAAGAAAGATATTACTCTGTAACTGAGACAGCTCATTTTTTAGGCATATCAAAGCAGACACTCATAAGATATGAAAACAAAAACCTGTTTCCTGCTGCCAGGCGAAATGCCCTTAATGGCTGGCGGGAGTATACAGAAGATGATATCAAGAGGCTTAGGGCTATAATGGGAAGGGCAAGATAGATGGTTAAATTAAGGTCAAGCTCAGTGGCGCTGGATATAGGCACAGATTCCATAAAGCTTATTGAGCTTAAGAGGGAAAAGGATAGCATAGTCCTGACCAGGATCGGAATAAAGGAGATACCCCAGGACATTAAGGCTGACAGGGATAAGATTATCAGCCAGCTTATCGCCCAATTATTATTAGAGAATAACATTAAGCCGCGGCTGGTGAATATAACAGTAAGCGGCCAGTCTGTTTTTGTGAGGTTCGTAAAGCTTCTCCAGGTGAAAGAGGATAAATTAAAGCAGACCATGAAATTTGAGGCGCAGAATCAGATCCCTTTCGGCCTGAACGAGGTTATGTGGGACTGGTCTCTTCTGGATAAAGATAAGTCTCTGTCCAGGAAGGCCGTGATAGTCGCGATAAAGAAAAATCTGGTTGAGGATATAATTTTAAAATTAAAGGCCGCGAAGCTGTCCACAGATTTAATAGATGTGGCCCCGATAAGCGTCTATAACTGCATGGCATTTAATGAGGATTATGACAATGACAGCATCGGCTCAATACTTGATGTAGGCGCTAAATCCAGCAATTTTATCATATTCAATAAAGGCAACATATGGATCAGGAGTTTTCCTGTCGGAGGGGAAAGGATTAAAGAAGACAAAACGCCTGGCATGGGAGAGCTCCTTACAGAGGTGGAGAGGTCTCTGGAATACTATTTTACGCAGCAAGGGGAAGATGCCCCTAAAGAAAAGACAATAAGCCGGTTTTTTCTGACAGGGGGAGGCAGTATCGCTGAAAATATGGAATCCGCTATTATAGCCAAATTTAATTTTAAGCCCCAGGTCATAGATCCTTTCAGGAAGTTAAGGGTATCCAAGGATGCCTTTCAAAAACTCCAGTCAAGCGGGCCAAAGAATAAATTTTCCACGGCTGTTGGAGCAGCTCTGCGCGGAATGGCCAGCCTGAAGATAGAGGTAAATTTTCTCAATGAGGCGTTATTGGATAAAAGGGTGTCTTTTTCCAGGCGGCTTTATTTAAATCTCTCAATAGCTATAGGCGCGTTAATGTTTATAAGCCTTTTTATTTTTATGCGCCAGGATTACTACATAAAGAAGGTAAGGCTGGATAAAGTGGAAGAGATGATAGATATATACAGGGTATATGAGCCTAAGATAAAAAAGATACGAGAAGAGGAAGGCATCTTAAGAGGAAAAATGGACACGCTGTACCAGGCAGTTTCCTCCAGGGCTGTGTGGCTTGGGATATTTAAGAATATTGCAGAGATGCTGCCGAAGGATGTCTGGATTACTGATGTATCCGGAGTTATCTCAATAGAAAAAAGCAGCCTTGGACGGATGGATATGAACGGTAAGGCGCTTTCCTATCAGTCAGTGAATAATTTTGTGTCGAACCTTAAGGCGCTGCCTGGTTTCAGCGATGTGCGTCCCGTTTCTTCTTCTGTGGAAAATGATAAAGATACCGGCGAAGAGGTGGTTAAATTCAGCATTACAATGGATGTGGTGCTGGCTGGGAGCTGATAAAGTTAAATGTGGAATAACGTAGAATGACCAAGATACAAGAAACAATAACCAAACAATGACCAATAATCAAACACGCTATTAAGAAAATCTAATGTTTGGTAATTGGTTATTGAATATTTGAATTTGTTTGGTGTTTGTATCTTGGTTATTGATTATTCTCATAAAGGGTGTGTAATGCTAAAATCAGGCAGAGAAAAAATTATTATAAAACAGGGTATTATAATCCTTGCTGTAATGGCCGGGATCTACTTGTTTTTTTTAAGCCCGTTTCTAAAGGAAGGCCGTTCAATAATGGATGAGGAGTTGGAGCGCAAGATAAGTGAGATGAAAAGGTTTATTACGCTTACAGGGACAGTGCCTTCAAAAGAAAGTTTTGCGAAAATGGACAAGCAAAAGGCATCCCTCGAAGAGAAGTTTTCTGAAATGATGGATTATGTAGACCCTAAAAAGACAAGGATGTCAGGCAAAGGAACAGAGGCAGGCCTATATTTTATTGAAAAACTGCACTCTACGATAAAAAAGTTTGAGATGGAATCAGGGACAAAAGGCGTTAAGCTTCCTGAAAATCTTGGCTTTGGGGATGGGCTTCCAAAAGACAATATGGTGCCTGTGCTGTTGAGGCAGCTTGAGATAATAGAATTCGTAGCCAGTTCGCTTTTAAAAAACGAATACTCTGATATTACCGCCTTAAAACCGCTTAAGCCTATTGAATATATAGAGCCTGTTTCAAAAGAGCTGTTTTACTCTGAGCTGCCTGTCCAGGTTTCGGTAAAGACAGGCACAAAGGCCCTTATAAATCTTTTGCTGGAGCTCAAAAATGCCAGCCCTGTGATTAGCGTAAAAGAATTGCATGTGAAAAGTATAGAACCTTCTTCTGGAAATGCGGAAATAAGCTTTGTGTTAAGCGGGTTTATGATAAACAGGGCCGGGACTTATGAAGTTAAGCAGGAATAAGCCTCAGGCCTAGATTAAGATGATAGTAAAAGAGAAAATTATATTCTGGATTATGCTTCCGGCGTTAATAGCGGCCGTGGCGATAGGTATTAATGCCCAGGAAAAGAAAAGGCAGTCATCCGACGATTTTTTGAAGGATATAGAGGCTGTTACGGAAAAGGCAAAGGCCAAAAAGAAGGCGGCAAGGGATAGCTGGGACATAGAGGCCTTAAAGAAACAGGATATTATAGAGGATTATGCGGCCCTGGCAGAAAGGGACATATTTTTCAGGCCTGTCTCTGAAGCGAAGAACGAGAGCGGCCCGGAGATAATACCTTTAAAAGAGGAAGAGCCAAAAAAGCCCATGTTCCTTTATAAAGGCAGGATGATGCTAGGGGCAATGGTTATTGTTATTATAGAAGATCAGAACACAGGCAAGAGTTATTCTGTTAAAGAAGGCGATACAGCAGGCGGCTGTGTTGTCTTAAGCATAGGTGATAAGGAAATTAGGCTCAAAAAAGAAGACGGGGAAGAGATTGTTATCTCTACTATCAAAGAAGTAGGGGAGGGTTTAAAACCCTCCCCTACAAATAAAGAGGCAGATGGCATAGATGAGAAGAAATAAGGGATTATTTCATATAACACTAATAATCGCAGCGTTTATAACGCTGGAATGTCTGTCTTGCAGAATTTTTGCTTCAGTGGACCCTTCTTTTGTGAAGGCCGCTACTATGGCTAAGCTCGATCTCAGAAAGTATTTTGAAGAAGCCATGTCTATGTTTGAATCAGGCAAATACAAAGAAGCCATAATGATATTTAATAAATTAATCGAAGTGGAAAAGGCCAACAGGGAAATGTATTTTACGCCTTTTGCGGAAATATATATTGAGAAATCCAAGGCGCGCATGACAGAGCTGATGATCATGGAAGAGAAAAAATGGGAGAGGATGAAAAAGGATGTTATAGGCGAGGCAGAGGCCGCTGCCAGGAGGGAAAGCGAAAAGATCGCGCAGAAAGAGCAGGCGGATAAAATAGCCTCCTTAGACGCCAGGAAAAAAGAATTATTGGCCACCGAGGCTGCGTTAAAAGACGCTAAGGAGAGGGCGCAGAAGGCAGCAGAGATGGATTCTAAGAGAAAGCAGCTGTTGGGAAAAGAGCGGGATATGAAGGCCGCTTTTGAGAACGGCATGCAATATTACAGATCCAAGAATTATCCTTCCAGTATAGTGGAATTTAAAAAGGTAAAGGATATGGGGCATGGAAGCGCGCTGGCTGATCAGGCGGATAGTTATATAAAAAATATGCAGCAGGAAATAAAGAAGAATGAGGAGAGGGCCCTTCTTGTAAGGATGGAAGAAGCCAAGCGCGCCAAGCTTGAGATGCAGAAAGATGCGGAGCGCAAGAGGGTAGAGATAGCGAGAAAAGAAAAAGAGAAAGAAGCGCTTAAAAAAATATTTGAGCAGAGGTTAAGGGCCAAGGAGGCAAAGGACAGGATAGCGAAACTGTCAAGCCTGATGGACAGCCTGATATACAATATCAGGGAGAAAAGGTTTAAAGAGGCCGAGGTCCTGGTTAATAAGGCTATACAGGAATTTCCAGGGAACGAGAAGTTTGAAGAGATGCTGCACTATATAGACATACAGAAGATCAAGGTAGAAGAAGACGCTTTAAAAAAGGCAAGGGAACTTACAGAGGAAAAGATGATGCTTGAGGTGGCCAAGAAGCATATTATGCCTGAGGAAAAGACAGGCAGGCTGGAGAATGATAGGAAGATAACGCCTATTGTGAGAGTCCCTGAGATAAGAAAGCGGCTCAAGATACCTATAAGCGTTGATTTTAAGGATGTCGGCCTAGACTATGTCCTGGGTTTTTTATCTGAGGCCACAGGCGTGAATATAGTGCCTTCCAGCGGGATAGATATGGAAGAGAAAAAGATCAGCATAAAGATAAAAGATATGCCTCTCGAAGACGCATTGAGGTATATATTGAAATCACAGGACCTGCTTTACAGGATAGAGGAAGACGCCGTGTGGGTGGCGACTAAGGAAGAGATCACCAGCGAAAAGATAGACACCAGGGTTTATTTCTTAAACCAAGGAATAGGCAGATTTTCCGAGTTCGCCAGCCAGGCATCTTCTAGCTCAGAGAAGGTATTAGGCGAGTCCAGCGCGTCATCTACCCCTTCGGAAGTGAAGACTGTGAGAAATATCCTGGAGAATGCGGTTGACTGGCCAAAGGATTCAAAATTGACATTAGATGAGCGCACAGGGGCGCTTATCGTAAGCAATACCCCTTCAAATCTGGAGACTGTAGAAAATATTTTATATAATCTTGATGTTACGCCTATGCAGGTTTTGATTGAGGCGAGGTTTCTGGAGGTCAAGATAAGCGACTTGGAGGAGATGGGGGTGGAGTGGAAGCTAAACGGCATGTGGGCAATGGACAAAAATCAAAGCGGGAATGATGTATATGGGGTGAGCAAGAATAGCGGCGTAGATTTCTCGGCTTTCAGCCGCCTGGATGAAGGGTTTAATCTCACGTATCAGGGCATATTGAGCAATCCGCAGTTTCAGGCTGTATTGCACGCGCTTCAGGAAAAACAGAATGTTAAGACACTCTCCGCGCCGAGGATTACCACCCTGAATAACCAGGTAGCTACAATAGAGGTTGTGGATGAATATATATATCCTACAAGATATGAAGCCAGCCTTGTGCAGTATGATATAAATGGCGATGGGGATTTCGACGACGCGGGAGAGACAGAATGGGTGAACGTGCCGCAGGATTTTGTCACAAGGAATGTGGGGATACTCCTGCATGTCAAGCCGAGCGTAGGGATGGATAAAAAGAGTATCACGTTGGCCCTTACCCCGGAGGTCAGCGAAGACGCAGGAAGTTTCGCGTATTCAGGGAATGTCAGCATACCTAACTTTACAACCAGAAATCTCAGCACGAGCGTAATGGTTAAGGATGGAGAGACTATAGTGCTGGGCGGGCTTATAAAAGAGGTAAATACAAATGTGAAGACAAAGGTGCCTGTCTTGGGGGATATACCTCTTGTCGGCGGACTGTTCAAAAAGAATACTGATTCCAAAGAGAGAAGGAATCTTTTGATATTTGTCACCGCAAGCGTTATGGATAAGGGGCAGAACAAGGTGGCAAGCGCTGAAGATGATTTCAAAAAGCCAAATTTTTAATATGATTACGCAAATTAAAAAGCGGATCACGTGGATTAAAAACCTATGCAATCAGTGCGTCGAATGCCTCTTTTTGCCTGTATTTTTATTTTCTTTTTTATCCCAGGCCTCTTATGCCTATGAGATGAAATCTGTCAAAGGCGATGAGAATACACAAACTAAATCAGGCATAATAGAGATTACAGAAATAAGAAAGAATCTCAAGACGCCTGTTACTGTAGATTTTATGGAAGTCGGCCTTGACTATGTGATAGATTTTTTATCAGAGGCTGCCAGTGTCAATATTATACCTGGCAACGGGGTGAAGCTGTCAGAGAAAAAGGTTACTATAAAGGTTAAGGATATGCCTTTAGAGAGCCTGTTAAAATATATATTCAGGAACCAGGGCCTTACTTACAGGGTTGAAAAAAATGCGGTGTGGGTGGATACGTCTGATAACATGGATAGCGAGACGCCAGAGACAAGGATGTATTTTTTAGACCAGGGACTTGCAATGTTTACTGAATTCAGCGGCATCACGGGCGGGTCCAAAGGAGGCGTGGGAGGCGGTGCGGCAATATCCAAGATAAAAACAATAAAGGATATACTCGAAAACGCTGTTATGTGGCCTTCTGATTCTAAGATTAACCTGGATGAGCGCACAGGGGCATTGATAATAACAAATACCCCGTCCAACCTGAAAATAATAGAAGATATATTATATAATCTGGATATTGACGCGACACAGATACTTGTGGAAGCCAGATTTATGGAAATAAATATTACCGATCTCAGCGAATTAGGCGTAAACCTGTCGTTAGACAGCCCATGGGCCATAAATAAACAGGAATTATCAGGGACTGAAAATGGCGCTGTCACTCAAATAGGCACTCCTACATCTTCAAGGTTTTCAACATTTACAGGCGCTCCAAACGAGGGGTTGAATATTACTTATCAGGGCATATTGACTAAACCGCAGTTTTCAGCTGTTTTGCACGCGCTTGAGAAAAAGTCTAATCTTAAAACCCTCTCAGCCCCGAAAATTACCACCCTGAATAACCAGACAGCTACCATAGAGATAGCGGATGAATTCGTGTATCCGACCAGATATGAGCCGACCCTTATAAAAGAGGATTTAAACGGAGACGGAAAATTCGATGCTACTGTGAACGGCGTGAAAGAGACCAGATTTGTCAATGTGCCTCAAGGTTTTGAGACAAGGCCTATAGGTATTATGCTGCATGTTACCCCGAGCGTTGGGAAGGACAGGGATATGATAACATTAACGCTTAATCCTGAGGTAAGCGAGGCCACGGCCAATGCCTTCGAATACAGCGGAGAGGTGAAACTGCCAAAATTTACTACAAGAAGCTTAAGCACAAATATAGTTGTGCATAATGGAGATACAATAGTATTAGGCGGGTTAATCAAAGAGTCCAGGACCAACACTAGGACAAAGACCCCGTTTTTAGGGGATTTGCCTGTCCTGGGCACTCTTTTTAGAAAGGACTCGGACAGCACAACGAGGAAGAATCTTTTGATATTCGTTACTGCCGGTATCCTGAGTCCGGAAGGGGAGAGATTAAAATGAGCATAAAAAATATCAGGGATGTGGCAAGAGAGGCGGGCGTATCAATAGCTACTGTATCGAGAGTGGTTAACAAGCTGTCATCTGTAAAGAAATACAACAAGGACAAGGTGGAGATAGCTATTAAAAAGCTGAAGTTCAGGCCTAATATGAGCGCTCAGCGCCTTGCGTCGAAACGGAATAATAATGCCATAGGGCTTGTTATCCCTAGGTATACAGATATATTCCATTCATTTTATGCGCTTCAGATATTGCAGGGCGTCGGCATTGCGGTGGAGCGCATGAAGATGGATCTCTTGCTGCATGTGACTAACGGAAACACATTTTTGAATATCTCCAGTGTAGAAGGGGTGATATTTTCTGATATCATAGGCAATGAAGAGCAGGTAGACGGGGTTGTGGATGCAGGGCTCCCATGCGTTATAATGAATTATTACACCAAGGATCTTCCTGTGTCGTGCATAGCCATAGATAATTTTAGGGCCAGCATGGACGCGGTTGAGTACCTTATTAAATTAGGGCACTCCAGGATTGCCACTATTACAGGGACGTTGAAGACGCAGGTAGCCATAGATAGGCTGAACGGTTATCTGACAACACTGGAGAGGCATAATATTGAGAAAAGGAAGGACTATATTAAGTATGGAGATTTTGGGAGGGAATCCGCGAGAGTGTTAACCAAAGAACTTATATGCTCTAAGATACCCCCTACTGCCATATTTGCCGCAAGCGATGAGATGGCAGTCGGGGCTATGCAGGTGTGCATGGAAAACGGAGTGGGCGTTCCCAGCGGCATGTCAATTATAGGTTTTGATGATAATCCTTTGGCTTTGAGCTACAGCCCTGTGCCTCTTACAACAATAAGGCAGCCTTTGCAGAAGATGGCCGCGTTAGCTACCCAGACATTAAACCAGGTTATACAGAATAAG
>Ga0172370_10002275_pt1 | contig 28007 bp, 28 predicted proteins | sample LakKiv5m_FD_114538 | JGI IMG/M metagenome (GOLD analysis project Ga0172370, IMG submission 114538) | Freshwater microbial communities from Kabuno Bay, South-Kivu, Congo - kab_022012_11.5m | ecosystem: Environmental > Aquatic > Freshwater > Lake | place: Democratic Republic of the Congo...
CATCAACGAATGGCATATTTTCCAAAGTCCCGACACCCTCGGTCATGGAGCTGTTGATGTATGCAGTGATCTCGTGGCTTTCAAATCCATTCTCAAAAATGCCGAGCCCAGACCCTGCGGGCGCGATACATATTATTTTTCCATTACCCCCCTTGTTGTTATCCGCTTGACGAGTAGTAAGAAAAGTGATAAAGTACGATTAGTATGAAAATAGGAACAATCGTACAAGCAAACCAAAAGGGACAGATCGTGATTCCAAAGAAAATAAGGGAAGCGTTTGGTATCACGCCGGATGTGCCGTTGAATGTTGTGCAGACAGCAGACGGTATTTCATTGTATCCCATGAAGGAGATGTACTGCCAACCGGTGAGTGATCAGTCTCCATACTTGGATATTCTCAAGAAGACTCAAGGGGCATGGGTTGATGAGGACTGGGATTCGGTGAGGAAAAAAAGGAAAAAAATTGAACTTGCCGCATCGCGCAAGCGGAAAAACGCATGGTAGTTCTAGATACCAGTATTATCATTGATCATCTTCGCCGACCTCCGACCGATGAGACACTTCTTCGGAGACTTAGTGCGCGCATGCCAAAAGAGCATATAGCAATGTCAGTTCTTTCAGTGCAAGAACTCTATGAAGGTAAAAGTACGCGTGATCAAGCGAAGGAAGCGTCGTTATTGGCTGTGGTGACGCAATACCTTCTTCTTCCGTATTCATTTGATATCGCAAAGCACGCCGGAAAGCTTGCGCGAGAACTGGAACGGCCGATAGAGTTTCCTGATGCAGCGATCGCGGCTACTGCCATTGAACAAGGCGCGCAGCTCTTCACCCTTAACGAAAAAGATTTCCGCGACATTCCGGAACTCACCCTTTATCATCTCGACTAAAGTACTTTTGTGGAATTATCAAACGGTCACGCACAGATTGAGTCTGTGGAAAAATGCCTCAAAATCACCGTGTATGTCATCAACGCGAGGGCGGGGATCCACGAAAAAGATCGTAATTTCGGGTGGTTGGATCCCGGATCAAGTCCGGGATGACAATTTCGTAATTCAGAGCTACAAGGTGCAAAGAGCCACAGGGCTTGTTTTGCATTGAATTTTCTTTTTTCGAGAAGGTACTATTTGAATTGTGGGCCACCACCCCTTGACAGGCGGGATGCGGTCAGCTATCGTATTAGCAATCTCATAGCTAGATTGCTAAAGGAGTAGAAGATGTAAGCCAGTATGCTCGATGAACGCAAACTAACTCTGGTTCAGTACATGGTTGAATGCTATATCGCATCAGCCCAGCCCGTTGCTTCTATCATGCTTGTCCGGAAGTATCAGTTGGATTATAGTCCGGCAACCGTGCGCAATGAATTTGCTTTTTTGGAAGAAGAGGGATATCTGATGCAGCCGCATGCGTCATCGGGCCGTGTTCCGACCGAGCGTGCTTATCGAGTTTATCTTGAACAAGTTCAGCCGAGCCGCATTTCTCGATCAGCCTTACAACGCCTAGAGAATGCATGGGTCCAAAAGGCGGAACATTCTTTTGATCGATACAGCAAACTTGCAAGAGCGCTTTCTGATGAGGCAGAAGAATTCGTATTTGTATCACTACAGACTGGCGAGCTTTCATGTACCGGCTTTAGCTACCTTGCGCACAAACCGGAATTCCTTGAACAGCGCTTTGCGTCCGTAGTCACCGAGGCGATCGACAATCTTTATGAATTGGTAGAACGCCTGTACCCTGTTGCGACGGGCGAAGCACAGATTTTGATCGGAAGAAATAACGTTTTTTCCGGAGCGTGCAGTAGCATCTTTTGTGCATTCAATCAGGAAAAGGAAGGTGCGGGAATGATCGGCATCATCGGTCCCATGAGGATGGATTACGGGTACAATATGGGACTTGTCAAAACCGCATGCAATCTTGTCAATTCATCATCAAAAACTAACTCCTAATGTATTGCGATCTATGAGCATGACACCCTCCGACCAAGAGGAAAACAGCCAAGCATCCGCCGCAACGGATACGACAGCACAATCGACTTCTGATATCACGAGCCTGCAAGAAGAGATAGAGCGGCTTAAGAGGTTGAGCGAAGAAAATCTGAACGGATGGAAACGGGCAAAAGCTGATTATATCAACTACAAAAACGAGCAGGAGAAACACGCGAAAGAGTTAGCGCAAGTAGCAAGCATGGGAGCTGTTATGCAACTGATACCAGTCTACGAACAACTACGAAAAGCATTCCTGCAACTCCCTGATGAGCTGAAAGAGTCGGCCTGGGTGAAAGGTGTTGAGCAGATTTTCAAGCAGCAGAAAGACGCGTTAAAAAATCTTGGCGGCGAAGAGCAGAGCGCATCACAAGGCAAGCAATTCGACCCCGCGCAGCATCAGGCAGTAGGTCAGGAATATGTGGAGGAGCTGCAAGAGGATTGCATTACACAGGAGATCAATGCAGGCTATACGTTTCATGGCAAGGTTTTACTTCCGGCACGCGTGATTGTAAATAAAAAACCACAAGAAAAAATACAAACACCTAACTAACTTTCATCACTAACCCCTAAAAAAATATGTCAAAGATTCTTGGTATCGATTTAGGAACAACTAATTCTTGCATGGCGATCATTGAAGCAGGAACGCCAAAGGTATTGGAAAATAAAGAAGGCAACCGCACTACACCATCTGTTGTGGCGACCACAGGCACAGGAGAGCGGCTTGTCGGTCTTCTTGCGAAACGGCAGGCTGTGACAAACGCGCAAAATACTGTTTTTTCTGTGAAGCGTTTTATCGGGCGCCGATACGACGATCCGGCAGTCCAGCGCGATATTTCGCTCGTTCCCTATAAGGTTGTGAAATCAGGCGATAGCGTAAAGGTTGTCATGCAGGGAAAAGAATATACTTCCGAAGAGGTTTCAGCAATGATTTTACAAAAGATGAAAGCGGATGCCGAAAGCCGTATCGGAGAAAAGATTACCGAGGCTGTCATCACCGTGCCGGCATATTTTGACGACGCACAACGACAGGCAACAAAAAATGCAGGCAAAATTGCCGGGTTGGAAGTGAAACGCATCATCAATGAGCCAACGGCAGCAGCGCTCGCTTATGGATTTAACAAAAAGAAAGAAGAGAAGATAGTTGTCTATGATCTTGGCGGCGGCACGTTTGATGTGTCGGTACTTGAAGTTGGCGATGACACGGTAGAAGTGAAAGCGACAAATGGCGACACGCACCTTGGCGGTGATGATTTTGACCAGCGTGTCATCGAATGGCTCGTACAGGAATTCAAGAAAGATCAGGGTGTTGACCTTTCGGCAGATCAGCTTGCTTTACAACGGCTGAAGGAGGCCGCAGAAAAAGCAAAACATGAATTATCATCCGCAACAGAGACAGAAGTCAATCAGCCATTTATCACCGCTGATGCAAGCGGGCCGAAGCATCTTGTCATAAAGCTTACTCGCGCCAAACTTGAGGAATTGGTGTCAGACCTCGCAGACCGCACGCTTGAGCCGTGCCGTAAAGCGCTCGCCGATGCCGATATCAAAGCAAGCGACATCAATGAAGTAGTTCTGGTGGGAGGAATGACCCGTATGCCGCTGATCCAGCAAACTGTCGAGAAATTTTTTGGCAAAAAACCAAATGTATCGGTAAATCCGGATGAAGTGGTTGCGGTCGGCGCTGCAGTGCAGGCAGGAGTCCTGCAAGGGGAAGTGAAAGATGTTCTCCTCCTCGACGTCACCCCTCTTTCGCTCGGCATCGAGACGCTGGGAAGCGTGATGACAAAACTCATCGAACGCAACACAACGATCCCTACCTCGAAGAGCCAAATCTTTTCCACCGCTGCTGATAACCAGCCGTCTGTTGATGTTCATGTTCTTCAAGGGGAACGGGAAATGGCGACCGATAACAAGACGTTAGGCCGTTTCATGCTTGATGGGATTCCGCCATCCCCGCGCGGCGTGCCGCAAGTTGAAGTGACATTTGATATTGATGCAAACGGCATTCTCAATGTATCTGCCAAAGATAAAGCAACCGGTAAGGAACAGAAAATAACGATCACCGCTTCAACAAACCTTTCCCAAGATGAGGTAAGCCGCATGACAAAGGAAGCGGAGCTCCACGCAGAAGAAGATAAGAAGAAGCGGGAGTTGATTGATGTGAAAAATATGGCAGAAAGCACTGTCTACCAGACGGAGAAGGTCCTCAAAGAACATGGCGAAAAAGCCCCGGCAGATGTCAAAAAGGAAATTGAAGATAAGCTTGAGGCAGTAAAGAAAGTGAAGGACACAGAAGATGTGAACGCGATCAAGCAAGCGCTTGATACCTTGAATCAAACAGTCTCAAAAATAGGAGCATCGCTCTACCAATCCGCCTCCGCGCAAGGCTCCGGCGCGACGCAGCAGCAAGGGCAGGAGCCACAACAAGGCTCTGCCGGCACCGAAGGCGAAGCATCAGCAAGCGGTGAAAAACCGATTGATGCCGACTACGAGAAAAAAGATTAACAGCGACCACGCAAATCAGTATGCTATCATGAGTCAGCATACTGATTTGTATTTATCCAAATGAGCAAAGATTATTACGAAACACTGGGGGTGCAAAAAGGTGCTAACCAAGACGAGTTGAAAAAGGCATTCCGCAAACTTGCGCACCAATACCATCCGGACAAGCAAGGCGGAGACGAGAAACGCTTTAAGGAGATTAATGAGGCGTATCAAGTGCTGTCCGATCCGCAAAAGCGGCAGCAGTACGACCAGTTTGGCTCTGCCTACCAACAAGGAGGGAGCGGCTTCTCGTGGGAGGATGTGGCGCGTCAGGGCGGATTTAACGGCGGCGTACAGTTTGACTTCGGCGATCTTGGTGATGTCTTCGGCGATATGTTCGGGTTTGGAGGTTCGCGCAAAGGTTCTCGAAGAGATACGCGCGGCATTGATCTGCAAATTGACGTTGAAATCGACTTAAAGGATGCGATTACGGGCATAAAGAAGGAGCTTCGCATCCCGAAAGCAGTGAAGTGCGAAAAATGCAGCGGGACCGGTGCAGAGCCGGGATCGAAAGTGAATACCTGCTCCACCTGTTCAGGCACAGGACAGGTCTCTACAACGCAGCGTACGATACTCGGTGTGTTTCAGAGCGCGACTCCGTGTTCTGCGTGCCAAGCAACCGGTAAAAAGATAGAAAAAAAATGCAAGGCATGCTCCGGAGAGGGTCGTATGCGGAAAGAAGAAAAAATCAGCGTATCGATACCGGCTGGTATTGATGAGGGGCAGACATTGCGGCTTTCCGGAGAGGGTGAAGCTGGTGCACACGGAGCTCCCGCTGGAGACTTTTATGTGCGTGTTCACGTACGTCCCGATAAACGGTTTGTTCGAAAGAACGATGATTTGTATTCCGACCTTGAAATTTCCTATTCCCAGGCAGCGCTTGGCGATACGATAAAGCTTACCACATACGATGGCGTGATGGAGGCCAAGGTACCCGCCGCGATTCAGACGGGCCAGCTCATCCGCCTTGCCAATCTCGGGATGCCGCATCTGCAAAAGAAGGGCAGAGGAGACCTTTACGTGCGCATAACGATAGCTACGCCAAAATCATTGAACAGGAAACAGCGTGAGCTATTCGAGCAATTACGAAAAGAGGGGTTATAGGCTATTTTGACATCCAGCAGTATATTTGAGAAAATATATTCATCGGGTCTGCACATACCCTTTATTTTCATATGGCTCTTCCAGCGATTAACGTAAGTCTGCCAACGCCTGACATTAATATCGCGAATCCCAGTTGGGATACTTTTATTATCCTTGCGTTTATTGGCGCCTCGATTCTCTACACATTTTTTGTGAGCCGCGAACGTCTCGCGATCGTGCTGTTGAGCGTGTACTCCGCGCTTGCCGTTGTGCTTACTACGCCGCTCATTGTCAACGCGCTTTCGATCATGGGTACGGATGATTTTTTTAAGTATCGCCTTGCTGCTTTTCTCGGGACTTTCCTTCTGCTTTATATATTGTATTCGCATAATCTATCGCTCAAGGCTGATGTCGGCCATGTGTGGTGGCAGGCGATTGCATTAAGCATATTGCAAGTTGGATTATTGATGAGCAGCATTCTCTACTTTATTCCCCATCAGTATTACGCGAGCCAGATTGCTGATATTTTTTTTACGAGCGACGTTTCTCGCTCCGTCTGGATCTTGGCGCCGATCGCGGCGATGATCCTGATGCATCCGCGTAAAGTTGTATCCTAGCACTCTATGCCCGACGGCAAAATACAACGACCCAACCGTGAAGTTCCTCTTGGAAAAGAACAAGAAAAGATAGCGACAAGCAAGGAAGTAAAAGCTGCGCCGGATCGCGGTGTCTCAAGCAAGGAAAAGAAAAAAGAACAAGAGTTCCAGTTTCCGAAGATACTTCCCGGCAGAAAAAAACAAGTGCCCCCTCGGACAGGGCCGAAGTCGAAACTATTGGAAGATATAGAAGATGTTCTCGCAGAGGGGCTTGATACCTATTATCAGTCATTAACCCCCGGGCAGCGCACGGCGTTTCGGGAAGAAGGGGAACGAACGGCAACCAAGATCGAGGAGCTGCTCAAGAAAGCGCATATTAAAGTTATTGAAATCGTGCGGATGATACGTCGCTGGCTTGCGCTGATTCCCGGCATCAACCAATTCTTCATTGAACAAGAATCAAAGATCAAAGCAGATAAGCTCATGCAATTATCAGAAGAAAAAAAGGAAGAATCAGAGTAGCTGGAGCGCTTCATACCATCCATTACCATCCCCATGCCATTTTTTGAAGAACTCTATCAAGCCAATGCAGTCATTGCGATCGCTGCTGTTTTTTTGTTTTGGGGACTTATCGGATGGGGGCTGCTTTCCATAGTGCGCTATATCTTGCATCGGATTTTTGCGATTCCGATTGCGATGAGAAAAAAAGTCCTCCAAGTGCTCGTGCCAAAGGAGCCGGCAAAAAAAGAAGAGGAAGAGAAGTCATCAAAAAAGGATTACAAAGAGCTCATCGCTGTTGCAGAGAGTTTTTATGCCGCGCTTGGGCATATTTCATCACGGTGGCGGCCAACAGCATTCTTTATTGGCAGGGAAGACCAGATCTCCCTAGAAATCGTCTCAAGCGGCGGACTGATCAAATTTTTTATCGTCACGCCCGACTATTTGAGAAATTACGTCGAACAGCAGTTCCACGCCCAGTATCCATCAGCTCAAATCATTGAAGTTTCGGACTACAACATTTTTCGGGCACAGGGGTTTATTCAGGCGGCGCCTGTAGTGATGACAAAGGATAATTTCTTTCAATTGCGGACGTATAAAAAAATGGATTCAGACCCGCTTAATTCGATCACGAATGCGTTGAGTAAAGTGGAAAAAACGCAAGGCGCGGCAATCCAGATCATGATCCGCACCGCAAAGAAAAAATGGCGGTACAAAGGGCCGAGCATTGCCCGTAAAATGCAAAAAGGCAAGAGCTTGGAAGAAGCGATGAGCGGTAATCTTGCGGAACAATTCCTCAAAGGCTTCAGCGCCTTTATGGGGTATGCACTTGAACAAATTCTTACGGGCGGTAAATCAAATGAGCCGCCGATTCCAAAAGACGATAAAAATATCATGCCGCGACATACGCCAATGGAGCAGGAGTTGATAAAGTCATTGGAAGAAAAAGCGTCAAAAGTCGGATTTGAGGCAAATATACGTGTTGTCACCGCCGCTGATACGGAAAAGATTTCCAAGATGCACTTGATAAATATCACTAACGCGTTTGCGCAATACCTCGGTCCGGAATCCGGCATCCAGCTCAAAAAACAAAAGCGGCACCAATTTTTTCGTAAGCCATTGATTAGAAGCTTCATTTTCCGGCGCTTTGATCATCGCCGCAAGTTGATTCTCAATACAGAAGAACTGGCGAGTCTATTTCATCCGCCATTAAGCATCACGGAAACGCCCAATATCGAGTGGCTCAAAGCTCGCGTCGCTCCTCCGCCGGCAAATCTTCCGCAAGAGGGCATTATTCTTGGCGAGAGCGATTACCGCGGGCGCAAACAGATGATTCGTATGCTTGACGAAGACCGGCGTCGGCATATGTACGTCATCGGTATGACCGGTACCGGTAAGACTACCATCATGACAAATATGATGGTGCAGGATGTGAAAGATGGGCACGGATGCGCGTTCATTGATCCTCATGGTGATGCGATCCAGGCGATCCTTGAGTGCGTCCCACCGGAGCGCGCTGATGACGTGATCCTGTTTGAGCCGGCAGATATGGAGCGGCCTGTCGGCCTTAATATGCTTGAAGCGACGGAAACGCAAAAAGATTTTGCCGTACAGGAGATGATTTCCATTTTCTACAAACTGTTTCCGCCGGAAATGATCGGACCGATGTTTGAACACAACATGAGAAACGTCATGCTTACGTTGATGTCCGACGAGGATAACCCCGGCACCCTTGCAGAAATCCCACGTATGTTTTCTGATAATGATTTTGCGCAGGAGTGGGTGGACAAACTCAAAGACCCTGTTGTACGCGCGTTTTGGGAAAAGGAAATGGCAAAAACATCCGATTTCCATAAATCGGAAATGCTTGGGTATCTGATCTCAAAAGTCGGCCGTTTTGTCGAGAATACCATGATGCGCAATATCATCGGTCAGACGCATTCCGGGTTTGATTTTCGTGAAGTGATGGATCAAAAGAAGATTCTGCTTGTCAATCTTTCAAAGGGGCAAGTCGGTGAAGTAAACAGTAATCTTCTCGGGTTGATCGTGGTGTCAAAACTGCAAATGGCGGCGATGACACGCGTGGATATCCCGGAAGATCAGCGCCATGATTTCTTTCTCTATATTGATGAGTTTCAAAATTTTATCACCGATAGCATTGCTACGATTTTGGCAGAAGCTCGGAAATACCGCCTCAATCTTATTATCGGGCATCAATACATCGGCCAGCTTGTTCCAAAGCAAGGGGATACGAAAGTGCGCGATGCGATCTTTGGCAATGTCGGCACGATTGTTAATTATCGCGTGGGTGTGGATGATGCCGAGACCATGGCAAAACAAATGGCGCCTGTCTTCAATGAGTTTGACGTCATGAATATTGAACGCTTTACTGCTTATATCCGGCTGATGGTGCATCAAGCGGCTGCGCGTCCGTTTAATATGCGCGTCTTTCCGCCGCCGAAAGGAGATAAGAAAGTCGCAGAGGCGATTCGCCAGCTTTCTCGCCTCAAGTACGGGCGTGATCGCGAGATCGTGGAGGCAGAGATACTTGAGCGCTCACAGCTCGGCGCTGCCATGATGGATGAGTTTTCCGACAGTATCGAGCGGAGTCTGTAGGTTGACAATTATTTGCGCTTCGGTAGGGTAGGGACAAGGAGAAAATAAAAATAAAATATGGCCTATCCTACATTTTCGTTTGACGAAGAAACTCCTAACGACCCCGAGCTTTCATTCGATGAAGTTTTGGGTCAAGAGATGCCGCTTCCCGAAGAGTATTCTGTAGAGGATATCAAAGTAGAAGAGCAGCCCGCCTCCGCACAGGATTCTCTCCTTCGCCAAGGATTCGGAGAGCAGGACGGCGAGACACAGCCCGCCTCCGCGCAAGGCTATGGCGAGGCACAGCCGGAAATAGAAAGCACATTTTCTGATATCCCGCTTTTTGAAGAAGAGCAATTATCCGCATCGGACCAGAGCGTGTCTGTAGAATCGTCTCCGGTCGTCACGGAGCACATCGCGCATCAAGACACCGCGCATTTGTCGCAATCACGGCTAATACTGCTCAAGAAGGAATTGAGCGACATCAGAAGCAGGATTGATCGCGCATTGGAACTTGTTGAGGCACAGATACCACAAACTAAGCGGAAGGATGAAGACGATCAGGAGGAATTCATTCGCAAAATCGATACCCTGCTCGTACGGCAGGAAAAAGAGAACGGCAAATCAGTATCATCCGACAGCGAACGTATCATTGAAGGTGTGTTTGACGGACAGCATATGATTGGTGCTGACGGCAATCAGTATGCTGTGCCGCCGAATTATGCATCAAAATCAAAACTTGTCGAAGGGGATACGCTGAAGCTCACAATCACTGACGCCGGTTCATTTCTCTACAAACAGATCGGTCCTGTTGAACGCATACGTTTAGTAGGAACGCTTAACGCTGACGCCAACCATGAATCGTATTCAGTCAATCTTGGCGACCGTTCCTGGCGCGTGCTCACTGCGTGCGTGACGTATTTCCGTGGCGCGCCGGGCGATGAAGTCGTGTTTCTTGTACCAAAAGATAGTGCGTGCAGCTGGGCGGCAGTAGAAAACATCATTAAACGCGTCTAACTATTTTGACATGAGTTTGACATGAGCCTGTACCGCAAATACCGCCCCCTTACATTTGCAGCAATAGCAGGACAAGAGCACATTAAGCGGACGCTTGAAAATGAGATCGTACGCAATGAGCTTGCGCATGCTTATATTTTTGCCGGACCGCGGGCGGTAGGAAAAACTACAACAGCGCGCGTGTTTGCTCGCGCGCTCAATTGCAATACTCGTGAAACCAAACAGAGTGAACCGTGCAATAGCTGCGAGAGTTGTGAAGCGATACTACAGGGACGCACTCTTGATATTATCGAGATTGATGCTGCATCACATACGGGCGTAGACAATGTCCGAGAAAACATCATCGCGGCGGCGCGCGTTGCCAATACCATGCTTCGCTATAAGGTCTTCATCATTGATGAGGTCCACATGCTCTCGACGAGCGCGTTTAACGCACTCTTAAAGCTGCTCGAAGAGCCGCCATCATCCGTTGTCTTTATCCTCGCAACGACCGAACTGCAAAAGGTGCCGGCGACAATTATCTCGCGCTGCCAGCGATTTGATTTTATGCGCATCAGCCCTGCAGATATGAAGGCGCGATTGCACTCGATCGTGGAACAAGAAGGCAAAACTCTTGAAGAATCCGTATACGATGATATCATTCGATTGTCTGACGGATGCCAGCGAGACGCGGAAAGCCTACTTGGTCAGATTCTTGCATTGCATGATAAGAAAATCGATGCAAAGCTGGCAGCGTTGGTACTGCCGCATTCAAATAGGCAGTTGATTGCACAACTGCTTGACGCGATCGCATTGCGCAATGCCGGCGAAGCGATCAAGCTCGTTGACTCCATGATTGCGGAGGGAGTAGACATTGAAACGGTGGTGAATGATTCGATCGAAGATTTGCGTTCTTTGCTTCGATTCATGAGCGGAGCAGGGGATACCGTACAGGAGACGCAAAGTACACGCGCAGCACTCGAGGAGCTAAGCAAAAAGTTTAGCCAGCAAGAAGTGCTCACGATCACTGATTACTTCGCGCAATGCCTGCAAGATATGCGGTTGTTTTCTCACATTCAGTTACCGTTTGAAATCGCAGTAGTAAAATCGTGCCTTCGGGCATAGAGCACTTGATGCGGGATCGTCTAACGGCAGGACCCGTGACTCTGAATCACGTTATCTAGGTTCGAATCCTAGTCCCGCAGTTTTGGAGAGAAGTAACCGGAATCGCGCCCTTCAGGCGCGGTTTTGTATTCTAAAGCCCCCCGCCGTAGTTTTAGCGGAGGCGGACTAACTCCCCAGCGGCGACTCCGCGTCCGCGGAGTGCAAAACCACAAAAATTTTCCCCTTTCCGCCAAAGGCGGACTCGCCGTCTTGTCTCTCGCCTTTATGCCAATTCAACGGCTAAGGTGGTTTAGGCGATGAGTTACCTATAGTGAATTATAGTTCACGTTGCCTAAAAGTGCAACAAGGTGTATATTGTCAAACATATGGATGAGATTTCAAAGAAGCTCGGAGAAAATTTGAGACGCATCAGAAAAGAGAAGGGTATGACACAAGAAGATTTGTGCAACGTCCTCGATCTTGATCGTGGCTATATCAGTAGTATTGAAAACGGCAAACGGAATCCCACACTTTCGACACTTAAAAAACTAGCCGACGCGCTCAAGGTTTCTGTGGATGAGTTGTTGAAATGAAATCTATGCCAAAGATCAAAGATATTGCAAAAATTGAACGCCCTCGTGAAAAACTTCAAAAATACGGACCGGAGCACCTTTCACATTCCGAACTGCTTGCGATTTTGTTACGTACCGGCGGGGAAAAGATGAATGTTGTTGAACTGGCAAACGGCATCCTGCGCAAATATAGCAAACAAAGTCTCGCTGATGCCACCTTCAATGAACTTATGGACGTGCGCGGTCTGGGTCCTGCGAAGGCGTGTGAAATAGTCGCCTGTTTTGAACTCGGCCGGCGATTTTTGCAGAATAAACAATCAGCTCTTCTTTTATCTCCTCAAGACGTTTGGAATGAACTCAAGGACATCCGCGACCACAAAAAAGAGCATTTCGTAATTTTCTTTCTCGATAGCCAGAATCAGGAGATAAAACGGGAAATCATTTCAGTCGGTTCGTTGACCGCCAATCTTGTCCATCCCCGAGAAGTATTTGAGCCAGCCATTCGGCATTTGGCTGCGCAGGTTATTGTCGCTCACAACCATCCGGCAGGCACGATCGAGCCGTCCGACGAGGATAGAGATCTCACAAAACGCCTCTTCGATGCCGGAAAATTGCTTGGCATAGAAATGATCGATCATGTAATTGTCGCAAAAGATGGTTTTTTGAGTTTTAAGGAGCAAGGAATGCTTGTATGAAAGCACAATTGAAAAAAACGCTCACAGAACAAGACATCTGCTCAAAATATATTCTTCCGGCAGTTACCGGCGCCGGTTGGGATTTGCACGTTTCTATCCGCGAGCAATACGGTTTTACGGCAGGCCGCATTATTGTTCACGGAAAGACAATCCGTCGCGGCGAGAGAAAGCGCGCTGATTTTATCCTGTACCATAAACCTCATTTCCCCATAGCGCTTATAGAGGCAAAGGACAACAATCATTCGGTTGGAGCAGGAATGCAACAGGCGCTTGAGTACGCGGAAGCGCTCGACATACCGTTTGTCTACAGCTCAAATGGTGATGCATTTCTTGAGCATGATCGACTTGCAAAAAATGGCATGAAGGAGTGCGAGATTTCTCTTGATGCATTTCCATCGCCGCAGGAGCTGTATGGCCGCTACTGCGAGTTGAAACATATCACTCCGACGATCGAATCAACGATTTCGCAAGATTATTTCCAGGAAATTGGGGGGAAGGAGCCGCGCTATTTTCAAAATGTCGCAATCAATCGCGCCGTTGAGGCGATTGCTCGCGGCCAGAACCGCATTCTTCTTGTCATGGCGACCGGCACCGGGAAAACATATACCGCCTTTCAAGTCATATGGCGGCTTTGGAAGGCTAAAGTCAAGAAACGTATACTCTTTCTCGTTGATAGGAATATCTTGGCGGATCAGGCAATGATGAACGACTTTAAGCACTTCGGTGATGCAATGGTAAAGATCCAGCACAGGAAAGTTGATAAGTCTTACGAAATCTACCTCGCTCTTTATCAGGGCGTCACTGGCAACGAAGAAGAGAAAAAGATTTTCAAGCAATTTTCTCCGGACTTTTTAGATCTGGTGATTGTGGATGAGTGCCATCGGGGTAGCGCGAAGGAAAATTCCGCTTGGCGCGATGTACTTGATTATTACTCAAGCGCAACACAGATCGGTCTTACCGCGACGCCAAAGGAAACAAAGGACATTTCAAATCACATGTATTTCGGCGAGCCGATCTATACGTATTCCCTACGGGAAGGAATTGATGATGGATTTCTTGCGCCGTACAAAGTGGTGCGCGTGACCATTGATCGCGACGTGGAAGGATACCGCCCCGAAGAAGGCAAGCTCGATGCGTACGGCAACGAGATACCGGATCGCGTTTATAATCGTAAGGATTTTGACAGAAACTTTATCATCGATCAGCGCACGCAGCTCGTTGCGAAAAAAATTACCGAATATCTTAAGGCGACGGATCGCATGCAAAAAACGATCGTCTTTTGCGTGGATATCGATCATGCCGAGCGTATGCGCCAAGCGCTCGTGAACGAGAATGGGGACATGGTAGCCAAAAACCGTCGCTATGTCGTGCGGATCACCGGCGGCAGTGAGGAGGCGCCCGCAGAACTTGATCACTTTATCGATCCGGAAAATCCCTATCCTGTGATTGCAACGACATCAAAGCTCATGACCACAGGAGTTGATGCGCAGACATGCAAGGTTATCGCGCTGGATGCTAATATCCAGTCGATCACGGAATTCAAGCAGATTATCGGACGGGGTACGCGCGTGCGCGAGGATTACGGCAAGCTCTTTTTTACGATCTTGGATTTTCGCGGCGTCACCGAATTGTTTGCCGATCCTGCTTTTGACGGCGATCCCGTCGTGATTTATAACCCGAAAGAACATGACTCGATTGTACCGCCCGATATTTCGGATTCAGAGGGTCAAACCGATGAAGATGGGCCAGGGACGATATGCACCTATGGTCCGATTGAAAATGGCAGCGGATCCACGCATGAACCGATACAGAAGTACCGAGTGCGCGATGTGTCGGTGCAGGTCATCAACGAACGCGTGCAATACATGGGCGATGACGGAAAGCTGATTACCGAATCACTCAAAGATTTTACAAAGAAAAGCATTCTCAAAGAGTATCGATCACTCGATGACTTTTTAACCGCGTGGTCGCATGCTGATAAAAAGGAAGCGATCATTAGAGAGCTCGAGGAGCACGGCGTATTTTTTGACGCATTGGCTGAAGAAGTGGGGAAAGACCTCGATCCGTTTGATTTGGTATGTCATATCGCCTATGGAAAAAAGCCACTGACGCGAAAAGAGCGCGCCGCACACGTACGCAAGCGTGATTATTTTGCGAAATACGAAGGCAAGGCGCGGCACGTGATCGATGCGCTTTTAGACAAATACGCGGATCAGGGAATCACGGCGATTGATGACATCGGCGATCTGGCCGTTTCGCCCTTCACAGATTTTGGCACGCCGTACGAGATTGTGAATGAGATCTTCGGCGGACGGGAAGAGTATCTCTCGGTCGTGAGCACCATTAAAGAAGTACTGTACGCATAACCACTATGTCACTTCAATCAGTTGTCAAAAGAATTCAGGATATCATGCGAAAAGATCAAGGCGTTGACGGCGATGCTCAACGCCTTTCACAGCTCGTGTGGATGCTGTTTCTCAAAATAATCGACGACCAGGAAAAACAGTCGGAGCTCGTACAGCCAGGATACCGTTCTCCGATTCCCGATGAGTTGCGCTGGCGAAACTGGGCGGCAGATGCAGAGGGGCTCACCGGCGACGATCTTTTGGATTTTGTAAACGAAAAACTTTTTCGCTCGTTGAAAGCGTTAGATGTGCGGCACGACGATACGCTTGGATTGTTGGTCAAAGAAGTATTCTCCGATACCTACAACTACATGAAATCCGGCACGCTGATTCGGCAAGTTGTGAACGTGATCAATGAAATTGACTTCAACAAAAAAGACGATAGGCATCAGTTCAACGATATCTACGAGCATCTTCTCAAGGAGCTTCAAAGCGCCGGAAACTATGGCGAATTTTACACACCGCGGGCGTTGACGCGCTTTGTCGTTGAGATGGTCAATCCAAAGCTCGGCGAGATTGTTTTTGATCCCGCGTGCGGCACCGGCGGCTTTTTGGTAAACGCGCTTGAGCACATCCGCTATGCGCAGGTGAACACAACCGATGACGAAAAAATACTGCGGCAATCCATTCGCGGCATGGAACTGAAGCAGTTGCCATTCACGCTCGCGATCACGAATCTTATTTTACATGGTATTGATGCGCCGGATCAGATCACGCGTGGGGATGCGCTGTCAAAGCCATTGCGCGAGTATGGGCCGAAGGATCGCGTTGATGTGATTGTCGCAAATCCTCCCTTTGGCGGTTTCGTGAAAGATGGCACCGAGGCAAATTTCCCGCACGAGTTTCGAACCCGTGAGACAGCCGATCTTTTTTTGGTGCTGTTCATTCATCTGCTTAAGCCCACCGGAAGAGCGGGGATTGTATTACCGGACGGTACGCTCTTTGGCGAGGGTGTAAAGACCGCGATCAAGCGTAAACTTTTAGAGGAGTGCAACCTACACACCATCGTACGCTTGCCGCCCGGTGTGTTCAGTCCGTATGCGGGAGTAAACACGAATCTCCTTTTTTTTGAAAAAGGGAACCCGACAAAGGAGATCTGGTACTACGAACTGCCATTACCGGAAGGCATGAAGCAGTACACCAAAGGCCGCCCGATCCGCTCCGAAGAATTCGAGTCCGTGAAGCAGTGGTGGAATAACCGTACAGAAAACGAGCACGCGTGGAAAGTGCCAGTCGTCGAAATAGCGAACGAGCAGAGGAATTACAACTTGGATTTTAAGAATCCGAACGGGAAATCAAAGGATGAGCACAAGGAGCCCCAAGAAGTTTTAGAGAGTATTTCCATGGCTGAAAAAGAAATCACTAGACTTTTAGGGGAGCTAAAGGAGGAGATATGATAATGGATGATTATAAATTAGAGAGCCTGGCGAATCTTATTGATAAATTGCGTCCCTTAATTGATAAAGAAAAGATTTGGATGGTTCGTTACCTTCGCCTACAGGCACTTTTTGTATATTTCCAATACGCAGTTGCATCTGTGCGTATACAAGAAGAGAATATTAAGAAAATGGAGGGTGGTCAGCATAAAAATTTTTCCACGCATGCGGAATATGCCGATTGCCTATTAAAATTATATAGCAGTGCAGTGACCGCATATTCTAATCTAAGAACTTGTTTAAGATTCAGTATGACGGTAATTGATAGTATTTCAAAATCAGATCGAGACGGGGAATTTAACAATTTTCGTAATCAATATGACTTGTGGTGTAGAGATATCGTTGATAAGCGGGATCGTATAGCTGCACATCCTGAGGAAGAGGCCGGGATAGTATGGAAATCAAATATGTGGAGTGATAATGGGCAGGTAAAATTTAGAGTTATAAATTTGCACATCCCATCGACAGGTCGACAGATTACTTTAAAACCGAGAAAAGATTTAGAAAAATTGCGAGAATACATATCGCAATTACTACTTCATCTTGCAAGAATATGGAAATTAACTGGCCAACAAAAAAATTAGGAGAGGTCCTAAATTATGAGCAACCCAGCAAGTATATCGTGCGCTCCAAGGATTATAGCGATGATTATGAAACCCTTGTATTAACGGCCGGAAAAACGTTTATATTGGGCAAGACAAATGAGGAGGATCATATCTTTCCCGCGAATAAACTGCCAGTAATTATTTTTGATGACTTTACTACTGCAATTCAGTTTGTTGATTTTCCGTTCAAAGTAAAATCTTCAGCAATGAAAATTTTGCATGCAAGAAAAGGCATAGCGGACATCAAATATTTTTTCTATCTCATGCAAACTATAAAAATAAACCACGCTACACATAAAAGATATTGGATTTCAGAATACTCAAATATAGAAATCCCCCTCCCGCCGGTTGAGGAACAGCGGAGGATTGTGAAGAAGATTGAGGAGCTGTTTACAAAAATTGACGAGGCGCAGAAGCTGCGTGCGGAATCAAAAGCCGCAACCGACTCGCTCCTCGCTGCAGAACTCCACAAAATTTTTGAAGAAGGAAAAAAGAAAGGGTGGGAGGAAAAAGAACTTGGTAGTTTGTTTGAAATAACTTCAAGTAAACGTGTTTTTCAATCCGAGTGGCAGGATTATGGCGTCCCATTTTATCGAGCTCGGGAATTGGTAAACTTGGCTGGTGGAAGGCCCTTCAAAAACCCGATTTTTGTGAGCGAGAATATGTATGAAAAATATAAGGAAAAATATGGCGTACCCAATGAGGGCGATATATTAGTCACGGGAGTTGGTACACTTGGAGTAACGTATTTGGTGAAAAAAGAGGATAAGTTTTATTTTAAAGATGGAAATATCATATGGTTTAAGATGAAAGAGGTGGTAATCCCTGAGTTTGTTGATTGCTTTTTTAAGTCCGATTGCCTCAAGGACCAGATTCAGCAAAATGCTGGTGGCGCGACAGTTAAGACATTCACAATCAAAACAGCAAAAAAAATAAAGATTCCTCTTCCACCCCTCGCCGAACAGAAAAAAATCGTCCGACATCTTGACTCGCTTACCGTAAAAATCAAAGAGCTCCAGCGGCTCCAAGCAGAAACAGCCGAAGAATTTTTCGAGCTTAAGCAATCCATCCTCCACAAGGCATTCTCCGGCGAGTTGTTCCGTGAATCAAATCCTCTTATAGCTGCTACTACGAAATAACAATATGAACAACTGGCGCGATCAATTAAAAAATGAAACAGCACTGATTGCATATCTTGATTTTGCAAACATGATCCATTGGCAGCGTCGTCTCGGTTGGCGCTTTCGAGTGGAGGATCTTATCTATGAAATCAAATCACTTGGCAATATTCCTGAAGTGCGCATCTATTTTGGGGTTGATACGAAAAAACACATTCAATCAGAATCATTTCATAGGCGTCTACGCAAAGCCGGTGCGATTGTTATTGCAAAGCCAGTGAAATATATAAAAAAGACTGTGAGTGATGCGCTGCTCTTCAAACAGACAACACTTACGTTATTCAATGGAGACATTACAAAAAATATTCAAGCGATTGTTGAACAAATTCGAGATCTGGGAATAACGATAGAAGAGCAGAAATGCAATTTTGATGTTGAGATGGCGCTCGATATGCTTGACGCTACCGACAGGATTTCCGGCATCATTCTTTTTTCAGGTGATTCTGATTTACGCGCTCCACTCGAGCGGTTGAAATTGCGAGGCAAGCGTATTTATGTCGTTGGTGTTCGCGGTATGACCTCGAAAGAACTTCATGAGGTAAAGGATCTCTATATTGATTTCGGTAAATTATACAGGGGAAAAAGGACGTATATAAGCGAAAATCCCGCCAATGGCGGGACCGCGTGATTTGTAGATTTTCATCTACCTATCCACTATATCATAGAACATGTACTCTGTCCATAGTGGATAACCTATAGGACGCGGATATGAAGAGAAGAATGAGGCGAATAGGATTCGGGATGACGTCGAATTTTCCCGGGCCTTAAAAAAGGCGATAGATTTTCCGTCCGCGATGCGGCTGTAATGCATGAAGATATTGAGACTGCGATCAGAGAGCTCCTTTCCCAAAGCATTGCGGCTGAAGGCGTGATTGACATTATGAAAATTGGAGAGGATGGCAAGCCGGACATCTCTATTTTCGATGAGAGGTTCCTCGAAGAAGTGAAGAATATGAAATATAAGAATTTGGCTGTGGAAGTATTGAGGAAGCTGTTGAATGATGAGTTGCGCATTCGAGTGAAGAAAAATGCGACACGATACGAGACGCTCATGCGGCTGCTTGAGCAGATTATCGAAGAATACGAAAACAACATCATCAATTCCGGCAAAGTGATCGAGCGACTGGTAGAGCTGGCAAAGGAGATTCAAAAGACGGAGAGCGACATGCGCGCGACCGGACTGAGCGATGAGGAGGCGGCATTTTATGACCTGGTATCTCGGGGCAAACACAGCATTGCGCGAAACGGAAAAATGAAGACGCTTGTGAAAGATTTGGTGGCGCTGATCAAGCGGGATTTGGCAGTCGACTGGTCGAATAACGAAGTGATCAAATCAAGGATACGCTCAAACGTCCGGCTCATGCTTTTACGAAAGCAAGTGCCCGCGGAAGCGACAGAAGAACTTGTGGAATCAATTTATCATCAGGCGTTCGTATTGTTTCAAGACTATGCGCCAGCAATGGCGTATGTATAAAATATATGTCCGACTATTACAAACCAAACAGAGGTGACACTTGGAATTATGGCGGAAAGAACTGGAAACTAAGTCGCTCCAAGATTGATTTGTTTCTAGAGTGCCAGCACTGTTTCTATGTCGACAACAAGCTTGGCGTGAAGCGCGTGCCAGGATATCCGTTTTCCATAAACAGTGCGGTGGACTATCTACTCAAACAAGAGTTTGATGCTTTTCGTGTAAAAAATGAACAGCATCCATTACAAAAAGAATACGGCATTGACGCGCGGCCAATGTCGCACGATGAGCTTGATGAATGGAGGCGGAATTTCGGTGGTGTTAAGCATTTGCATGAGCCAACTGGGCTTTTGGTCACTGGCGCGATTGACGATTTATGGATCAATGCACAGCAAGAGTATATTGTCGTTGACTATAAAGCGACAGCAAAAGATGAAGCGGTGAAGGAGTTAGATAGGGAGTGGCAAAATGGATATAAACGGCAGATGGAGGTCTATCAGTGGCTCCTTCGCAGGAACGGTTTGAAGGTTTCCGATATCGGATACTTCGTATATTGTACTGGTAAAATGGATAGACAGGCGTTCGATAAAAAAATCGAGTTTGACGTGAATTTGATCGAACATATGGGTGACGATTCATGGGTAGAAAAAACGCTATTTGAAATAAAAAAATGTTTGGAGGGAGACGCTATGCCAAAATCTGGCGGTGATTGCGATTGGTGTGCATACTGGAATGCACGAAAAAAATTTGAGAAATAATTTCTATGCTTGTCTTTATTGATGACTCTGGCGATCCGGGGTTCAAAGTAGGAAAGGGTTCAACGGAATGCTTTGTCATCGCAATGGTGATTTTTTCTGACCCGCTCGAAGCAGAGCGAACGGCATTGGCGATCCGAGAGCTCAAGAGGGAGTTGCGGTTTCCTGATGATATGGAGTTTAAGTTTTTCAAATCAAGCAAAAATGTTAAGGAGCGATTTTTCGAAAAAGTGCGTCCATTCGATTTTATCGTCCGTTGCATTGTCGTCAAAAAGGAGCTGATACACAGCAATGAACTGCGAAGTAATAAGAATTCGTTTTACGCCTACTTCATTAAGGAGGCGCTCAAAAATAGTGGCAATGAAATTCTTAATGCGAAAGTAAGGATCGACGGAAGCGGTGACAGGGTATTCCGTAAAAGTTTCTTAACGTATTTGCGTCGCGAACTGATGCGAGAGGGTGCGCCGATTATGCAGAACTGCAAGCTTGTTGATTCTCGAAGCAATGCGCTCATCCAATTGGCTGATATGGTTGCCGGAAGCATCAACAGGGCGGCTACCGATAAAAGACCTGATGCCAAGCTCTATAAAAAAATTATTCAAAAGAAAATTACGGATGAGTGGTTTTTTCGATAAACAAAAGCAACCCCATGAAGGGGTTGCTCCCGGTCACGTTCCTAGACTGGATGTCCCAGCCACGCCACCGTCCGGTGACAGTTCGGAATACAGACCTTTATGTATATTACGATAGCATAAAGTACAAAAACTTACAACCACAAAATCAATTCCCTTATATTTTAGGGGGAAACCCCTGAAGCTGAAGCTGAAGTTGACGATAGCGCATTGATGTGCTATTATATTATTGTAGTAAATTGACAACTTTATTCAGCACAAGAATATTGTGCCGTTTATTCCTCCTCTTGAGGTAGGCGACCTGGGAAATCTGCGGGAAGCCACATGGAATAAATGACTGACCTGCTTCGAAAGCGGTTGGGAGATTTCATTCAGTTTTATGCTGAATCAAATCTCTTAGCCGCTTTTTTCATTTGGCCACGGTCGGCTGGCGTTCGTTTATTCATAAGAACAATACTATGCAAATACATAAAATACTTGAAGATGCACGGACATTGGTGCGCGGGAAAATCAATGGCACGCGGAAGGGATGCGACGAGCCCGCGAGCGAGCATTCTATCCGCGTCGCCGATACGCTCGCAAAGCACAACTACCCGCAAGATACCGTCATCGCCGGCATGCTCCACGATATCATCGAGGATGGCGGTATGACGAAACAAGAACTCCTTGATCTCGGCTTCTCGGAGCGTACAGTTTCGCTCATCGATGCATGCTCGCACGATTCGAAGATGCAAAACAAGGACGCGCGTTGGGTGAAAATGATCGCTCGCTTGATCGATCTTGGCGACAAAGATGCATGGGCGATCAAATGCGCCGATCTTCTCGACAACTACCGATCATGCCATACGATGCCCGCTGAACGCGCCGTATTCATTCGAACAGTCAAGGCCCCGCTACTCCTATCTATAACAAAAGATATTCTTAGTCAATTTGAAATCTGGTCTGATCTTCAGCAAGAAATTAATAGCAAACCGTATGAAAATTAAAACACCGCAATTAAGTGTAAAACAAAAGGTCTTCTTGAAAAATAATCCGGAACTCAAGAATGTCGCATTGGATATTTGGAAAGAAATGGATCAAGCAAAACTGATCGGGCATGATATAAAACAACACTGGAAAGAGATTCTAACGACAATGGGGCAGTGAGCTTTGCATATCAGATTATTCTCGGCACAGCTTTGGACGAAAAAGGGTGCCACTTGTGGGAATTCTTATCGGATGTAAACTATGAGAGTATGAATTTTAAATTTCCTAGTATGCCAGAGATACAAATAATTACTGAAAAAATTTCACGCGATGAATTGCGAGAAATTGCAAAACCAATGTACGGAGAATTGGTAAAAGCCGTCGTTGATATTGACAAGAGAATCATGGCTGTCGGGGGAGAATTGCACGCTGATGAAGAGCGAGCGCTTCTTGAGAGAGGTTCGCGTCAAGAAAATCTCTGGGGTATCAATCTGTATCCCGATCAAACAGACGAGAATTGGATTGAGTTCGATTCCATGATTAACGTGAGACCTTCTCAAGGTAATCGTTCTCGGAATGTTGAAGACACTTCGATTCAAATAATGATTCGAGATATTATTCGTGAACGGATAGGCTAATATGGACTTCACCCACAAAGAACTTGCCCAAGGCAGCTGGTTTAAACTTACTGCAATGGAGCAGCTTGGCAATATCGGGAGTGAGGTGCAGAGAGCTCTGAATTGGCGAAAAAAGGGAAATGCTTCTCATATGACAACAGCATTATATCGCGCGCTTGATCTCATTGATCTTACTGCGGAAGATCCGAAGTGGAGAAATCATCGATTAAAGGAGCTTTTGCGCACGCGCGAAATTTTCTGTGATTTTATTATCGGTGATAATCAATACGGAATACGCGGTCCAGAACTCCAAAAAGAATTTTTATACTACGCCATCGCGGCGAGGAAAGATACATGAACATTCCAAACCTTCTCATTTATTTTATCACCGGAGGAATTGTGACGACATTCATAGTTGCCCTTGAGGGAAGCGGGCATCGGATCTGGTCAGGCCTTGCGGCGCTTGTCCCCGTGTTCACGCTTGTTGCTTATTTTTTTATAGGGCAGATGAGCGGGGGTGAGGCGGTAAGCCAGCATGCGAAATGGGTGCTTGTCGGAACGCTTGTCTCATGGGTTCCGTACATGCTCGTTGTCGCGTACCTTGCAAGCAGGATCGGCCCGCAAAAAGGGATACTAGCCGGGCTCGCAACTTTTTTTGTGTTTGCCCTCCTTTACCTATTTGTCACGCATCGGTTCGGTCTTTTCCGTTAATGTCTAAGTTGTATCCAGTCCATCGAACCATAATTCAGTTTGTAATCGCTGATTCGTTCGGGTCTTTCAAAAAAATCACGCGCGATTTTCCGTCAGTAAAAAATTGATCACCGACGATGTTTTTTCCCAATATCGGATCGACGATCTGAAATATTTTTTCACTTTCGACGAGACCTGTCTTTTCAAGATCGCTGGAAACATAGTCTCGTTCCACATCGATCGCCGGATTGATTACATGTGTCGGGATAAGAATCGATGACTTGAACTTGATGTTTTTATCAAAGCTCGCCGCTCCGAAGTATATTTCTTCTCCACGCAATGTCTTTACGCTCGAGTTCCAAAATCGAATGTGATGCCGTTCGCGCACGGAGTTCTTTGGCGTCGATTTTATGTAAGAAAGCGCGCTTGGAAAGGTATTCCAAAATTGCGGAGTAACGGGAGCTCGTAGATCTTGCGTATTGCGGATGCTTGCTACAAGCGCGCTCCACAGGTTTTGTGCTGTAATCGGATACGAACGGATCCAGCCTGCGCGCTCAAAAGCATTATCAAGCACATTCGGTTTTCCGATAATGATGATATTCAGCGGTTCGGTTGGCTTCCCGAAGAGTGTCTCTGAATATCGCGGCAGCGTATCGAACAGCTGATTTGGAATCTCGTCTCGGCGAATAGCTATTGTCTGTTCCGGGATAATTGTCGCATTGAATGGGTGTGCCAGATAATACAAACTAACGAGCATAATCCATGCCGCAAAACCTACAGCTCCATAAGCAAACCGTCTTGTTGGAGGAAGTCGGAGGGAAGGTTTATGCCCGTCATGCGCGGTGCGGTGTATCTCCAGAATGGTGATCAATATGCTAAGCCAGGCGATTCCGGACGCCACGCCGGCAACCACATCTGCCGGCCATTCAAGCCCGAGATATACCCTCGAAAAAGATAAGATCACGAGAAAGATGCTTGTAAAGAACAAAATAAAAATTTTTTGCATCCATCGTTTGCAGAGACGATACCAGACATATGCGGCAAGCCCGTAAAAAGATATCGCTGCAAAAACTTGGCCACTCGGTACGGAAAATCCCGACGTATGAATGCCAATATTTACAATCGGGGGGCGGGTGTACTCAAAAAGCCGGTTAATCATAATGACGGCAATACCGCTGACGAAATAGGAAGAAAGAAAAGCAATGAGATAGTTCCTGCGATTGATCATCGCCATGAACGCGGCCATCACGGCAGTGCCCCAAGAAATCGCAAACCAGCTGCCGAGATACGTGATGTACACCATCAATGGATTGATAGATCCGTTTCTGAGAAATTGAAGCAAATTGAGCAATGCCGTATCAGATTCAAAAATGGAGTCATCACCTATTAGATCATGAACAAACCCAAAGAAAAAGTAGATACAGAGCGAGGTCGCTGCTATGCCGAGCGTGAGATGCAAGCCAAACGTCTCATCGGACGTCAGGCGATTTTTGAGAAAACGAAAAAAAATCGGATGTTTCTCCGCTAACCGTTTGATTTCCGGATCATGGATAATGGCAAGCCATACTGACCTGGCAAGCGATACAACGATGCGTATCATACAACTATGAGTGTATCCGACGCTTTGAGAAAATCAATCTCGTGACAAAATCATCAGGATGGTATACAGTGAATCATGACAAGCATTGATTATCAATTATTATTCGCACTATGTCGATACTACCAATACCGGCCGATCTTATTTCAGCCGCATTTGCGATTCTCCGCATCGCGGTGGGGATTATTTTCCTTGTGCATGGCAAGCAAAAAATGTCGATGTGGAAAATGCAGCCGTCAGAACAGATGCCAGCTCAAATGTTGAATATGATGAAGATGCTTTCTGTCGCAGAACCTATCGCGGGCGCGCTCCTCGTCCTTGGCGTTTATCCGCTGATCGGAGCAGCTATTATTGCAATCATTATGGTCGGTGCGACGTATTTTAAGATCGCAAAATGGGGCAAGAAATTCACCGGCGACGGAGGGTGGGAGTTGGATTTTATTTTGTTTGCGGCAAGCATTGCAATCATCCTATCTTCATTTCGTTGAGCAATGAAGATTTCATCATTGCTTTCATACTTACTTCTAGCAGCGGTTGTCGGTTTGGGCATTTTTTTACCCGGCATTATTTCTTTTATCAGCGATTGGTGGTGGTTTGATGAGGTTGGGTTTGGCAGCATATTTCGCACCACGATAGTCGCGCAGTTTGCTCTCGGTGCCGCCGTTGGCGTCTTCACGACGCTTTTTCTTGCCGTCAACGTCATCATCGCCTCTAAGACACGATCGGGCTGGCAAGCAACAATTTCTGAACAACTCATTGGACGCGCGATTACGCTCGGCCAAGCAGCAGTATACAAACTCGGCATCATCGCCAGCATCGTCGTCGGCATCATGGCTGGTTTCATCGCGAGCGTGTATTGGAGAGAAATCCTTGTTTTTTTGAACAAGATACCGTTTGGCGCAGCTGATCCATTATTTTCCAAAGACATTTCGTTCTATGTTTTTTCTCTCCCTGTCTATTCTCTCCTTTTAAGTTTTGCAAAGTTTCTTATTACCTTAGCTCTCGTAGCATGCGCTGCCGCCTATTTCTTGCAAGGCGGATTTAATCTTGCCACATTGCTTTCAGGAGTCTTTTCGCGGCTTGGCGGCAGGCGGCGAGTTATTGTAGACGCCGGATACGGCGTTTTTCGAAAAGCGCGCTTGCATCTCGGTGTTCTTCTGGCATTCTTTTTTGTTGCCGCATCAGTTGGTACGCTGTTTGCAGCGTATGAACTTGTTATTATGAATAGCGGGATCGTATTCGGGGCGACCGCTACTGACGCGCATATTGTGCTCCCGCTGCTTCGCGCATCGGCAATCGTATTTGCGGCGGCAGCGCTCCTGACGCTACTGTATGCATTTACAGGCAGGATAGGTCCGCTCACTATCGCCGTAGCAGTGTCAATTGTTATCAGCGGGATTACTGCCGGTGTGCCGCCGCTCTATCAGCGGCTCGTGGTCGCGCCGAATGAACTTGCAAAGGAAACTCCCTTTATCAATAACGCGATTGCTTCGACGCGAGCGGCATACGGTCTCGACAAAGTAGAGGAACGAGAGATTGATCCTTCGCTATCGCTGCAAGCATCAGATATCGCCTCGAACAACGCAACGGTTAAGAACGTTCGGTTATGGGATCGTGCTCCACTGCTGTCTACTTTTTCGCAGATCCAAGAGATTCGCACATACTACGAGTTTGGTTCGGTTGACAATGACAGATACACGATCGATGGCGAACTTCGTCAGATCATGCTTTCTCCGCGCGAGCTCTCTGTAGAAAGTCTGCCGAATAAAACATGGATCAACGAGCGGCTCACTTTTACCCATGGGTATGGCGTGGCAGCTGGGCCGGTCAATCAGGTGACGCCGGAAGGGCTGCCGGTGCTTTTCGTCAAAGACCTGCCGCCAAAGTCTGAAAAAACGGAGCTGCGTGTAGCGAGGCCTGAAATATATTTTGGAGAACTTGCAAACGATTATGTCATCGTAAAAACAAAGTCACGCGAATTTGATTATCCGCAAGGTGATGAAAATGTATTTACCGAGTATTCCGGGAAAGGCGGTGTTTCAATCGGATCTCTTTTCCGTCGGCTCATCTATGCTATTCGGTTTCAGTCATTGAAATTTCTGCTTTCGGGCGATATCACGGCACAAAGCAAAATCTTACTCCATCGAAACATTGGTGAGCGTGTAGGCCGTATCGCGCCGTTTCTTTCATGGGATAATGATCCGTACCTCGTCATTGCTGATGGCAGGCTTGTATGGATCCTTGATGCATACACCACAACAGACCGCTATCCGTATTCACAGCCGTTGATCATGCGCAATGAGCAGTTGAATTACTTGCGGAACTCCGTAAAGGCAACCGTGGACGCGTACGATGGCACTGTCAAACTCTACATCTCTGATTCTGCCGATCCGATCATCCAGACGTATGCGCGAATATTTCCTTCCGCGTTTGCGCAGCTTACGGATATGCCGGCATCGCTTCGTCTTCACATCCGCTACCCTGAAGACATTTTTACCGCACAGACAGCAATGTATACCACCTATCACATGGACGACCCCCAGATTTTCTACAATAAAGAAGATCTGTGGGAAGTGCCGTCCTACGCCCTTGAGGGCTATGGAGCGGCACAGACCTCCTACGCGCAAGACACTGCAGAACCATCGGATCGGACAGTTTCAATGGCTCCCCGTCACATGATCATGAAATTGCCGGGCGAGAAGCGTGAAGAGTATATTCTGATGCTGCCGTTCACTCCTCGCGCGAAGGATAACCTTTCGGCATGGATGGTTGCACGCAGCGACGAAGATGCGTACGGCAAGCTTGTCGTGTATCGTTTCCCGAAGGACAAACTCGTGTTTGGCCCAAAGCAGATTATCGGCAGAATCAACCAAGACGCAGAAATTAGCCGGCAAATTTCGCTCTGGGATCAGCGCGGATCGCAAGTCATCCAGGGGCCATTACTTGTTATTCCCATCGAGTCGTCGCTTGTCTATGTGCGAGCGCTCTAC
>Ga0172370_10002276_pt1 | contig 28006 bp, 19 predicted proteins | sample LakKiv5m_FD_114538 | JGI IMG/M metagenome (GOLD analysis project Ga0172370, IMG submission 114538) | Freshwater microbial communities from Kabuno Bay, South-Kivu, Congo - kab_022012_11.5m | ecosystem: Environmental > Aquatic > Freshwater > Lake | place: Democratic Republic of the Congo...
AATATTTATTGTAGGGACGAGGCAACGCCTCGTCCAAATAGATTGACGAGCCGTTGGCTCGTCACTACAAATACAAAAACAAGCCGCTTTTCTCATAAATAACGATTTTATGAATAATACAGGTTAAAAGCCCCCACAGTATAATTTTGAAAATTAAGTAAAAGTTGTTTATATTAAACTAATTCCTGTAATCAACAACAATAAATAGAAAAATAAATTCGTATAAATCCAAAAGGAGAACAATATGTTTTCGGAAAAATTCGTAAAAATGCTGCATAAACTGCGCGATGCGGAAACTACGGCATCCCTGCAATATATGAATCACTATGCGGTCTTTAAAAACCGCAATCTGCATGGCATCGCCGAAATTCTGGAAAAATCGGCGATTCAGGAGATGAAACATGCGGAAGAGTTGACCGACCGGATGCTGGATATGGGGATCGATCCCAAAGGCTACAAAACGGATACCGTTCCGCATTGGAGTCTGAATCTGCTGGAGTCGATGAAGAATAATGCGGCTTTGGAAGTCGAAGCCATCAAATTGTATAATGAAGCCATCGATTTGTGCCTCAAAGAAAAAGACCACCTCACCCGGCAATTGCTGGAAAAAATCATCAAGGATGAAGAAGGCCATCGTCTGCAGTTTGAAGCGATTGTGGAAGCGATGGAGAAAATCGGCGACCAGAAAGGATTTTACGGTCTGCTGCATATTCTGGAAGCGAAGGAATAGGATTTGTTATATCTATAAAGAGCCCGGCTTAAGCGCCGGGTTTTTTGTGGTATCGTTAAGGAAAATGAAAAGCGCTGTCGACCCTCTGTGGTCGACAGCTTTCCCTAAAAATTAAAATGACGGCGCCGACTGCAGAGAGTCGACACCATAAACTGTGTTTATGACCAATCAAAACAATGATCTACGCGCCAGCGTCGCCGCTTCACTCTCCGCGGCGGAAATGGATATTTACGAATACCTGCCTTATATCCTGCAGGATTTATGGGAGATGGGGATTTCTCCGCAAGTAGTTGTCGAACTCATTGAACGGCATCGACTGCTGGACTCTTGTTCAAAAGCGGCCGATCTGGGCTGCGGTAAAGGCGCCGCCGCCATCGGCATCGCCCGGCAATTAGGCTGTAAAGTGATTGGCATCGACGGAATGCCGGAATTTATCCAAACTGCCAAGGCGAAATCGCTGGAATACGGTGTGTCCGAACTATGCAGTTTTTCCTGCGGCGATGTAAGGGAGCGCATCGGCGGATTAAAGGACTTCGATTTGGCGGTGTGGGGATCGGTAGGCTCGATTTTCGGTTCAGCTGAAAAGACGCTTAATGCTTTAGCCGGATGCTTGAAACCGCAGGGATTCCTCATCTATGACGATGGCTATATCCCGGAAGACCGGAATATAATTTCGCCTTTATATCTTAAAAGAAGCGAACTTGTGCAAACGATGGCTTCCGCCGGATTCAAAATTCTGGAAGAGCACAATTTTTCCGCCGAACATCTCAAAAACGCGGAAAACGGTATGCAAAGCCTGATAATCCGCCGCTGTCAGGAATTGATAGAGCAGTACCCTGACAAAGCGGATTTATTCCGGCAATATATTTCAGCGCAGGCGGAGGAATGGCGGGAAATGCAGGATGAAATTGTCTGCGTAACTTTTTTATTGCAAAGGGTACAATGAAAGCCGGTCGAATAGTGGTCATTTTGTTATTATCCGTAAAGGCGGCATCCTCCGCGGAAAGCGCGGAGAATTTCCTTAAGGATTACATCGAAGCGGTCGTAAGCGAGGATTATTCCCGCGCCGAGACTTTTTGGTCGGAAAAAGATTTGCAGCAATCCCAGCGGCTGGGAATCAGTTATCTCGGCGCGCCGCTGAAAATCGATACCGCTTCTCCGGTTTTCAATACCCGGAACCATTTGAAAAACGGAGTGTATTTCTGGCAAATCAAGCAGATGGAAACGCGGGAAGATGTGTTCCGGGTGACAATTTCTGTTTCCGGCGGCGCCGCTTCCAGCGATTTCGTATATTATATTCAATCGGACATGGCGGAATTTAAACTGGTATCCCCATTTTCCCAGGCGCAGACTAAATGGCGTCACACCGCCAGTGAATATGTAAACATATATTACGAAGATGAATCGCTTTTCCATCCTTATGCTCTATCTGAAGCGGATCGATTTATCAACACTTTAGCGAAGGATTTGGCAATTTCTCCGGAAAGGATGGAATTGCTGGGCAAAGAAAAAATCGATTATTATCTCTGTTCTGCGGAAACTGTGCGGAAATTGACCGGATTTGAAGCTCAAGGGATGGCGAATTTACAGTTCGATGCGGTAATCAGCCGGCAATTGCCACATCTCCACGAATTGACTCACCTGATGGTCAATTTCGCTTTGCAGGAATTACCGCTTTATACGCTGCCGCTCTTGCAGGAAGGCGCTGCTGCCGGATTCGGCGGCAGATGGGGAAAAAGCCCGGAAGTGATTTTGCAATTGGGGGAATTTTATCTGCGGGAAGAATGGCTGCAGCCGGAAAGCGTTTTTAATTATCAGGAATTTCATAAGCTGGGGGCGGATATGTCTTACCCCTTAGCCGCTTTGTGGACAAAATATCTGCGGGACGAATTAGGCGGGGAAAAATTCCGCGAATTATATCTGACTTTATCCGGGACTTCGGAACAAGTTGTTTCTTTAACTATGGAAAACACAAAATCGATATTTAACCGTTATTTATATTCGGACTGGAAACTGCTAATTTATAATTTCTGGGATAGTAAAGGAAAATATAAATACAGCGGTTTACTGCCGGTCGATACAATTCCCGCCGGATGCGAATCCGTCTATAAGTACCGGAAATCCGGCAGAGCAGTCTATTTATACCAAGACCGAAATTATTATTATCTGGAAGCGGAATTAGGCGAAGCTAAACAATTAGGGATTTTTCTTCAATCCCGGTTTAAACAAATTCCTTATCGAAGCTGGATGTTCGCCGAACAATTTCCGCAGGAAACATATATGGGTGAGGAGATGGGGATAGTCGTTTCCGCCGGAGAAGCGGGGATATATGATTATACCTGCAATGTTTTAAAAGCTAAATTGACCCAGGTTTTTCAGGGGAACGAGGGTTTTGAAAATGATGGCAAGACGATTAGATGTAAGTTTTCCCGGTCTTTATGGCGGAAAGGGGAAATGAAGGGGATTATGGTAGAATAGTCTGCGTTCCCACGCCGGAGCGTGGGAACGAGAAAACCGCTTTGTGTCAGGCGATGGCGCCTGACACCACCATTCGAGTAACCGGCGCTTCGCTTTTACCAGCGCCCAGCGCCCAGCGCCCAGCCCCCAGCGCCCAGCGCCCAACACCCAGCGCCCAATACCCAGCGCCCAATACCCAGCCCCAACGCCCAGCGCCCAGCGCCCAGCCCCCAGCGCCCAGTCCCCAGCCCCTGCTTTTAATACTTGCGGAACACTCCCACCACTTTCCCCGCGATGTAAAATCCCGGAGTATTTCTTTCCACCACGATAGTCTGATAGCGGGTGTTCGCCGGTTCCAGACGGATACGGCCGTTGTCGGGGTAGAAATATTTCACCGTAGCGTTATCCCCGATGACCGCCACCACAATTTCCCCTCGTTCCGCTACCGGCTGTTTGCGGGCGAACACCAAATCGCCGTCGAAAATTCCCGCTTCCACCATACTGTCGCCGCGGACTTTCAAAGCGAACAAATCTTCCCCGGCTAACAAATCGGAATCCACGCCAATCCGTCCTTCCAGATTTTCTTCCGCTAAAATCGGTTCTCCGGCGGCGACCCGCCCGATAATGGGAATAGCGGTCAATGAAACCGGCGTGTGGGTTTTTTCCGCCATTTCAATCCCCCGCGCGCGGTAAGTCGAACGCTTGATGTAGCCTTTATTTTCCAACGCGGTCAAATGACAGCGGACGCCGTTAGTGGATGTAATACCGAAATGGACGCCGATTTCCCGGATGGTTGGAGGCGCGCTGCGGTCTTTGATGTGGTCGCGGATGAAATTTAAGATGGCTTTCTGTTTGGAAGTTAGACCTTTACTCATTTTTTCCCCGGTTTATTTTTGGAAGTCTGCAAGTCGACAAGTCCGCAAGTCCGCAAGTTAAAATATATCCCTTTTTACAGTGTTACTGTGGTGTCAGAAGTCCTCGTCTGATACCGCTCTAGATAAAATATGGATTGGTGTCAGGCGGAAACGCTTGACATTGCCACTTTTTCTTTCGACCTTCAACCTACGACTTGTAGACTAATAAAATGAAATAGTGCAATTTTATTCATTATAATATACTGCCCTAATGTGCAAATGTCAAGTATTTTAGCGATTTTTTAATTGTTTTTTTCTCAGCGCAGATTTATACCGTTTCCAAAAAGTCTTTTCGCATGTTTTGGTAGGGACAGAACAGAGTTCTGTCCCTACAATCGGAAAATAATTTGGTTCTTCGCTAAATCGTATGGGTAAGGTAATATGGGTAGGTCGGGGGCTTGTCCCCCGACAAATCCTGCGGGGGGACGAGCCCCCCGCCTACCAAAAGTCGGATAAAATAGGCGGATTTAGCGAAGAAATGGGATTTACACATACAAAACAGCGAAGAGCCAATAATTTTTAGAACCGGTATATATTTTAATTACTGTGAATTTTCAATGCTTAGATACCACAGCTGTCGAAGGTTTGATTTATTCCTAATTCTTGAGTACATTTTAAAGATAAAAAAAAGTATCAAGCGCCCGGTACCAAGTGCCAAGTGTCAAGTATCAAGGAAAAGCAAACATTTTTCGGTGCCCTGTCAGGTCTTTAGCGAAGCGGAGACCTGACAGATAATCCTTTCACTTGAACACTTGAACACTGCTTTGAACCATCGACTATCGTCATAAATATGACCGACAACGAATTGATCGAAATCGCCCGCCGGGCGGCGGAATTTGCCCGCGCGGAATTTTCCGGCTATAAAGTCGGCGCGGCGATTTTAGCCGCCGACGGCCGGGTATTTACCGGATGCAATGTGGAATCATCGTCTTACGGATTGACAATTTGCGCTGAACGCACTGCGTTGGTCAAAGCATTATCCGAAAGCGCGGAAATTTTGGAGAAAATTGCCGTGGTCACTCCCGGTAAAAAACCGGCCGCGCCTTGCGGCGCCTGCCGGCAGCTACTCTACGATTACGCGCCGGCGCTGGAAGTAATATTAGCCGGTTCCGGCGCGGCATTTATCAAACTTCCGCTGCTCGACTTGATGCCTATGCCGTTCGGCCGGGAGAATCTGTTATGAACGAATCCGGGGAAAAAGCGGGAATTTTAATCGGCATCGGCGGCGGCACCGGTTCCGGCAAGACGCTTATCGCCCGAAAAATCATCGAAAGTTTGGATTCTGCGGAAGCGGTCATCATTCAGCAGGATTCTTATTATAAAGATTTGTCGGATATTCCGCTTTACGAACGCGACAAACATAATTTCGATCATCCCGAGGCCTGGGATTGGCCGCTGCTAATCGAACAGGTGAACCAGCTATTAGCCGGTAAAACTATCGCTCAGCCGGTGTATGATTTTAAAACTCATTCCCGCAGTAAAGAAACTAAGCTCATCGGCCCGCACAAAATCATCATTCTGGAAGGAATTCTCATCTTACATAACGCCGATTTACGGCGGGCGATGGACATTAAAGTATTCGTAGAAACGCCGGACGATATCCGGCTTATCCGCCGGGTGAAACGCGACATCCGGGAACGAGGCCGGACAGTGGAATCGGTATTCCACCAATATCAGCACAGCGTGCGGCCGATGCATCTGCAGTTTGTGGAAACGACCAAACAATTCGCCGATATTATTGTCCCCGAAGGTGGAATGAATTTTGTGGCGGTGGACTTGCTGAAGACCAAGATCGCTTCATTGTTGAAGTCGGTCTGATTTTTTTTACTGCAAGGAGGAAGAAAAAGACGGGAGAAGTCTCGTGTCTCGTGTCTCGTGTCTCGAGTCTCAAGTCTCAAGTCTCAAGTCTAATATTTCGCTTTTCACTTGTTACTTGCATCTTGTTACTTAACCTGACTAATTCATAAATTTTATTTGAAAATTCATAACACAAATATATACAGATTCTTATTGTAGGGACGAGGCAGCGCCTCGTCCAAAAAGCGGACGAGACAAGCAGGCTGTCCCGGAATACCGTCTGACCTTGTCATTCCCGCGCAAGCGGGAATCCAGCTTTTTGTATATTATCGACTTAGCGATTCCCGCTTTCGCGGGAATGACGGATTTAGGCGCTTTTTATTAATTGTGGGACAGGCTCAAGGTCTTGTCCCTACAAATACAAAATGCTATGAAGTTTTCCATAATTTTTCGATTTTATGAATAATGCAGGTTAATACTATTTTCGACTTTTTGACTTTTTATAGATAAAGGTTAGAATTATGAGGATAATCATTCTTGGCGCCGGAGGTGTGGGATTTCACTTGGCGAAAACGCTGACGCAGGAAAATCACGACATCATCATCATCGATAAAGACGCTCAGCAAATCGCCAAAGTGACGGAGCAATTGGATGTTATGGGTATTCAGGGCTTAGGCACCGGTATTTCCATTTTAAAGGAAGCCGGCATCGAAAACGCCGATATGCTGCTGGCGGTCACTTCCATCGACGAGGTCAATCTGCTGGCCTGTATGATTGCACAAAAATTCGGGGTAGCTACCCGTATCGCCCGCGTGCGCAACGATGAATATTACGGCGAACAAGCGGTACTTTCCGGCGCGGAAATGGGTGTGGATTTGATGATTAATCCGGAATGGGAAGCGGCGCGGGAAATTGTCCACATTGTGCGCTACCCCAATGTTTTCGATATGGTGGAATTTGAGAACGGCCGCATTGTCCTGCTGGGAGTGTTGATCGACGGCGATTCACCGGTTGTAGGGCAGACCTTAGCCAATTTAGTCCCTCATCATCAGGATTTGACTTTCCGCGCCGTGGCGATTTCCCGGCAGGGGAAAACTATTATCCCCAGCGGGAAGGAAGTAGTGATGGAAGGCGATAAATTCTACCTCGCGGTCAAACAGGAATTAGTCGAAGAAGTAATCCACCTGGCGGTCAAACGCACTCAGCAAAACCTCAATGTGATGATCCTCGGCGGCGGTAAAATCGGCCGCCTTACCGCAGCTATGTTGGTGGAACAAAAACACATCAGTGTAAAAATTATCGAATCCAATCCGGACAAATCCCGCCGTATCGCGGAAGAAAATTCCAATGTGATGGTAGTCTGCGGCGACGGCACCGATTTGGACCTGCTGGCGCAGGAAGGCATCAGTGAAATGGATATGTTTCTTGCGTTGACCGACGATGATGAAAATAACATCGTATCCTCCCTGCTCGCCCGGCATTTGAAAGTAGGCCGGACTATGACTTTGATTTCCCGCACCGATTATATGCCCATTGTCAAGACCATCGGTTTGGATGTGGCGGTCAATCCCCGCTTCATTACTTCCGCCGCTATCTTGAAATTCATCCGCCGGGGCACGATTTTATCGTTGAACACTTTACGCGGCATCGATGCGGAAACTATCGAATTTGCGGTAACCAGCCGCTGCGAACTGGCGGGGAGAAAACTGAAGGATATTGAATTCCCTCCCGGAGTAATCGTCGGCGCTATCATCCATAATGACGAAGTCATCGTCCCAATTGGCGACAGCGCCATCGCGGACGGCGACCGCGTTATTGTGTTTTCCGTCCCGGAATCGGTAAAGAAAGTGGAAAAGATGTTTTAAGCCCGGTTTTTACTGATAGACTGTATTGACAAATGAGGTTGTATTACAATGGAGGGGATTGCTTCAAGGCTTCCAGCCTTTCGCAATGACGCTTTGAACAAGCTATTTCTTGTGGTGTCAGGTGTCCTCACCCGACACCAGTCTGACTTTCAATGTTTATTGTATTTATAGGGACGAGACCCTGTCTCGTCCGGCTTTTTGGACGAGGCGTTGCCTCGTCCCTACATTAGGCATGATGGTACTTCAGCTGCGAAGCCCTCTTCCGGGCGCAGTCCCGGATGAGGCGTAGGAACTTAAAACTTGGTCAGGAATAAAGTGTTAAAAAATTTTCTTTATATTATCCCCCTGATATTATGGTATTTCGGGTCGAATGCGTATGGCGGTCAACTTACCTTTCTCCGCCCCGGCGATTATAAACCATCATATATTTTATTGCCGGAATATTCTCAGCTGCAGACTATGGATTTGACCGGAAATTGGGAATATTCCTCGGCGAAAGAAGAATACACCGGCGCAGTGAAACTTCCCGCCAGCTGGAAAAATTATACCGGTAAAGTCACTTTCAGCCGGAAATTCAAATTGTCACCCGCGGATAAAAGCAAGAAAGTCACTTTAATCGTTGAAGGATTAAGCCGGCGCGGTTACCTCCGTTTAAACGATGAAATCATCGCTAAAACCGAAGGCCCTAATATTAATCTGGTTCTGCCCAACAAACTGCTGAAATACGAGCGTTCCAATATCCTTGAGATCGAAGTCGATAATACTCTGCACTCTTTAAACACGGTGCCGCTGCAAAACGGATTGCTTTCTCCGGATAATTACGGCGGCATAACCGGCGACATTTTCCTGATTTTACATGAAACCGCTGCGTTAAAAAGCCTGCAAATTCAGACGCGGTTATCCGCTGATTATACTCAGGGAGTAGTCGAAGCGGCGGGGGAAATCGATCTTCCTCCCACCGCAGCTCTGCCAGGTGTATTAAGCTGGCAAATCACCGATCCGGCGGGTAAAATAGTTTTTCGCAAAGCGCTTTCCCTCAACGGATCTTCGTTTAAAGATCAAGCCCAGCTGGAAAATCCTTTACGGTGGGCTTATCTAAAACCGAATCTTTACACTGTGGAAATTTTTCTGGAAGACGCCGGCGGCGCGCATATACTAAGCGTGCGCAAAACCGGCTTCCGCTCCGGGATTTACGACGACGGCTATAAGCTCAACGGCGAATCCCTCCGTATTCAGGGGATTACTTACTATCCGGTCAATCAGTTTGGCCGGACATTGCCGGCGGAAGCGATGAATTCCGACCTGCAGATGATAATGCAAAGCGGGGCTAACGCCATTCTCCTGACCGAACCGGCGCCAGGCTATTTATATTATCTGTGTGACAGTTTGGGTTTGATGATACTGCAGTGCGCGGCTTTAAATGCGGTTCCGGCGGCGGCTTTCCATAATGAGATTTTTTTGCTGGCGGCGGAAAATCATACTAAAAGTATGACTTCAGCTTTGGCGCATCATCCTTCCATCTGCGCCTGGATCGCCGCCCGCAATGTGGAAAAAGACTTGCCTTGTGAATTAATCTCTTCCTATTTCCGGCTTTATGAACAAATCCCCTGTTTCATCGAAATCAAATCCAAACCCAATTATTTCCTCCTGCTCGACCGGGAAGGAAACAAATTCACTCACACCAATATGGTGAGCGGGATCGGCGTCAGCAGTTTTGATCAAGGCGAAAATGTGCAAACTCGGCAGGCGGAAGAATATATGAACCTGCTTTACCGCTACCGGGAAAAAGACGGCGTCATCCTGCGTTCCTTCGCGGATTATTGGAGCGGGCGGGCGATCCTTTTCGCCGGGGAAATGCCGGACAAACGGTTAAGCCGTTCCGGTTTAGTCGGCGTCGACCGCGCGCCCAAATTGATATTCCACCGTTTGCAGGATTCCTGGCAATTGGAATTGCCGGTAGTTACTTCCCCCGCAGTTTTATCCGAGCCGGTGTTTTTCCCCATCGCCGGACTAATAATGGTCATCCTTTTCCTGTTATTCTACCGCTCGAATAAAGTTTTCCGCCTGCAGCTTAAAAGGGTATACGCCCATTTGCACGGATTTTTTGTAGATATTCGCAGCGGCCGGTTCATCGCGAAAACCCAGACTTTGGTAGTAGGGGGCGGGGCGATACTGATCATAGCTTTTATCCTGGAAACATATTTTTATCACGCCCGCTTTTCCCAAAGATTCGACTTTTTCCTAGGGCAGATTCTGCCCAATTCACCTCTGCAGGAACTGTTGGTAATAATCATCTGGTCGCCGCTGAAAGCTGTCGTATTTCTCTTTCTGCTGCTGCTGTCAGCCGTCATTATCAGTGGGATTTTTTTCAAGATAACCGCTTCAATTTTCCGGGGCAAGACGGAATTTGACAAATGTCTAATAATGCAGTATTGGGCGATGGCCCCGGCGTTGCTGCTGCTGCCGGTATCGATTATGTTTTATAAAAGTTTGTCGTATGACGGATTAAGAACCGTTTTCCTCGCCTTTATTCTGCTTGTTTTATGCTGGATTTTCTTCCGGGTAGTTTATGGTATAAAAGTGGCTTCTTACGGGGGGATGATGGCGGTGTTTATAGTTTACACTCTTATGAACCTGATTTTCTGGGGTCTGGCGGCGGCGTGGCTGCAATATAACACCGCATTTATTCAGTACTGGAATTTCCTGTTCTCCGCCGCTATGTGGTAGAAATAATCACAAAAAAAACCGGGGCGTTCCTAAGGACGCCCCGGTTAATGAACGACAGTTGAATTGTGTCAGGCGGGGGCGCCTGACACCACAATCTCACCACTCGCAGCTCGCATCCCGCATCTCGCAACTGGCATCCCACATCCGCTTTTAAGGTTTCAAGCGGTGCATCATCCGGGGGAAAGGAATACATTCCCGGATATGATGCGTGCCGCAAATCCAGCCCACCGTCCGTTCCACCCCCATGCCGAATCCCGAATGCGGCACACTGCCGTATTTACGCAAATCCAGATACCAATCGAAAGCTTCCAGCGGCAGTTCGTGCTCCTGAATCTTCTGCAGCAGTATATCGTAATTGTCTTCCCTTTGTCCGCCGCCGATGATTTCGCCGTGTCCACCGGGGGCGATCATATCCACTCCCAGCGCCAGTTGATGATCGCTGCCTTCCACTTCTTTCATATAGAAAGCTTTTACCGGCGCCGGCCAATTGTAAATCAATACCGGTTTGTCGAATTCTTCGCCGATGATGGCTTCTTCCGGCGCCCCCAAATCGTCTCCATAAGGAAATTGCGAACCTTTTTGGTGCAACAGCTTTACAATTTCATCGTAAGTATAGCGGGGAAACTTTTCGTTGACTTTTTCCAGCTTGGAAGTATCCCGTTCTAGTGTTTCTAATTCATATTTCCGTTTTTCCAATACCCGGTTCACTAAATAGCGAACAAAATCTTCTTCCAAATCCATCAATTCCGATAGGTTCATATAAGCGATTTCCGGTTCCACCATCCAAAATTCCGTCAGATGTTTGCGGGTTTTGGATTTTTCCGCCCGGAAAGTCGGTCCGAAACAATAGACTTTACCGAAAGCCATCGCCCCCGCTTCCATATACAATTGACCGGACTGCGTCAGATAAGCTTTGCTGTTGAAATAATCCGTTTCAAACAAAGTGGTGGTGCCTTCGCAGGCGTTGGGCGTGAAAATCGGCGCGTCGAGGTTGATAAATCCCCGGCTGTTGAAATATTCCCGGATACCGGATACCACTTCGTGACGGATGCGCAAAGTGGCGTGCTGTTTAGACGACCTCAGCCAAAGATGCCGCCGGTCGAGCAGGAACGCTTCACCGTGTTCTTTGGGCGTGATAGGATAATCCGGGGAAGCGGCGACTTTTTCAATTTCCGTCACATTCATTTCGTAACCGCCGGGGGCGCGTTTATCTTCCCGCACTTTACCCCGGACAATGAGGGAAGCTTCCTGAGTCAAAGTATCCACCATTTCAAAAGCGGCTTCCGGCACATCGCCCTTGAACACTACCGCTTGTATGATACCGGTGCCGTCCCGCACTAAGAGAAATCTCAGTTTGCCGGAAGAACGGGCGTTGTAGAGCCAGCCGCGGATTTCGGCGATTTCGCCGGATTTAGTGGCGATGTCTTCAATGTAAGTTTGGGTCATTAATCAAGTCCGAATAGGGTTTATAGTAAAACAGTCTGCAAGTCAACAAGTCTGCAAGTCGAAAGTCGAAAGAAAAAGCAAATCATAGCCCACGATTTTGGGCTTTTAACCAAATATCTGTACAGCTTAAGATGAATTTATACCAATGCTAAAAAGTCTTTTCGCATGTTTTGCGTAGGGGCTTGATTAATCAAGCCCCTACATCGGAAATTATTTTTTAGAACCGGTATAATATCTATTCGGAAGCGGCAATCCTGTCATTCTGAACAAAGTGAAGAATCTCTGATTAATGAGATTTTACCTTTGAATTGCCCTTCTTCTATATAGCAGCTGTTAAAAGAATTAGTTAATGACCATTAGTCATGGGATAAAATATATCATTTAAAAAAACCTATATGCATTCATCAACACTGTCAACACCACAATCGCCGTCAAAGTGCTGCTTTCGCTTTTCAACACTTTATAGAAAGAATAAGTCTCTGTAATCGCCGCATCGGCCGCCGGTAGTTTGCTAAAGCCAAGCCAGCGGGGAACCAATTTCCGGTACACTTCATATTCCCTCCCGAATTTTTCCTGCAAAATCGCTTCCTCATACGCTATAATAGGAATATACTGCAATAAAAAAACTGCGGCGAAAACCAGAGGCGCTAAGGCGATTTCGCTGAACAGCATTATTCCCAGCCCTATGAAAAAATTCCCAATGTAGATAGGATTGCGGGAAAGACGGTACAAGCCTCCGGTAATCAGCCGGCCGCCGGTCTTATCTGAACGAGTGCGGGTGATACTGCGGGCTTTACTTACGCACGCCATCCGTATCCCTTCCCCGATAACCACAAAAAAAATCCCCGCCGAAATATAGAAAAACGCCCCATAATTCGCTTTCTGAAAAAACGACCAGATGAAGACGAGCAGCAGCAGTGGAATGGGAGTTATACTGCGATGTTTGAAGAAAAACTTCCCCCAGGAAATCATACCCGCCGATGAATAATTCAATATCATTCCCCCACCAATTTAAAAGCGAAGATGATAGCCAAAACCATCCCGATAACGATGAGGATAAGGGAAAATCGTTCCCACAGCTTCCTGCTGAAAGACCTTTCATGGCGGCGGCGGACTTTTTTCCGGCGGTACTTTTTCTTTTCAAATTCCTCCTTGGTGATCCATCTGGATTTGCCGTCGTGCCCGATATATTTGACATAATCAGGATTACCGGAATAAAACGCGTCCTCTTCTTCCCGGCGGATTTTATCCAGTTCGACCTCCTCGGTGGTACGCAGGCTTTGCTTCTCCTCTTCTTCCAGCTTTTTCACCAATTCCCGATGCCGCTTTTCCAAAGTGGCGATATGATCTTTAACGATGCGTTCTTTTTCTTCCGGATTTAACATAATTGACAATCCTGGGATTATTTTAAAAAGTGAGCAAGTGTTCAAGTGAAAAGCAAAAACTACCTCTGTGGTAACAATTGTTATCTCACAACTTCAAAATCCTCGTTCCCACGCTCCAGCGTGGGAATGCAGACGCCTGATGCCTAATTGTGTTGTCTTACGAGGTTATATCACAAATTCAGGGGATTGCTTCAAGGCTTTCAGCCTTTCGCAATGACACTCTATGTGTGTTATGTACCGGTTCTGATTATTATTTTCCGATTGTAGGGACAGAACACTGTTCTGTCCCTACCTAAACATGCGAAAAGATTTTGGGGAATTCGTATAACCTAAAGTAACCATACACCTAACGCCTGATGCCCAATGCCAGCTTTTAATTAATTTCCACCGAATGCAGATAATAGTAACATTTATTGTCTTCGGTTGTCCGTATCAGCACGCGGTTTTCTCCAATCCTGAGGAAATCGGAGACAGGCCAGCTGTCCACGCCCAAAGGTTCCTGCCGGTCGATGTTGTTGATGGGCGAATGATGATTGACTACGGTGCGGCCGTTGATTTCCACTGCAATGTCGGTGGATTTGGTCATATTGAACAAATAATTCTTATTTGAAGCCAGCCCTCTCAAAGACAAATAAAGAATTTTATTCTGACTGAAGTTTTCCGGCAGTTCAAAGATAAATTCGACGAAATCTCCGCCGGGCGGATTCCGATGGGCAAAAGCATAACCCATTTCATAGGCGTAAATATTGTAAAAATCGAGCTTTTGGATGGCAGGCCCATTAGCTTCCGAAGGTACAGGTCCGGTATTGGGATAATAATACCCGGCGCGAACTTCCCGCACATTGCTTTTCACCACCTGCCCGCTTTGCCCCAGCGAAAAAGACGCTTGGATGATGGGCAGATACCGGCCTACTGCGGTGACCGAGGGCTCGCGTTCGGAAATCTGCACGGTAATATCATCGGGACTGCGGAAGCCCCGCACTTTGCCGAAAGAAACGGTGAATCGGCCCGGCAATTGGAATTCCCGAATACATTCGCCGTGCCCCATCAAGATGTTGTCGAGGAAAATATCCCCGTCCACCGGTTCGGTGCGGATGGTTAAAACTAATGCGCTTTCCCGGATCATTTCGAAGGTCAGGTATTGCGTGGCGCCGCCTTTTTGCAGATTGAGCACCGCATAAGCCGGTTCCGACCTGAATCCGGCTTTTTCCAATTCCACAATGTGAGAACCGGGGGGAACTTCCTGCAATAATCGATTGACTTCATACGAAGTCGGTTTGCCGTCCATTTTCACCACCACATCGGCGATATTGGTGGTAATGACTATGGAAGTGCGTTCACGGTCGACCACATAGTCCGGCCGGGGCGCGGAGCCGGGGATATACAGCGGTTCTCTGTCATCCTTTAGTGATGTGTCGGCTTTCCGGCCGGCGGCGATTTCCGCTGATTGCGGGTCCACTTCCAGCATTATATCCAAAGTCATAGTATCGCCTTTAACTGCGGTAATACTCTGGAATCCGGTGGTAAAACCCGGCTTGTAAACGGAAATCTGATGATTGCCGGTGGTCAAAGTAGTGACTAAAGCATCGGTGTCGAAAGGAGTCCGTTCGCCATCGATGAAAATCGTTGCGCCTTTGACATTGGAATTGACATAGATGGCGCAATTGTAATGCGGCACCATAAAACGGATAATAGCGGCGGTGGCGATCACCACTACCACTCCGCTAAGCGATACATTCCGGTAGAGTTTTTTCTTGCGTTTCGCATCGGATTGCCGGCGTTCGTTTTCCTGCAGCTTTTTCAAATCATACTGTTTGCGGTGAATCCACTTTTTATTGCCGTGCCGGTCAGTATATTTCACATAATCCGGATGCTGAGAATACCAACTCTCTTCGGTTTCCCGTTTGATCTTTTCGATTTCCGCCCAGTGCAGATGCAGTGAACCGTCGAAGGGTTTGCTGGTTTCGGTTTTTAAGGCGGAATCGAAACCCGTCCCCGTCAAGCTTGATCGTGCGAACGCAGGAGGTGTTTCCTGCGGCGGAGGGGCGGCCGCTTCGGTCAAACGCTCTTTTTCCTGAACTTCCAATTGCTGCCGGATTTTACGCCGGTAAGTCTCTTTTTCTTCTTCATTCAGCATTTAGTTTTCTACCAATGTTAACTTTGAAAATAGTCGTCAGTAAAAGCAGTGGTCAAGTGTTCCCAGTATGGGCCACTGCGTGGCAAGTTGGCAAGTGTTCAAGTAGGTCGGGGCTTGTCCCCCGATAAATTCTATTTATACCAGTTCTAAAAAATAATTTCCGATGTAGGGGCTTGATTAATCAAGCCCCTACGATAAACATGCGAAAAAACTTTTTAGCATTAGTATAAACCGGGTAAAACAAGATAACAGTTTAACAAATTTAAGCTAATAAAGCAAACTCTTAGACGCCGGGCAGTCGACTGAGAGTCAGGAAAACATATATGCTGTCGGGCGGGGGCGCCAGACAGCGCCGATTTTCCTTTTGACTTTCGACTTGCAAACTTGTCTGCAAATTAAATTATCGCGCCGCTTTACTCTATCACCACAATCAACAGATTATCATTGCGGAAATATTTTTTCGCCGCCTTATTTACTTCTTCGGTGGTGACTTCCCGCACTGCCTGCAGCCGTGCGTTTTCGGTGTCGAGAGGCTCTCCCTTCATCGTATGTATTCCCATATACATCGCCCGGTTAGCGCTGGTAAGCAGGCGCATATTCCGGCTGCCGATATAGGAATTTTTAGCTTTGGTGACTTCTTTCTCCGTATATTTGCCCTGCGCGGCTTTAGCTAATTCGCTCTTAATCCCGCTTAACGCTTTGTCGATATTTTCCGGCCCGGTGCCCATCGCCGCGGTTAAATATCCCCAGCCGTTTTCCATACCTACTGCCGTCCCCATACTGTAAGCCAATCCCTGCACTTCTCGCAGTTCGAACGACATCTTGGAAGAAAGCAAATCATTGGCGATAGTGAGGGCGGCGCGGTCGCTTTCCGGCAGTTTTTCCAGCAGATAGCCTAGGCGGATGGAAGACTGCTTCTTGCCCAATTTTTCCCGGAAATCGCCGGGGGTGAAAACCGGAACGGACTGTTCATATTGCAGAGATTTCCCGTCTGGCATCCCGGCGAATAGCTGGGATACTTTTTCCGCCGTTTCCGCCGGAGGCGCATCGCCGACCATAGTGCAGATGACATTTCCGGCGGTGAAATACTCCTGATAATACGCCTTGACATCTTCGATGGTGATGCCGCCTAAAGTGCGGGGACTGCCGTCGACTTCCTTAGCCAGAACATTGCCGCCCAGCAGTTTTTCCATAAACAGTTTGCGGGAACGCGATGACGCCGATTCTCCGGAACGCGCCGCCGAGCCCATCATCATCCCCCTGACCGCTTCCAAAGATGCCGGTTCGAAAGCGGGATGCAAGGTGATTTCCGCAGTGAGTTCCAACGCTTTTTCCCAGTTTTCCGCCGGGACTTCCATCCGAATGTAGGAATATTCCGGCCCGGTGCGGTAATCATCGAAAGGCACGAAAGGATTGTCGGTGACTTCCAACTGCATCCCCAGCGCATCCATCGCTTCCTGTAAAGCCGATTCGTCTTTGGAAGTCGTCCCTTTCAACAGCATATTGTGCAGAACTAAAGTGATCCCGGTTTTCCCTTGCGGCTCCCGCATCGAACGGCCCTTGAGCAGGAAATGGGCGGCGAATACCCCGCTGCCGGAACCCGGCGCGGCGATGATTTCCATCCCATTATCCGCCAATTTGCGGCTCACTTCCGCCGAAGTCTGCGATTCCGCTTTCATCGATAAATCAGGATAAGGCAAGACGGCCTCAGGGATAAAACAGCCGTCGTCGTAGAGCGCCCGCGCTAAATCGCTCACCGCTTCCGGCGTCACTTGGGACAGTTTATTATAATAATCCGCAATGAATTCGAAGCGGTGGAATCCCAGAAGATATGCTTTCATCATCGCCCAGAAATGCGGGCGTTCGCTGTCGAACCGCGATTTACTGCGTTCCGCCATCACCATATTGGCGATTTCCAGCGGGGTAACCGGATTATCCGCAATTTCCCGGAAAGCATTACGGAACGCTTCCGCTGCCGGCTGAAGATTAGTTTCCACACTGAGCTGAGCGCGCAGGACATACGCGCCGAAATCCCTGTCTGTGAAATATTCCACGCTGACCGACTGCGCCAACGCGTCTTTCCCGCCGGACAAAGTTTCGCTCAAACGCTTATCCAATACTTTCTGCAGGATTTCTCCGGCAAAATAAGAATCATCCATCCGCCCCGGGGCTAAGACGCCGACGCGGAGCAGGACATTTTTAGTCTTTTCGTAGTGCTTATTCAGACTACCGATACCCGGTTCCTGCGCAAATTCCGGATAATACACCGGCCGTTCTTGCAGCTTCCCCGGCAGCGCCGCATTCAGGTATTTTTCCACTACCGGCTTGATTTCCTGGCTGCGGAAATCGCCGGTGATGATAGCGATCATATTATTGGGCCGGTAATGCTGTTGGTAGTAAGCGTAGACTTCATCCCTTTTCAAGCTTTTAATAGAGGATTTGCTGCCCAAAGTTTGGTAGGAGTAAGGTGTTCCGGCGTAAAAACGGGCGGCGAAATGAGTATCTGCGGTGTAATCCGCCCGGTCGAAAGATTGACCGATTTCTTCCGTGACAATTCCTTTTTCCTTCTCAAATTTCTCCGGCGGCATGGTGGAATGGAAAATCATATCGGTCTGGATGTCCAGCGCTTTTTCAAAATTTTCTTTCCCGGCGAGGATGACAAAATTGGTGAAATTTTCCCCGGTGTGAGCGTTATTGTATCCGCCCAATCGATCCATTTCGTCGTACAATTGTTCCTGCGTGCGCTTAGTAGTACCGTTGAACAATAAATGTTCAAGGAAATGCGACACTCCCGCCATATTCAGCGGTTCATCCCGCTGACCGCTTTGGATGATGATAGATGAAGCAATGACCGGCGCGGCCTCGTTTTCGATTAATACTACCTGCATTCCGTTGTCGAGGTAGTAAATTTCCGGGCTGGCGGCGAAAACTGTCAAAGTAAGAATAAAAGTGTTAATAAGAGTGAGAAATATTTTCATTTAAAGTCTCTTTTATCATAATTTGTGTATGTTTTTCTTTGTGCGACTCAGCGCCCTCTGTGTCTCTGCGGCGAATGCTGTTATCTTTGCTTTTGCTTTTCCTAATGCCCAATGCCTAATGCCCGCTTTTCTTCAGCCTGTCAAGGAATTCCTTCGCCATTGCCGTTTCCGGGCTGTTGAGTTCTTCAAATATCAGCACTACTTCTTCCATAAAATCAGCGGCTTTGGCGTATTGTTTCTGCATCTCGAAAATCGCCGCCATATTCATCATCGTTTTCGCCCGCCCCAATTGGTCGCTGCGGGTCTTGATGAGGTCGAGCTGTTTGCCGTAAAAATCGAGGGCGCGGTGGTAATTCCCCATTTTACGGTAAGTCTGCGCTTTAGCGCCGTAGACTTCCGCCCATAAGACGGAATCGGCAACGGTCCGAGCTTGAATTTCCGCGGAATCGAGGCAGGCCAACGCCTGCGGATAATTTTCGTCCACTACCCAAGTATCGCCCAATCCCACATAAGCATAACCGCTGTCCGAAGCGGACGGCGCTATTTCCAACGCTTGACTGAAAGCCAGATTGGCGCCGTGAAAGCTGCCGCGCAGAACTGATAGTTTCCCTAACAGCCTTAGTCCGGCGCATTGCATCGCTTTATCGCCGGTTTGTTCACCGATATTGATCCCCGCCCGGTAATGCCATACGGCGTTTTCATATTGCCCGCGTTTGGCGAAAATGTCCCCTAAAAGCCGATGCGTTTCAAAAGCGGAAAGCCATAAATTATGTTGAAGAAATAGGGAATCCAAGCCTGAAGTCAATTTCTGTGCTTTGGTAAAATACCCTTCAAAAAAAGCAATCTTCGCCAGGCCCAGTCTGCAATAAGCCGCGCCCGGACTGTCGGCGGATTTATCGTAAGCACTCAGCGCCCGGTAATAAGATTCTTTAGCGTCCGGTAAATTCCCCGCGAGGAAGAGGGAATCGGCGGCGGCCTGAAGCGTTTGACCGAAAACCATTGGAACAGCGCCGGATTTCTCGGTTAAAAGCCTGCCACTGAAAAACGCCAGCGACATTATAATTGCAATTACAAATATTCTGCTTTTCATTGTGTTACCTAAAAAATATGCACACACACTTTATTTTTACTTATGACTTTAATTTTCTAAAGTCGCGAAAAATTATAAACAGGGGATTGCTTCAAGGCTTTCAGCCTTTCGCAATAACGCTATCGGGGAACCTCAAATCAGTAAAGTGTTACAATTTTACTAATTCCGAACTCCGAACTCCGCATTCCGATTCACAATCTTATCTTCAAATAACTCCAAGCGCCTACCGCTCCTCCCAGCGTATCCGCCGCCAAATCCCAATAAGAATATAATCTGCCGGGGACAAATAACTGATGAATTTCATCGCTCCAGCCGTACAGCGCGGTCAATAAAATTGCCAATATTACCATTTTTTTTCCCTGCATCCGCCACCCTTGTTCCAAAGCGCGCAATATCAAATATCCCAGGAAAAAATATTCCAATGAATGGTAAAGCTTATCCACCGAAGGCCGGTCGAGGAAAGGCAATGTCACCGATTCCAGCGAGGAAAAACAGAAAATGACCGCCATATAAAATAGCGGCGGGAAATATACGCGGAAAAACGGACGGGAGAGGAACATCAGCAGCCAAACTCCTTCAACACTTCCGGCAGTTTATCGATCAAATCGCCCGCCGTCATCCCGAATTGGCCTTTATTTCCGGCGGCTAAATCTCCGGCGAGTCCGTGCAAAAACACTCCGGCGATCGCCGCATCGACCGGCGTCATCCCCATCCCTAAAAGCGCGGCTAAATGCCCGGTCAGCGCATCGCCCACCCCTCCGGTGGCCATCCCGGAATTACCGGTAGGATTGCAGTAAACTTGACCATCGGGAGCGGCGATGAGCGAGGGCGAACCTTTTAAAACAATCACCACACCCCATTCCTGAGCTTTTTCCCGCACCAATTCCACCCGGCGGTCTTTCACATCCTCAGTGTCCATATTAAATAGACGAGCGAATTCACCCAAATGGGGAGTCAAAATCGCATTGGGCGGTAAATTTTTCAGCGATTCTGGTTTTTCCGCCAAAGCGAACAGCGCATCGGCATCGATGACTGCCGGCATTTTAAGTCCGGCGATAACCTGCCGCAATAATTCGCAGGTTTCCGGATTGCGGGAAGCGCCGGGGCCGATGGCGCAGGCGGTCGCCCATTGAAGTCTTTTCCGGATTTCATCATCCGAGCTTATAGCAAAACTGCCCTCGGCAGTTTCCGCCAGCGGGACGGTCATCGTTTCCGTCAATTTCACTTCCATCACCGGATTCAGTGATTGGGGTATGCCCAGCGCCACCAATCCCGCGCCGGATTTAACGCAGGCTTCCGAGGCCATCGCCGCCGCTCCGGTCAGTCCGGTGGAACCGGAGAGAATGAACACCCGCCCGCATTCGCCTTTGTGAGTGTCCGCCGGCCGCTGAGGCAGACGCATCATCACATCCTGTGGTTCAATGCGCCATAAATACGGTTCAACGCCTAAAACAAGTTTATTCGGCGCGCCGATATCCACGATGGAAACTTCCCCGGCGAATTCCCGTCCCGGGCTGAAAATCAAACCACGCTTCAGCCCCGCCATCGTAGGCGTGGCTGACGCAGACACCGCCGGGCCCAAAGCCTTACCGGTAGAACCTTCCACTCCGGAAGGAATATCGATGGAAATCACCGGGCAGTCGGCGTCGTTGATTTCTTCGATAGCTTCGGCGATGCGACCTTTGGCTGGACCTTTGATCCCGGTGCCCAGCAAAGCGTCGATGACCAAATCGCAGCCGGCGGCGAGCAAGTCTTCGCCTTCCGCGTCTTCGATGATTTCCAGATCCAGCGTATCCGCCAGTTCGAACTGCAAACGGGCATCGCCGGAGAGTTCTTCGCCTTTGCAGAGCAATATGACTTCAACTTCCGCCCCTACGGAGTCCAGCATCCGGGCGACCGCGAGACCATCGCCGCCGTTATTGCCTTTGCCGCAGTAGATTTTGATATACCGGCCCTGTGCAATCATATAAGCGGGGAGACCGCTGTGGCAGCCGCAATCGTCATCGCTGTCTGCGCTGAAAGGCAGAGGTACGGCCGGCCCGTAATGACTTTCCAAGATTTCGATAGCAGTGCGGAAGACGCCTCTGGCGGCGGTTTCCATCAATACTGCGCCGGGGATACCTAATTCTTCAATGACGATTTTATCCAGCGCGGACATTTCTTCGGAAGTGAAGATGGGAAGCATAGAATAAGCGAATAGTTAAAAGTGAAAAGCTAGCCAAAGATATTTTAAATTTAATTGGCTCTGGATTTTTGGCTCAAGGCTCTTGGAAAAACACAGACCTCAATCCCGAAGGGATTGAATGTGAATAGCCGTAGGTGCAAACCTACGGAGTAAAAAACAACCACAGAGCAGCTGTGGTGTCAGACCTCCTCGTCTGATACCACATTAGACTGTGGGGGAAAGGTGTCAGGTGAGGACACCTGACACCACAATTCCAGTCGAATTATCGACTATTTTTGTCGATGTGGAAGTGGTAAGCGCCTGACAGAAAAATATCTTAAAATTAATTTTTCCTCCACACTTCCTTTATCACTTCCTCAAAATGCCCCACCAGCACGATTTCCAAGGGCTGGGTCACCGGCTTGGGAATCTCCTTCAAATCCTTCTCGTTCTTGCGGGGGATAAATATCTTCTTCAATCCCAACCTATTCGCCGCCATCAATTTTTCCGGCAATCCGCCGATGGGCAAGACATCGCCTCTTAGTGTAATTTCCCCGGTGAAACCGTAAATCGCCGGCACCGGTTTGCCGGTCAAAGCGCTCAGCATCGCCAGCGTTATCGCTATCCCCGCCGAAGGCCCGTCTTTGGGCACCGCGCCTTCCGGCACATGCAGATGAATTTCCCGACGCAGGAAATCGTTTTCACTAAGGTTGAACCGTTCTCCGATGGAACGGATGTATGACAGCGACGCTTTCACCGATTCCTTCATCACATCTCCCAATTGCCCGGTCATACTGAGTCCGCCCTTGCCCTTCATCAGCGCCACTTCAATCTTGAGGATATCTCCGCCGGCGGAAGTCCAAGCCAGTCCGTTGACCGAACCGATGCGTTCACCGGCTTCAATGTCCTTTTCCGCATAGCGGGGGACGCCGAGGAATTTTTCCAGATTATTCAGCGTCACCTGAATCGGTTTATCACTGCCAGCGGCGATTTTACGGGCGGATTTGCGGCAGATACGAGCGATATGCCGTTCCAATTCCCGCACCCCGGCTTCGCGGGTGTAATCGTCGATGATTTTATAGATGGCGTTATCCGCAATTTTCAGCGGTTTATCGGCTAATCCGTGTTCTTTCAATGCTTTGGGAATTAAAAACTGCCGCGCAATCATATATTTTTCATATTGCAGATAGCCCGGCAATTCGATTACTTCCATCCGGTCCAGCAAAGGCGGCGGAATATCGTAACGCACATTAGCGGTAGTGATGAACATAACATTGGATAAATCGTAATCCACTTCCAGAAAATGGTCGTTGAAAGCGGAATTCTGCTCGGGGTCCAATACTTCCAACAGCGCCGATGCCGGGTCGCCTCTATAATCGGAGGCTAATTTATCTACTTCATCGAGTAAAAATATCGGATTGACCGTCCCCGCCCGTTTCATCTGCTGAATAATCCGTCCGGGCAGTGAACCGACATATGTCCTTCTATGCCCCCGGATTTCCGCTTCATCTTTCACTCCTCCCAGCGACATCCGTACGAATTTCCGCCCCAAAGCGCGGGCGATGGATTTCCCCAGCGAAGTTTTTCCCACTCCGGGAGGCCCGACAAAACAAATAATCTGCGCCCGGGCTTTCTCGGTCAATTTCATTACCGCCAAATATTCCAATATCCGTTCTTTCGGCTTGTTCAAGCCGTAATGGTCTTCATTTAAAATCCGTCCGGCGTCATCGATATCCAAATTATCCTCAGTCCTTTTATACCAGGGGATATCGATCAGCCAATCCAAATACCCTCGAATCACCGCCGCTTCCGGCGACAACATCGGCATTTGTTTCAGTTTATCCAATTCTTCCAGCGCTTTGGAACGAGCGTCTTTGGACATTTTGGCTTTTTTAATCTTCTTCTCATATTCCCGGATGTCGGAATAATCGTCTTCCCCTTCTTCGCCCAATTCCTTTTTGATGATGCGCATCTGTTCCTGCAGGTAATAATTGCGCTGAGAACGGGAAATTTTATCCTTGACCTGAGTGTCGATGGACTGCTCTATCTTTAAGATTTCCACTTCATCGGAGATAATATCGGAAATCAACAGCAGTCTTTTGAACACATCGGCCGTTTCCAGTATCTGCTGGCGCTTATCCAGCGGCAGGGCTAAATGCGAAGCGATGAAATCGGCCATCCGCCCGGCTTCTTCAAAATTATCCAAAGTGAGCAGCAGTTCATCCGGCAGATTTTTGCTGAGGATGACCAATTCCTTGAATAGATTGGAAGTGCGCCGCAAAGCCGCTTTCAGCTTATGAGGTTCTTCCAACGGTTCCGCTATCTTCCCCACTTTGGCGCGGAACACGCCTTCCACATATTCGATTTTCACCGCTTTCGCCCGCTGCACGCCTTCGATCAGGATTTTCACTAATCCGGTGGGCAAACGCAATACCTGCAGTACGCGTCCGACTACGCCGAGCGGATACATCCCGTCGACTTCCGGCTGTTCTTCCGCCGGATTTTTCTGCGCCAGTAACAGCACCAGCCGGTCGTTTAAAATCGATTCTTCCACCGCCCGCTGCGTCGCCGACCGCCCGGCTAAGATGGGGAAAATCATATTGGGGAAGATGATGACATCCCTCAGCGGTACTATGGGCAAAGTCTTAGGTATGACTAAAGCTTTCTGCTTCTGCGCTAATTCTTCAATTTCAGCTTGCAGGTCGATTTTTTTTGTGGTTTTTCGAGGCATTATTTCCTATAAGTGTGCATGTGTTCAAGTTTAAAAAAGCAGCAAGTTACAAGTAGCAAGCAGCAAGAAAAAGCAAATATTCACAGCGAATTAAACGAATTCCTAATCATGTTAATCTTATCAATCCTGTCAAACCGCTTTTGCATTTCTCTGTGAAACTCTGTGTCCTCTGTGACTCTGTGGTGACGCTTTTATGTTTGCTTTTTGTCTGCTTTGCTTTTGTTTCGGATTTCGAGTTTAGAATTTCGAATTTGCTTTTTCTAAGCCGTCTTCTTCTGCTGGCGTTTAACCATCTTCGCTTTCCGTCCGCCGGTCACCACGCCTTTAGTGATGATTACTTCTTCAATTTCTTTTTGCGAAGGAATATCGTACATAACATCGCACATCACTCGTTCCATCACCGAACGCAGCGCCCGTGCCCCGGTGCGTTTCTTCTGCACTTCCGTCACTATCGCTTTCAGAGCGTCTTTTTCCACCGTAAGTTTGACTCCTTCCATCTCCATCAAACGCTGATACTGTTTGACTAACGCATTTTTCGGTTCGGTCAAAATGCTGAGCAGCGCTTTTTCATCCAGCGGCCCCAGCGGACAATACACAGGCAGTCGGCCGATGAGTTCGGGAATCAAACCGAATTGCAGTAAATCCTCCGGCTCCATTTTGGTCAGCATTTCCAAAGTGCCCCAGCCTTTGATATTTTCACCTTTATCGCCGAAACCGATACGGTTTTTGCCGATACGGCGGGAAATTATATCCCTTAAGCCTTCAAAAGCCCCTCCGCAGATGAAAAGAATGTTGCGGGTGTTGATGTTGATTAGCTTCTGTTCAGGGTGTTTGCGGCCGCCTTCCGGCGGGACTGAAGCCATCGTTCCTTCCAGCAGTTTTAACAATGCCTGCTGGACGCCTTCGCCGGAAACATCCCGTGTGATGGAAACATTGGCTTCTTTGCGAGCGATTTTATCGATTTCATCGATATAGACCATCCCCATTTCCGCCGCGCTGACATCGTATTCCGCCGCCTGCAATAGTCTCACCAGCACATTTTCCACATCTTCACCCACATATCCCGCTTCGGTCAAAGTGGTGGCGTCGGCGATGGCGAACGGCACTTGCAGGAATTTCGCTAAAGTTTCCGCAATCAGTGTTTTCCCGGTGCCGGTGGGACCGAGCAGCAGTATATTGCTTTTATCCAGTTCGACATCGGCGTCGAGCAGGTGGGAATTTATCCGTTTGTAGTGGTTATAAACCGCCACGGAAATTTTCTTTTTGGCGATTTCCTGCCCGATGACATATTCATCCAATTTCGCTTTAATTTCCGCCGGCGTGGGAAAATCTTTGACTTCATTGCGGTATCGCTGGCGCAGACTGCGCTGGATAATCTGTTTGGACTGCAAAGTGCATTTATCGCAGATATTGCCGTTAGCGCCGGAAATCAGTATCTGGACCTGGCTGGCGTCGCGCCCGCAAAAGGAGCAAACCTGTTTGTCTTTGGGGTTCATTATAGTCTCGAGGTATTTTTTTAAGTGTTCAAGTGTACAAGTGTGCAAGTGTGCAAGTTAAAAGCAAGATTCACAGTAAATTAAGTAAAGTAATAATATACCATTTTAATACTCTTAAAAAGACACTTTAATGGGTCATTCCGAACTTGTTTCGGAATCCAGCGTCTTTGCTTTTAACCTGCCTTTAAAAGTCACTGGATGCTGAAACAAGTTCAGCATGACTTATTTGGGATGATTTCTTATAATACTAAAGTGTACATAATAATTTATTCACTTAATTACTTCATTACTGTGAATATATTTGCTGTTAAATCGTATATCATATATCAACAATCATATATCGCATTTATTAACAAACATATTCATTTATTTCTTCCTCCAATTTCACCGGTTTAATCCCGGTCACCATCCAGAAATCGGTGTCGTCAGTGATACTTTCTTCCAAAAGCTGTTTAATCATGCTGTCAGTAGCGGGGAACCAGGGAAATCGTCCCAACATTTTTGCGCCAAGCATCATCGCTCCGGCGGGCATTTTAAGCAATCTGGCTTTCCGTCCGGCGGCTTGTTCGATTACCTCTAATATTTGCAGATAAGTCATCCTTTTCGCGCCGCCGATGTTGTAGATTCTGCCGAAAGATGCTTCCAATCCGCTAAGTTTTTCCATCCCCCGGCACAAATCTTTCCTCGACACCGGCATCAAGCGGTAATCGCCTTTGCCGATGACAGGAATAGGAATTCCTTGCTTAATCCATCCGGCGAATTCCACCGCAAAACGGTCGCCCGGCCCGAAAATCAGCGAAGGGCGCATTATAGTCCAGTCAAGCCCCGATTCTCTTACCAGCTTTTCCGAAGCCAGCTTGCTGATATTATAACCAATCAGCAATCCGCTGTCCACCGCTAAAGCGCTCATATGGATATAGCGCTTGACGCTTGCTTGTTTGCAGGCTTCCAATAATTTCCCGGTGAATTCGGGGTGAGCCTTCTGAAATGTTACGCCTTTGCCGGGGAATTCGCGGATGATGCCCACAAAATTGAACACGACATCGCATCCTTGCATCCCCTGCGCGAACCGTCCGACCGATTGTTCGGTGGCGACAAACTTCTCCACTCCGCGTTCTTCACCGAATACGCTTTTCCCGCGTTTGCGCACTGCGCTGCGGACTTGCCAGCCTGCGTCGAGCAGGGCGGAAGTCATCCCCTGACCTAAAAAACCGTTGCCGCCGGTGATAAATGCGCGCATAATTGGACTTTGGACTTTGGACTTTAGACTTTGGACTTTGGACTTTAAAAGCGGCTTAAGACTCAAGGCTCAAGGCTTAGGGAAAAGCAAAAAGCAATTAAGAGTTGTATTAGCTTAATAGCCTTAATAGCCTGTGAATGCTTTTACTTTTCTCTGTGTCTCTGTGTCCCTTGTGGTGAACGCTTTTATGTTTGCTTCTTCTTTGCTTTTCCCTAAATCCCAAATCCCAATTTTAGTGTGGTGTCAGACGTCCTCGTCTGACACCCAATTCCAGTCTTTTGTTAATACAGGATGAACTTCTTCGGACTGCCAAAATTTTGCACTAGACCATCGCCATTTTAGTGTGGTGTCAGACGTCCTCGTCTGACACCCAATTCCAGTCTTTTGTTAATACAGGATGAACTTCTTCGGACTGCCAAAATTTTGCACTAGACCATCGCCATTTTACCGCTTCTTCAACAAGACCTTTCCTAACAGGATTTTCATGGATATAATTGAGTTTGATTAAAAACTGTTTTTCAGTATTGATAACTAAATCATCAAATCTTCGCATCCATATAGAACCTCTCCCAGGAAAAATAGAACGTGCAGAAAGAGACTTGAAACTCTTCATTAATTTTGACAATTGTGTACCACCTCCATTACATCCTACTAATAAATGGACATGCGATGGCATTAATACATATCCCATTAAAGCATCTGCGTAAATAGGAAATAATGCAAACAATTGTCTTTCTAGAGAATCAAGTCTTTCCGAATTAAAAACAGGTTTCCAATCAATCACTGTCGTAGTGACAAAAAATAGATTAGCCCCGGATATTAATTGCCTCTTACGCCTTCCCATTAACT
>Ga0172370_10002279_pt1 | contig 28000 bp, 32 predicted proteins | sample LakKiv5m_FD_114538 | JGI IMG/M metagenome (GOLD analysis project Ga0172370, IMG submission 114538) | Freshwater microbial communities from Kabuno Bay, South-Kivu, Congo - kab_022012_11.5m | ecosystem: Environmental > Aquatic > Freshwater > Lake | place: Democratic Republic of the Congo...
GTCTCGCTTGCAGACGGCAAGTGGCACCAGGTTGCGCTCAGCGTGAAGCGCGCAGGCAACTACACTGTTTACCTTGACGGCGCGCTTTCGCAGACTGCGCCATTCACGCTTGGCAGCATGGAAAGCGGCGCGCCGCTATATATTGGCAGCCCAGGCGCCAGCTTCGCAGGCGAGCTTGGCGAGGTGCGCTTCTACAAGCGCGCGCTCACGCCAACCGATATTGCAGACCACTACGCCGGCTGGTTCCAGCAGCAGTGCAAGATAGACTTGTCTGTGAGGTATGCCAACACAGTGGCGCAGAACCTGACTGCCACCTACAATGCCGAGCTTAAGATCAGGAAGCTCTTGCCTGAGACTGTGCTCTCCATGCCATTTGACGTCCAGGTAGATTCAGACCTGCCAGGCATGATAACCGACTATTCGCGCTTCCTGGGCGCAGGCACCAAGACAGGCGCAATCTGGACGCCGAACGGAAAGGTGGGCGGCGCCTACATCTTCAACGGCGTGGGCAACAAGATACAGCTGCCCTCGGCGCTCATAGGCGGCTCGGGCGACTTCACCATCACTGCCTGGGTCAAGCCCTCGACTGCCGCCACCAGCCGCTGCATTGTATGCAGCTACGGCCCAGCCAACCCGTACGGCATAATATTCGGGACCGATTCAAGCCGCAAACCCAGGATTGCAATAGGCTCAGACTCCATGTCTGCCCCGGGTGCTGCGGAAATAAGCTCACCAGTCTGGACGCACCTCGCAGCAGTAAGGAGCAACAGCACCCTCATGCTGTATGTGAACGGCGAACTGAAGGCAACTGGTAGCGGGCACGCCCTGCCAGTCACCACTTCATCCACAATGGCAATAGGAAACATGCCAGCCGGAGTGGGCATTTCGGGCTTCGCAGGCACCATTGACGAGGTGCGCGTCATCAGCCGCGCGCTCACTGCGGCAGAAATCCTCTCAGTCTACAAGGACAACAGCCTGGTCTCCAGCCAGACGCTGCCATTGTCGCAGCAGTAAGCAGAAGCGAGGCCAGCCTGCCAACCATGAAATGCATGCAGCAGCAAGCTTCCAATATAAGCTGCCGCCCCGCAAGCCTTAATAAAATACACTGAGATGAAGTGGCATGATCGAGACCAAGGCTGACCAAATTGTCGCGCTTCTCCAGAAGAACAAGGTAATGGACATTGAGCGCGTGGCGCACGAGGTCGGCATCCTCCCTGCAAGAGTGGAGGCAATCTGCTCTGTCCTGGAAAAGGGCGGAGTGGTGGATCTCATCTACTCGCTGAACATCTCTGAAAAGCCCAAAGTCTCCTTCAGGCTGCTTCCTGCCGAGCCGCCTGTGCCCGAAGATTCCATCCCCAAGGGCAAGGTCATCTCCAGCTACACATTCGTGGCTGACGGCGTGCCTGCCTCAGTGGTGGTGTCGGACACAGAAAAGGAAAAATACTACACCATAACGCTTGTGGAGTTTGGCACAGCCACCAAGATTTTCCTGGACCTTATCCGCGACGAGATGCTGCGCCAGATGCCGGTCAATGTACAGCTGGATGTCTCGGACGTGGAAAAGGCAGCCAAAGTGCGCAGGGATTTCCAAAAGCAGATACAGACCTACATCTCGCAATTCGCATTCGGCAAGGAAACCGAGGACCTATTGGTGGGCGTGCTTTTGCACAAGCTGTTCGGCCTGGGCGAAATCGAGTTATTGGACCAGGACGACTGGCTGGAGGAAATCATAATCAACAACTCAAAGGCGCCAGTAGGCGTTTATCACAGGCGCTATGGCTGGCTGAAGTCCAACCTGTACATGCCTGACGAGGAGTCCATTTTCAACTTCGCAAGCCAGATTGGCAGGCGTGCTGGAAGGCAAATCGCCACGCTCACGCCCATACTGGACGCGCGTTATGAGAGCGGCGACCGTGTCTGCGCCACGCTTTCGCCAGTCTCGGCGCACGGCAACACAATTACCATCCGCAGATTTGCAAGGAATCCCTGGACAGTTGGCAACCTAGTGGGCGACCCAGGCTACTCGATGACTCCAGAAATGGCGGGCATGCTGTGGCAGGCAATCCACTATGAAATGAACATCATCATCGCAGGGGGCACAGCGTCTGGTAAAACCACGGCGCTAAACGCGCTTGCAGCCTTCATCCCAACCAACCAGCGCATTGTCACAATCGAGGACACGCGCGAAATCATGCTTCCCGTCTACCAGTGGAACTGGGTGCCCTTGCTCACAAGGAACGCAAACGCAGAAGGGCTGGGGGAAGTATCTATGCTGGATTTGATGGTGACTTCGCTTCGCATGAGGCCGGACAGGATTGTGCTTGGAGAAATGAGGCGCCAGTCAGAGGCAGAAGTGCTTTTCGAGGCAATGCACACCGGCCACTCAGTGCTTTCCACGCTTCACGCAGATACCGCAGTGCAGGCGCTTCGCAGGCTGACTTCGCCGCCCATCAACCTCCCTGCCTCGGACTTGGAGGCCGTGCATCTTCTTGTGGTGCAGTACCGCGACCGCAGGCGAAACATCCGTCGCACGCTTGAAATTGCAGAGCTGGTGGGCGGGCAGACTGAGGCAGACCTTACCACCAACACCATTTACCGCTGGCGCCCTCGCACCGACAGCTTTGACATGGTGGGCGAGCCCAACAAGTACCTCAAAGAGGTCAACCTGCACACAGGCATGACCAAGGATGAGATTTACCAGGACATTGCCAACCGCGGCACCATAATCAAGTGGATGATAAAGAACAAGATGACTGATATCGAGAGCGTGGGCAGGATAATGGCGCTTTACTACAGCAAGCCCTCCGAGATACTGGAGATTGCAAAGAACGACGTGGGGAAGAAAAAATAATGGCAATTGTTTTTTCTGATGCGGAACGCAGTTCCGCACGGAAGAAGAAGTAGCCCTCCTAAAAAAGCAGGCATGTTTTATGGCAATTACCAGGATACCGCTGATGTTTTTCACCCTTGCCAAGGCGCAGTCAGTGGGCCAGCGCTTCCAGGGCATTGGCGTAAGGATAATCTCATTCTACCCAAACGTGCGCTACGACCTGAGGAACCTGGGCATTGATTTTCCCGCAGAGCAGTACTGCGCAGCCGCGTTCATCTCGGGCTTTATCTGGGCTGCGATGATCGCTGCATTTCTTGGGATATTCCTCACGGCCGTGCAATCCATCCCGCTGCCAGTAAAGCTGGTGCTGCCAGTGCTGGCAGGGTTTCTTTCTCTCCTTGTCGCCACCATTTTCTTCCTGATGTACCCCCGCATGATGGGCAAGTCAATCGGCTCCACCATAGACAAGGAGCTGATATTTGCCATGCGCGACATGCTCATCCAAATCTCATCAGGCATCCCGCTTTTCACAGTCATTGAGAACATCGGCAACTCCAACTACGGCTATGTGAGCATGGAATTCAAGCGCGTCGCCACAAATGTGAAGGGCGGCAACTCGCTCCTGAGCGAAATTGAGCTCATGGCAATACGCACGCAATCCGAGTACCTGAAGAAAATCTCCTGGCAGCTGGTGACTGCCATCCGCTCGGGCGCCAACCTCACCAACACGCTCAAAAGCGTAGTCAAGATACTGGTGGACTACCAGTTCGCGCTCTCAAAATCCTTCAATGCCGAGCTGAACTTCATCATCCTCATCTTCATGCTGGTTTCCGCAGTGCTGCCCACAATTGGCACCACGGTGCTGGTCATCTTCTCGGTGTTCGGCATGTTCGGCGTGAGCTCCGAAGTGCTCCTAGGAGTGGTCATAGTCAGCTTCCTGGTGCAGGCAGGCATTGTTGCTTACGTTTACACAAAGAGGCCCAATTTCTTCAGCTGAGTGGTTTGCATGGTCAAATACACAATCGAGAAGCGGTTTTCCCCTTTCATCAAGGAAAGGAACACCGACAGGCTCACCAAGCTTTTGGGCTTTGCAGGCATCGAGACCAACCCGAACATCTGGTTCGGCTCCCGCCTGCTCACCGTGCTTCTCTTTGGCATTGTGGGCCTGCTTATCCCCATGTCCATTTTCCCCTATCTTGACCTCAAGGACTTTGGGCTGCTTGCCGACCCGTCATTCACAGTGCGCCTGATGGTGAGCTTTGCATTTGGCATTGCCTTTGCCCTTGCTGTTGCGCTTCTCATCTACATGCACTTATACTACCTCATCAACGAACGCGCGCAGCGCGTGGATGCCATATTGCCTGATTTCCTGCTCATGGTTTCTGCCAACCTGCGCTCAGGCATGACGCCATATGCCGCATTCCAGTCATCGGCGCGCCCCGAGTTTGGCCCGCTGCAGGCTGAAATCATCTATGTTTCCTCGCTTTCCATGGGCAACGAGTCGTTTTCCGAGGCGCTAAAAGAGCTTACTGCCACAATTGACAGCGCAATTCTGCGCAGAGTGGTGATTTTCTTTGAAAACGGGCTGAAGGCAGGCGGCAAGCTTGCTTACCTTCTGGAAACCTCTGCTGATGAAATCCGCGAAACCGAGGAAATGAAGCGCCAGATGATGATAAACGCCAAGACATATGCAGTGTTCGTGGCATTCATACTGGTGCTTGGCCTCCCGCTGCTGCTTGCAATTTCCACCCAATTCCTCACAGTGTTCTCCAAGGTGCAAGGCAGCCTGGGCGGCGGCGCGGCAGGAAGCATGACCACGCAGGTCGGCTCCATTCCCACGCCCAAGATGAACATCAACGTGAAGTTCATTGACCAGCTTGCCTTTGTCATAATCATAGGCAACTCCATCTTCACTTCCATCCTGGTGGGCATCATCTCGCGCGGAAAGATACTGTTCGGGCTGAAATATTCCCCGCCGCTCGCGTTCGCCTCGCTGTTTTTCTTCTTCATCTTCAAAACTCTTATCGGGGGTTTCCTCTCCGCGCTGGCGTGATCAGATGGCAAAAGGGCAAGGCGCCACCGAATACCTGGTTTTGCTGGCAGTAGTCCTGATTGTCGCCCTTGTCAGCGTCGCCCTGCTCGGCTTTTTCCCAGGAATGGCATCCGACTCGCAAATCGCGCAGTCGCAGGCTTACTGGCAGTCTGCCTCGCCAGTCTCCATCATCGAAAGCGGGGCAAGGGCATACACGCTCAGCGGGGCAACCTTCCTTTACATGAGGATAAGGAACACTGGCGCATACCCCCTAAGGCTCACTGGCGTGGTGGGCGCGGACGGAGGGAAAGCGACCACCTTCTACGGGCAAAGCTGCGCAGGCGCCCCTGGCACGAAAAACATCCAGGATTACTTTTACCTTGCCCCGGGAGAGGAGAAATATTTTACAGGGTATAGCGGTGCATTCTCCGGGGCGGCATGCGACTGGCAGTTTTACGGGACCACAGGCGCATCAGGCGGCTCTTCAGTAGGCGGCGCATCCTCGGCCTGCCAGAACTCCAGCGCCTCGCCAGGCATGCTTGATTTCAAGTCATTCGGATTTGAATATATCGCATACATAGAAGGGCAGCAAATCACAAAAAGGCAGGTGGGCAGGGATTTCATAATCAAGTGCCGCGACCCGTCAGGCCCATGATTGCGCTTCGCGTCGTCTTATTTATTAATTTTCCCAGAGGGAAACTCCAACATGCCAAAAGTCACTCTTCCAGACGGCAAGGTTCTTGAGGTGCCAGAAGGCGCCACAGCAGCTGACGCAATCGGCAAGATAGGCAAGCGATTGCTTTCAGCGACTTACGCAGCTTCAGTGAACCCGCTTCCTGCTTCGCAGGAAGGGGCCCCTTTTTCGCAAGGCGAAAAAGTGGGCGGAAAACTGGTTGACCTCTCCTTCAAGCTGCCTGAAGAGTGCAGCCTCAAGGCATTCACCTACTCCTCGCCTGAGGGCAAGGAGGTTTTCATGCACTCGGCAGCGCATTTGCTTGCCATGGCAGTGAACAGGCTCTACCCGCACATATTGCCCACCATCGGCCCAGTTGTGGAAGAGGGCTTTTACTATGATTTTGGCAATGCGCCAGCATTTACGCCCGAAGACTTGGCGAAAATAGAGGCAGAAATGGCAAAGATAGTGGCGGAGAACCTGCCTGTGCGCCGCGTGGAGATGGGCAAGCAAGACGCACTCAAGCTCTTCTCAGGCAACAAATTCAAGATTGAGATGATAAACGACATTGCAGATGGCGAGCACTCAGTCTACTACACTGGCGACAAATGGTGCGACCTGTGCAGGGGCCCGCACGTGCCTTCCACAGGCGTCCTTTCCGCATTCAAGCTCACCAAAGTCTCATCTGCCTATTGGCGCGCTGACGCAAGCAAGGACAACCTGCAAAGGATTTACGGAATCGCATTCCCTGAAAAGAAGCAGCTGGATGCCTACCTTGCGCTGCAAGAAGAGGCGGAGAAGCGCGACCACCGCAAAATCGGCAGGGAGCTTGGGCTTTTCACCTTCCACGAATGGTCGCCAGGCAGCCCGTTCTTCCTTCCCAAGGGCACCATCATTGTCAATGAGCTTCTGGATTACCTTCGCGAGCAGTACCTGAAGCGCGGCTACCAGGAAGTGGTGACGCCGCAGCTTTACAACAAGGCGCTTTGGGAGCAGTCAGGCCACTGGGGCTATTACCAGGAGAACATGTTCATCCTGAAGGTGGATGATTTGGAATATGCGCTCAAGCCCATGAACTGCCCCTCGCACATGCTCATCTACAACATGTCCGCACACTCCTACCGCGACCTTCCATTGCGCATAGCAGACTTTTGCATGCTGCACAGGAACGAGGTGAAAGGCGCGCTTGGCGGCATGACTCGCGTGCGCAAGTTCTCGCAGGACGATGCGCACATCTTCCTGGCGCCCGAGCAGATTGGGGATGAGATTGACAGGCTCATTGACTTCACGAAATTCATCTTCGTGGACACCTTCAAGTTCGAGTTCACTGCCAAGCTTTCCACCATGCCTGAAAAGCACATGGGCGAGCTTTCGCAGTGGCAGTCTGCGGAGAAGTCCCTTGAGGAAGCGCTCAAGCGGAACGGCATAAAATATGTGATAAACGCAGGCGACGGCGCATTCTATGGCCCGAAAATCGACTTTGATGTCAAAGATGCGCTAGGCAGGGGCTGGCAGCTTGCCACCATCCAGGTTGACTTCCAGATGCCTGCGCGCTTCAAGTGCGAATATGAGGGCGCGGACGGGCAGAGGCACACCTGCGTGGTGCTGCACCGCGCGCTCATAGGAAGCGTGGAGCGCTTCATGGGAATAATCACAGAGCATTACGCAGGCAAATTCCCAGTCTGGCTCTCGCCTGTGCAGGTTACGCTTCTTGCAGTTTCCGACCCCTACAACGAGTTCACGCAAGCTCTTGCACAAAAGATGCGCGACGCGGGAATACGCGCGGAAGCAAACTGCCGTCAGGAGACCATTGGCGCGAAAATCCGCACTGCACAGCTTGAGAAAATCCCCTATATGCTGGTGGTTGGGCAAAAGGAAAAGGAATCCGGCAGCCTCGTCATCCGCACGCTTGATGGAAAAACTGAGGAAAACGTGGCAGTGGATGCCTTCATCGCACGCGTGAAAAAGGAAATCGAAACGCGCAAGTGCTGATTCAGACTTCAAGCTCTTTTAGCCGCCTGGTCGCCTCTTTAATCGCAGCAAGCGCAGACGTGTCAAACTCATTCCCCGGCTTGAGGGATTTTGCATCCATCTCAGCTACCTTCAAGTAGTATTCCGCAGCCTCAAAATCCAATCCCATTATCTTGCTGCACTGCCCGCGCGCAATGCAGGCCGCCGCCCATTTTGAGCGCGCCTCAGCCTGGAACGCAGGGTCCCTTTCTGTTTTCTTGAGAAGCGCCATTGCCTTGTTGTACTGAATCTGGGCGAATATCAGCCGATGAGGCGCGGCAGTTGCTTCCTGCGCAATTGCAGCGGCTACAATCCTGTCTGCGCTTGCTTTCAGTGCATCTGCCTTTGCCATCCTTTCTTGCGCTGATTTTGGCTTCATTGAGTCAAGCATCTTTGAGAAGAAAGCGCGCAAGCTGCTGTGCCTTTGGGCCGGCTTGCACCTGAATATGAATTCCTTGTTCTTTGCTATCATTTCCATGCTTTTGCCCCTGCCTTGTGTGGCTCTTTATGGAGCAAAGAGAATATAAAGCAGCCCTACAGGCTAGCCATGCAGGCGCTTTTCAGCCGCTTTCTTTATGCACGCAGCATTCTTATCGGCTGCATTGAAAAAAAGCGCCCAGTCGGCATGCAATATTGCCTTTTCCAGTTCACGCTTGTCGTCCTGCCCGTTTGCCCATTTGCACACTGCCAGCCCATAGTATGCGTCAGCAAGAAGCTCGTGCGTCTTTTCGTTCATTGACCTGCTCTTGAAAAGCGCAAACTTCAGAAGCTTGATTGCACGCGCATAGTTCTGCTGCCCCGTTTCATAATCATCTGATTTTGCAATCAGACTGTTGGCATCCCAAATTTTGCCCTTGGCTTCAGCCTCAAGCCATTTTTTCCCCTGAAAAGCAGCCTTGTGTTGTCTTTCAGCCGGTGGAAAAACTTGGCTGCCGCGCGCCGCTTGGGCGCCCCGCCCTGAATCTGTGAATTTGCCTGTTTCATCATATTATCGCCCCTAAAAATTGCCTAAAACTTTTCCATCATAGTGGAAACTGCGTTTCCATTTCTGAAAAAGTTGTCTAAAACTTTTCCATCACTATGTCGGTCCCATTGATGCTTCCTTCATGCAACACCCTGAAATTCAGGTATTTATAGATGTTTGAGCCCGTGCCCATCAGGATGCCGCCAGGCACAGTCTTTTTCTCAATCTCCTGCGCCAAGCGCTGCCAATAGCTGTTGTCATCTATTATGAAAGAATCAATGCCGCACATCAGGAAATTGGCAGAGTTGTCGGGCATGCTCGCCACATATGCCAAGGCATCGGTTTTGGTCCCTTTGACCCCGTTTTGCACGCCAATAAGCCCTGCTGGCAAGTGCAAATCCACCAATTCCAGCCTTGCACCATAGTGCGCTGCGATTTTTCTCGATGCCGCCACACTTACTTCATCCCCGCAGCACAAGTCGACCAAGGGCAAGCCATCAAGCTTTGCCCGAAGCTGCGAGTCCATGCCCTTTCTCATAAGCATATCCGCCACGATTTCCTCGAAAAAGGCAGGGGTCGCCCGAACATCCTGGAATCTTCCAAACTCAGGGAACTGGCTTTTGCCCATAATTTCGCCCTCGAGCATCATTTTTCCGAAAAGCCGCAGTGCCTCTGGGTTCCCGCCGGCCAATTGCAGCAGAATTGCGCCGCGCTTGCGCTCATTCTGCACTGGATTTGACTGTTTTCCAAAAAATTTCATGAAGCCGCCTTTGCTCTTTATGTGTTTATTTGTGTAACCAAAAGTATTTAAACACCGTTCGCGCCGTCGTTATTTTGTTACACACCTATATATTTCTCCTCGTTCATATTAGGCACAGGTGCTTAGAATGGAATTTGTGCAAACATCAACAATGCGCAATGCGCGGTTCCCTAATTTTAGCAGGCACATCTCCAAGTACCAGTGTTGAAGCTGGCCCCATTAGGGCGGTTCAGCAAGGTTTTGCTGCCATCAAGTGGCAAGGCTTCGGGATTTACGGCTCCTAGCGCGTTTCATGTGTGCTTGGAGACATTGAGGTTTCAAGGAGGTAATCAAGTGATCAAGATAGCGGAGCTGCGGGCAGGAGCCTGCAAGGCCGCGCGAGAGGTGGTGATGGGAATTGCAATCACGACTGTGTCCGAGCTTGCATTGTGGGCGCCGGGGGCGCTTTCGGGCAAGGCGCCTGGCGGCGAAAAAGTGGCGCCTGTGCCAATTCAGATACAGCTTGTGATGCCCGCGCAGGCAGGGATTCCAGACACGACTATCGTGCTGCAGGACGCACTTGGCAAAAAGCGCTTCCCTGTGCGCCCGCAGGCGCCTGCAGGGGCGCAAGTGGCGCAAAAGCCAAAGCTGATGGTGAAATGAAAATAGGAGATGAAAAAATGGGATTGATAATGAGGGATGGAAATGAGGTTCGCGCGCCTGGCCGCGCGGTGCCTGAGGCGCATAGGCGCAAGGGCATACTAGGAATAGCGGATGCCATGCCTTTGGGCGAATTTAGGAAAATGCCTGCGGAGCACCAGGCGATTTTCCTCAAGGATGCGCTCAAGGCAAAGGGTGAATTTGAGAAGTCTGCGAAATACCATGAGGCATTAATCCGTGGCAGGTTCGGCGCTGATGGAATAAAGGCAGTGCTCATCAAGGCTGCCTGCAAAACCGCGGCTGAGATGCAATCTCGCCTGCCTAGCCACGGCTACCATCTATTCTGGATAAGGAACGGAGACATATTCGACATGGAGGATGCGGAAGCGTCGCAGCTCAACCCAAAAATTGGCGCCAACGAGATGCCATTCACCGCAAGGGCGGTGCAGTTAACTGTCTCTTTGGACGGCACCAAGGCTGCGTTCACCACGCGCGAGATAATCGACTGCGACCCGAGAGGAAGGCAGATCCGCTGGAAGGCCTTCCTGGTGGGCGCGGATGGCGCTGCCAAGGAAATTGCCGGGGACCACGCCTATGAGGCAGAGCGCCCAGTCATAATGAAAATTGCCGAGGTGCGCCAAAGCGGCTTCGTGCTGGAAACCTTCTTTGGCAAGAGGGAGGTTTGAGGCAAGGCAGCGCCTGCGCTGGCGAAATAGGAAAAATAAAAAATGAAAAAAGAGGAAGGAATTACTTCTTCTTTTTCAGATTTGAAGCCGCGGCTTCAAATACAGAAAAAATCGCTAGCGCGATTTTTTCTTCGCCAGCTTGTCAATGATAGCGCGGTGCGCCATGAGGCGTATCGCGTTTATCTTGATAAAGCCTATAGAGTCCTTTTGGTCAAAGCCGCCGGCCTTGTGCATCGAGCCCAAATCCTCATCATAAAGCGAGGTGGGCGAGGTGCGGGCGCGCGTGAAGCAGTTGCCGCGGTAAAGCTCGAGGGTTACCTTGCCGTCAATGTATTCCTGGCTCTTGTTGAATGCAGCCGTGAGGAAGTCCATTTCAGGCGAAAACCAGAACCCGTTGTAGATTATCTCGGCATAGCGCGGCGAGAGCATGTCGCGCAGCATCATCACCTCGCGGTCCATGGCAATCGCCTCGATGTCGCGGTGCGCGGTAAGCAATATTGTGCCGCCTGGCGTCTCATAAAGCCCTCGCGACTTGATGCCGACAAAACGGTTCTCTACCATGTCAATGCGCCCCACGCCGTTTGCCGCGCCCACCTCATTCGCATATAGGAAAAGCTCCAAGGGATCGGTCTTGGTGGTGCCGTCGTTCTTGTTCACGATTTTCACCGGGGTGCCGTCCTTGAAGTAAACCTCAATCAAGGTGGGCTTGTCAGGCGCCTTGGAGGGCGACACCGTGCGCGAATATACGCTGTCGTCAGGTATGTAGCCAGGGTCTTCCAATATGCCTGCCTCGTGCGAGATGTGCATGAGGTTCTCATCTTCCGAGTAGGGCTTCTTTTTCGTAGCAAACACCGGAATGTTGTGCTTCTTGGCATACGCAATCATGTCGTCCCTGCCCTTGAACTGGTCCAGCCACTCCTGCATCTTCCAGGGCGAGATTATCTTGATGTCCGGCTTGAGCGCATAATAGGTGAGCTCGAATCTCACCTGGTCGTTGCCCTTGCCTGTTGCGCCGTGCGAAACATATTCCGCGCCTTCCTGCTTTGCCACTTCTATCTGGTATTTTGCAATGATGGGGCGCGCGAGCGAGGTGCCCAGGAGATAGCGGTTCTCGTAAATCGCATTCGCGCGTATTGCCGGGAAAATGTAATCCGTGACGAATTCCTTCTTCAGGTCGCGTATTATGACTTTGGACGCGCCGATGTTCTTGGCTTTCTGCTCGGCTGCGGCAAAATCCTCCTTCTGGCCCACGTCCGCCATGAAGCAGACCACATCATAGCCCTTGTCAATGAGCCACTTGAGTATGACTGAGGTGTCCAAGCCTCCAGAGTATGCTAACACGACTTTTTCTTTCGCCATCTGATTACCTCCCTAGCGCTAAATGCTTTTGGAATTGCTGCAAATTTTCGATTTAAAAAGCCTGCGTTCCATTTGGGACAATTTGCGCCATTGCCTTCAGCGCCTGCCCCACTGCACCAGCTTGACCTTGACGCCTGCCCCTCTGCCGGCGAGCAGGTCCTCCTTGTTGTCGCCAATGAACAGCGTCCTATTCGGGCTTGCCCCCATCCTTCTCATTGCTATCTCAACCATCTTCTTGTCCGGCTTCTCAGGCGCGTCAAGCGAAGTCACCACAGTATCGAGGTGCTTCTCAGCCCCAACTTGCCTTATTGCAGGCAATGCGCACTCCTTGCGGTTGGTTGCAACTGCAAGCCTCGCTCCATATTTTTCTTTCAGTTCAGGCAGGATGCCCACAAGAGGCGTAGGTTTTATCATGTCAGTATTCCTTAGCGCGACTTTCCTCATTTCCTTTATCATCAGCGCCAGCACAAGCTGCTTGCTCTCCAGCTCAGGCACCAGTGTTGTAAGTATGATATTCGGGCTGTGGCGGGAGCACAGAGCCTCCAGGCTCCCGTTCACCCACTTTGGCACAAAGCCGTATTTGTAGATGACTTCCAGCACTGTTTTCACATTGGCTTCCCTCGAATTGCCAAGCACTCCGTCAAAATCGAAAATGAAGCTGTCCATCTCGCCTATTTGCGCCTTGTGCAGTATTGCGGCGCCCACCCTATCAAAATTAGCAGGTGGCACTGTTCTTTCAGTTCGCATACCGCCCGCCACCCTATGCGATTGCCTCTGCCATTTCCAAAAGAAGCTGTTTCGGGTCCTTTGCCTTCACATATGCGCTCGCAAGCAGCACACCCTTAGCGCCCAATTCTACTGCCTTTTTCACGTCCGAGGCATTTGAAACGCCTGCGCCGCAAAGCACAGGCGTCTTGTTAACTTTTGCAACTGCAGCAACCGCCCCTTTCACAACTTCAGGCTTGGCAGTGGAAACAGAAATGCCGCTGCCGATGAGCTCAGGCGGCTCCACTGCAATATAAGTGGGCTCGTATTTTGCCAATCGCGCGCTCTCATCCGCGTCCTTTGTGCAAAGCATGGACTCCAAACCGGCTTCCTTTAGGCGCGCAATCGCATCTGCAATCTGCTTCTCAGGCAGCCTGTGCTCTGAGTGGTTGACAAGCGAGCCCTTGCAGCCCGCCGCCTTTATCGCCTCCACCGTAAGCGTGCCTGTGAACGCGCCTGGCTCATTTGCATCAACATGCTGCGCAAAGACATCCCCGCAAATCTGGCAAGCCTCTCGCAAGTCCGCCACTTGCGGCGCCACGATGACGCGCACGCCCGTGAGCAGCGACACCTCTGCAGCGTGCCTGCAAAGCTCCGCGCCCTTGCTGCCAAGAGATTCCTTATAGACTTTCAAATTCAGTGCGATTATTGGTTTCATAATATCACTCTGCGCCTATGCTGTAAATGTCATGCTTGAAGCTTTTCGTCTTTAAAAGCTCGTCAGCAATTTCCTTCTGCACCTGCTTCTTTATCTTTATGTATGCTTCCCTGCCAACTTCAACATTGCCTATCGCGTACCGCTTCCCCTTGGTATTGAAACAGAACATACAGTCCTTCAAATCTTCGCAGTTGTGGCAGAAATAGCAGTCTGCGCAGTTGTTCGAATCGTTCACCTCGAAGCAGCGCACCAGCTTTGTCGAGCTGTAGCATTTTATGCAAAATGCGCTGCCCGCAGCGACATTGGAGCAACCGAACAGCCTTTCCGAGTCGCGCCCCCAAAAGGTGTGTGCAATGAACTTGGAAAACCACACAAACCTGGCTTTGTAGCAGTATTGCGTGGGCCCGTAGCACGAGGATTCGGTGGTGCCTATGTTGCGAGAGTAGATTATCTCCGGCGTTGTCGTCTTTATGCCCTCAAGCACCCTGCCAGCGGTTGCAAGTGTAAGCCTTTCCAGCTGAGCCTCGGGAAGTTTTTTCTCGCCGAGCTTGAGCGACTCGTCAAGCGTCACCATGTTGCTTCCGAGCTGGCGGTAGAATTCCACTGATGGCACATATACTATGTTGTTGCTTATCTTGGACTTCTTGCCATCAATTTTCCCTTTTACGTGCCTTTCCAGCCATGCCTCGTACGCGCGCATGCTACCCAACTGCTTTCCGAAAAGGATTTCCGAAGTCTGGTTGAACGCCTTTTCTATCTCTTCCATCAGCACTTGCCCCCAACAATTTCCATTATGGATGGTGCGGTCTTTTTGCTCTCAAGCGTGCTGCGTATGTCTTCTTGCAGCTTTGCCTTTAGCACTGCGAATTTTGCGCCAGGAAGCTCAAGATTCCCGATTGCATGGCGCTTGGAGCGCAGGTTGAAGCAGAAAAGGCAGTTCTGGCACGCCTCCAGGTTTGCCGAATAAATCACGTCTGATGATTCATAAACGCGCACAGTCTCAAACAGGCGCGAGTCGTCATATGTCTCGAAACTTTTCACTGCGAAGTGCGTGCCCTTGCCCACTGACTCGCAGCCGAATATGTATTCGCTGTATTTCGAAAGGTAAGTGTGTGTGACATACTTGCTGTAGAAAATATCGTGCGCCTTGTAGACAAATGTGGAGTCCACTATGCGGTTGGCAAGCGTTGCCTGCCCGGAATTGCCAAGGATGTCGTTGCCGGAATAATAGACGCGCTCGCAGATTGTCGCAATTATGGAGTCGATGTCCTTCAGCTCGTTGATATTCAGGGGCGTTTTACCGATTATGTTGGTGTATTCCTGCAGCTCCTCGCCTGAAATGAAGCACGCGCCCTTTTTGTAGTCGCCCGTCACCACCACTTCCTTGCCTGAAATGGCTGATTTTGTGAGGTGGTATGGCTCGACATATTTCCATAAGTAGGCATTGTAATCGTCAATAGGCCCAACAGACTTGCCCAGCATCACCTTGCACGTGCTTTCCCACGCGCGGCTGATGTTCTCCGGCGCCTTTGCCATGCTTCCTTGATGCCGAAATAACCTTATTAAACAATTGCCGCCTTAACAGGCGTGAGGCAAGCCGCAAGGCTTCCAATGACTTTGAACAAGATTTGCGGAGCTTGCGAAAGCAAACTTCCGAAAACGCCGACGTGGCAGAATCCGGTATCGCGCTAGACTCGAGATCTGATGCGGGGTTTTCCACAAGAAATCTAGTGCCCCTCGGGGCTTAGGAGTTCAAATCTCCTCGTCGGCGTCTACTTTTTCGCAGCAGCGAAAAAGTTGAATTGTCGAACGAAGTTCGACAGGTTCGTCAAATGCGAGACATTTGGCGATTGGAGTTGAACGGTGCACCGTTCTTCTGATGCGCCCAAATGCTGCTGCATTTGGCAATTGAGTCGAGCTTCGCTCGACTGCTGCCCATTCGCTCCGGCGAAATGGTCATGCCCCTGTAGCTCAGCGGTAGAGCGCCAGTTTCGTAAACTGGATGTCATGGGTTCAAATCCCATCGGGGGCTTTCTTTCGCTTAACCTAAAAAAAGTCAGACTGCTTCCAATCCACGCAGTATGGGCTTGCCATCCTTCACCCATGCAAGCGCGGCATCGGCATCGACTTCCTTTGCGCCCTGCTTCCTGAAATAGCGCGTGATGTTCTCCACGTCGCGCCTAAGGAATTCCTCTGCGTGAGGGTGCGCGAGAAGCACTGCCTGCGCACAGTCCAGTATTTTTAGCCCGTCGTCAGTCACAAGTATGTTGTACTCTGACAGGTCGGAATGCACAAAGCCTGCCTGGTAAATCCTCTTTATCTGCTCGATTATGAAGTCATAGTCCTTCTGCGGCTGTTCGCTTCCCACGTGGGAAAGCTGCGAAAATGCGATGTTTCCCTCCCCGAAAAACTCCATCACCACAATGTTGCGCAGAAAGCCGAGCGGGCGGGGCACAGGAACGCGCGCCTCGTGGAATTTCACCAGGTTGCTGTACTCCTTCCGCGCCCATGCGAGTATGGTCTCGAACCTGTGGCGGGAGGTGCCTGCGAAGCGCGGGTCGCCATCCAAATAGTCGTGCATATGCACAAAATTCGAAGTGTCGATGCGATATATTTTCACAGCCACTTTGCCCCCTTCGCTTGTGGCGGCAAGGAAAACAATTGCCTCCTTGCCCTTGGCAATCGGGTATTCCATGGAATCGAACATGCCGGATTGCCTAAGCTTGGTAAGCGCAAATCTCGTTTCGCGGTCAAAGACCTGCTCTTCGAGGGGGTCCTCCCGCTTGATTTGCTTGATCTCGCGCTTGGGGCGCTTGCGGTTGCTCTGGGTTGCCATCAAATGTATTCGGGTCGCTGGCTATTTAAAGGCTGCATGCAAACCCAATTCATGCAGGTACGCAGGGAAAAATACGGCTACTGGCTCATGCTTTCGCACGGCGAGGAAATCAAGTCCGCCCTCAGCGCATGGGCGAAAAAGGCGCGCATCAAAGGCGCACAAGTATGGGGAATTGGCGCGATAAACTGCGCAGAGCTTGCCTATTTCAATCCCCAGGCTAGGAAATGGAAGAAGATGCTGTTTTCAGGCAAGAGCTACGAGCTCCTTTCCTGCATTGGCAACATAAGCGAGGGCGGGCTGCATGCGCACGTTTCGATGTCGGATTCCAGCTTCCGCGTGTTCGGCGGGCACCTCATGAGCGCAAAAATCACGGTTTTCGGGGAGTTTTTCGTACTTCCCACCAAGCCGCTTGGCAAGAGCGCTGATTTGAAGCTTGGGCTAATGGGGATTGACCTGAAGAAAAAATAGCCTGCCTACTTTATGTGCCCCTTTGCGCGCAGCGTCTCTGCCTGGTACTTGTTGTAGCGCCAAACAATATCCGCTTTCTTGTCCCCGCCGATGTCCCAGGGCTTGACGATGACAATGTCGCCGTCGCGCACCCAGATGAAGCGGCGTATCTTGCCGGGTATCCTGCACATCCGTTCCTTGCCGTCCTTGCACTGCACCGTGAGCCTTCCGCCGCCCACATTGCCAACCACCACGCCCATTATCTCCCCTTCCTCGGGCTTGGGCAGGCGTATCCATCCGGCCTGTGGCTGTTCCCCTACTGGCGGTTCATGAGACATAATAGCACCTTAGATCCTCACTGGCGCGCGCGCTCCGCACGCCTCGCATACCAGCGTTTTCACGCCGTCTTTTTCAATTATCTTGGTGTCAGGCCTCTTGCACTCCTTACACACCACTGCCGCGTCCACGAATGATTGCAGCTTGTCCTGCAGGTTCCTAGTATAGAATTTCCCGTTGAGCACCAGCTTGCCGCTCTGCACTGATGCCGGCACTGCCATTTCCTTGGAAAAGTACTTCACCAGCATCTCCGGCGGCCGGCGTATTTTCTGCAAAATAACCTCGAAGTTGCGCACTATGGTCTTGCTTCCCTGCAGGAACGATTCCATCTGCGGCGTCTCGAAACGCTCGAATGCGAGCGTCTTCTCAGGAAGCGCAGCGCGCGCCCTGTCCAGCATTTTTTCATAATCGTCCATTCAAACTAAACCTCGTAGTGAGGAGAATGTGCATTTTGCTTCGGCAAAATGCATCAGACATCGCCCTCATAGGCGATGCTGATTTGGTAGGAAAGCTTTAAAGGGCATTGGCGCAACAAACGCGACATGGCAGAAGAAATCAGCCGCAAAACGCCCATTGGCGAGCTCGTGCTCAATCACCCAGTGGCAGCCTCGGTGCTTTTGGAGCACGGCTTCCACTGCATAGGCTGCGGGCTTGCGGCTTACGAAACAATCGAGGAAGGCGCGGCCGCGCACGGCTTTGACGACGCGTCGATCGATGCGCTTGTGGAGAAAATGAAGGATGCAGTGAAAAACGAGGAAAAAATGCTGGCGCAAGCCGTTGCCGGCGCCAAGGAAGCCAAAAAGCCAGCAGCTAAGGAAGAGAAAACCAAAAAACAGGCATCCAAAAAATCAAAATCCGGCTAGTTTTGCAAGCAGAAGCGCGAGCATGCCGCCCAGGCAAATGGGTGGGAGCGCAGGAAGGAACACCCTTTCTTTTGATACAAACTTCAAAAGCGCGTAAAGCGCGGCAGTGGAGCCGGCTGCAACCGCAAGCGCATAAATGAGCCCATTGGGGCCAAGCGTGTATGCCGAGACTGAAAGCATGGCAGGCACTGACAAGTCGCCTGTGCCAAGGTCCAGCCTTTCGCCCTCGTTGTTCGCGCGCTCCACATATGCCTCTGCGCTCTCTTTTGGCTTGCGCACAGGGGCATTTTTCGCAGTCACTGCAAATGAAAGCTGGCGTGTGGAAAGCTCGCGCGCCATCTCCACCATGTGCTTGGTCTTGAAGACCGCGATATAGTCATATATTGAGAGAAGTATGGTGAAAAGCACTGCGGGCAGGAAGCCTAATGAAAAGCCGAAGATGGCGCCCACGCCTGCAGCCGAAATGATTGCTGCGGTGTTCTTTGCCTGCGGCCAGACGAATTTTGCCGCAGCAAGCGCGGCGCCGCATGCCCCGCCGAATGCCAGCGCCTCCAACAGCCCCATATTCAGCGGGAACAGGGCAAATGCAAAGAATATCACGCTGGAGGCCGTGAATATCACCATTGTCTCCAGCAGCTGGAACATCAGCATGCCCTTGTAGTGGCGCGCGAAAAGGATTATCGCGCCTGCGCCTATAAGGATGTAAACAAGGAAGAACAGCGCGTTTAGGGGGTCGTTGGAGCTTGGCATGGGCGCGACCGAAAGTTCGCTTATGCCAGGATTTGCAACTGCAGCATGGATGAGCACCACGCCGGCGTAAATGCCCAGTATCTGCGTGAGCGCAAAAAACAGCGCGACCTGAAGGTAAGTTTTCATGTTTTCACCATTGATTTCAGATAGTTATTTTTTCCTTTTCAGTTTCCTAAGCGCGTCCTCAAATGAATCTATATCCGTGAACGAGCGGTACACTGACGCGAAGCGGATGTATGCCACATCATCCACCTTGCGCAGCCTTTCCATCACAAGCTCGCCTATGGCATCTGTCGCAATTTCCTTCTTCCCGCTTTTCCGCAGCTTTCCTTCCACCCAGTTCGCCATCTCCTCTATCTGCTCGCGTGAAACCGGGCGCTTTTCGCACGACCGTTCCAGGCCGGACATGAGCTTGTGCCTGTCGAACTTCTCGCGCCTGCCATCCTTCTTGATGACGAAAATGTCTTCCTTGTCCACTTCCTCGTATGTCGTGAAACGGCGCTTGCATTTTGCGCACTCGCGCCTGCGCCTTATCCTGTAGTCGTCGGTGTCGCGGCTGTCCACAACGTCTGATTCGGTGTGTGAGCAGTACGGGCATCTCATGGCAGGAGATGGCAAGAATAGCCTAAAAAGGGTTGCTATGGCAATATGCCAACGTGGTTTGGATGATGTACGACATAATAGTAATAGGGTCGGGCTGTGCGGGCTTGGCTGGCGCGATGTATGCAGGCAGGCTGGGCATGAAAACGCTGGTGATAGGCGAAATGCGCGGCGGCACCATCACGCTCACCCACATCGTGGAAAACTACCCAGGCTTCACCTCCCTTACAGGCATGGAGCTTGCAGACAAGCTAGAGCAGCATGCGCGCAGCTACCCCAACGTGGAAATAAAGGATGGCAAAGTCGGCAAGATTGCGCGCAACGCAGACGGCACATTTGCGGTTGAGTCTGACGCCGGCACCTACTCGTCAAAAACCATCCTCTATGCAACCGGCACCGAATGGAGAAAGCTTGGCGCAAAGGGCGAGAAGGAATTTGCCAACAAGGGCGTGCACTACTGCGCGCTTTGCGACGGCGGTTTCTACAAGGGCAAGGTGGCAGCAGTCATCGGCGGGGCGGATTCCGCAGTAAAGGATGCGCTGGTGCTTGCGAATCTCGTTTCAAAAGTCTACATTATCTACAGGGGCGACAAGCTGCGCTGCGAGCCTGCGAACTACGATGCAATCACCAAGAATCCCAAGGTGGAGATAATTTACAATACAAACGTCACTGAGATTTACGGGGAGAAAAAAGCTGCAGGCGTGCTTCTTGACAAGCCGCACAATGGCAGCGACAGGCTCGCAGTTGACGCTGCTTTCGTGGCAATAGGCCACACGCCGCTCTCTCAACTCGCAAAGGAAGCTGGCGCGGAAATAGACGCAAAGGGGCATGTGAAAATCAGCAGGAATGCAGAAACCAACGTGCCTGGCTTTTTCGCCGCAGGCGACGTGACAGACACGCGCTTCAAGCAGGCGATAATAAGCGCAGGCGAGGCAGTCTCGGCGGCGTATTCTGCTTATTTGTTCATAGAAGGGGCAGGCAAGAAATAGCGATGCCGAGGCAACGATATGGAACTGACCCCGCGCCATAGCCCTCTTAAGAAAGAACTTGGGCTTCTCGGCAGTTTCTCCATGGGTTTTGCAGACGTTGGCGCAGACATTTTCCTTGCTTTGGGGCTGATTGCGGCATATGCGCACGGCCTGATGCCGCTTGCCATAATGATTGCTGCAATAGTGTATGTGACATCCGGCCTGTCCTATGCAGAGCTTGGGTCTGCCATCCCGCTTTCCGGCGGCTCCTCCTCGTTTGGCAAGCGCGCCTTCAACCCGTTTGTGGGCTTCATCGCAGGCTGGGGCTTGCTGCTTGACTATACAATCGACATCTCCCTCTTCGCAGTGGCGTCAGCCGGCTATCTTTCCTTCTTCCTTCCTGCACTCCATATCCCAGCCGCAGCCGCATTCATCATCTTCGTGCTCCTAGTGGTAAATCTTCTTGGCATCCGCGAATCATCATTCATCAACTCTGCGCTCACCGTGGTTGTAATCATCATCCTGATTGTAATTGTGGACCTTGGCTTCACATCCGCCTTTTCGCTTGACCGCTTCCTTGCAGGCTTGACGCCCATCAACGTAGACCCGGGAATGGACAATTTCCTGTACTCCATCACGCTTGCCATTGTTGCATTCGTGGGCATTGAAAGCATCTCGCAGGGCGCCGAGGAGACACGCAACCCTGAAAAAGTGATTCCGCGCGCCACGCTCATGGCGATTTTCTTCGTGCTTCTCTTTGCAATGCTGCTATCAGTAATGGCATTGGGCATTGTCTCACCCCAGACGCTTGCCGGAAACATGGAAAGCCCGCTGGTGCCGATTGCAAAGGCGCTGCCTTTTGCCAACGTCGTGGTGCCAGTGGTGGCCCTGGCGGGCTTCCTTGTCTGCTTTGTGTCGGCAAACACCGGCATCATAGGCGTGTCTCGCGTGGCTTACTTCATGAGCAGCGCAGACATGATGGCGCGCAGGATAAATTGGGTTCATCCAAAATACCACACGCCATGGATTACCATTGTGATATTCTCCATAATCGCCATGGCGCTTGCCTACACTGGCGACATGATTTTCTTAGGCGAGCTTTATGCGTTCGGCGCGCTTACCGCCTACACAGTCACCAACTTTTCGCTTCTCAAGCTGAGATTTGCCGAGCCTCACCTTCCCCGTCCGTTCAAGGTGCCCTTCAACCTCAAGATAGGCAACGCACAGCTCCCGCTCATAACGGTATTCGGCACGCTTGCATGCCTGGCCATCTTCTATCTTGTTGCCACGCTCCATGTGGAGGGCAGGAACTTTGCCGCCGTGTGGTTCATCTTCGGCATCTGCTACTTCTTCCTCTATCGAGACTATAGGCGCAAAAGGGATGCCCTGGAAGCTGTCGGCGCGGTCGAGAAAGTGGTTTTTTATCGTCCTTGAGCTGCGGCTCAAGGTCTAAAAAAGCGCCTGAAGACACTTTTTTAAATTGAATGGCAAGGAAAAGCGCAGGTGAGAATATGAGAAAAACATTTGCCCCTATCAATTATACTGCAAAACTCGTCAGCCCCAGCCACGAAAAGAAACAGCTCATAAAAGCCATCACACAAGTGCTGGAAAGCAAGTCAAACGAGCAGCTGCGCACCCTGCTTTCCACGCTCCAGGGCACGAAGGACAGCGAACTGAAATACCCTCAGATAAAGCGCGCGCAGGCGAAGTTTGCAAAAATCATTGAGCCTGAAAGGCAGAACTAGCGCCGCTTATTTAAATTCTTCTTTGCAATAAATGGCACAAGGTGGGAACATGCAACTTAGCGACAAAAAAGTGAACAGCCATAAAGTGGCAAGCATGAGGAAGGAAATCTTCAGCCTTGCTTCCTCAATCAGGGCATACGCTGGCAACAAGCGCGTGGCCGACCAGCTTTCCAAAAAGGCATTTCCCTCGGTGGTCCCGTCTCCCAAGAAGCAGGCGGAACAGCCGATTCACGTCGTTTTTGCAAAGCCGAAACTCCTTGAAGCAACAGAAAGGGCGCAGGCGATCGCCAACCTTGCAAAAAGCGAGCATGACACTGAAAAGCTCTCAGCCTACAAGGGCGAGCTCATGGCGCTCCACAAGGCAATCAAGGCTGCAGCGCCAAAAAGCGAGTTCAACAAACACAAGCCACTCTGAGCATTTTTCTCTTTCTTTTTTTCCTTTTTCAGCCTCAGCGCATGCCTTTTAAACCGTTCGTGGCAGGAAATGCATTTGTGGTGAATTGATGAGGAAGGCAAATTGCGAGCGTGCACCGGCAAATCTCAAGCAGCTGACAATGGATAGGCTCAAAGCCATCATGGAAAGCTCATATGATGGGCCTGACAGGGGCTATTTGGCCGCCATGCTGACCAAGATGCAGGAAGGCCAGATAAGCGCAGGGCTGCTGCTGCATATCCACTCCAAGGCGTTCAAGACACACATACCGAACAAGAAGAGCGCAGGAGGGAGCGGCTCCTTCCAGTCAAGAAGCGGCGGCAGCGATTTTGGCCGCAGCTTCGATGATGCCGAGAGGGAAATGATGCAAGAAAGGAGCAGCGTGTCAAGCCAAAAAGGTCCGCTGAAAGATGCCATTGTCGAGCTCCTCGCGATACTATCCAACGGGCAGAGCAACCCAATCTACACCAAGGCGCTCAACGAATTCCACTACAAGCTTGAGCACAATTCAAACATGGGGCAGAATGAATTTGACAAGATTTATGCAAGCGTCTGGAAAATCGGCGAAAAGCTGGGCAAGAAAGCCCCGCCGAAAAAGGAGAAGCCGGCGCCTGCGCAGAAGCGCGCAACAGAGGGCGCAACTGAAAAAAAGGAGAGGCTGAAGGCCGAATGCAAACAATGGATGCACCAATGGGAGCGCCTAGCCGAGAATGAGCGTTCCAGGCTGTCCACTTTTGAAAGGTGGATGCAAGGCGGGATGATGGACCCGTCTGATTGGTCTGAGCTTGAAGGATTGCTTGAAAGGCTGAATAGGAACTATACTGGCGCGCCTGGCAAGGCAGCGCAGGCTACAGGCTATGTTCCCGCAGCCGATGTCATGGCGCTCAAGCAGCGCATGGCAGATTTGTATCCAAATTTGCCTTGGGGTGGAGAAAGCAGAGATGTGCTTTCAAGATACTACAATGGTGCAATGCGCGACGAAACCCGCGTTCCTGCAGAGGTTTTCAACAAGGCAAAGGCAGATGTCGACAGGTTTGCCCGCCAGCCGCGCTAAGCAAAAGAAGAAAAACAAAAAAAGGCAGGAAAAATAAAAAAATAAGGCAACTTACAGCTTTACCTTGAGGTTCAGTTCTTTCTCGACCGCCAACTGCCGCAGCAGTTGGGGGGAAAGAAGGAACTTACAACGTTACCTTCAAGTTAAGTTCCTTCTTGAGTTCGCGGTAGCGGTTCCTGATTGTCACTTCTGTCACGCCTGCGACATCAGCCACTTCCTTTTGCGTGCGCCTCTCGCCATACATTGCAGATGCGATGTACACGGCTGCTGCTGCCACGCCTGTTGGCCCGCGCCCGGAGATAAGCCCCTTGGCAATCGCCTTTTTGAGAAGCGAAATTGCGCGCTCCTGCACATGCCCGGACAGCTTGAGAGCTGCCGTGAACTTGGGCACATAGTGCGCCGGGTCGGTCAAGGGCACGTCAATGTCAAGCTCGCGCCTGACAAACCTGTAAGCCCTGCCGATTTCCTTCTTCTCAATGCCTGAAACGCGCGAAATCTCGTCAAGCGTGCGGGGAATGCCTTGCATCCTGCAGGTTGCATAGATGACGGCAGACACCACAGACTCAATCAGCCTTCCGCGTATCAATTCAGCCTTGATGCACTTCCTGTAAAGGAGCGCTGCAGACTCGCGGATGGAGTCTGGAAGCCCTAGATAGGACGCAATCCTGTCAAGCTCGGAAAGCGCAATGGCAAGGTTCCTCTCCATCGAGGAGGCAATGGATGCCCTCTTATGCCACTTTCTCATGCGATAAAGCTGCGCCTGCTTCTTGGGTGAAATCTTCGCGCCGCGGATGTCGCGGTTGTACTGGTCAATTTCAGTAACAAGCCCCTTGTTAGGGCGCATATACTTGATGGGTGCGCCTCCACGGGCGCGCTTCTCGCGCTGCTCGGCATCAAACGCGCGCCACTCAGGGCGCGGGTCCTCAAGGTTCTCAGCAATTATCAAGCCGCAGTTTGAACATACAATTTCGCCCTTTTCATAGTCTCGCGTAAGCCTTGCGCTTCCGCATTCAGGGCATTTCTCTATAGCCATTCTCCCACCTCTAAATTGATTGACCCAGCAGATAGTTAGGTTTTAAAAAGTTGTTATCTCGTTATTTATAGAAGAATTTATAAACTTTTCTGTGGCTCAGAGGATAAAAACTAGCGCGAAAGCAGGTAAACCACAACTACAACGGCGATTATCATTACGCCGGCGAATATCAGCCTGTCGACCATAGAAGGGTATTGGATTTCTCTTTTTATAAAGCTTTCATGCCCAAAGTTGCCATATGAAGGTTGCCTTTGTTACTGACATGCACTTCGGCTACCGCCGCTTTGAAGAAGACGCATACAAACAGGGAAAGGAAGCCATACTCTCCGCGGCGCGCGAGGCAGACCTTATCATACTGGGCGGGGACAACTTCGACACCTCCTTGCCGAGAATGGAAACACTTGCAGAGGTGACAGGAATACTGCGTGAAGCCCTGGAAATCTTCCATTCGCGCGGCATATCCGGAACGCCAATTTACGCAATACAGGGCAACCATGATCGGCGCGCCAAGGGGTTTGTGCACCCAACTGCCCTCTTGGCGCATGCCGGCCTGCTCCAGGATTTCCACAACAGGACAGTGCTTTACGAGCATGGTGGCGAGCGTGTTGCCATTTCAGGCATGGGAAGCGTGCCTGAAGACTATGCCAAAACAGCGCTCACGTCAATTGCCTGCAAGCCTGTGCAAGGCGCATTCAATGTGTTTGTGGTGCACCAGTCCTTCCAGGAGTTTGACGTGACTGGCAATGACATCTACATCACGTTTGACGACCTTCCAGAAGGCTATGACTTGTACTTGTGCGGGCACGTGCACAAGCCCTGCCTCACCGGCAAGGTGCTAAACCCAGGAAGCACAGTGGTGACGCAGCTTCGCTGGGATGAGGCAGGCGCGCGAGGTTGGTTGCTTTACGATACGCGTGCGCGCAAATCCGAATTCCGCCCCATTGCCTCGCGCCAGCTCTTCCACAGCATTCTCACATTCGACGCTGCAAAGCCTGACGAAATAAGGAAAATGGTCGAAGCCGAGGCTTTGCGCCTCCTCAAAGGCGCACCTGAGCCCCTGGTAAAAATCGTGGTAAAAGGCACGCTGGCGCCAGGCTTCGGCACTGCAGACCTATCCATGCCGAACATGGGCGGCAATGTTTTCATTGACAATGGCATGAACAGCGAAAACCTGAAGGAGAGAATCGCGCAAATCAAGCTCTCGCGCGAAAAAAAGCTCTCGGCCAAGCAGCAGGGTATGGAAATATTGAGAAAAAAGCTGAAAGAGGCGAACTTCACGCTTGATGAGCCTGAGCATGTTTTCGAGATGCTTCTAGAGGGAAATGGAAAATACCTTGCCGAAGTTAAGGGGAAGATAGAAAAAGACTCTGCAAACGGCTAGAACTCCACCCTGTCGCAGCGCATATAGTCGCGCAGCGCCTTTGGCACAGTAAAGCCGTTCTCATCCTGATAATTCTCCATGATGGCAATCATTGCCCTGCCCACTGCGATTCCACTGCCGTTGAGCGTGTGCACGAACTCGGGCTTTCCTGCGCGCCAGAAACGGATGTTTGCACGCCTTGCCTGGAAGTCAGTGCAGTTTGAGCAGGATGAAATCTCGCGGTACTTGTCCTGTGAGGGCAGCCAAACTTCAATGTCATATGTTTTTGCAGCTGCAAATCCCAGGTCGCCCGTGCAAAGTTCAATCACGCGGTAAGGAAGCTCAAGCTTCCGAAGCACGGATTCGGCATCTTTGGTGAGCTTCTCAAGCTCTGAAAAAGAATCCTCTGGCGTGGTGAATTTCACCAGCTCCACCTTGTCAAACTGGTGCTGGCGCATTATGCCCTTGATGTCCTTCTGGTAAGAGCCTGCCTCGCGCCTGAAACATGTGGAATATGCGCAAAAGGACATGGGAAGCTGCTCTTCCTTCAAAGTCTCGCCTGAAAACAGGTTAGTGACCGGCACCTCTGCTGTTGGTATGAGCCACAAGTCCTCATTCTCGCATTTGTAAAGCTCCTCTGCGAACTTGGGCAGCTGGCCAGTGCCAGTCATGGTTTTGGTGGTCACCATGAAGGGCGGCAGCACTTCGGTGTAGCCGTTCATTATCTGAAGGTCCAGCATGAAATTTATGAGCGAGCGCTCCAGGCGCGCAGCCAGCCCTTTTAGGAAAACAAAGCGGTGGCCCGACAGTTTGGAGCCGCGCTCAAAATCAATCAGCTTCTCAGCCACTTCATAGTGCGGCTTGCTTGTCTTGCTGGAAAGCTTGGGCGCACCCCATTTGCGCACCTCTGGGTTGCTGGTTTCATCCTTGCCCACGGGAACGCTCTTGTCAGGGAAATTCGCCACTGTCATCAATATTCCGTTCATCTGCGCCTCAAGCGCATTTGCCTTTTCATCCGCCGCAGCAATATCATCGGCAATCTTTTTTGTGGCAGCAATGGCTTTTGCCACGTCCTCGCCCTTCTTCTTTGCCTCAGAGATTTTCATAGAAGCAGCATTCCTTTCTGCCTTGAGCTTGTCCGCCTCGTTCTTGATAACTCGCCATTTCTTGTCAAGCTTCATAAGCTCAGAAGCAGGCGCAGTGTCTGCCTGCCTTTTGGAGAGCGATTCCTCCAGAATCGACGGGTCCTCGCGGATAAGCTTAAGTGACAGCATTCAACCCAACTCCTCGCGAAGCCTCGCGACCAGTTCCTGCCCAATCCTTGCCTGTGCCTCTTTGGTGCTGCCGGCAATGTGGGGTGTGAGCACCACATTTTGAAGCTCGCAAAGCTTTCCGGAATACGGCTCGGCAGGGTAAACATCCAGCACTGCGCCGCCAATCCGCCCCTCTTTCAGCGCGTTGTATAGCGCCTCCTCATCAACCAGTCCACCGCGCGCTGTATTCACAATCACGGCGTTCTTCTTCATCTTCGCAATGGTTGCCACGCCTATCATGCCTTTTGTCTCAGGCGTGAGGGGCACATGAAGCGAAATATAGTCCGAGCTTTCGAAAAGCCCATCCAAGGAAACGGACTTGCCAATCGAGGTGCCTGCGTGCCTCGGGTCAAAGTAGATTATCCTCATGCCAAGCGCCTGCGCCTTGAGTGCAAGAGAGGAGCCAATCCTGCCGAGGCCCACAATGCCCAGCGTCTTGTCCATAAGCTCGGTGCCTGTCAGCTCTTTTTTCAGCCACTGCCTGCCCTTCATCCCGGCATCGGCTTTGGGAATCTTCCTGCAAATCGCAAACATCATGCCAAGCGCAAGCTCTGCCACTGCGTTGGTGGAAGCACCAGGTGTGTTCATCACTTTCACGCCGCGCTTTTCGCACGCTGCCTTGTCCACATTGTCCAAGCCCACGCCTGCGCGCGCCACCAGCTTCAGCTTGGGCGCATTCGTGAGCAGCCCCTCAGTCACTTTGGTGGCGCTCCTCACAATGAGCGCATCTGCATCTGCAAGCGCAGATTTGAGGTCTGCAGGCGACACCGTAGTTTCACCTAGCTTTGTTATCTCTGCAACCACTTCTGGTTCCATGTTGTCTGCAATGACTATCTTCATACGATCAACTCACTTGCCAAGCTCTTTCCTAATCGCATCAAATGCA
>Ga0172370_10002280_pt1 | contig 27991 bp, 28 predicted proteins | sample LakKiv5m_FD_114538 | JGI IMG/M metagenome (GOLD analysis project Ga0172370, IMG submission 114538) | Freshwater microbial communities from Kabuno Bay, South-Kivu, Congo - kab_022012_11.5m | ecosystem: Environmental > Aquatic > Freshwater > Lake | place: Democratic Republic of the Congo...
CATGGGCATGAAGATGGTGGCGGAACAGATGGACGAGCCCATAAGGTCGGAGTTCCAGAAAGCCTTCGACGAGATCAGCTTCGGCATCTCGGTGCCGGAGGCGATGAAGGACATGGCCGAGCGGATCGATTCGGTAGACATAAAGTTTTTTGTCACTTCTCTGCTGGTGCAGTTGGAGACGGGAGGAAATCTCGCCGAGATCATCCAGGGGATCGCGCGCCTCATCCGGGCGCGCTTCGAACTCCACGGTAAAGTACGAGCTCTTTCGGCGGAAGGGCGCATCTCGGCCATGGTGATGTTCGCCTTGCCGTTCGGGATCGGACTTGCGATGTACTCGATCAACTCCGCGTATATTTCGTTGTTGTTCACCGACCCTGCGGGGAGATCCATGATTGCGGGCGGACTGCTGATGATGATCCTGGGATTGCTAGTCACGCGCCGCATGATCAACTTCAAGGTGTGAGGGAGCGGCGATGGAAACTTTACCGCTGACGACGATCTCGCTAATGGCATTCGCAGCGGCGTTCCTCGCCGTGGTGGGCGTCACGATGCTTCTTCAGTCGCAACGAGAGAGACGCGGCTGGCAGGCACGAGTGAGGGGGCAATCAGCCGACGCCCAACAGGAAGTCGCGACCACGGGCATACAATACTTCCGGGACGTCGCGGTGCGGATGCTGGAGAAAGTCGGCAATGCCAACCAAGCCAAGCAGAAAGCGCCGGAATTGTCGGCACTGCGGCAATTGTTGATAACGGCTGGCTATCGCAGCGATAACGCCGCGGCTGTTTTCACAGGAGTGAAGCTGCTGTTCACCTTCCTCGTTCCTGGGGTGGTCTTCCTGTTGCCGATCAAGGCCCTCGACGAAGCGCCAATGATAAAGGCCATGTTCGCGTACCTGCTGCTGGCAGCGGCGGGATTGTACGGACCGGAGCTGTGGCTCGGCCAGATGGTGAAGAAGCGCAAGCTGAAAATCACACACGGTTTTCCGGACGCACTCGACTTGTTGGTGGTGTGCGTGGAAGCCGGGCTGGGTCTGGACGCTGCGCTGGGCAGGACCGGTAAGGAACTGGAAATGGCCCATCCGGAGTTGTGTGAGGAATTTCATCTGGTGGCGCTCGAGCTGCGAGCGGGACTGCCGCGCGCGCAGGCGCTCGGGAATCTGGCGCGGCGCGTTGACCTCGACGCGGTCAAGGCGCTCGTGGGGCTGCTGATCCAGACGGATCGGTTCGGTACCAGTATCGGGCTGGCGCTACGAGTGCACTCGGACTCGATGCGGAACGAACGCGCGCTCAAGGCCGAGGAGATGGCCGGCAAGCTACCGGTGAAGATGCTCTTCCCATTGATGTTCTTCATCTTCCCGTGCTTGTTCATCGTCATCCTGGGCCCGGCCATCATCCAGGGGATGCGTGTCTTGCTACCGGCATTGGGCGGCTCGTGAGGTCAGCGCGTCGATCGTACGAGCGGGGTTGCTGAGGTGCGATCCCGGTGCGAGACGAGATCCGTGACCGTCGGTGCAGTACTGGCCGTGTGCGTCGCCGGGGTCGTGGCGTCGGGGTGTAGCGTTCCGAATTTCTTGTCTCAGCCTTTCGAGCAGGGTGTCTACAAGGACATTCTCGAGCGCCAGGCTGAGGGGATGCCTGTCGAAGACGACAAACTCAAGAACCTGCCTGCGATGACGGCGAAAGAGTACGAAACCCTCGGAGACGCCTACCTCGCTCGTAACGAGATAGGACAGGCGGAGAGCAAGTACCAGAGTGCTCTCGCGATCGATCCTACGGCTTGGCAGTTGCACTACAAGATCGGCGTGCTGTTGCTCAAGACCGGGTCGGCGCGCGAGTCGCTCGATCATTTCGGCGCGATGGTCCAGGCCGACCCAATGAACGCGCTCGGCTACGAAGGAAGGGGGAGAGCGCTGCTAGCCCTGAGAGAGTACGAGGAGGCCGAGGCAGCGCTGCGGCATGCGGTTGACCTCAACTCGGGGCTCTGGAAGGCGCACGAAGCACTCGGCGTACTGTACGATCGGCTCGGCTCTTTTGATGAATCCATTGCCCAATACCGGGCGGCTCTCACGGTGAGGCCGGATGATCCGGAAGTACTGAACAACATGGGCATGGCCTTCTATCTCAAGAAGGACTACCAGAAGGCGATCGAGACCTTTGAAAGGGCGCTCTCGTTCACTCCTGCGTCCGACCGTGCGCGTACCTACAACAACCTGGCGCGCGCCTACGCGAAGACCGGGAGCTATGCGCGAGCCTTCGAGTCTTTCCGCCGGGCGTCTGACGCCCCGACAGCTTACAACAACCTTGGTGTTGTGTACCTCGAAGATGGCCGCTCGCGACAGGCGGCGTCGTGCTTCGAGAAGGCGATCCAGGAAAGCCCAAGCTACTATGCCGCGGCGAACGAGAACCTGATAACAGCGAGACAGTCTCTGTCGCCGTCCGACGGCGGCGACGGTGTTCGTATCGCCGCCGTGTGTCCCTGATGCCGTGCGGCGTGGCGACACGCTGCGCGGCGACACAGTTCTGGCCTGGCAAACCGACCGACGCTGTGGTAGCGAGCCTCCTCCGAGGAGGTTCCAATGCGCGCTGTCGTTTGCAAAGCGTTCGGTCCGCCCGAGTCACTCACGGTCGAGGAGGTTCCTTCGCCGACTTTGGGAGCCGGACAGGTCCGGCTGGCGGTTGCCGCTTGCGGGATAAATTTCCCTGACACGTTGATCATCGAGGACAAGTATCAGTTCAAGCCGCCTCTGCCTTTCTCGCCTGGAGGGGAGGTGGCAGGTGAAGTCGTTGAGGTCGGTGCCGGTGTGACCGGTTGGAAACTCGGCGATCGCGCGGTGGGCATGTGCGGTTGGGGCGGCTTCGCCGAAGAGGTCGTGCTCGACGCCGGCCGGCTGGTGGCTGTTCCGGAGGGAATGGACTGCGTTACCGCGGCCGGTTTCACGATGACCTACGGCACCTCTTACTACGCCCTGGAGGATCGGGCGCATCTGCGCCCCGGCGAGACACTTCTGGTGCTCGGAGCCGCCGGCGGAGTTGGGTTGGCAGCGGTCGAACTCGGCAAAGTGATGGGCGCACGCGTGATCGCGGCAGCGAGCAGCAAAGAAAAGTTGGAACTGTGTCGCCGCTTCGGTGCCGACGAGGTCATTGACTACAGCACCGAGAATCTCAAGCAACGCGTCAAGGATCTGACCGGCGGCCGCGGTGCTGACGTCATCTACGATCCGGTCGGGGGCGACGCGTTCGACGATGCGATTCGCTGCATAGGATGGGAGGGGCGCCTGCTCGTGATCGGGTTTGCCAGCGGACGCATTCCGCAGCTTCCGGTGAACCTGGTGCTTCTCAAGGGTTGTCAGGTCGTCGGCGTTTTCTGGGGGTCGTTCAGTGCTCGCGAACCGGCGCGTAATTCCGCGAATCTCGCCAGGCTTCTCGACTGGGTCCAGGAGGGCAAGCTGCGACCTTACGTGAGCGCAACCTATCCGCTGGAAGAAGCCGGCAAAGCCTTGCGCGCGATGCTCGATAGGCAAGTGACTGGAAAGATCGTGTTGGTTACCGGTAACGCGAGTGCGACCGATTCGCAACGCGGCGGCGGTCCGTTGGCCGGATGACGCGAGGCGCAATCATGCTCGAACGTGTGCGAACCCACCGCACGGCTGCGCTCCGTTTCGTGACGGCTATGACTGTCGCTGTGAGTTTGTTGCTGGGTTCGACGGGCTGCGTGCCGACCGCAGCAGCCAAGACGCCGGATCCGGAACTGGTCTGGCACGTTGAAATGCTCGACGGCAAGGCGATCGACTCCAGGGAAGCCGATGCGGCCATCAATCCGGCTTCTGTCGTCAAACTCGTCACTTCGTTGAGGGCGCTTTCTACGCTGGGGCTCGACCATCGTTTCGAGACGCGCTTCGGCACCGCCGCACCGCGCCCCCCGCACGACGGCGTGCTCAGCGGGGACTTGCTCGTAGCCGGTGGAGGTGATCCGGACTTCCATTTCGAGAACGCGGTCCTCGTCGCACGCCGGCTCCTCGGCGGCGGGGTGCACGAAGTGGAAGGGGACTTGGTGGTAGACCACTCCTTTTGGATCGGTTGGGAGCGCGGCTCGGAAGGGCGGCAGACCGACCCGGACAAGCGGGCTTTACAGATGGCCGAGAGGCTCCGGGTGGCCTGGGACCCGACCCGCTGGTCTCCTGCCGAATCGCAAGCATGGTCGCAGATGGCGACCCGGCACGGCTGGCCTTCGCAGTCTCCTCCGCGTGTGCGAATTGACGGATCCCTGCGGGTTTCTGCTGTGCAGGAGGGCCGAAGAGATCTGGTGGTCCATCGCTCCGAACCACTGCTGACCGCGCTCCACCGTTTCAACGTATTCTCGAACAATGACATCGAACGCCTCGATCAAGCGCTCGGCGCGCCGTCCGGCATGGGAGACTTCCTGGCCCGCCGCTGGGGGGATCCCAAAGTCGTAACCAGCTTCGAGACTTCCTCAGGGTTGAGTCGCAACCGCATAGCGCCGCGGCTGATCGTGAGGGTGCTGCGGGATCTCCACTCGCTACTCTTGGCCCAGGGCAGGACTATCGGCGATCTTCTCCCCGTCATGGGATGCGGAGAGAGCACGCTCTTCGAACTGTTTCCTCGGCTACGAGAGTCCGGGGTCGCCGACGGCATGGCAGGCAAGACCGGGACTCTCAACACAACCGACGGAGGCGTTGCGGCACTGGCGGGGTTCCTGCCCACCGCAGCAGGCGAAACGCTGTTCGTGGTGGTTGCGCCCCACGCCGGCGCGTCGTTGAAGAGCGCGCGTGCCGCTGAGGAGGCCTGGGTGACCAGGCTCGCGTCGAGGGTCGGCGGCGTGACCGGAAGGACCTGTACCGAACCGGTGTCGACGTCGGAGGCCAAAGCCGAGGTGGAGACGGTATCGAAACCTTGAACGGGCTACCGAGCGGGCACAGCCCGCGCAGCGGCGTGGTTGTCTTACTACCGGGTTGCTGGCAAGGACATCGGATCTGCACGGCGCCGTCGACAGCATCGACCGGCCTCCGCAGCGGAACTTCAGGCTATTCCCGGCTGATCACAATAGAGGAGACCCGTTGATGTCCGATCTCGTTCCCGTTCACGGTGGGCTCGCCGAGCCGCTGTCATGTACCGTCCCCGAAGCCGAGCGTGCGAGTTTTGTTTCCGGCGCTGAGAAACTGGTTCGCGTACCGGTTTCGGACGCCGACCTCTCGACGGTTTACCGCTTTGCCGACGGCGCGCTCTCGCCGCTGGCCGGTCCGATGGACCGCGCGACCTACGAACGCGTTCTCGACGAAATGGTCGTGGAGAGCCGCGGCAAGCTCTACGCGTGGTCGATTCCGTTGTCGCTTCCGGTCACCGCGGAGACGGCCGCGAAGCTGTCGGCTGGACAGACCGTCGCACTCGAGACCAGTGCCGGAGCAGTGGTGGCGACGCTCGCACTCACGGACGTGTTCGCGTGGGACAAGAAGCGCTATCTCGCCAAGGTCTACGGGACCGAACGGAGCGATCACCCCGGTGCCGACATGGTGCTGAAGGGAGATGCCGACAAGACCCACCTGATCGGCGGCACCATCAGGGTGTTGCCGCAGCCAAAGCATCCGGCCTTCGGTCGCTATGTGTTGTCGCCCCGCGAAGTTCGCGCTTTGCTGCGGACCCACGGCTGGAACCGTGTGGTCGCGTTCCAGACACGAAACCCGCTGCACCGGGCTCACGAGTACGCGCTCGTCTACGGTCTCGAGCAACTCATCCGTCAGGGGCACAATGCCGGCGCCTGTCTCAATCCGCTCGTCGGTGAGACCAAGGGTGACGACGTCAACGCGGAAGTACGGATGGAAACGTACGAGGCGCTGCTCCAGTCGCGTGGCATCGGAGAAGGCGACAGCGATCCTACGCTGTGGGGACCGCGCGGCGAACAAGTGGCGGACCGCGTGATCTTGCTCGGACTCGAAATCAAGATGTTCTACGGTGGCCCGCGCGAGGCCGTCATGCACGCCGTCTACCGCCAGAATTTCGGATTCACCGACATAATCATAGGGCGCAAGCACGCCGACGCTCCGTATCACGACGGTACCGCAATTTGGGGTGACTTCGATGCCCAGGAGATCTTCGAGAACCTGAAAGGGGACTTGAAGATCAAACCGCTCAAGGTCGGATTTGCCGCCTATTACGAATCGGTAGGGCGTGTCGATCTGATGGAGAACCACAAGGGCGAGAACCCGGTCTTCATTTCCGGCAAGCAGGTCCGTCAGACCTTGCTCGAGCGAAAACCGGTCGATTCTCGCATCATGCGCGAGAGCACCTCGCGCATCCTTTCTGAAGCCATGACCGCCGGAAACGCCTAGCCCGGGGCGGGGATTCGACTCAGCCGCGGCTCGAAGATGGAAGCGAAGGCAGATCCTTCGCTTCCGCTTCGAGCCGGATGATTTCTCCGGGGTCGGCGCTCGCGTAGGTGCCGCGTATGCGTCCGTCGGCGTCGATCAGCATCAAACGCGTGCTATGAAGAATCGCTCCACTTGCGGTGGGCTCTGCTCCGTCGTTCGGCTCTTCCCGTTCAACCGCGCTCGCAAACCCGTTTCGGATCAAGCCCAGAACCTGCTCGCGAGGTCCGGTCGCAATCCACCACGATTGCGAGGCCTCGATGCCGTGTGCTTTCGCGTAGGCACGAAGTACCTCGACGGTGTCGGTATCCGGATCGACGCTGAACGAGACGATCGCAAGTTGCTGTGGTGCGACGCGGCGGCGCAGTTGCGCGAGCCTCTCTACCAAAAGCGGGCAAGGGCCCTGGCAGCTCGTATAGATGAAGCTGGCCACCCAGACCCGCCCCCTGACTCGTTGCTGGTCGAACTGCGCACCCTCGTGGTCGATCAGGGAGAAAGCCGGTAACTGTCCGAGCACCGGCAGTTCGGCTGGCTTCCACCAGAGCTCGCGCATCGCGAGCAGCGCTAGCGCGACGCCGAGCAATAGCAGTGCGAGAGAAGTGGCCGCTGACGCTCCGCGAGCGCGCAAGGCGCCGTGCGTCGACTTCACGGGTGTCGGCCGCCCGCGCGATTGCGCGCCACGAACACCGAGCTGCCGAGCGTGGCGATCGCGAATCCGATGGTTGCCGCGAAGCACAGAGAAAGCCCGGGAAGTTCCTTGATCGCCGGACTGCCAGACTCGTAGAGGGAATAGCGCAGCAACGCCACGCCGTAGGTGAGCGGGTTCAGCGCGATGATCCACCCGAGCCACGCCGGGGTGCCGTGAGGCGGGAAGAACGCCCCCGACAGCAGCCACATCGGCATCAGAAACGCCATCATGATGGCGTGAAAACCCTGGGTCGAATCCATTGGCCACGCGATCATCAGGCCGACGCCCGCCAGCGCTATCGAGAGCAGAATGAGCACGGGAATCGCCGCGGCCAGTCCTCCCAAGCCGATCTCGAAACCGCCCAGCGCCGCCAAGGCGCACACGAGGAGTCCCTGTCCAACGGCAAGCACGGTGGTTCCGGCCACCTTGCCCATCACGATCGCTATCGTCGGGACCGGAGCGACCAGCACGCTCTGCAGAAAACCGGTGTTGCGGTCATCGATGATCGAGATGGTCGCGAAGATCGCGGTGAACAAAACCACCAGCACGACGATGCCGGGGAAAAAGTACTCGCTGTAGCCGACACTGACCTTGTCGAAGCTCGCGCCACTCAGTCCTTGGCCGAAGATGAGCCAGAACAGTACCGGCTGGGCCAATGCGCCGAACACGCGGTTGCGCTGGCGCAGGAAGCGCACCACCTCACGGTGTGTGAGCGTGTAAACGGCCAGAAGAGACGCAAAGAGCGGTGATGTTTTCATTCGTTCCAGAATTGGTGCCCGGTTTCGTGAATGAATACGTCTTCGAGGGTCGGACGTCCCAGGCTGATGGCGTCGACCTGCTCGGGGAAGGCATCGTAGATCTGTCGGATGAGGTGCCTCGCGTCGGGACTCTCGATACGGACCGTACCGTCCATGACTTCGGCGCTCTGACCGAAGCGCTGGTTGAGCGACGCGCAGAGCGCCTCGGCGCCGGTGGTGCGAATGGTCAGGATGTCGCCGCCGATCTTGCTGCGCAACGCGTCGGCCGTGCCGGTCGATACGATTCGGCCGCGGTCCAGGATCGCGAGGCGGTCGCAGTGTTCGGCTTCTTCCATCAAGTGGGTCGTCACCAGGATCGTCGTTCCGCGTTCTTCTCGCAGAGCCGCCAGGTAAGCCCACAGGTCGCGTCTCGCCCCGGGGTCGAGGCCGGTCGAAGGCTCGTCGAGTATCAGCACCGAGGGTTCGGAAAGCAGGCCTTTGGCCAGTTCCACGCGCCGCTTCAGGCCACCGGACAATGTCTCGACCAGGTCCAAGGCACGATCGGCAAGGCCGACTCGCGACAAGCCCTCGGCGACCGCCGCCGAAAGGCTGCCGCCGTGAAGACCGTACAGGTGCCCGTGGTGGATCATGTTCTCACGTACCGTCAGTTTGATGTCGAGGCTCGGCGACTGAAACACCACTCCAATCCTGCTGCGCAGTCCCGACACGTCGCTGCGTGCGTCGTGGCCGTCAATTTCGATCGCTCCCTCCTGCATCGGCAGCAAGGTGGCGAGCATACGGAACAGGGTCGTCTTGCCGCCGCCGTTGGGTCCGAGCAGTCCGAAGATCTCGCCCGGCGCGACCTCGAACCCGACATTGTCGAGGGCTCGATGCGAACCGTAGTTGTGGCTGACGCCGGAAACTCTGACTGCGAAAGGTCGGTTCATTGGGCCCCCAACTGAAACAAGTTCGTCAGCTGCCCGAACAGCGTCGGGATCAGCTTCTCGAGACACAGAGCGCCAAAAAGCACCGGCAGGTAGAACACCGAAGCGAGCAGAAGGCGTCGCGCCGATGCGATCGTCCGCGCGCGTGCCGCTGCCACGCTGGCGGTGAAGTAGCCGGCGCCGGCGGCCGTGGCGCACCAGAAATATACGTGACCGCCGATTCCGGCGGCCGTCAGCAGCAACGATACCGGAATGAGCGCAAGAGAGTAGACCATCGCCTGACGCGCCGTCACGTATCCGCCATTGTCGAGTACTGCCAGCATCGGCAGGCCGCCACGCGAGTAGTCCTCGCGATACATCCAGCCGATCGCAAGAAAGTGAGGTACCTGCCACAAGAACAGGATAGCGAAGAGTACCGCTGCGCCGACCCCGAGGTCGTTGCCGGCGGCGGCCCAACCGATGACGGGCGGCAGCGCCCCGGGTATCGCACCGGCCAGCGTTGAAAGCGGGCTCACGCGCTTGAGCGGCGTGTAGACGAACAGGTAAGTGAGGACGGTGAGCGCATTGAGCGCGGCCGCCACGAGGTTGACGGTGAGCGCAAGGTAGAGCACGCCGCTCGCGGCCAGCGCTGCACCCAGCGCCATGACGGTGCGCGATGATATGCGTCGCGACGGCAGCGGCCTGAAGCGTGTGCGGTCCATCTGCCCGTCCACTTCGCGCTCGAGGTACTGGTTGAGCGCTCCCGAGCCGGAACACGCGAGCGCAGTGCCGATCAAGACGTGGATCAGCGGCAGCGTCGATCCGGTTGCCGGGCATGCACAGAAGAACCCGACGGCGACGGTCAGCAGCACCATCATCGTGATGCGCGGTTTGGTCAGTTCGAGGTAGACCTGCGAACGATCGACGACCGACGATTGGCTGCGCACCTGCATCGTGGTCGGGCTCAACGTGCCGCGCCTCGCTGGAGGTTCCGCCGCGGAAGCGGCGCTAGCAAGGACTCGCGCCATGCGTGCAGGCTGCGCGTCAGCGACGAGCCGAGCACGAAGGCTCCGCAGCCGACGTGGAGCGTCGGAAGCCACGCCTCCAGTGCGGTTGTCTGGCGATCGTGGGTCATCTGTTCAGTGACCAGGAACGACGCGATGCCGAGCGCGATCTGCGCGGTGATGCCCGTGAGCAACACGTTTCCCGAACGTCTGGATGCGGCGCTCCCGGCAGCGTGCAGGTCGAGCGCTACCGACAGCACCAGACCGGCGCCCGCTATGTGGGCGTAGTATAACCAAGTCCCGGCCAACGGACGCGCGGTCGCGCCGATGTGTCGGATGAAAATGCCAAGTGTCAGTTGCGCCACCACCACTGCCACCAGGGTGCTCGAGAGCCAGCGCTCTCTCGGCGTGTTCGGTAGCCGCTGGTAGGTTTCCCAATCCGGCGCCGTGACCACCACCAGCGCACACAGAAGCGCAAAGAACAACTGCCCCACCAGTCCGTGGACCATCGCCAAATCGACGGACAGGCGCAGAACGCGAAGGCCTCCGAGGAGGGCCTGCACCAGAACCAGGACGGCGCCGGCGGCCGCGATACGACGGGCCAGTGGCCGATCCTCGAAGCGATAGACGCGCAACCCGAGGAACGCGGTCCACAGCGCGACCAGGAAGGCCAGGATGCGGTGTCCGTGCTCGGTGCGGACGCTCTCGATTCGCCACCAACCCGGAGGATTGACCTGCCCGAACGCGAGCGGCCAATCCGGAACCGACAGGCCCGCACCGCGACTGGTGACGAGTCCGCCGGCCAGGATCAGCAGGAACGCTCCGGCCACTGCAACTCGTGCGGTGTTGTGGACTGTGCGCCGCAGGTCGCTGACCATCTTACACTCCAAACCAGACCGTAACCGCGACCACGACGACGACCAGCGCCGCCACCATCGCCCATACCGATTCTCGGATGCCGGTGGTTCCGGGCGATTGCCCGCGAGCCATTGTGAAGAGTGCCGAGCCGACGGCCGCGATGCAAGACGCTCCCAACACCAGTGATTCGGTAGTCGATAATCGCCCCAAGACCTGCCGACCTCGAACGAAGAACGCTCTCCGCTCCCGATTCGTGCGAGGCGAGGGGAGCGGGACCGAAACGTAGCCCGCCCGGGCCTTAGTTTCCAACGAAGGAGAAATCGAGCTTCGCCAGTCGGTCGTCACCGATCTTCACCGACGCCGAGGTCCGGATGCCGAGGGTTTCGTGCCAGGCTTCGACGGTATAAGTGCCGGCGGGGATGTTTTCGATCGCGTAGCTTCCGTCGTTGCTCGAGACCGCGAAGAAAGGGTGTTCGACGACCGCAACGTAGGCGGACATCCACGGGTGGACGTCGCACTTGATCCGGACAGCGATATCTCTGGCGTTGAACTTCTTCTTGATGACCTGGTTGATCATCGGCATCGGAGTGTTGAAGACGTCGCCGGTAGCCGGCGCTGCGTGAACGCTGTGCATCGTAGTATCGCTGTTCTTGATTTCGAGAACCTGCCCGACCTGTATTCCGAGCACGTGGGGTACGAACATGCATCCCTTCTGGTCGAGGAAGACGGGACTGGCGGGGACAGCGTATTTCACGTCCTCGTCGAGTCCGCTCTTGATCGAGACGACGACGCCCGCGAGGGAGCCGTCAGAACCGATGACCAGCGTCTGGCTGGCTATTCCTGTGGGGTTCATCCGGTCGCATTCGGGATCGGCTGTCATCTGGATGCGGCGCGGCGGCGGTGGCGCGCCTAGGTAGGACACCCTGCCGACGATGGTGCCCGCCGTGGCGGCTGGTGCCATCGCGAGCCATGCGACGAAAGTGACCGATGTGGCTCGCGCGACAGACCTGTACATGGGCGCGTCAGACGGCCGGAATGAAACCCTTCGATTCGAGATAACCGGCGATCACCGCAAGGCTCTGCTCGGGAGTCTGGCCAGTGGTGTCGATGACGAGTTCGGCGTTCTCGGGCGCTTCGTAGGGAGCCGAGATTCCGGTGAACTCTGGAATCTCTCCGGCACGGGCCTTCTTGTAGAGCCCCTTCGGGTCGCGCTTCTCGCATTCGCCGAGGTCGCACTTCACGTAGACCTCGATGAAGGTTCCCTCGCTCTGCACCTTGCGCACCAGGTCGCGGTCGGCCCGGTAGGGTGAGATGAAGGCCGTGATGTTGACCACGCCGGCGTCGGTGAACAGCGCTGCCACTTCACCGATGCGACGGATGTTCTCGGTGCGATCTTTCGGAGAAAAACCGAGGTCCTTGTTGAGGCCGTGGCGAACGTTGTCGCCGTCGAGCACGTAGGACCGCACTCCGCGCTCCCACAGCGCCTTTTCCAGAAGGTTGGCGACCGTTGATTTGCCGGATCCGGAGAGGCCGGTCAGCCACACGGTGCATCCTCGGTGTCCGTTGATGCCTTCGCGTTCGGCGCGCGTCACGGTGCTTTGATGCCAGACAATGTTCTTCGATTTCGGTTCCGTCATGCGTCGTCCTGGTTGATGTTTGCCATTTCAGGCCGTTGGCCGCCGTGGCCCACCGGCAACTCGGTCGCCGTGGGTCAGCTCTGCGCACAGGGATTATCGGACGCGAGCCGTCAGCGTGCGTGTTCGGGTTTCTTGCCGTAGGTCACTTGGCCCTTGTCGATGCGCAACGAGAATCCGCAAGCCGGATTCACGCACACCCAGGCCTTATATAACACCGACGCGCCTTCAGTCCCGTAGTCAGAAAGCGGAATGAGTTCTCCCTTTCCGCACTCCATACACTTGGGGAACTCCATCTTCACAACTTCCTTCACCACCCAAGCTCACTTTCCGACGCGATGTCGATGCTGCCGTCTCGGGCTCGTTCCGCATGCGAACTGATGCCAGCTCCCACCTGCTCCGTGACCGGGACGCGTTCCGATATGACTTCCGGTTGGCGCGAAAACTACCCGACAGTCCCAAGTTGGTCAAGACCAGCGGGCACGTTCCTGCCCGGTGTCAGCCGTTCTGTCGTTGTGCCCGGCGCAGGGCCTTGCGGCGTTTGCGTTCCGCCTCTTGACGCTTGCGCTTGCGACGCACACTGGGTTTTTCATAGAAAGCGCGGATCTTCATTTCCTTGAAGACCCCTTCGGCCGCCAGCTTCTTCTTGAGCACACGCATGGCGCGCTCGAGAGAGCCTTCGACACGTACCTCCATCCTGCACTACTCCTTTCCTTGTGATGGCTTGGTCCTCGCACGAACCCGCAAGGCCAAACGCAAACCGGCGTAACTATCGAAAACAGGGGGGAAAAGTCAACCGGGGGGAAGCCCGGCGACGCGAGAATCACCAGCCCGTGGGCGCGGTGGTGGTGCCCTCGACAGGACTCGAACCTGTGCAACCGGCTTCGGAGGCCGGTGCTCTATCCACCTGAGCTACGAGGGCAAGGCCGCCATCAGTACCGGTGTCCAATACACGGCCCGTCGTGCAACTGGAAACAACGTCGGCGCGGGAGACGCGAGCACTGGTCCTCGTCGGCACGCGCAGTAACGGTGTAGCCGTGCACGCAGACGGCCTCAATGCCGCGTCAGGAACGGTCGGCGGCCGGTGCCAAGGCCTGCGCTTCGAGGTCGCTCAGTTCGGCCAGTACCTCGAGCACCTGCCCGTGGATGTGCCCATTGCTCGCGACGATGCGCGGGAGCCACGGGTCGTAGTCCGCACCGTCGAAGTCGCTGACCAGTCCGCCTGCCTCTTGCACCATCAACCAGCCGGCGGCGGTGTCCCATGGGTGCAGTTTCCACTCCCAGAAGCCGTCGAAACGGCCGGCCGCGACGTAACACAGGTCGAGGCTTGCGCAGCCGGACCGACGCAGATCCTGCGCCATGCGCATGAACCTGCGGAAGTAACCGAGGTAGACGTCGAGTCGCTTGCGCCGGTCGTATGGGAAACCTGTCACCAACAGCGCGCGATTGAGCGTGCGGGTTGCCGAGACCCCGAGCCGCTTCCCGTTGAGAAAGGCGCCGCTCCCCTGCTGGGCCAGGAACAGTTCGTCCTTGCAAGGGTCGTAGATTGCCGCGGCGCGCGGGCGTCCAGCTTCCAGGTAGCCGATGGAGACCGCGACGTGGGGCAAGCCGTGGACGAAATTGGTGGTGCCGTCGATGGGATCGACATACCAGCAAGCTCCGTGCTGCGAGTGCTTGCGGTCATCGAGCTGACTTTCATCCTCTTCCTCAGCGACAATGGTGTCATCTGGGAAGGCGCTGCGGATCCCGTCAACGATCAGTTTCTGTACGGCCAAATCGACCTCGGTGACGAGATCCACCTCCGATTTGAAACTGACATTGCGGGCACGCCCCAGGCCATCGGCGATGAGGTCGCCAGCTTTGCGCGCCAGATCGGCGGCGAGCCTCGACTGGAGCAGCACGGGCGCTTGTTGTCACGCGGGTCGCCGGTCGTCAAGCCCTCGCCCCGGCGCGCCGATTGCGCAACAGCAGGTTTGACTTGGCCCCGAGGCGTCCCTAATGTCCACGCTTTGCCGCGTGGGGTCGAACCCATCGAACCTCTGTTTTCCAACGACTTCGGCGTGGCCAGGGAAGGTAGCGCGGGCGCGTCGAAGCACCTGTGGAAGTACTCGAGAGGCGATGACCGGCGCCGCTGCTGCGGAGGCTCGCGCCTCGAAGAAGCGTCCTGACTACTGTGGAACTGCAAGGCTGAGGGAGTCGACTTTCTCAGCGCAGCGACGATACGAAGCGGCGATTCGAGCGATTTGAGGATTGATGGGCGGTCGCCAAGTGGTAAGGCACCGGTTTTTGGTACCGGCATCCGAAGGTTCGAGTCCTTCCCGCCCAGTACCCCTTGCCCCGGACGCTTGCCGATAGACAGGGAAACGAGCACGGCGACGAACGAAATGAACCCGCTTCAGGTATTTGCCGGAAACGCCAGCCTCGCGCTCGCCGACTCCATCTGCTCGCAACTGGGAGTGGAGCGTGGGCGCGCCGAGGTGGGCCGGTTCAGTGACAAAGAGATCTTCGTCGAGATCAACGACAACGTGCGCGGTGCCGACGTCTTCGTCGTGCAGTCGACGTCGATGCCGGGAAACGACCACCTGATGGAACTGCTGCTGATGCTCGACGCCCTCAAGCGCGCCTCGGCAGCACGCGTGACGGCGGTCGTTCCTTATTACGGCTACGCTCGTCAGGATCGCAAGGTTTCTCCGCGGGTGCCGATCAGCGCCAAGCTGGTCGCCGACCTGATCGAGACCGCCGGCGCCACCCGCGTGATGACGATGGAACTACACGCCGGTCAGATTCAAGGCTTCTTCAACGTTCCGGTCGACAACCTGTATTCGAATCCGGTCCTGCTGCCGCACATTTCTCAGGTCGTGGACGGCATCCCGCTGGCCGTAATTTCGCCCGATGCCGGTGGGGTCGAAAGAGCCCGCGCATACGCCAAGCGGCTCGATGCGACGCTGGCGATCATCGACAAGCGTAGGGTCCGTCCCAATCAGGTCGAAGAAATGCGCATCATCGGCGATGTCGCGGGCTGCGCTGCCGTGATCATCGACGACATGATCGATACCGCCGGGACCGTCTGTGCGGCTGCCGGGGCGATCATTGCTGCGGGTGCCAAGCGCGTGATCTCGTGCGCGACACATGGCGTGCTGTCGGGGCCCGCGGTCAGGCGCATCGCGGAGTCCCGGATCGATACTGTCATCACCACCGACACCATCGCGCCCCGTCCGGACGTTCTGGCGAATCCGAAAATTCGGTTCGTCTCGGTCGCGGGTCTCATTGCCGAAGCAATTCGGCGCACTCATCGGGAAGAGTCCATCAGTTCGCTGTTTCGGTAGACGGCGGGCAGTCGAGGAGAGAGTCATGCGAAGCATCGAGCTCAACGTTCACCGCAGGCAGATCAAAGAATCGCCCCGAGGGCTGCGCCGGGGCGGAGTGCTGCCCGGAGTTTTCTACGGTACCGGCACCGAAAACGTCAACGTCAAGGTTGATGCGCTGGAGTTCTCGCGTAGCGGGCTGAACGGACGCGGCGCACACCTGATCAAGTTCAGATCCGCCGACTCCGCGCTCGACCAGCGCCTCGCCTTGGTGCACGCGATGCAGGTCCATCCCGTGGAGGGGACGCCGGTCCACGTTGATTTTCTGAGGGTCGACGAGAACAAAGCCGTGACCGCGCGCGTGACGCTGGCCTTCGTGGGCAAGGCCAAGGGCATCGTCGACGGTGGCATCGTCCAGCCGATCTGCCGCGACTTGGAGGTGCGGGCGCTGCCGGTCAACCTTCCCGAGCAGATTGAAGTGGACGTCACAGCGCTCGGTATACACGACTCGATCCACGTCGAGGATCTGCCGCTGCCCGAAGGCGTGGAGATTCTACACTCGGAGAACTTCACGGTCGTGACGGTGGTCTCGCCGACGGTCGAGGAGAAGGCCGAGGCACCGGCTGAGGCCGCCGCGGCCACCGAGACAACGGAGGCCGCAGCCACCACCGCTTGATCGTGGACGGCGCCAGCGGCGACCTTGCGCGGTTCTGTGTCGTTGGACTCGGAAACCCGGGCGAGGAATACAGGGGAACGCGCCACAACGTCGGCTTTGAGGTCGTCGATGTGTTGGCTGCGCGGGCCGAAACAGTCATCCGGCGTCCGGAATACAGGGCGCTGACGGCAGCCGTAAGGATCTGCCGTTCCATGGTGATCGTCATGAAACCGCAAGAATACATGAACCGTAGCGGCCGCAGTGTCGCCGATGCGCTCGGCGCGCTGGGGCTGACCGCGTCCGGCCTCGTCGTCGTTTACGACGACCTGGATCTGCCTTTGGGCCGCTTGCGGGTGCGCGTCGGCGGCAGCGCGGGCGGGCACCGAGGAGTCGCTTCGGTCATCGAACAGACCGGTGAGGACGCTTTCGTGCGTGTCCGCGTCGGAGTGGGGCGGCCGCCGACAGGTGTATCGGCGGTGGACTTCGTCCTGTCGCCGTTTGCAGCCGAGCAGGCGGCCGTAGCTGCCGAAGCCGTCGCACGCGCTGCCGATGCGGTGACGACGGTCGTTTGCGAGGGACCGCGGGCGGCGATGGAGGCGTTCAACAGTGCGCTTTGACGCAGCCGAGACCGCCGACGATCGCAACGCGCCGGAAGCGGGAGGCCGGCAGCGGTGCTGAGGCTGCTGATGTACTTGGCCCCGGCGGCAGGGCTCCTCGGTCTGTATGCCGCGGGTCGAACGTTGGCATCGATACGCCGTGAGTCGCCCGGTGACGACGAGATGCAAGCCGTAGGACGCGACGTTCGCGACGCTGCGATCGCCTTCGTGAACCGCGCAGCGCGCGCGCTCGCGACGTTGGTAGCCGGGATGTTCGTGCTGCTTGCGGTCTGCATCGGATTCTGGAGCGCGATGGCCTTTCTGTTCGGCGCCGGCTGCGCGGCGCTGGCTGGCTATCGCGGGGTCGTTGCCGCGACCGAAGCCAACGCGCGCAGCTGCGCAGCGGCGCGGATCTCGGGCTCAGCCGGCGCGCAGCGCATCGCGTTCGACGGTGCGACGGTGAGTGGGCTTTCGGTCGCCTCGCTGGGGCTGGGCGGCACCGGCGCGATGTACTGGTTCTGGGGGGATCCCGCGGGCGCGAGCGTTATCAACGGCTTCGCGCTGGGTGCGAGTTTGGTCGCGCTTTTCGCGCGCGTAGGTGGCGGTATCTGGCGGAGCGCTGCCGGCGTCGCCGCAGTTCGCGCGAGCGCTCGGGAAGGTGGCGCTCGCTATCCACGCTATCGGGTAGATGTTCTCGGCAGGGTCGGTGACAACGTCGGCGAAGTCGTCGGCGTCGGCGCCGACCTCTTGGAGTCCTATTGCGGCGCGGTGATAGCCGCGATCGCGATCGCCGCCACCATGGGCAAGGCCCAGTTGCTTTCGCTCGGCGACGGTTCGGTGGAAGCCGAAACTCTGCAGAGCCAGTTGATGATGTTTCCGTTGGTGTTGGCGATGCTCGGGTTGTTCGCGTCGCTGGTCGGGATCCATGCGCCGGAGCGGCTCGACGGACGCGGTTCACGACCCGCGTTGCGCTACGCGACTCTGGTCGCAGGCGCGATCTTTCTGGTTGCCGCAGTGCTGCTGATCGCCCTGTGCAACATCTCCAACGCGGTGTGGTGGGCGGTGGCAGCCGGTACGATCAGCGGTCTGGCGATCGGCGTGACGACGGAGCACCACGTCTGCGCGGCGTCGGCTAACCCGTCCAGTAATGCTGCCGGGATCGGCGTGGTCCGCCGCCTCGCTCGAAGCTCATCGAAGGGGCTCGAAAGTTGCGGCCCGGCAATCGCTGTCTGCGCGTGCATCTTGATAGCCGACGCGGTGGCCGGGCGCACCGGCAGCGGCAGTGCCGCGGCCGGGATCTACTGCTCGGCTATTGCGGCAGTCGGCATGCTCGCAACCGTGGGCGTGACGGTGACGGTCGCCGCGTGCGGCCCGATCGCTGCAAGTGCCGCCGGCATTTTGGGCGCGGCGGGCCAAGAGCGTCGGCCGCGCAGCGTGGCCGACGCTCTTGGCCCCGGCGTGGCATCGGCGGCGGTAGGCCAGGGGATCGCGATCTCCTGCGCGGCCTTGACCGCCGTGGCTTTGTTCTCCGCGTACGCAATGGCGGTGAATCTCGAGCGGGCCAGGCACGGCCACGCGGCGATGCAGATCCTGGTAACCGATCCCAAGGTGCTGATCGGTCTGTTGGTCGGCGGCGCTTTGCCTTTCCTCGTCGCGGCGCTGTACCCGGCCGCAGTGGCCCGAACGGCCACCGCGATGGTCAAAGAGATTCGTCGCGGACACGGAGAGATTCGCGGTCTTCCAGGCGGGGCCGGCGATGCCGCAGCGGATACGGCTGCCTTCGTCGAAGTACCGACGAAGGCAGCGATCCAGGAAATGTTATTGCCGGGCCTCGGCGCCGTCGTCATGCCGGTGGCGGTCGGCCTGCTACTGGGAGCGGAAGCGCTCGGCGGGATGCTCGCCGGCGCGACGATCTGCTGCGTACTGCTGGCGCTGACGACGGCCGGCAGCGCGCGCGTCGGCAACGACGATGAGACGGGCGCCGTCGAGGCGGGTGGAGCAGAACTCGAACCAAACGCGTCCAACGCCTGCCCTGTGGCAGCAGCAGGAAATGCCGGCGGTGTTCCTTTCAGCTACACCGCCGGTCCGTCGATGAACGTTTTCATGAAGCTAGTGTCGATCGTCTCGCTGGTCATAGCGCCGCTGTTGGCGTGAGAGTCGGCGAATTACCGAGAGGAAGAAACAGGATATGCGCCCATATGAAACTTTGATGGTGTTGATCACGGGTCTCGGAGACGAGACCTCGAAGCTCGTCGGCCGCTTCGAGTCCATTGTCCGCAATCAAGGCGGTACGCTGGACGCAACCCGGGATTGGGGCGTTCGCGACCTCGCGTATCCCATCGGCAAGCAACGGCAGGGGCACTACTTCCTGCTCGAGTACCAAGCCGAACCGAACGCGATCGCGGAACTCGAACGCAACCTGCGGATCGCCGAGGGTGTGTTGCGCTACACCAGCGTACAACAGGAACACACCGGCCTTCCCGAGCCGCGTGTGTCGCGCGAGTATTCCGACCGCCGCGACATTCCGCTGAGCGAACTGCGCGCTGGCGGCGACGACCTCGAGCCCTTGCGCGAGGAACTGGAACTTGGTGATGAGGCGATCGAAGATAACAGCGCGGTCGGCGACGACAGCGACGAGATGGAGTGAGCGAAATGGACGACAAGAGAACTGACGACCGCAGGAGCGACGACAAAGGTGCAGCCGGGGGCGAACGACGACCCCGCAGCCGCTTCGCACGCGGTGGCGGCCGTGGCCGCACACGTCGGCGCGTTTGCCGGTTCTGTGCCGAAAAGACCCTGCCGCTGGACTACAAGTGGTTCGACGTGCTTGAGGCCTTCGTCAGCGAGCGCGGCCGCATCGTGCCGAGCCGCACCACCGGTACTTGCGCCAAACACCAGCGCCGGTTGACTCTGGCGATCAAACGCGCCCGCAACGTCGCGTTGCTGCCGTATTCGGCGTCCTGAGCCGAAGGGAGAACTACGGACATGGAAGTGATTCTGCGCGAAGACGTGGCGGCTCTGGGCTCGATAGGCGAAATCGTCAAGGTGCGTCCCGGGTACGCTCGCAATTATTTGCTGCCGCAAGGACTGGCGGTGCCTGCCGACCGGCGCAACGTCGAGAAGCTCGAGCACGAACGACGTCTGATCGAGGTCAAGAAGCAGCGCGAACGCGGCACTTACGAAAGGTTGGCGGCATCGCTCGGCGCGCTGCGGCTGGAGATCGAGGCGCGAGCCGGCCGCGGCGGCAAGCTGTTCGGGTCGGTAACCAACCTCGACGTACACAAGCTGCTGGTCGAGAAGGGTTTCGAGATCGACCGGCGCCGCATCGAGATGCCCGAGCCGATCAAGGAGATCGGCCAGTTCCGCGTTTGCGTGCGCGTGGGGCAGGACATCACGGCCGACGTCCGACTGGCGGTTCGAGCGATCGGAGGAATGCTCGAGGACGCCGGCACGGAGCCGGAAGAGTCCGCGGCCGCGGCTGACAAGGAGTAGCCGACGTTCGCGGCGATCGCCGCGAACGTTGCGAATGTCTGGACGGCTTCGGGGCGCCGAGGGTGCAATGCGCACTTGCCGGCGCCCCGCGCCGTTTCATGACGCGGGCGGGCCGGACGGTTGTTCGCCGATCGACAACAGGCGCTCGCGGTAGATCGTCAGCAGCGACAAGAAAGCCGCGAGGACCGCTGGTCCGGCGAACAGCCCGACCAGCCCGAAGGTGTCGAGTCCACCGAGGATTCCGACGAAGAGCAGCGGGGTCGGCAGCTTGGCCTGGCCGCCGATCAGTAGCGGGCGCAGCAGGTTGTCGACCGAGGAGACGGCCACTGCTCCCCATATGAGCAGACCGGTGGCGCGTCCCCAGTCTCCGGCGATGTAGAGTCCGATCGCCGCGGGCAGCCACACCAGCGCTGCGCCGCCCACGGGCAAGAAGGCGAGCCCGAAAGTGAGAACCCCAAGCAGCAGCGCGAACGGAATTCCCGCTGCCCACAGCCCGACGCCGACCATCACGGCCTGAACCACCGCGGTGACTGCCAGGCCCTGGACTACGGCCAGCAGCGTGGTCTGCAGGCGCGCGAAAATGCGGCGCCGGTCGCGGACCGCCATCGGCAACGATTCCTCGAAGTACGCCATCGACGCGGCTCCGTCGCGGAGTGCGAAGAACAACGCGAACAGCAGGATGCCGATTCCGACGAAGAACCCGAAGACGTTGCGCGCGATGTCGGCGGCGTGGGCGGCGGCGAACTCGCTGAGCCAGCGCAGTCCCGACAGCGCGAGCGCGGTCGGCTCGACTTCGCCGCCGGCCATCCGGTCCTGTATCCACGTCCACGCCGGCTGCACGAGCCAGTGGTGGCTCAGGTCGTCGAGGACCTGGACGCGGTTGTCGGTCACGAAAGTAGCCATGCTCTGGTAGGCGCTTATCGCCTCCTGGGCGACGACTCCGGACAGTACCAGCGCCGGAACCACTGCCAGCGCGAATACGGCCAGCGTCACTACCGCAGCGCAGGTTCCCGGCCACCCGGGGATCGCGCGCAGCAGCAGGCGGTAGGCGGGATGAAAGACCGCGGCCAGCACGCAGGCCCAGGCCAGCGGAGTGGCGTACGGCGCCACCAGCCGCACCAGCATCGCGACCAGACCGAGCAGCGCGAGCAGCAGAAAAGCGGTGGAGACGTTGTCGCGGATCAAACTGAAGGCCCAGCCTAGGAGCCATGCTACGCGAAGCCGGCGCTTGCGGAAAACGCCGACGTCGGTTGACTCGCCGGACAGGGATTGTTAACCCTTCCGCACTTTTGCGCCCATCGTGAGGGTGCCGCAGGCACGTAGCTCAGAGGCAGAGCACTACCTTGACACGGTAGGGGTCGGCGGTTCAATTCCGCCCGTGCCTACCATTTGTTTCAACGTTGAACCGAAGGAGAGCAACCAGCGCCGGATCTGACGCAGCAACGGGACCCGAAACAAACGCAGCCGCAAGGTTGCTTCCCGATTGCCGCCGCCCGGCTCGAGTGGTCTAAAAGCGAATGTCGCAAGATTTCACCGTCACCCTCGCGGGCGGCGGCATTTGTACGGTCCCCGACGGGTCCACCGCAGGCCAAGCACTTGGCGGCGAGTTGGGCTGCGATACAGTCGGGGTGCGCGTCGATGGCCGGCCCAGCGATTTGTCTTCGCCGCTGCACGGGGACTGCACTCTCGAGCCGATCCGCGCCGACTCTCCTGCTGGTCTCGAACTGCTGCGCCACTCCACCGCGCACCTGCTTGCGCACGCCGTCAAACGTCTCTACCCGCAGGTTCAAGTCACCATCGGGCCGGTGATCGAGGACGGTTTCTTTTACGACTTCCATTACCCTGCCGGGTTCACGCCCGAAGACCTCGAGCGCATCGAGGCCGAAATGGCCAAGGTCGTGGCGGAGAATCACCCGGTCGTCCGCGAAGAGTGGGACCGTGACAAGGCCACCGAGTTCTTCCGTGCGAGCGGCGAGGCGTTCAAGGCCGAGATCATCGCGGGACTTCCCGAAGCCACCGTCGGGCTCTACCGCCAGGGCGACTTCGTCGATCTGTGCCGCGGTCCCCACGTTCCGTCGACGGGACGGCTCGGAGCGTTCAAGTTGCTGAGCGTGGCCGGCGCCTACTGGCGCGGTGACGAGCGCAACCCGATGTTGCAGCGCATCTACGGGACCGCGTGGGCCGATCGCGCGAGTCTCGACGAGCACTTGGCGCGCCTCGAGGAAGCCAAGCGGCGCGACCACCGCCGCCTCGGCAAACAACTCCACCTGTTCAGCTTTCACCGCGAAGCTCCGGGCAGCCCGTTCTTCCACCCCGACGGTGCGCTGGTCTACAACCTGCTCGTCGATTACGTGCGCGGCCTCTACCGCGTCTACGATTACCGCGAGGTGATCACTCCGCAGATCCTCGACGTCGATCTGTGGCACCGCTCGGGCCACTACGACAACTATCGCGAGAATATGTACTTCACGGCGATCGAGGAGCGCGAATTCGCGGTCAAGCCGATGAATTGCCCGACCCATTGCCTGATGTACGGGGAGGAGATCCGCTCCTACCGCGATCTACCGATCCGTTTCGCCGACTTCGGCCGCCTGCATCGCTTCGAACGCTCCGGCGTGATGCACGGACTCACCCGCGTGCGTTCGTTCGCGCAGGACGACGCTCACATCTTCTGTGCTCCCGAGCAGATCCAGAGCGAGATCCGCGCGGTAATCGCGATGATCCGCGAGGCCTACTCGGTATTCGGCTTCACGCAGACGCGCGTGTACCTGTCGACGCGGCCACCGCAGTCGATCGGGTCGGACCAGGTCTGGGAACAGGCCGAGTCGGCGCTACGCGAAGTGCTGACCACCGAGGGAGTCGAGTTCCTACTCAACGCCGGTGACGGTGCTTTTTACGGTCCCAAGATCGACTTCTGCGTGCTCGACGCCGTGCGCCGCGAGTGGCAGCTCAGTACCGTTCAGCTGGATTTCTCGCTTCCCGAGCGTTTCGAACTCGAATACGTCGACGCCGCCGGCAAGCCGTGCCGGCCGGTGATGATCCATCGTGCCGTGCTCGGGTCGCTCGAGCGATTTCTCGGGATCCTGCTCGAGCACACCGCCGGCGCGCTGCCGGTTTGGCTGGCGCCGTGTCAGGTCTCGCTCGCGACGGTCACCGAGCGTCACAACGACTACGCCGCCGACGTCGCGGCGAGGCTACGCGCGAGAGGTCTGCGCGCGAAGGCCGATCTGCGCAACGAAAAACTCGGCTTCAAGATTCGTGAGGCCCAAGCCCTCAAGATTCCCGTCGTCGCCGTCGTCGGAGACAAGGAAGTCGCCGCCGGCAACGTCGCACCGCGCCTGCGCGGCGGCGAACAACTCGACGCGATGACGGTAGAGGCATTTGCCGACTGGCTGCTCGAGCGCAGTCATGCCGGCAACGGAGGTGTACCATAGCCAAGTCTGATGATTTTCGGATCAACAACGAGATTCGCTCGCGCGAAGTTCGTTTGATCGGTGCCGACGGAGAACAACTCGGGATCATGACGATCGCCGACGCGCGCGAGATCGCCGAGGCGCGTCAGATGGATCTCGTCGAAGTGGCGGGTGCCGCGGTGCCGCCGGTCGTACGGATCATGGACTTCCACAAGTTCCGTTACGAGCAACGCAAGAAAGTCCAGGAGTCGAAGAAGAAGAGCACGGCGACGACTCAGATGAAGGAGGTCAAACTCCGATCGCGGACCGAAACGCACGACGTCGAGTTCAAGACCCAGCACATACGTCGCTTTCTGGCGGCGGGACACCGGGTCAAGGTCACCGTGTTCTTCAAGGGCCGCGAGATCGCCAGGCCCGACCGCGGGCGGGCCATGCTCGAAAAGGTCGTCGCGACGATCACGGACGTCGCTCAGCCAGAAAGCGAACCGCGTCTGGAAGGCCGCAACATGTCGGTTATCGTGGTGCCGACCAAATCCACATCCACCCAGGGAGCGAGCAATGCCTAAAGTAAAGACCAAGCGAGGTGCCGCCAAGAGGTTCTCGGTAACCGGCAGCGGCAAGGTGAAGCGCGGCCGCGCGTATCACCGTCACCAACTTTCGGCCAAGACGCGCAAGCAAAAGCGCAACTTGGGCAAGATGACCACCGTGGCGCCGTCGGACGTCAAAGCCATCAAGCGGATCCTGCAGGGCAACTGACGCCCGGTCCACGACGCTACAGGAGAAAAGACAATGCCGAGAGTTACCAGAGGAACCAAGGGCCATCGCCGTCACAAGAAGATACTCGAGATCGCCAAGGGCTACGTCGGCGGGCGCAAGCTCTACCGTCAGGGCCGCGAAACCGTCGAGAAGGGCCTCACCTACGCGTTCCGCGACCGCAAGGCGCGCAAGCGCGACTTCCGCCGTCTGTGGATCGTGCGCATCAACGCAGCCGCCCGCCTCGAAGGCTTGAGCTACGGGTTGTTGATGCACGGGCTCAAGCAAGCCGGCGTGGAACTCGACCGCAAAGTGTTGGCCGAGATGGCCGTCAACGAACGCGCTGCATTCAACGAACTGGTGGCCTTGGCTAAGTCCAAGCTCGCCGCTTGAGTTTGGGGCCGGTGGCAGCTGACGCACCAGATCAGCAATCCCCGGAGGCGATCTCCGAGGAGGCTCTTGCCCGTCTGGGCAAGAGCGCGGACACGGCCGCGCTCGAAGCTCTGCGGGTCGAGTACCTCGGCAAGAAAGGACGCCTGACCGGAGCGCTCCGGACGCTCGGCTCGCTCGCTGCCGCAGAACGTCCGGCATTCGGCCAGCGAGTCAATCGTGCCAAGGAAGAACTCGAAGCCGCGCTGGCGGCGCGGGCCGAAGATTTGCGTGTGCGCCGCCGCGAGGCCGCACTCGAAGAATCGGCCGTCGACGTCACTCTGCCGGGCTTCGGTCCGGTTGCCGGCCGTCCCCATCCTTTGTCGCGGACCCTCACTGAGATCTGTGATATCCTCGGCGGTATGGGGTTTACGGTGGTCGAAGGCCCCGAGGTCGAAGACGATTACCACAACTTCGAAGCCCTCAACATGCCGGCTGACCATCCGGCGCGCGACATGCAAGATACCTTCTTCGTCGGGGATCGAAAAGTTCTGCGCACGCACACCTCGCCGGTGCAGATCCGCGTGATGGAAACGCAGCCTCCGCCGCTGCGCATCATCGCTCCCGGGGCGGTCTATCGAAACGACGACGACGCGACACACTCGCCGATGTTCCACCAAGTCGAAGGACTGATGGTCGATCGCGGCGTCACCTTCGCGCACTTGAAAGGAGTGCTGACGACGTTTCTGAGGCGCGTGTTCGAGCGCGAAGTGCAGGTACGGCTACGCCCGAGTTTCTTTCCGTTCACCGAACCGAGCGCCGAGGTCGATGTAGGCTGTGTGGTCTGCGGCCAGAGCGGCCGCGAGTGCCGGGTCTGCAAGGGCACCGGCTGGCTCGAGATCCTCGGCGCCGGAATGGTTGATCCCGCGGTGTTCGCCTACGTCGGTTACGACTCCGAGGAGTTCACCGGTTTTGCCTTCGGGGTCGGCGTCGAGCGCATCGCCATGCTCAAGTACGGTATCGACGACATCCGCCTGTTCTACGGCGGCGACTTGCGCTTCCTGCGCCAATTCTAGGAGCCCCGTTGAAAATGGTCCACGAGCACGGAACTGGTGACGCGCGAGGATTACGCCTGTCTGTTGGGCCTCGCCCCTCACCTGCTCTTAGCTCGTGCGCGCGAAACCTATCGCGGAGGCGTACGGAAGTACGCCTCCGCTCACGGCTTTTCGCGCGCGCCTTGTATCTGGACCATTTTGAACGGGCTCACAACGCGTTTTCAACAGTCTGCTAGGATCCCGACATGCGAGTTTCGTATCGCTGGCTCTCGCAACTGGTGCTCGGCCTGCCGGCCGTCGACGAAGTCGCCGCGCGTTTGACGATGGGCGGCCTCGAGGTCGAAGGTATCGAGCGACCGGTTCTCGACTACGGCGATCGCTTGGTGGTCGCGCGCATCGAGGAGATGGCGCCGCATCCGTCGGCCGATCGGCTTTCGCTCTGCCAGGTCGATGACGGCCAGGGCCGCTCCGCCATCGTCTGCGGTGCCCGCAACATGAAGGCGGGCGACACGGTGGTGCTGGCGCGTCCGGGCTGCGAACTGCCTGGCGGGATTCGCATCAAGGTCGCTAAATTGCGCGGCGTCGAGTCGTGCGGGATGCTGTGCTCGGCGAGCGAACTCGCTCTGTCGAGTTCCGGCGAGGGAATCCTGGTCCTCGAGCAAGGACTCGCTCCGGGCACCCCGGCGGCTGCACTGCTGGGTCTCGACGACTCGGTGATGGAACTGTCGATCACACCGAACCGCGGCGATTGTCTGAGCATGCGTGGGGTCGCGCGCGAGGTGGCTGCGCTGTGCGGGTTACGCCTCGCGCCGGACTTCGAGTTGCCTTCGCCGTCGTGGAGCGGCAGACGCGAGCGGCCGCCGGTGCGAATCGAAGCGTCCGGCGCGTGCTCGTACTATCGGGGCATCGTCGTTCGCGGTGTCCGCGTCGGCGGATCGCCGACGTGGCTCCGTACCAGGCTCACGGCGGCCGGTCTGCGTCCGATCGCCAACGTGGTCGATGTCACGAATTACGTGCTGCTCGAGGCCGGTCAGCCGTTGCACGCGTTCGACCTTGCGCGGCTGGCGGGGCCGCAGATCACCGTGCGTTACGCCCGAGCGGGCGAACGTTTACGCACGCTCGACGATCGCGACGCGGAACTCGGCGTCGGCGACCTCGTGATCGCCGACGCCGACGGTCCGGTGGCGCTGGCCGGTGTGATGGGCGGCGCGGGTAGCGCGGTCGGCGAAACGACCACCGACATCTTTCTCGAAGGAGCGGCGTTCACCGCTGCCGACATTCGTCGCAGCAGCCGCCGCCTCGGGATCCTCAGCGATTCCTCGGCGCGCTTCGAGCGTGGCATTGATGCCGGAGCGGTAGAGGCGGCGTTGTGGCGCGCGGCACGATTGATCGTCGAGGTCGCCGGTGGTCTCGTCGAAGAGGGTTTTTGCGGGGACGGAGCGGTCCCCTCCGCAGGCGCACCGATCCTGCTGCGTTCCGCACGCATCGAAAAGATTCTCGGCTCGGCGGTTGCGGATCAGCAGACCGAGCAAGTTCTGGTGTCACTCGGTGCGACGGTGACTGCGCATTGCGCCGGATTCGAAGTTACCGTCCCACATCACCGCAACGACCTCGTGCGCGAGATCGACCTCATCGAGGAAGTCGCCCGGGTTCGCGGCTACGACACCCTCGAATCCGACCTGCCGGTGATCAAGATGCAGCCGGTGGCGTTGGCGGCCTGCGACCGCGCGGCCAGAGAACTGCGCGGATTCTTGGCGGCGCGTGGCTTCTACGAGCACGTCGGGTTGGCGTTCGCGTCGGCTGAAACCAACGCGCGTCTGCGCGGACTGCACGACGACGCGAACGAGTGCGTTCGCGTGGCCAATCCCTTGCGCGCCGATGAGGGCGAGCTCAGGCGTAGTTCGATTCGGTCTTTGCTGGACGCTTACCGTTCCAACGTCGCGGTCGGGGAGGGCAGGGTGGATCTGTTCTGCCTGGGCCGTACTTTTTCGTGGGCTGGCGGCTCGGCGCCTGCCGCCGTAATCCCGGCCGGTCCGGCAAGTGCGGACGGGCGCCGGGTGCACCAGATCGAAACCCTGGCGGGCCTGCTGGCCGGAGCGCGGCCCGGGCGTGGGCCGGGCCGCGCCGAG
>Ga0172370_10002286_pt1 | contig 27938 bp, 23 predicted proteins | sample LakKiv5m_FD_114538 | JGI IMG/M metagenome (GOLD analysis project Ga0172370, IMG submission 114538) | Freshwater microbial communities from Kabuno Bay, South-Kivu, Congo - kab_022012_11.5m | ecosystem: Environmental > Aquatic > Freshwater > Lake | place: Democratic Republic of the Congo...
AGGCTCCCCTTTGTGCTCACCGCGCTTGCAATCGCCCTTCTATTGGGCGTGGGCATGAAGGCATTACTGCAGGAGCCCCGCCCCTGCCTGGACTCGCCAGGCAAAATCCCATGCCCGCTTGACTTTTCCCTCCCCTCTATCCACGCGCTCCTCACCTTCACGCTTGCCATCTCAGCTGTTGGCAACCGCTCCTTTGCAATTTACCTAATCTACGCGCTTTTCACCTCGTTTTCGCGCGTGTACCTGGGCGTGCATACTATAACGCAGGTGGCAGCAGGCCTCGCGCTTGCCTTTTTCGCCTGCGTGCTTGCCGAAATGCTCTGGCGCGCGCTTTCACTTCACATCCCCGAACAGGTGCACATACGCCACGGGGCGGGAAAACTCCAAACGTGATCCAATGAATGAAGATGAACGCCAATTTTTCCATCTGCTTCTTGGCCTAGCCTGCCTTGCCACGGTGCAGCTTATTGGCGTGGAGATGTCTTCCTACATTGCAAGTGCAGTCCTGGTGGTGGGCCTGGTGCTGGTTCACATCAAGCTCTCCTATGTGCGCCTAAGCAAGCCAATCGAGTGGCTGCTTGAGCGCTTCGAGCGGCCAGGCGTGCTTGCAGGCTATGGCGCGCTCACTTACAACGCAGCAGTGCTCGCAATCCTCACTTTGCTTTCCTCCCAGCCGCAAATCCTTGCCTCCCTTGCCATTTTAGGCATAGGTGATGCCGCAAGCACCATAGTGGGGCGAAGGAGCAAGCACAAGCTTCCCTACAACGCACGCAAAACGCTCGGTGGCACGGCAGCGTTCTTCCTTTTCTCCGCGCCAGTTGCCTTCCTTTTCGCAGGCCCTGCTGCGCTTCTAGTGGCAGCTGCGGCCGCGCTTGCAGAAAGCGCGGAGTCAAAAATTGACGACAACCTAATAATCGCGGTGGTGTGCATAGTGCTTTTCAGGATGATGGGCGGGTAGCCAAGGATGGCGTTTTTATACCCTTCAGGGGTAATTCACCCGATTTCCATGATAGTGCCCGGCTCAAAGTCAATTTCGTTCATAACTGAAACATTAGGCGAAGGGCAGTTGCAGCCATGCGGCATTGACATGACGCTAAAGGAAGTGCACGAGCTATCTGACGCAGGAGAAATAGATTATGATAATAGCAAGCGCCGCATCAGCAAGTCAAGCGCGCTTGCGTTCGATTCATCTGGCAGGCTCCACCTTGCTCAAGGGTGCTACAAAATCATTTACAACGAATACGTGAGCGTCCCTCTGGACGCCTGCGCGTTCGGCTTCCCGCGCTCCTCGCTCCTTCGCTGCGGCGCTGACGTGCGCTGTGCAGTGTGGGACCCTGGCTACCATGGCAGGAGCGAGTCATTGCTCGTGGTGCACTCGCAGCATGGAATCACGCTTCATAAGAATGCCAAGGTAATGCAGCTTGTGTTTGCGCGCCTTGAAAGCGCGGCGCATGCAGGCTACAGCGGGCAGTATATGGGGGAGAATAGGTAATTTCCATGCCAATCCGTCAGCCAATTGTCGTAGTCATGGGCCATGTGGACCATGGGAAGACTTCCCTACTTGATGCCATACGCAAAACCAAGGTGGCAAAAAAGGAGGCAGGCGCAATCACGCAGCACATCGGCGCGTCCGAAATTTCGCTTGACGACATCCGGGACTCCTGCGCTGCAGCGACTGGGGGCAAGCTGCCCTCATTCACAATTCCCGGCTTGCTTTTCATAGACACGCCAGGGCATGCCTCATTCACGCACCTGCGCGAGCGCGGCGGTTCCATCGCAGACATTGCAGTGCTCGTTGTTGACATCATGCAGGGCTTCCAGCCGCAAACGATTGAAAGCATAAGGATACTGCGCGAATTCAAGACGCCCTTCATCGTTGCAGCAAACAAAGTTGACTTGATATCTGGCTGGCGCAGCAGGACAGATGCAGAGGGCGCATGCAGCGTGCTTGCCAATGTGAATTCCCAGCCCGACCATGTGCAATCGCGCCTTGACGAGCTGATGTACGGGCTTGTCGGCAAGCTTTCCGAGCGAGGCATAGAAAGCGAGCGCTTTGACCGCGTTACCGACTTTACCAAGCAAGTGGCAATCATACCTGTGTCTGCAAAGACAGGCGAGGGGCTGCCCGAGCTTCTCCTATCAATCGCCGGTCTTTCGCAGAAATTCCTGGAAGCTGCGCTCAAGACAGACGTGGAAGGGCCTGGCAAAGGGACAGTGCTTGAGGTGAAGGAGGAAAAGGGCCTGGGTACCACAATCGACGTGATAATTTACGACGGCACCTTGCGGAAGAATGACGAAATAATTTTCGGCACGCTCAACGGCCCGTGCAAGGCGCGCGTTCGAGGCTTATTGAAGCCCAACATGCATGCAACAAGCGACAATGACAAGTACGAGTATGTGGATGAGGTGCATGCCGCAGCAGGCGTCAAGGTCTACTCGCCGGGCGTGGAAAACGCGCTTTCAGGCTCGCCCCTCATTGTGGATGATGGCAAGGAGAATACGGACGAGCTTGCCGAAATGTACGAAATGCTCAAGAAAATAATGTTCGAGTCTGAGAACAGCGGCGCAGTGGTGAAGGCAGACACGCTGGGCTCATTGGAGGCGCTTTGCAAGCTTTTGGCCAGCCAGGGCGTGGACATAAGGCGCGCTTCCATTGGCAAGGTCACGAAAAAGGACGTTTCAGACGCATCCGTGGTGGCAGGCGCCGAGCCCTACAAGGGCGTGGTGCTTTCCTTCAATGTGGATGTGATGGACGATGCATCCGACGAGGCGGCGCGCAGGGGCATAAAGATTTTCGAGTCGCGCGTCATCTACTCCCTTTGCGACGATTACGCAGAATGGGTAACTGAGGAGAAAAGGAAGGCAGCAGGCAGTGCAATTGACAGGCTGCCCCTGCCTGCCAAGATACGCGCGCTTCCAGGCTGCACTTTCCGCGTGTCCAAGCCAGCAATTCTTGGGGTGGAGATAATCGAGGGAAGGCTTAGGAAAGGCGCGCGATTGATGGACAGGAAAGGCGAAATCATCGGCGAGGTGCGCGAGGTGCAAAAAGACGGCAAAGCGGTGAAGGAGACGCACGCTGGCGAGCAGCTGGCGATTTCCATCGAGGGCGCAATCTGCGGGAAGAATGTGTGTGAAGGGAGCGACTACTTGGTGTACATCACGCGCGACGAGGGAAAGGAGCTTTTGGCAACAGCCGCGCTCCCGCCTGGCGAGCTTGCCATACTGGACGAGATACTCTCGATAACTGATGCGAAGAGAATCTGATTTTCCGTTTATGCCGGCAGGCACTTGATGATGACTTGCTTGCCAGATTGCTGCTTGGTTATTTGCTGCCCGTTTTCAAAGTATTCGATGTATTCTATGTCCATGGTTTGCATGATTGCGGTGCCCGGGGCAGTGGCTGATGTGGAGCAGACTGAAGATGCGCCTGAAACCACGTTGTTGTCTCCGCTTGCCGTTGCCTTGAAGTATAGCTGCCTGTCGCATGCAAGTGCAGCGCCATATACTCCTTGCGCGACGCTAAGGTAATTTTCCTCTCCCGGGGCAAGGTAAAGGATGCTGCTGATGTTCTTCAAGCCGACGCCTCCGCCACAATTGCCTGTGTTGTCCCATACTTGGGTTGACTTGTTCCCGTCCGCGCCTATTATGCCCGTCACCCTGACGGTGTAAGCCCCGTTGTTCTTGAACCTGAAATAGACAAACGTCCAAGTGCCATCAGCAGCCTTGGCAGCCCATTCAGTTATCGCAATCGGGCTTGCCGAACGCCAGTACATCTCGGACTGCTGCCTCTGCGCGTCGGATGCCATCCCCGGGAAAAAGCCGAGAAGTGCGACAGAAACAAGCGCGACGATGAGCACTACTGCCAAAAGAACGAGGTATTCGGTGGCGCCTTGTGCCAACAAGGCGCCTGCAGTCAGCACAGAGCAGCGGCTCTGTGTCTGATGCTTTTTGCCCGGCAAAAAGCACATCGCAGCAGACTGCGACTCAATCGCCCTGCCCACCCGCGCGCGCATGCTCATTGCTTCACCGCAATTTTCCCGAACTTGGCATAAGGCTTGCCTGTTGGGGAATCCAGCTTCTCAAAGATGATCTGCGATATTCTCATGCCTTCCTTTATGGTGACTGGGAAAGGCGCGAAATTCACAATTTCAAGCACTTGATGGTTTTGCGAGCCAGGCATGACAAGCGCTGACGTCACATGCACTGCCAATCCCATGCGCGCGTACCTGCTTCTTCCCTCAAGCGTGCCAATCATGTCAGGGGGCATGCTGATTTTCTCGCGCGTGATGCCCAGGCACATGCCGCCTGGCGCAAGCGTGATTGACTTTTCCTTGTGCGCCTCAGTTGCCTCCATGAAGCTTACGCGCGAGAGGTCCACTGCCTTCTTGCTGCCTGCATACTTTTTCTTGAACACCCAGAACTTCCCTGCAAGCGTGAGGTCGACGGAAGCAGAACCTATTTGGTCAAGGGAGAGCGCAGGCGTGAAAACCAGCTTTTTTGCGCGGATGGCTGCGCGAATGTCGTTGTCTGAAAGCACCATGGCACTGCCAATGCAGCCAAAGAATAAAAAAGCGCCTGGGCGCAGTGTTTAAAATAATGTTTAAAAATGGATACTAACACTGTCTTTGCATGCTTCCAGCACTAAGGACAAATGAACGGGGGCTTTTCCCTGGCAGCAGAAAACCTGCACTTGAGGTGATCTGCCCGCACCAGTGCAACCAGCCCCTCTCCTCGCTTGCCAGCTTTTCCAGAAAACTTCTTGATGAGAGCCCTTATGGCAATGCATTTCCCACGCGCGTGGTGGCGCACCCCGAATTCTCATTCGGCTTTAGCTATTACATGAAAAAGAGCGTCAAGGCTGCGGAAAAGGAAGTGCTGGCGCTTTGCTCTGAAAAGGACGCCATAATGATATTCAACATCGCGGAGGGAATATATGATTCGCGCATGGTGCTATCAGACGTCATCAACTTCGGCTATGTTGCAAGCAGGCAGGGCATGAAAAAGGCAAAAAAAATAGAAGATGGCAATGGCGAGGTGAATGTCTCATTGCGCGCAATAGAGAAAAACGGGCTTTACATCATTTCGCTGGTGTGCTACGAGGCGACCCTGAAGATGAAAAACGCAAGGCAGGACCAGATAGCAATAGTGCCTGCTTATGGCTTTCCTGCAGAGCAGGCTGCGCACAACATCTCTTCAGGCCGTGCATTCATAGTCAATGACTTGCTTGGCAGGCGTGCGTGCGGGGAATTCAGGCAAGGCGACTTCTGGATGAAAAAGAAGGAAGACGGCGTGACTTATTTCTGGCTTTGGGAGTAATTGGACGGGTTCGCCAAAAGACGTATAGAACTTCGATAGATTTAAAAGGGTAATTTGCCGAACTATTCATCGTCGAAAGACCATTATTTGAGGCTACGTTAATGGAGAAACTGAAGAACGAAATCGCAGGCGAAATCACCCTTTCAGTTACGCCCGGCTCCACCATGAAGAAGTGGCGCGAGATATTCGCAATCACCCAGGTAGAGCTTTCCGAGGCGCTGCAAATCTCGCCCTCCACAATATCCGATTACGAGGGCAACCGCCGCAAATCGCCTGGAAGCGGGGTGATAAAGCGCTTTGTCAACTCGCTGTTCCAAATCGACGTGGAGCGCGGCTCGCCCATGCTTGCCAAGCTGCAGCAGGGCGCGGAAAAGGCAGAGGAATATTTCGAGGTGCACGAGTTTGCCACCTCCATTTCCGCAATAGATTTCCAAAAAATGCTCAACGCGTCCGTGGTGGCAAACGAGGAGATGATGAAGAACAAGAAGCTCTATGGCTACACGCTGATGGAGTCGCTCAAAATCATCCTGGAAATGCCCTACTCGCAATTCCCCAAGCTTTACGGGACAATGAGCGAGCGCGCCTTCATCTTCACGCAGGTCTCCACAGGAAGGTCCCCCATGGTGGTCATCAGGGTGACTCCTATGAAGCCCTCGCTCGTCGTTCTCCACGGGCTGAAAGACGTGGACCCGCTCGCCATAAAAATCGCGGAGCGCGAGAAAATCCCGGTAATAGCTACCAACATGGATCTGGTAAAAATAAAGGAAGTGCTGAACAAAATCTGATTTTTACGAGGTGTTTATTGTGCAATCAGTTGGCATTGTGGGCTATGGCACGTGCGTGCCCAAGTTCAGGATAAAGTCTGGCGAAATCGCGCGCGTGTGGGGCGAGGAGCCTGACAGGATTTCAAAGGGGCTTGGCATACTTGAGAAAAGCGTGCCTGATGTTGACGAGGATGCAGCCACGCTTGCAGTGGAGGCTGCACGAAATGCAGTGCTTCTAGGGAACATTGACGCAAAAGGCATAGGCGCAGTCTATGTGGGATCAGAGTCGCATCCCTATGCAGTCAAGCCGACCGCCACAATAGTCGCCGAGGCTCTCGGCGCCACGCCAGACCTCACCGCGGCAGATTTGGAATTCGCGTGCAAGGCAGGCACTGCGGGCATGCAGATGTGCATGGGCATGGTGGCATCCAACATGGTGCGCTACGGGCTTGCAATAGGCACTGACACCTCGCAGGGAAGGCCTGGCGACGCGCTGGAATATTCAGCGGCGGCAGGCGCGGCAGCATTCATAATCGGCAGGGAAAAATCCGAGTTTGTCGCGGAAATAGAGGCAACATATTCATTCACCACCGACACGCCAGACTTTTGGCGCCGCGAGCACTCCGAATTCCCCTCGCACGGAGGCAGGTTCACAGGTGCGCCAGCTTACTTCCGCCACGTAATGGGCGCAACGCAAGGGCTTTTCGAAAAGACCGGTACCAAGGCAGCGGAATACGACTATTTTGTCTTCCACCAGCCAAATGGCAAGTTTCCGCTTGAAGTTGCAAAGAAGATGGGCATTGATGTGGAAAAGGTGAAGCCCGGGCTTTTCACCCCTGTGATTGGCAACACCTACTCGGGTGCCTCGCCAATCGGGCTTGCAGGCGTGCTTGACATTGCCAAGCCTGGCCAGAGGATATTGATGACATCTTTCGGCTCAGGCGCAGGCAGCGACTCATTTGCCATCCGAGTCACAGATGGGCTTGTGGCAAAGCGCGAGGCATACAAGAAAGTCGGCTGGCAGCTCGCAGACTACATCGCACACAAGGAGTATGTTGACTACGGCGTGTATGTGAAGCACCGCCGCAAGCTGAAGAGCATGTGATTTTACTTTGGGGTTGATATTATGCGCAAAGTTGCAATAGTTGGAGTAGGCATGAGCAAGTTCGGCGAGGAGTGGACCCGCGGTTTCCGCGACATGCTCACAGAAGCCGGAAGCAAGGCGGTGGAGGATGCCAAGCTCTCAGGAAGCGAAATAGACGCGATGTACGTGGGCACCATGGCGCCAGGCTCGCTTGTGGGGCAGGAGCACATAGGCGCGCTTGTCGCAGACTACATGGGCTTAACGCCCGTGCCTGCCACGCGCTGCGAGGCTGCGTGCGCATCAGGCGGGGTGGCGCTGCGGTCGGGCTACATGGCAGTGGCATCAGGCATCCATGACTGCGTTGTAGTTGGCGGCGTGGAGAAGATGACTGACACGCCAGGCGAGGAAGTGGCATCTGCCCTTGGAGGCGCAGGCGACCAGGAATGGGAGCTTTTCATGGGCGCATCATTCCCTGCAATATACGCATTCACTGCGCGCAGGCACATGCTGGAATATGGCACCACTGAAGAGCAGATGGCGTCCGTTGCCGTGAAGAACCACGCAAACGCCGCGAAGAACAAGTACGCGCACTTCCAAAACGAGATAACAATCGACACTGTGATGAAAAGCAAGTATGTTGCATCTCCCCTCAAGCTTTTTGACTGTGCACCCATCACCGACGGCGCCGCTGTGGTGGTGCTGATGCCACTGGATAAGGCAAAGAAGCACTGCGAAAAGCCGATCGAGATAACTGCATCTGCGCAGGCATCAGACTACTTGGCGCTTCACTCGCGCGCCTCCATGACTGAGCTTAATGCGACAAAGGTTGCTGCGAAAAAGGCTTATGCGCAGGCAGGCGTGTCTGCAAAGGACATTGACATTGTCGAGGTGCACGACTGCTTCACCATTGCCGAGATAATGGCAATTGAGGACCTTGGCTTTTTCCCCAAAGGCAAGGGGGGGCCTGCCTCGCTTGAGGGCAAGACTGCGCTCAACTCAGAAATATCAGTGAACACTTCTGGCGGCCTCAAAGGCTGCGGCCACCCTGTGGGTGCAACAGGCATCAAGCAGGCTGTCGAGGTTGTATGGCAGCTGCGCGGGGAGGCTGGGGCGCGCCAGGTGAAGGACGCCAAAGTGGGGATGACGCACAACGTGGGCGGAAGCGGCGCAACCGCAGTCGTGCACATAATGAAGAATGACGTTTAGAGGTAGATATCTATGCCATCTGAAAACCTTGCAATAACCTGGAGGCGCATACCTGAGCGCTACAGGCTGACTGGAAGCGCGTGCGAGACTTGCAAAACGAATTATTTCCCCACGCGCAAACTCTGCCCAGCCTGCCGCCGCAAGGGAAAGATTGTGATGAAGCAGTTTTCCGGCAAGGGCAAGATATACTCTTTCACCGAGGTAACGGCAGGGCCTGCAGGCTTTGAGCTTGAGGTGCCCTACTTGCTTGCCATCGTGGAGCTTGCCGAAGGGCCGCGCCTTACCGCGCAGGTGGTGGGCATAGGCGAGAAAGACGTGAAAATCGGCGACAGCGTGGAGATGATCTTCAGAAAGATACTGGAAGACTCGCCCGAGGGGCTCATCCACTACGGCTACAAGTTCAGGCTTGTCAAAAAAAGCACTTAAATGAATTTCACGCCGCAGGAAGGGCAGGACATCATGTAGTAGTCTGCCACATAGCCGCACAGCGGGCATCGGTACTGCTCCTTGCCAGGCGGCTGAGCCTGCCCTGCCAACTCATAGCCGCATTTCGAGCACTTCTGCGCGTTGAGGCCATTTGCCGTTTTGCACTGCGGGCATTCAATCCTGAACATGGAGTCTATATGCGTGCCGCACGACGGGCAGCGCTCCATTCCCAGCACCAAGTCTGCCTTGCACTTTGGGCATTTTGCCTTCATGTTGGCATGCGGCTTGGATTTGAGCGCGCTTGATATCAGGTCGAAGAATCCCATACAAGAAGCTAGCAAGGATTACATATAAAAAGGCTTCACGCCTGAATGGAGCCACGTGGGCCTGTGGCGCAGTGGTAGCGCGCCTGCTTTGCAGGGCCCTTTTGCTCGCTCCAGGTGGGTACGCTCTCAAAAGCGCCCGCGGAAAAGTGCAAACGGATCTCAAAAAAGCAGGAGGCCGGGGGTTCGAATCCCCCCGGGTCCATTTTTTTCTTTTTTCAAACCTGAGCGATGCGGCTAGAAGACCGGGGTCTGCATGCTGACCTTGAAGTTGTATTCCCTGCTGCTCGCGTCCTGGAGCCTGTATGCGCGGCGGCTGATGCCCACTGTGCCAGATAGCCCAGTTCTTGATATCACTGTGCCATTGAGCTCAAATTCGTTTTCCTTGAACTCATCCTGGCGCGCGTGGTGGTAGCCTGCAGATATTAGCCAGGTGGCTGCATTGGCAGTGCCAATTGCAACTGTCTCCGCCACTGAATAGGCTTCCAGCGAAGCAGCCTTGTCTGTCGCATCCATGTGCGTCCGGGTGAACTTGAGGCTGGCGGTTGCGTTCTTGGAAAGGTTGAAGCCAAGAGTGACATCGCCTGTCACCCCTCCCTTCACAGTGGTTACGCCTGCGCCAGCGCCCTTGAATTTTGCAGTGTAATTGGGGTTTATCCAGGCAACATCGAAGCGGGTGCCACCCACCCCATTCTTGAAGTCCACGTCGTATGCCGTGACGCCGAATGCCACGTTGCCCAGGTCGAGTTTCACGCCGCCCAGGTTCTTTATATCCTTGCTTCCCACTTTTTCGGTAGGCACGCCCAGCGTGAATGAAACAGCCTTGTCATCCCCTATCCTTATGCTGGTCATGTTTATCGCGTATAGCGTCTCCTTGGGGCTAGCGCCGTCAACCTGGGTGTTCACCTTGGCAAACGAGAACTTGGAGAATGTGCCATCCGGGGCCTCCAGGCCGATTGAGAACTGGTTCACAGTATAGTTGAATTCATCACCTGTGCGCATCTGATAGAGCCTGTTGAGCACTTCCAGCATCTCCCTTCCCAGGGTGTTCAGCTGCTGCGCCTTGCTGGCATCTGTGCTTGTCTTGAGCGCATCTATCTTTTCTGATATTTCCTTGATGCGGCTTGAAATTTCCTCAGGCGTGTATCCGTAGCTTCCCTTGAGGTCGATTGCAGGGTATACGTCCTTGGTGCTTCCATAGACGTGCAGCTTGTAGCCCGCGTTGCCAATCGCAATCGTGCTCTGCCCGCTCAGTCTGCAGTAGCTGTCCATCAGCCCATCCACCACTACTCTGGTATTGATTACGTCCTTTATGGAATGCGCGCCGTTGAACATGTAGACTTTGGGGCTATTGGCCCCTGCCTCGCCCCAGTTTATCAGCCCGCCAACTCCAAACGAGCCTGCCTTGCCTGCGTCAGCCTCTACCCTGGCAACTCCGTACTGCTCACCTGCCATCGCCATGGCATACATCTTTTCAGTAAGGATGGACGCTATTCCCATTGGCCCTTTGGGGGTGGCAAGCCCGAGCGGGCCCATGTTCTGGCTCTGCCCATAGCTGTAAGGCCTGCCATAAATGTCAGTCTTTTCCTGAGGGTATTCGATATATCCTGCAGACACTATTGTTCCAACCTGGTCCTGCTTGTAAAGCGCGAATGACTTTGCCTCACGCTTCACGCTGAAGCCTGAAACATCGTATTCACCGCCTTTTTTCAGCTTGGAAATTGCCGCCCTTTGGGAATCTGAAAGTTCCACTCCCGCATCCTTGAGCTTTTCCGCAATTTCATCCAAGCTTCCGGATGCAATCTTGGGCGAGCCCATCTCCAGATTTTTCCTTTCCTTGTTGAACTGCGCAGTTGCCATGCCGAACTTGCCGCCATCCACTGTCTGCGCATAAAGCCCTGCGAGCTTGTCAGACCTGTCCTGCGCGCCTATCACAAAGCCGAAGTTTGAGCCCCCTTGCGGGGTGGCAAGGTATGCTTCGTACTTCCCGTCTGCGCCTCGGCGCACCTCGTAGACCTTGTCGCCTTCCTGTATGTTTATCCTGGCGCCGTTGCCAAGCGCGTTTATTGTTTGCAGGTTGCCTGCGCTCAGCGCGACCCCATTGCTCAAAAACTCATTCTGAAGATTGGCTGCATCAACTCCTGAGAAAAGAATGTCTAGTTTTGCGTACTTTGCAGTCTGCCTCACTTCGCCCACAGCAAGCGAGCCGAACGGGAGCGCCCACTGGCTGTGCTCTGCGACATACTGGTGCGAGGACACCATGCCGCCATAGTTCCGCAGCTCGCCATTCACATTAAGGTCGGACGACCACGGGGTGTTCTTCCCCCCCTCGCCTTCGTTGTGCACCATCACCTTGAAGTACTGGCCGTTCCTTACGTAAATTGCCTCGACATGAAGCCGGTCGTTTCCAGTAAGCGTCTCCCCCTGCTGCTTGGTTTTCGTGCTGTAGTTCTCGAATGACAAGTAAAGGTTGCCTCCAAATCCCGCCGCGCGCATTTTTCCATCCAGCTCCTTGGTGTCGGTAATCTGCTGAAGCGTAGCCTCTCCGCTCACTATTTTCTCGTCAAGCCAGTGCGCGAACATGTCATATATGCGCACTTGCCCTTGGTAAAGGTTCTGAGTCTGCAGGTATGCCTCGTACCTCACCCGGTCATCTATATTCTGTCCGCCCACTATATTTTTGTAGGCGTCATAGGTGAAGCCAGCCCCCAACCCTCCTGTGCTGGTGCCTGCGGTCGCATTGAGGTTGAGCAAGTCACTTGTCCACTCATTATCAGCGTATTTGTCCGACCTGCCGTAGCCCGCCCCGTTTGCGCCAAACTGGTTGATGCGCGAGTACACGCCCTTTGGCCTTAGCTGCTCAAGCAGGTTGCCCATGCCGTTTATCAAAGTCTCTGGGTTCTTGGCAAGCCTGGCATAGTAGTAATCCACCATTCCCCAGACTGTGGATGGATTGTTGCGCACATATTCCACTATGGCATTGTAGGCATCCTGCGGGTTGTTCCACGCAGTGGGCCTGACATTAAGCTCGTTTAGGAACTTGCGCAGGTCGTCCATCTCGGGGTACTGCCTTCCTACCATGGCAAGGTCGTAAAGCGTTAGCAGCTTGATGTAAGGCTCGTCCTTGCGGTAGCCAAGATCCAGCCACCTCTGGCGCATGTCGTCCAAAAGCTTGTTGCCCTTCAGGGTCTGCACAGTTGCCACAAACCATTCCGCGGCTTCCTGGCGGGTCTTTGGCGTGGCAGCTCCAACTGCGCTGAAATTGGCGCCCATGGGCTCGCTGTATATGATTGCGAGGCTGCGTGCCATCTCCCCGTTTATGTTCACGATGTCCTCGGGCTTTCTCTTGAAGTTCTTGTAGATGAAGTCCATAGTGGGGATGTCGTTGAGTATAGTAAGCGGGATTGCCGGCGCATAGCCTCCTGCGCCGCTTATCGCATCCAGGTACATGGAAGGCATGTACCTAAACGTGGTCGCGCCAGTCGTGGCATCCTTTACCGCCACCTTGTCCTGGAAAGCCCCACTCTTGAAGTAATCCCCCTCGTTGTAAGCGCGCATGAAGCCCACTAGCACTGACATGTCAAACGCGCCTTTCATCAGCAAGCCATCAGCAGTTGCGGCTTTCCTCTCGTTGAGAAGCCTGTCTGTGAGGTCGCCTGCGCTGCGCATCTTCTTCCAAGTGTCCTGGTTCTTCTTGCCAACTATGCCCTTTGCGCCAGGCTCAGGGTTCAGCAGGGTCTGGTAGAAAAGCTTGAGGTTGTCGATGCTGCTTCCCTGCTTGTCTGAGAACTGCGGGTCGGTTTCCTTCCTCATATAGCCTATTGCTGGCTTGAGTGCTGCTGCGTTCTCCCCATAGTTTGCATCTATGGCAAGCGCCACCATAAGCCTATCCTGCGCGCTTTTGCCCCCTATCCTGTCTAAAAGTTGGCTTATAGTCAGCGAGCCGTTCTTGAGCGCAATAAGGTCCCTGATATCTGCCTCGCTTTCGTTCTTCTGGAAGAATCTCTTTATTTCAGCTTCCTGAGCCTTGCCATCAAGCCACTTGTTCTTTATTATGAGCGAAACACCGTCGATAGCCTTTTGCGTGCGAGTGAGCGTGCGCATGGAATTTGCAAATGTTTCAGAGTCTTTCTCAAACAGGCCCATTACCATCTCTTTCTGCGCGCCTGTTACTTTCAGGGCGTCAAGTTGGCCTGAAAGCGCGTTCTTGAATGCCTTGCGGTTGTCTGCATTGCCATAATTGTCATCGCCCACCAGCTTGTCATACTTGGCCTTGAGCTGGTATGCCCAAACCGGCATGTCATCCGCGCTTCCCGCGCCATAAAGCGTGGCTGGATTGGGGTGCAGCACGAGCGCCACAAGGTCGGATGAGAAATTCCTCATCAGCTGCTCTGCCTCTGCCGGGACGGTGGCGGTCGCGCTTCCGCTTGAGGAAGAAGCGGATATCCTAGTTGGAGTTATGTTTGCAAGGCTGCTCTGCGGGCGCTCAATTGCGACCACCGCATCGTTGTACATGCCGCGCAGCTTCCTCACCATGCCTGCGTCTGTCATGCCCTGTGTTAGGTCATTGTAGGTGCCTCGCAGCGTGCGTATGGCAACATGGCTATTGCTGGTACGGGCTGCGTCTTCCACTGCCTTTTTGACTGCCTTGTCCATGGCATCTGCTGGCGACTGCCTGTTCCCAGCCTGCACGGTTACTTGAAAGACAAACATATCCAATCACCCGGCTAGTTCAATGGCACGCCTATGCCTTCAATTTTCTTTTTCAATTCCTCGCTGACGCTTTGCGCAAAGTTCGGTGCAATCTGCCTGACAACCCTGACCAGCTCATCAACCGCATCAGCTTCTGCCGGTGCAGATGGCGCCTGATAGTTCTTCCCAGTCAGGCGTTCGGCCAGTTTGTCTATCGCACCTGGCACATCCTTGGCTATCTCATTGTAGAACTGCACGAATACCGGGGCTTCCTTGAATTGCGCTATCCAGTTTTTCTCCAAGGCTGCAGGCAGCGGCACTTCCTTAGCCGCTTCCGCGCTAGTGGTCTCGACGACCGTTATGTTCTCGGGTTTTATCGCGCCTTGGGCCTGCTGCCCTGCTGCTGCAGGCGGCTGCTCTACCACTCCTGCCTGTTCAGGCTTTTCGATTGCTTGCGCATCCGCCGGCTTCGCCTTGAGAACCTCGTCCAGCTTGGCAGCCACGCTTGCCTGCGTGTACTTGCCCTCGCCGTCCTTGGCATCTGCCAGCTGCGAGTAAATATCGTTCGCCTCCTGGTGCGTGCGCGGGGCCACATCTCCATTCTCTTCCTTGAATATTATTCTTGAAAGCAGGCCTTTCCCAGAGTTTTCGGGCAGCGAGTTATCGTACATCAGAAGCTCGCCCAGCTTCTCATAGCTTGAGGCAGGCATTGCCATCTTCTCTGCTGCCGCGCCCGCGTAAGCTCCTGCTGCCTGCGCGAAATACTTGTCTATTTCTTGCGAAACTGACTGGAGGCGCTCTTCCATCGTGTTCGCCGAGTTGGCAGGCATTCCTTTCTTCTTTATCGCAGACAGCGTCTCATCCTTGTTGAACCATGCCAGGATTCTCCTGTCATCGTCATTCATGGCGTCTCCCTTTGCAACCAGGCTTTCCTTGGTGATGCCAAGCGCTGCCAAGTTGGCCACCATCTCTGCATCCAGTATCTTTGCAATGTCCTCGCTTGCCTTGCCCTTGCTTATTGCCCTGCGCAATTTGCCTTCCTTGAGCTTCATGCTATTGACATACCCTAGCGCACGGGCGTCCCCTGCAAGCTCGCCATTCTCGTTCAGGAGCCCAAGCGCAACGAATGTGTCCTTCACGCTAGCCTCGCCTTTCATGCAGGCTGCAACTGAATTGACGCTTGCGGCGGCATCAGTTGCAGCTTGCGGCACCTCTGCCTGCTGCGGGATTTCTGCAAGCGCAGCAAGCACCAGGTTTATGGAATACTTGCCCTTGTCCGGGGCTTCATCGGTTATTCTGTATTTCTCCAGCGTGGCATCAAACTTTTCCCCAAGAATTTCCTGCGCAATTTTGACTACTGGGTTTTCCAGGAATGCCTCTTTGCCTGTGTAAGTGGTGGCCACTGTGTTCTCAACAGGCGCACTGACTTCGGGCGCCTGCGCTTTCGTCGCAGCATCTTTCTTTGCCTGTATGTCGCCAAGCACCTCTTCGGTGACAAGCTCCTTGAAGTTGCCTGTCCACCACTTCTTCTGCGCAGCAGTTATCTGGGTGGTTCCCTTGGTAGTAGTGGTCATTGCGCCTGAAACCTGCGACTCAGTGCCGTTCCAAAGGGCAAGCAGGATGTCACCGGAATCCTTGGCGTTCACGTCTGCCACTCTGTCCAGCGAGGCTTTCATGTTGCCAAGTCCTCGCCCATAGGAAATAAGGTACAAGGACTTTATGAGCGCCATTTTGCTCACATCCTCTGTCCAGCCCTCAATGCCATTGCGCCAGTCGCCAAAGCCCTTCACATTGTCCTTGGCATAATCCAGCACCTTGACCAAAAGCGCATTCTTGTCATAGCCGCTCACATCTTCGAATTTGTCATACAGCGTTTTGCCGTAATAGTCTGTCAATCCCAGGTCTTCAGCAGTGATTTTGGTGCGCTGCACCAGCACCGTCTCGGTTGCCTGGCTAGGCACGGCTTCCTGTTTCGTGCCCAGCGCGCGGTCGCACGCGGCCATGGCATTTGCGCAACCGTCCTTGTCCTCTTTTTTGGAATATGTGCCCTGCGCAGCAGCGTAATCTGCCTTTGCCTCCGCATATTTTCCTAGCTGGAAATAGCTGTTGCCCCGGTTCTGCTGCAGCACTGCAAGTTCGTCTTCCTTGAACTTGCCGCTGTCAATCGCAGCGGTATAATCCGCAACTGCCTTGCCGTATTCTTCTTTGGCGTGGTAAAGATTGCCCCGATAGAAATTCGCCCATTTCTGGTCGCCATTCTCAATCGCGCTGGTATAGTCCTTTATGGCATTGTCATAACCCTTGACCATGTCATTGTCATATGCATATGCCCTAATGAGGTAGGCGGCGGCAAGCTCATTCTTGGCCAGCTTGCCTCCATCAATTGCATCGGTATAATGCTTTATTGCATCCTGGTATTTCTCAAGTTTGTAGCTGGCAAATGCAAGGCCCAGCTGCGCGGTTTTCCTCTCATCATCCCCAAGCTCACCTTTCAGGAGCTCCTTGTAGTCTTTGGCAGCGCCTTTCCAATTCTCTGCCTCGAATTTTTTCTTTGCTCCTTCCATAGTAGCGGTTGAGACAAACGCAGTGCTTCCTGCCTGTGTTGCCGCAGTTGCGGGCCTATTCGCCTTTGCGATCTCAGCTTTCAGCGCCGCTGCCTTGGTTTCAGCAGGCGCCCAGTTCATTGCGTTCACCTGCTTTTTCACCGCTGACAGCGCATCAAGCGCAGCCTGCTTGCCTGCAAGCTCCTTCTCAAGCAAGGCTATGCTTTTGAGCGCCTCTGGCCTGCTCTTGCTTTTAATCGCAGAGTAGAGTGCAGCGTCGCTCTTCACAGGCGCTGTTGCAGTTACTTGGAACAAAAACATATTGCCACCTCTTAGTATATCTTCAGCGACTCTGCAGGCTTTTTCTTGTCATAGCTCTCAAGTGCGTTCAGCACTGCCTGCTGGAAGGAATCCCCTCCCTGCAAGACAAGGTAATTGACCTTGCCTAGGAATGCATCGCCAAGCCCGCTTTTATTTATATCTGCCACCAGCGTTTTTTGGCCTGCATTCAGGCCAAGCCCGTCAATGTACTTCTGGGTAACCATTCCATTTGCTGTTATTGCGGAAAGCTGCGCGGGCCATTCAGCCATCCTTCCAGTGCCCAGCTTGTCAAGGTAGTTCACAACAGCCTTGGCTGCTTCCTCATCGCTGGCGCCCGAGCCTTTCACCTTGGCAACCGCGCTTGCAAGCGGCGCGCTCATGCTGGTGTTGCTCCTTATCACGTTGCAAGCCGCCCCATAAGTCCCTTCTGCATAGCCCAGTATGGCATTGAATTGCTGCTGGGCATCGCTGGCAGGCGCGGATTGCTGCTGGCTTGCTTGGGCAGCAGCTGGCGCCTCAGTAACCACCTTGCCGTTCACCAGCATGAACTTGCCAAGCATCACATTCTTCATGGTGACTTCATACTGCGTGCCCTCTGCAGGAGCGAATGCCATGCTGCCATTTTCAGTAGTCTTGCACTTCGTCTCCTTTCCCTGGGCATCTTTCAGCACAAGGGCAGCCCCTGCCAGCCTCGCGCCATTGGGCTTGTAAAGCACGACTGCGCCATTCTCATAGTCAAAATACGGCGGCTTGATGTCCAGGAGCACAATTGACCTGTCGCTCATGTCTTTGGACAGGCTAAGCTCAATCCTATGCCTGCCGAATGCCAGCGGGGGGTCGCTCCTGACTTTTCCGTCCTTTACCTTGAGGGACATGAGCTCCCCGCCATCCAGCTTGTAATAAAAAATCCCGTTCATGGGCGTGTTCCTGAACGCGCTGGTGAGAATCACATCAATCGCTTCGCTTCCAGGAAGGACCTCAGCGTATTTCATGGGGAGCTTCTTCGGCTTGCTCAGCAGCCACGCATTGGCAGCTTCCGCCCCTCCGTGCAGCACTCTTGCAGCCCCCACATAAGTGATATCGGTGAGCATTATCCTCTTGCCAACATCGGTTCTCCATGGGCTTGTGGTCTTGGCAATGCCCTTGAATGCATCTCCAATGGCGCTGCCTGCCACTCCGCCTCCATATCTGGGTCCTTTGGCCATCATCCAGCTTGGCCAGATCACTGCCTTTCCAAGCGCGCCAGCATTCCTTCCTGCAAGCTCCAAATCATATTCCAGGCTTCCCTTCAGCAAATCCGCCGATGCAGCCGTCAGCGAGCCGCCTGATGCTTTCTTGACAACCAGCGCAGCCTGCTCCTCCACTATTTTCTGCAGGGCTGGCATGCCCTCTGCCCGCAAGCCCGCTATTGCAGCGTCGTCGAAGCCCGCAGTCTTCAGCTGCATGAATATCTGGTCCTGCACTGCATCTGTCAACTCCTTTGCGCCGTCCCTGCTTGCGTTCTTTATCAGTCCTTCTGTGGTATTTGCAAGCGCAGTGGCTGTTGCCTGCGTGATTATTGCATTGCGCACCTCTGCATCCACTGCCCCTGTTATTACCTTTGTCCCGGCTGCAATCTCGTCCTTTGCCAGGCTTTCCAAAAGCGCGGAATTGATTATCCCTTTCTTGGCATTCACCTTTTCCACAACCGCTTTCAGGATGTCGTCTATCTTGCTTGTCATCCCTGCCTTTTCAAGTATTTCCTTGGGGACGTCCTTGAATGCCTTTGCAAACGCCTCTTTCAGCCCCTTCTCAAATGCAGGCATGAGCTCATCCGGGGCTACTATCTTGCCTTTTTTCACTGCAACCTTGCAGATTTCCTTGAGCCAGGCAGGGTCTGCAATTATCTTTGCCGCCTCCTCCATCCTCTTTGCCATCGGCCCATACATCAGGTTCTTCCCTGCGAACTTTGCCAGGTTGGCCTCGTTTGCTATGGTTACCTCAGTCACAGCCTCGCTGACTTTTGTGGCTATGGACTTTACTGCTTTGGAGTTGAACTGGCGCCTGATGGCTGCCCTGAGCACTTCTTCGCCAAATTCCTTTCCAGCCATATCTGCCATAATCGAGCCTGTCAGCGACTCGGTTTCCCTTGCCACAATGCGCTCCAGCTGTTCCTTTGTCATGCGCTTGCCTGTCTTTTCGAAAAGCTTCTCCACAACGTTTTGCACCATGTCCTTCACAATGTTCTCGACCACAACCTTCTGGCCGAGGTCTCCGCTTGCCACTCTTGCAACATCTTTGCTTATGGCGAGCGGCAGCTCATCTCTGGCAATGTTCTTTGCCACATTTTCCATCGTCTCCTTTGTGATGTTCTTCAGCTCCTTTGTGGTGAACTCCTCTGCCATGGTGATTGTCGCCTTGCGCGTGAGGTATGATTTTGACCATTTCGCAGCTCCTGCAAGCGTCACTTTCCTTGCAGCTGCCTTGGCAATGCTGGCCCCTCCAAACGTCACCAGCGAGGCGCAGTCCATAAGAATGCCTGCCCCCCCGACGCCTATCAATATGCCGCCGTATGTGTCGTTGTTCGGATTCTTGTCGCAGAGCTTGATAGTGCCCTTGATTATGTCTCGGATGGGCCCTATCACCGGAATGTAGCCCAGCGCCTTTCCCAAAGTTGTCTCATGCTCCATCCCCACCACTTGCACTTCTGGGAGCTGGATGCCGGCGGCCCATAGCGGGATATCCTGTATCTCCTTTTGCATTATTTCGCAAAACACTGCCGCCTTCTTGGCGTCCTCCGCTTTGACTGCCTTGTTGAACCCGTAGTCCACAACATCTGAGTTGAGCGCACCCAGGAAAACATCTGAGTATGAAACGCCGCTTATCTTCCGCCCATCGCCAAGCTTCCTCTGCGCCTCGGCGAGCTTTCCTGCCTTGACGTCTGCCATCATGTCTGCGAGCACAATGTAGGCATCCAGCTTCATCTGGAAATACTTGGAGCGCGACTCCATCACCACGAAATTCTCAATAAGTGCGCTCGTGCTTTGCATGCCAGACGCAGCATCAGCTTGCGTCTTGAGCTGCCAGAGTGCATCTGTCAGGCTCGAGTCGTTCTTGAGGAATTTTGTCCCATCCACGTATTTTTTCAGGCCATCTATTGCGCTTGCAAGCTCGGCCATGCTGCTTTCCTTTCCGTTGAGGATGCCGTTTATCCTGCTGTTTATGTCCCTTATTTTCTCGAGCGCGCCACTCCATTCCTTTTTCATGGCGGCCGCATTGTTCGCAAAGTAGCCCTCTGGCCTTTCCACTGCCTTGCTCGGCGCCTCGCTTTTCAATTGGAAAACAAACACACGACCACCTCAAGCTCCCTTCAGGTACCTAAATTCGTAGTCAATCGCGGCCTTGCCATTGTTCTGGTCCAGCCATTCCTTCACCATCCTGAAGTTTCCTGAAAGCTCTTCGCTGGAATCAATCTTCCTCTTGAAATCAGGCCTGTTTGGGTAGATGTAATAGACGAGCATGGAGTAGAGCTGCACTGCCTTTTCCGCTTGCATTGCAAGCTCAAAGCGCTCCTGGGGGTCCTTGGTGGAGACGTATTCCTTTGGCAAGAATGCGATATAGTCCTTTGCAATGTGGTTGGTGAACCAGCCCGAGTAGTCCCCGCTTTCCACCAGGCGGCCGATGTCGCTGTAGAATCCGTTCCTTTCCACGACAAACTCGTTTTTCTTTTTCATGCCGCCACCTCAAGTGATCATGTTTCATGCACTGGCGCGCGGGTATCAGTCAAAAAGCCATAATTTCTCACAACTAGCATCATACGCGCCTCTTCGTTCTTATGCGACGTTCTATATTTAAATGTTCTCTGCAAATATTTGAACGCGACCAGCATGGAAATGTCTCAAAGCCCCGCAAGGGCTATGCAGCAGCAGCTCCAAGTTGAGCGCGAGCCAGCGGAAATCCGAAAGCCAAAGTTCCCGCGCACGCCACTGGAGCGCGAGGACGCCTACATAGACCCGCTGCGTGAAGCAAAGCTCCTCCTGCCTGAGCAGACTGTTGCATCCCCAACAATAATGCTGGAGAACGCGCTTGCCACGGTGCGCATGCAGTCAACTGCAAAAAACACCGGCACCTTCGCATCGCTTTACGATTACCTTCTCTCCCTTTTCAACCATGTGAAAAAGCGCTTGAGGGGCAATGCGCGCTACAAGGCGCGCCTCACGGCGCGCGGAGAGGAGGCGCTTGACCAGCTGCGCTATCTTTCCCTCCTCTGCGACGCGACAGACTGCCGCACGCCCGAGGAGGTGTTGGCCGCGGAAGGCGCATTCGGCGAGGCATACCATGAGATACTCTCGCTCTCCTCCAACCTTGAGCGCATGTCCGAGAAGGAGCAGGAGCACCACCTGCACCACTACAAGAAGCACTTTTCCTCTGTCCTGAAAAGCACCGATTAAGGGCAAAAAAATGAACTGGCGCGCCCATCTTTTCATAGGCGTGGCATCTGGCGCAGTTGCAGCGTACTTCCTGCAGCTTTCCTTGCTGCCCGCCCTGCTTTTCACTGCAATCTCAGCCGCCTCCTCGCTCTTGCCTGACCTTGACATACGGAACAGCAAGGCGTCGCAGGCAGCCTATGGTGTTGCATTACTCGCAGTTTTGGCAGCCGCCTATTCCATTTCATTCGCAAAAGGCAAAGGCGCAGCAGAATTCCTTTCCTCATTCGCAATAATTGCTGGCGCGCTCCTGGCGCTCGACCTGCTTTTCCGCCCACGGCACCGAGGCATAATGCACAGCTTCGCCTTCCTTGCTGCAATTGCCGCGGCATGCTATTTTTTTCTGGGCTCGCTTGTGGCGCTGGCATTTTCCATAGGCTACTTTTCGCACCTCGCTGCGGACTGGCGCTCAATTTTTAATAGGTAGCCGACATAACCTCAGATGGTGGATGGCTTGCCAGAAAAATACGGGTCGCGCGCTGCCAAGCGCCTTGAGGAGCAGGAAAGCAATGCGCTCAAGCAGGGCAAGCAGAAGCAGGAAGACGCATTCTACTCGCAGGAAAACGAAGGCGGCAGGCGGGCAAAAAAAAGCAGTCAGCCTTCCGAGGCTGCGCCGCGCCCATACGCGCTGAGCATGGTGCCGAAGAAAAACGAGAGGCAGTGGCCGCTGGTGCCCCATATGCAGCTGCGCGGCGAAACCGGCTTTTCAACAGCGCGCGGATTCGAGGTCAGCCTTTCAGTGCCATACTCCCTCACAGGCAAGGACAGTGAAATAGGCATAGAGCCCGGGTACTTCTATGGGCCTGAAAGCAAGAAAGTGATGGACTACCGCCACCTTGCAATCTACACCTCGCTCTCCACCCCGTCAGGCTACATCGGCGCAGGCTATCGCCATATGGAGGGCGGGCTCTCATTCGGGGTCTCCACCAGCCAGGGCATCGGGCTTTTTTACGGGCTTACTGAATCTGGCGCTGCAGGATGGTCGGTGAATGCATTCGGCGGGCCAGGCGGGGACACCTATGTGCTTGCAAAGTACCTATCGACAGGCGAAACCGGCGCCATCGGCGGGGTGCTTGCCCTTGCCAAGGCAGTGGTTGACATAGGCTACTCAATAGTCACGCGGCTTTCCGAAGTCATTGCGCCAAAATTCAGGAACACGCGCAGGGAGGCGAGCGAAGCCTCGCTTTATTCGCTTAGGCACAGCGAGGACCTCAGCTTGGCGCAGTGCATTGACATTGTCCGCTCTAGGCTTGGCGACAGGCTGGGCAGCCGCTACACACCTGAGGAATTCAAAAATGTGAAGCAGCATGCAGCGCAGCATCTGCAGGATTCGCTTTTCGTGGAAATGTTCAAGGAAAGGGCAACTGGCGAAAAAACCCTCAAGATGCAGCACTGGGAGCAGCTGCTGAAAATATGCAGCAGGAACTCCGATTTGTTTTCAGCCACCCTGATGTCTGAGCTTCGCGTTCATGTGGACACCTTGCGGCTCGGGGAAAAGGCAACCAAGGCGCCCGGCTTCATGCAGGGTTGGGGCCAGAACAGCCGCTCTGGCGCAGCAAGGGCAGCAGGGGCAATAACCTCCAACATGCTCTCGGGCCTTTTCAATGTCCAGGAGCTTTCCATCGGGGCGCCGCTCAACCTGCGCTGGCACGGCTGGCGCGTGGACAAGACAATTGCAGACACCGTGTCAGGCTGGGTCGAGAACACCTTTGCATTCGAAAACACCAAATCCGCAGATAGATGGTGGAAAAAGCCGCTGGGCGCCATAATGGATGTCGGGGGCGACATTCTCAAGATAGCCACGCGCATAGTGGGCACAGTCCTTCCGGTCTTTTTCAGAAGCGATGCGCGGAAGGAGCAGGTCCGCAAGGACGTGATGAAGGCAATCGAGCAGACCGAAAAGTCCTTCTCGGGCAAGCCAGACTGGGAGGACAAGCAGCTGCTTGCCAACATGCTTTATCTCAACAAGATGCTGCCAACTGTCTTTCAGGGCAATGACCGCGCGCTCACCAAGAAAATTTCCAAGCACATGGCAAAATACGGGGTGGCTTACGAGGTGTTTGCCTCCAAGCTCGCCCGCGCGCAAGCAGAGCAGGTAAAGCCAACTCTGCAATCGCTTGAAAAGGAACTCCTCTCCCTTGACGGCGAGCTTGCGCCCATGAGGGAAGCCATCATGAAAGGCAACAAATCCATTTCCGAGGAATACAAGAAAAAGAACTCGGAATTCACGGAAAAATCAGCAAAGTACAACGCGCTTTACAGCATATACTTGGATGTGGCGCGCCGCGCAAGCGAGGCATATGTCTACCTGTCATCGGTGGACGCAAAGGAGATCAGGGGCCTCAAAGCCGAGGTCGAAGGCGAAATAGCCGGAATAAGGGAATTCTTCAAGGCAGACCCCAAGCACCTGTCATCATTGGATGCCGCAGTGGAGGAAATGGCGGATACCAAAAAACAGTCTTCGCGCGTTCTTTCCAGCATGAGCCTGGTGCTTGAGGCGATGAAAAAGGCCAACGGCAGCTATGTGGCAGTGCTTGAAATGGCCGGGAGCGACCCTGAACTTTCCGGAGCCATCCAAACGCTTGAGAGCGTGAAGAAGCACTCCCTCTCCTCAAGCGTCTATAGGGCATACATGGCTGAGGCGTTCGCCTACAGCAAATCTGGCTTTGCTTCGCAGGCGCAGCAGTCCATCAACTCCTCGCTTGAGGCTGCGATAAAGCAAGTGGATGAGATAACCGATGCGATAAAAGGCGGGGCAAGGTACAAGCAGGACGTCGAGCCCAAGCTTTTTGACTTGTACGACCAGCTCAAATGCCTCTCCGACCTCGCAGTTTTCTACCCTGCGGAATACTCGCAGAACTACAGGAACAAGCTGGACCGCGAGCTGCGCTGGGTGATGAACAAGCTCCCGAACAAGCCGCTGAAAAAATCATTGGATAAGCAGAATGCGGCGGCAACGCGTTTTGAGCTTGCATATATCATCGCCACATCTGGCGTGCTGAGCCCAGAGGGGCAAACTGCTGCCAACAAGCAAATGCAAAGCCTTGGCGTTGACATGGCAGGGAGCCCATACTACGACATCTTCACGCAAACCAGGAAAAAATACCAGGGCAGCGACTAGGCGAATAATCCCGCTTCCAGGCAAACAGATTAATTACTTGCCCCCGAAAGTGCCTCATGGCACTACCACTTGGCCCCTCGGACTTCATTTCGCCGCTTTTGCTCGTAAAAGCGCTTCTTGCCTGGCTTGCCTTTTTCCTGTTCCTATATTACCGCCACTACTGGGAGCGCGCAAAGGCGGGCTTGGACATCCACCACTTCTTCATAAAATGGCGCGCAGTAAGGCATGCCTATTTCCTGGGCTTCGCCTCGCTGGGATTTGCAATAGGCTTCTCCCTTGAGCTTGTGGGCGTGCCATTGGGCCTCTCGCCTGATGCCGCGCGCATAGCCTCCAGCATCTTCGAGGTCGCCTCGCTTTTCTGCATTCTTTACGTGTTCTTCTCCCTCGTGCTTGAGGACGTGCCGCACTTCCAGCGGATTGCGGATGGCACGCACAGGCCAGAGCAGGAGTCCATTCCGCCGCTTCTTAGGCAAAAGCCTAAAAAAACGCCTGGCAAGAAAAAGAAGAGGAAAAAGTGACGCTTCAAAAAAAGGAGGATTGAGCTTATGGGGATTCTTGACAACCTGATGGGAAAGAAGGAAGAGCCTGCGCGCGCAGGCCTGCCCTTCAATGTCTCGACGGCGCTGCGCCCTGTGCGCTTAAATGCGCGCAAGGAAAACTGCCTGGAGCTTCTTGTCACAGTGGCAAACGCATCCAACGAGCCCCTCATGATGTCGGTGAGCGTCGAGGTGCCAAAGCAGCTGGGGTTTGAGAATGTGAGCATTGCGAAAATAAAGGAGATAAGGATGGGCGAGCTTGCCGCGCAGGCTGAAAAGACAATGAGCATCTCAATATGCGCCACCTCGCTTACTCCTGCTGGCACCTATTCTGCGCAGCTCACGGTGAGCCAGCACTACCGCGACTACTCCCATGTGCTAAACTACGCAAAGAAGAGCGTGGAAGTGCGCGTGGTTTGAATGCACATAAAAAACACCCTGTCTGGCAAGAAAGAGGAGTTCACCTCGCTTAGGGCAAGCAAGGTGACGATGTATGTCTGCGGCGTGACGCCATACGATGCCAGTCATTTGGGGCATGCGCGCACCTTTGTCTCTTTCGACAACATGCGCCGCTACCTGCTTTTCCGCGGCTACGAAGTTACATTCGTGCAGAACGTGACTGACATTGACGACAAGATAATCAACCGCGCGCGTGAGAGGAAATTGGCGCCCACCAAGTTGGCTGACAAGTATGCGAAGCAGTCAGAGGAGGAGTGCGTGCAGCTTGGCGTGTTGCAACCTGACATCGCCCCGCGCGTGAGCGGCTGCATACCGCAGATACTTTCGCTCATCGGCAAGCTTGAGGAAAAGGGCGTTGCCTACAAGACCTCGACCGGCGTTTATTTCGACGTCTCAAAATTCCCCGAGTATGGCAAGTTGTCACGCCAATCATCCGAGACTCTGAGGGCAGGCGCTCGCGTTGAGGTGGACGAGGAGAAAAAAAACCCCCAGGATTTTGCGCTGTGGAAATTCGGGGAGGAGCCTGGCGCCACTTTCGGCTCCAAATGGGGCAATGGCAGGCCGGGCTGGCACATAGAGTGCTCTGCAATGGCGACCTCGCTTTTGGGCGACACAATTGACATACACGGCGGAGCGCGCGACCTCATCTTCCCGCATCATGAGAACGAAATTGCGCAGTCCGAGGCTGCCACAGGAAAGCCGTTCGTGCGCTACTTCGTGCACACTGGCTTTCTGACTGTGAATGGGGAGAAGATGGCAAAGTCGCTTGGCAACTTCATCACGATATCTGATGGCTTGAAGAAATACGGCGCGCAGCCGCTTCGCATGCTCTTTTCGCTTTCGCACTATTCTAGCCCCATAGATTTTACTGAGGATTCCGTGCGCGCCGCAGGCAGCGCGCTTTTGTCGCTGCACTCTGCGCTTGCAGCAGCGCGCACCTATTCTTCTTCATCTTCCAAGGGCGACCCAGCGCTTGCAGAAGCTGCGCTTGGGGTGGAAAAGGGGTTCATCGCAGCAATGGATGATGACTTTGACACCCCATCTGCAATGGCCTCGCTTTTCGCGCTTGCAAAAAGGATAAGCGGGGCATGCTCGGAGGGGAGCGCAAGCACCCAAGAAGTCAAGTCGGCAGCAGCCGTGCTTGAGAAATTGCTTGGCGTTTTTAATCTTCTGCCTCAGGAAAGCCGCGCAGGCTCAGCGGATGCAACCGCTGCAGTTGCGCAGGTGTGCAAGCAATTCGGAATCGCGCCCTCTTCCTCGTTTGAGGAAATGGTTGCCGCGCTCATTTCGGCGCGCAATGCTGCGCGAAAGAAAAAAGATTTCGTAGCATCTGACGCAATACGCGCAGGACTTGCAAAAGCAGGCATCGCGCTTGAGGACAGGAAGGACGGCAGCAGCGGATGGCGAAAGGCATAATCCTTTCGGCAGACAAAAGCGCAAGAGCGATTTTGGATGGAGGAATGCGTAGCCTTCCGACACTGGCTTGCGTTAATCTCAATTTAAAACAAAAAAAGAACAGCTCAAGCCAGCCACTGCTTGGAAAAAAGAAAAAAGCGCGCTTCAATTAGTCATCACAGGTTCGGCAATTGGCACGCCGTTGGTGGCCATGGCCACCACCTTTCCGTTGGGTTCGCCCTGCCTCATCTGCATTTCCATTTTCCTGGCATCCACGATTTCCACTTTCGATGCTGGATTGATGTAAATCTTATTGCCCTCAAACCTGCAAAGCGAAAGGATACCCTCTATTCTCGCCTCCCTTTCAATCCTGCCGCTCTTGAAAATCCTTTTCCCAAACTTTTTCCTAAGGGCGTCTGAAAGCCATTTCTTCGCATCCACTTTCTTTGCGTCCGCATCGCCGTTTTCGTTCCCCACAGTGAGGCAAACTTCGCTTACGCTTGTTTTGCCATCTGCAACTGCCTTGATATAAATGGGTATCAGGATCATGGATTTTGCAAGCGGGTCAATGCGCATCTTGCGTATCAGGCCAATGCCGTCGGCCTCGCGATGCATGCTCATCGCGACCGGGACCATGAGATTTGGCTTGCGCCTCTCATCATCCATGGGCACGTCCTTGGGCAGTGCCGCCACTGTCTCAAGGAAATATTTCGCGTACGCAACCTGGTTCCTACTTGGTTCCTTTGACCACGTCTCAGCAAGCCTCTTTGCCTGCTTGCTCGTGACCTTAACAGGTTTTGAAATCTGAGCGTTCACCTAACCACCTGACATCATTTCCTATCACTATCAATTTAAAAACCGTTCGTCAGTTCCTGAACAGGTAATACGCAAGCACAACTGCGATTATGCCTGAAATCAGGTTGAAAACCGGGCTGGGTGTGGACACGCTGATGTTGACGCCAATGAAAGGCAGCAGCACCTGCACGCCGTAAAGGAAAAGTATTCCTGCCATAAAGCTTCTCAGTTCCATTCCCGCACCACTATAATCTGGTCAATTCGGTTTAAAAAGTTTGGTCGCGAACTTGCAATTGAGGTGTTACTATGAAAATGGACGTCCGCATAGGGCAATGCATGACTGTCGGAGTATTCACGCTTACAGCAGACAAGACGGTGTACGACGCCTCGCGCTTATTGCGCAAGACAAGCATCGGCTCAGTCATTGTCATGCAGAAGGGCAAGGCAAAGGGCATAATCACAGAGCGCGACATAGTCTACAAGGTGATTGC
>Ga0172370_10002290_pt1 | contig 27903 bp, 24 predicted proteins | sample LakKiv5m_FD_114538 | JGI IMG/M metagenome (GOLD analysis project Ga0172370, IMG submission 114538) | Freshwater microbial communities from Kabuno Bay, South-Kivu, Congo - kab_022012_11.5m | ecosystem: Environmental > Aquatic > Freshwater > Lake | place: Democratic Republic of the Congo...
AGGATTTCGGCTCCAGCCGGTCGAAGAATGTATTGGTTTTACCCATAGTAGCCCCCTTTGCTCTGTGAGCGCCTCCTTACAGGTTATCACGAGTTCAGGGGGTGTCAATTGTCACTATAGGTATTTCCTCATTGTGAACGCAAACACGGAACAGTTTATCTCTGCCGATATCCTGGGTATCAAAACTCGTACATCGTCCGGCCGCCATCACCCGGCAGGGGCGCTCGCATTCCCGGCCCAACTCTGTTATAGTATGGAAGATTGCGATTCGTTCCTTGTCCGGCGGCGATATCCTCGGGCAGGAGGTCCAGGAGCGTTATGCGCTTTCCGCTGGTAAAACCCGGCCTTCCCATGGCAAATCTGCTGACCGGACGTCATACCGGCGCGGGGCTGCACGCGCCCGCCCGCGCGGACCGGCGCACGAAAAGCCTGACCCGACGCCTGCGGCCCGGCGATATCGCGGTGATCGATCACATTGACCTGGACGGGCCCGCCGCGGAGGCGTTGGCCGCGTGCAAGGCGCGCGCGGTGATCAACCTGGCGCCTTCGATCAGCGGACGGTACCCGAACCGCGGGCCGGAAGTGCTGCTCGAAGCCGGCATCACGCTCATCGACAACGTCGGCGCCGACCTGATCTCCACGCTGGTGGAGGGTGAAGTGCTGACCCTCCGCGACGGCGCCGTTTTTCGGGGAGAGGAATGCCTGGGAACCGGACAGGTGATGACCCCGGAGCGCCTGGAGGCTGAGATCGCGGTGGCGCGGCGCAACCTGGACACCGAGCTTCGCCGCTTCGTCAGCAACACGCTCTCCTTCCTCGAACGCGAATCCGGCCTGCTGTTCGAGGCGGCAAACTTGCCGAATTTCCGCCTTGACCTGCACGACCGGCACGTGCTGGTTGTGGTGCGGGGAGAAGGCGCCCGCCAGGACTTGAGCACCATCCGCGGCTATATTCGCGAGCGTAAACCGGTGCTCATCGGCGTGGACGGCGGCGCCGACCTGCTGCTCGAGCAGGGATTCACCCCGGACATCATCTTCGGCGACATGGACAGCATCAGCGACGCCGCGCTCCGCCGCGGAGCGCAGATCATCGTGCACGCCTATCCGGACGGGCGCTGCCCGGGCAAGGCGCGGCTGGACGCGCTGGGCGTCGAATGTCAGGTGCTGCCGGGCCGCGGCACCAGCGAGGACGTAGTGCTGCTGACGGCATACGAAAAAGGCGCCGAGCTGATCATCGCGGTAGGCACCCACTTCAACCTTATCGACTTCCTGGATAAGAACCGCGGCGGCATGTCGAGCACCTTCCTGGTGCGCCTGCGCGTGGGCTCCCGGCTGGTGGATGCCAAGGGGGTGAGCCGGCTCTACCGCGTCTCGTATCCGCTGGTCCATTTTTCCCTCATGGTCCTCGCCGGCGTCATCGTCATCGCGCTCATCGTGCTCCTCTCGGAAGACGTGCAGTCCGTGCTGCAGTTCCTCGTCATGCGCCTCCAGCGCATGCTTGGTTTCTAAGGTAGCACGCGATCTCTCCTGGATAGAAGAGAAGAGTTCCAACGGGATCAAGTATCTGATCGCGCTGGCTGAATCGGGGCTTGCGGTCCAAATACGTAAGCTCCAGGCAGAACCGGCCGCCGTCTGTCAAACGTAACTCTGCCATCCGAGCCAGGCGATCCGGGGTAATGTCCCGCGACGCCCGGCCGATAAGCAGTTGATTTGCTTGTGGCATGTTCAGACTCCTTGCATTCTATGCGAAAATATTTGCTACGTAAAGACCGGCGGTTCTTGTAACTGGCCGCGCTCATCCCCACGTGGATGCCCAACCGCCGGGCGGCCTTCAACAGCTCGACCTGCTTGGGGATCAGCGTCCCGTAGACTTCGTCGGGCGGTGACGGCGGGTTAGTACCGGGCGGCACGATGATGGTGTTCAACCCCCACAGCGCCAGCTCTTCGAGATAGCGCACGGTGTCGCCGATGGGGGCGGAGCGCCACCAGTTGCGGAAGTTGTGCGCCAGGTACATGCCGCGCAGCGAGCAGTCCGGCGCCGAGGCGCCGCGCCAGGCGCCGGGGGTGAAGCCTACCGGCCCGAACGATCCGTCATGCAGCAGCCGGCCCACACCATACAGCAGCCCGCGCGGATCGTTGCCGGTCACCTGCAGGGCGCCCGCTTCCTCGTCGATGCGGTATCCCTCGACGCCGATGCCCGGCTGCACGATCAGCACCTTCCGCCGATCCTTCGGTAGTAGCCACCCCGTATTCCTCCAACGCGCGATGCAGCAAGCGCAAGGCCTCTCGGCAGATCGGATCGGTTTCCTGCATGGATATTATTAGTATCGTCATATTTCCCTTTCAACGCTTTGTATTACTAATGCTGAATTTCGCGCCAACAGGCGCAGTTTTTGTCTTTGGTTGCGGCGCAGCCGCCCTGTGCTTGTATGCCGACACGATGTATAGCTGGTTAACGCGACCTATGATAAATATACAGGGCCGGGTGATACATTTCCTCCCGCCTGAGGTGGAAAAGACATCACCCGGCCCTGTCGTATCGCCGGGGCTACCGGCGGTCGGGTGCCGCTTGGGACGGTTACTGCACCCTGACCGTGTCGCTGGCGTTGAACGTGCCGCCATCTTTGAAAGTTCCGGTCAATGACAGAATTACAACGCCGGGCGACAGGCCCAGGTCGGCGAGCGCGAACTTTGCCGTAATATGACCGAGATTATCGACGCCGACACTGGTGGGCGCAATGCCATCCAGGGCAAGCGAACCGGCGTCCACGGTGGCGGCGGCGATATTGGTATGCACCGTGACGGTATTCACCTTAGCCAGCACGATAGTGCTCGGGGACGCCATCATCGCCGGCGCATCGCTATCAACCACGCCGTTTGCCAGGGCGATCCCAGTCAGGCCGATGACGGTCATGCCGATCAGCAGCACTGCTCCGAGAAGCGTGTTTTTCATTGCAGTTCTCCTCTCTTCTACCGATGAGAAAAGGCAAAACACAGTCGTTGACTGCTGTGCAGTCAATACCACGGGCGCGTCAGGACTCCTGGCTGGAGCCATTCTGTCGATTCCGGTTCCGGTTCCGGTTCTGAGTCGCCTTGCAGGAACCGTCCTGCAGCCGATCCTGGTTCCGGTCACGGTCTCGGCTCTGGGTGCACTGGCAATTGCCATCCCGAAGCTGGTTCCGATCTCGATTACGGTCCCGGCTCTGAGTCGCTTTGCAGGAACCATCTTGCAGGCGGTCCTGGTCACGGTCGCGATCTCTGCTCTGGGTCGCCTGGCAGGACCCGTCCCGGAGGCGGTCCTGATTGCGGTCGCGGTCACGGTTCCGATTACATTGTCCGCGCTCCCGCACCTGTCCGGCGTGCAGCGCCGGGCCGGACATTTCCGGCCCGCGAGCGATGGCCGGTAGACTCATCATGCCGGCAAAGGCCAGCAGACACAACGTAACCACCAGTTTTTGCATGTGAATCCCCTTTGCATCTTCCGGCAGCAACCTTTCGTACTGCCGGATGAAAAGTAAATCTGCTATTACTATAACAGACCAACCTCTCAATAACCTCACACAAAGCTCACTGGCAACTCAATTTAGTAACTATTGTATAGCACTACTGTATTCAAGTGAATTTAACTGCGCTAATTTGGCCTGATTGTAGTTTGACTACACCTGAAGGAGTGGGTACTCCCATGGTTTCTGTGGCGATACTGCAGGTTGCACTGCCGGCAGGCGCCCGTCATGGCGCAAACCGGTACCCGATGCCGCGGACCGTGCAGATATACTGTCGCGCTTCTTGTCCGAAGAGCTTTTTGCGCAGGCGATTGATGCTGACGTCTAGCGCGTGGTCGTTGTCCAGGTCGTCGTCTTCCCACACCGCCTCGCGGAGTTGCCGACGGGGAACCACGCGGTGGGCTTGTCGTGCCAGGGTGAGCAGCAGCGTGAATTCACGCGAGGTGAGCGTGACCGGCATACCGTTGCGCAAGACGGTGAAGCCGAGGGCATCGATGGACAATCCGGGGAAATCCAGGCTTTCGGACTGCAGCCGGTGCGTACGCCGGCAGACCGCCTTGACGCGCGCAAGCACTTCGAGCGGTTCGAATGGTTTGATGATATAATCGTCTGCGCCGAGATCCAATCCCATGAGGCGATCCGGCAGCTCACGCCGGGCTGTCAGCATAATCACCGGCTGCTCCAGCGCCAACTGCCGCAGGATGGACCAACCGTCGATGTCCGGCAGGTTGACTTCCAGCAGCACGGCATCGGGGCGCCGTTCGTGCGCCAACACCAACCCGACACGGCCCGTCAACGCCGGAATGACGTGCAGCCTGTCGCGCGCGAAGCACCGGTTCAGCGCTTCGCAGGTTCGACGGTCGCTATCGATCAGCAGCACCCTGCCTGGCATCCGTTTACCTCATCTCCGGGCAAGCCTCACCATGGGCCGGGGCCGTCTTGCGGACTGACGATCACCTGAACCGCCGCCTGCAGGTCTCCGTATTGGGCCACGATCAGTCCGGATCCGGCCCGTATCGCATGGAAAAGTCCCGCGGGCGTAATGGCGCCGATATGCCCTTGCACCGCCCAACTGACCGATAACTCAGGGAGGGTGTTGCCGGCGGCATCACGGCCTTCGGCCGTGAAGGTGATCTGCTCGCCGATCATGACATGCTGAGTAGCGGCAGGGATGAGATGCACGGCCTGTATCGCAGGGTCGATCTCAACCATCTGCAGCACGACGAGCACCGTGTCATCGGGAGCCAGGTCGAACTCCACCGCGCCGGCAAGCGTGGCCACGCGCGCGCGCACCAGCCAACGGCCTTGCGGCACTCCGTGGAAGGCAAAGACGCCGGACTGGTTCGTGCGGACGGTAGCGGCCACCTCGCCGGAGGGCTTTAGCAGTTCCACCGGCATGTCCGCGGCCGCGTCACGCGTCATCAGGTAGGCCACGCCATCCACATCGCCGATCGGGATGCTGCCGTCGGTCAGCGACGATCCCCCCGCGCAACCCGCGAGGGTCAGCAGCACCGCCAGCACGCCGGCAGCCCAGATGCAGAAACGCCACGCTGCGCTCATCGGCACACCTCCCGTAACTTCGCCACCAGCGGCGGCCAATCAATACCTGCCTGTAAAGCATTGAACTCGGCTTTCGCACGACGCCGGTAATATGACTGCGCAAGGTTCAGGTATGGCCGTTGTATCTCGGGGCTTTCCAGCAGGGTATCGCCAGCCGGATCGCTCCGCAGCTCGCTGCGGAGCCGGTCAATGACTTCGATCGCCTCCCGGTAGGCAGTCTCCGCCGCCGGCACATCGCCGGAAATTTCGTGCCGGATGCCGGCCGCCAGCAGGCCCCGCCAGAGGAGGGGCGGGGTGTCGATGGCCCGCGCGTGTGCCAGCAGCGCTTGCCCATCAACCGGCTCGCCGATACTCGCAAGGCCGGCCTGCGCCAGCACCAGGAAGACCCGCGCGCCGAGGGATTCCGCCAGCTCTGCCGCCCGCAACAGCGTATTCACGGCCTCGGATCGCTGATCGAGCGCGGCCACGATCAACCCAAGCATCACCAGGGCGTCGGCGCGGGCGGCCGGCTGGTGAACGAGCTCGGTCAATTCCACCGCCTGCACCGCGTGGTAGCGGGCTTCCTTTAATTGTTCGATCTGGCGTTCCGCGTCAGCCAGCGCAAGCTGCGCGGCCAGCTCGCCGCGCCGCGAGCCGAGGGCAATGGCCTGCTGCAGCGCCGTTTTCGCCGTGCGGCGGCTCTCCTCGAAGCGCCCGGCGTCGCAGAGGGTGCGCGCGAGCTCCGCCAGCGCCAGCGTTTCACGACCCTGGTCAGCGGAGAGCCGCGCCAGCCGCGCGGCTTGTCCGAGCTGATCGCGGCTCTCGACGAATTTCCCCTGCCGGCGCAGGCAGACGCCCAGCGTGAGCATCGCCTCCAGGGACTGATCGCGGTTGGCCAGCTCCAGCGCCAGGTCGTATGCGCGGCGGGCCTCCTCCGCGGCCAGACCAATATCGCCGCAGGCAAGCTGGACATTCGCCATGTTGCCGTGAACGTATAGCTCCAGTGTCTGCGCGGCTCGCGCCTGCGGGGCCATATCCTGAAGTCCCAGTGCTTCATCGAGCAGCGCTAGTGCCCGCCGATATTCCCCGCGATGCTCCGCGACCCCGGCCAGCGACACCAGGCCGTGCCAGCGTGACTCCCAGTCGCCGAAAGCCACCACCTGGTGAAAGCTCGCTTCCGCCTCGTCAATGCGCCCCAGCACCAGCAAGGCATGGCCGCGGTTCTGCTCCGCGGCTCGCTGGTGCGCGGTGAGATTGTGTTTGAGGAAGAAAGGCAGGGACTGCTCGACACACTGCAAGGCGCGCTCATATTCGCCACGTTGCAGCAGCAGGCCCATCTGCTTCACGCGCGCAGTCGCTTCCGCGCGAATGTTGCCGTCCTTGCGCGACAGTTCGATCAACTGCTCGCAGGTGGAGAGCGCCGCCGGCAGGTCGGGCGGGCCCGCCTGCGCGGCCAGCACGGTCTGCAGGGTGGCGATGCGTTCGCCGGCCGTCACCGGCGCCCCGTCGATGCCGCTGTAGAAGTAAGCCAGCGTCTTCCCTGTCTTCCGCGCGATCTGCTGCAGCCGGTCGGGCTGCGCGAGGGTGACGCCGGAGACATATTGGTACAGCAGCGCGCGAGAGCACTCGACCTCCCGCGCCAGCGCTTCCAGCGTATATCCGGCCTGCTCGCTCGCCTGCTGGATTAACTGCCCCTGAACGCGGCGCCCCTCTCGTGTCGTGAAATCTATATCCATCACCCTGCCCACTCGAGTCATTACTTGCATATCAGTATAGCACAGCTATACTGATATGGCAATAACACGAATACTAAGGGATTGTGTTCTGTTGCGGACAGATGGATAGCGGGCGTGTTGCGTTACGATGTGACTACTTATGCTTACGCGCGGCAAGCGATCTCGGCGACCGAGGTAAATGCCTCACTCAAATGAGGATATTGGGTGTTGAAGGTGCAGTGGATGAACGCCAGCAGGCCGTCACGCTGATATGGGGGCTGCAGCGATCGGCTGTAGCGGTCGGTGACCGCGGACAGCAGCTTCCATGCCGGCGCGATGTCGGGGCAGGCGTCGCTCCACAGCGCCACCGTCGTCTTCTCATGGCGATCCGTTTACTTCTCCACCTTCTCTATATCTGCCGGATTGCCTGAGGTGAGGTCGGCGGCGTTGAATATGGGATCGTCGGGAAGAGCGAGCTGGAAGGTTGGCAGGATATCGATCAGCACGGTGCCGGATTTTAGCGTGCAGTCGAGCACATGGCCGCCGGCTTTTTTATCGGCGCGCAGGAAATGCAGATGATAACCGGTGACATTGATGCCGGCGACATAAGGCGGGCAGTAAAAAGCGACCAGAGCGCCGGACACGTCCTTCATTTCGAACACCGGCTGCGTCTGCACCACGGTGGTGAGCAGCGGGTAAGGTTTCTGTTGCATGGGCACGCTGCGCGCGCGAAGGGCGGCGAATTCGCCGGTGACCTTTACGGCGTAGAAACGATTTCCGGTCAGCAGCGCCTTGTTGATGACAGCCTCGAGCTCCGCCAGCGTCGTGGGGGCGGCAATGCGCAGGACAATATTGGGGGTGAAGGTAGTGACGGCGGCAAAAGGGGTGAACGTCGTGGCGGGCATCTCCGAAACCGTGCCGTCGGAGCGGATCTGATAACACATTCCATCGAGCACCACCATCTCGCCATCGAGGTGGTTGAAGGTGCCGATACCGAAATTGCCTTGTTCAAGCAAGGTCTTCACCGTGGTCGGTCCGTCGTAAATCCCCTGCATGAGCGCATTGATGGTCGAGACCTGATACAGTACGTTCTCGGCCGCGAAGGCCGCCAGCGCGCCGCAGAACAGCGCAAGGCAGAGACCAATCGCATAAAAGGTGTTGCGTGTCATTCTTCTCTCCTTCTCGAGATGTTCCGAGTTCGAAGTTCCGAGTTCGAAGTTCCAGGGTCTGTCGTTCAGAGGTTCGAAGTCGGAGTTCTAATATAGCGCTTGCTGCGGTAAATATTCCTTATTATTCCACTATATTCCTGCCAGGGTGGACTACATCGGCTCCGCAAACTGCCCGAAGACTTCGGAGACTCCGAGATAGTTGGGATCGCCGGGTTTATCCTGGTGGCGCTGCCAATCCGCGGGCACGCGGAGCCTATCGAGCGCGTCGCTGGGAGGCACGGACGATGCATGAGATGAGTGCATACGTTTTTTCTCCATAATGTTCGATTCCCGTTCTCGTTGAAATCAATTATATATCAGCGTTCGAGTATCCGATACAACGCCTCATTCACCTCGTCGAGATCGAAGGCATCCGGGTCGAAGGTAACGCACCCGATCCATTCCAGGTATTCCTGGTGCTCCTCGTGGGTGGGGTCGGCCAGTGCGTCGAGGAAATGGGCATACCCCCAGATGCCCCCCACATTCTCCGGCGGAGTGGCACGCTTGCCTTTGACGCAGAAGGGATAACGGACCGTATTATCCATGGGGACGGTCTTCTCCAGCAGCACCTCGTGCTCCCAATCATCGCAGAAATCATAGGTATAGCGCATCCGTGGCTGTTCCGGGGTCAACACCTGCCGGAGTTTCGCCTTGCGCTCGTCCAGCGGCGCATACCCCCAATACGCATCTTCCTCGGGGTCAGGCACGCCGTATTCGCGGCCATCCGCCGTGGTGAAGGAATGCAGATGGCAATCGTACCATCCCATCACCGCCTGGATGATCCGGTGCATCTTCGTCAGCGTCGTATCGTTTTTCACCAAGATACGTCGCCAGATGGGAGGCTTGCTGCCTTTCAATGTGATTTTCACCTGATAGACGGTATCGGTGAACTCGCGGGCAGCAGGGGTGGACGCGGGTTTGCCGCGTTTTGCGGAAGAGAGTTTCGAGAGCATCGGCGCCATCGCCATGACCGACCGCGGCGCGCGTTCCACGGCCAGCATAAAGGTACTGGCTGCCAGAGTGCGGTCATTCAAGGCAATCGCCGCCTGCATTAGCAATGGATAGGCTGCCGTAAGGTCGGGATTAAAGGTGATGGCCTGTCCCAGCGTAATGGCGGCATCGCTCCACCGTTGCTCTTCAACCGCCTGTTTGCCTGCCTGATACGTCCGTTCCGCATCTTCTTGCTTTCCCATCATGCACCTTTTTAACCAACGAGATTGCCATATTATAACGCAGCGGCAGCACCGCATACAACAAGGAGTAGGTTCACTTCCGGGTATAGCGGTGTTTGACGCCGGCCGGGAAGTATTCTGCGTCGCCGGTCTCGTGAAGCGTTATCCGCGGTAATTGATATTGGATTGGGACGTAATTCGCGAATTCGCTGTTCAGGCGCCGCAGGTGGGTGAGGATGGAGTCGGCGATGGCTTGCTGCTTGCCGGCATCGCCTTCGACTCCGGGCGCCAGTTCCACGGCGATGGCCAGGTAACGGTTATACTCGGCATCTTCCATTGACTGCATCACGAATTTCCCGGTGACCCACTCGCGAACGAGGGGTTGCTCCAGGCCGACCGAGACGTTTTCCGGGAAGACGTTGGCGCCGAAGTAGGAGATGGTGAAATTGGACCGGCCGAAAACCCAGACGAACGGCAGGTTGCGATCGCCGCGCACGCCGGATAATTCACGCCGCGGGTCGTATTGCCAATCCGCCAGAAAAGCACGCATGTCCTCATACGTCATGATGCCGCCCGAATCAAGGATATTGTAGCGGATGAGGGGAATGCCGTTGTCGCCGGAGAAGAGCAGCGTATTGCCGTCGGTCTCGAAAAAACGGTCCACCGGATCGTATTGCGCCAGCGTGGGCAGGCGTGATTCGCCGAACAACTGCCGGGCGGCCTGCGGATGTTCCGCGAGGAAGCGGCGGATGGCGATGGACAGCGGGGTCTCGCAGGCCAGCACGCCGGCGTCCGCCGTGCCGTAATGAGCGGCGGAGAAGTGGAGGATATCGTCATCTCCCACGCGCGCCGCGACCAGGCCGCGCCATTCCTCACTGAAGACTTCGCCGGCCATGACCAGCTTGATGTGATACCGCGACCAATCCATGCCGCGGGCGCGGCCGGTATCGATGACATCCTTCAGGAACGGCGGATAACCGAGCAGCGCCACCTGGTCGAAAAGACCGCCCAGCCCTTCTACCACGCGGAATATCTCCTCTTTATTCGAGCCCGGCGTGACGGTGGTGATTGGATAACCCTTGCCTGCCAGCAACCGGCAGCAGCTCGCGGTGAACATGCCGCCCACCCAGGTGCCCAGCGCGAAACAGACCACCGCCAGCGTGCGGCGCCGGTCCGCGTGAAATCCGTCGTAGAACACCTGCTCGAACCGCCGGGCCACACCCGCCTCATCCGCCAGCGAGCGCAGCCAGAAGGTAGGCGCGCCGGTCGAGCCGGAGGAAACGGCGATCATGTCGCAGCTTTCGATTGCGCCGTGCCGGCAGCGGTCCGCCAGCGGATAACGCTGCACGTAGTTCTCTTTGGTCAACTGGGGCAGCGCGCGGAAATCCTCATAACCGCGCACACTGGCCGGATCCACGCCATTGTCGGCCAGAAACCGCCGGTAAGCCGGCGCCTGCGCCGTCACTGCATGAAAGAGGCGCACCGCTTCTTCGCGCCCATCGCGGTCTTCTCCCGGCAGACGAAGTTCAGAGTTCATAGTTCGAAGTTCCAGGTTATTGCTTGATCAGTATAGCATAGACTGGCTGAACTGCAAAAATAACGATAAGTTTCCTGACATACCAGTATCAACGCTTTCAACAATAAGTCGTAAAAATCCAACAGCTCAATCGAGTTGTCCGGTCGCTGATGCCGGAAGGAGCGCGTCGCCGTTGAAATTTCCTGTTTGCTCACTTGTTCAATCGACGGTTCTGTTGTAAAATAAATGGTATCGGAACGCTTGCCCTTCCGGGTAGAAAGGGAACCGGCGGATGCCTGCCTGCGTTCAGGACGATTATCTCCCTTCTACGGACCTGCCGCGCCCCCGGCGGCGGATTGCGGCCCGTGCGCGCCGCCTGCCGACTGACCGCTGCCGCGATGGCCTCCCCGCCGCCGGCTACTTCGGCGCCGATGAGTTCACCTATACCATCCAGGACCCGGATGGCCTGACAGATACCGCCTCCGTCTTCGTCACCGTGGACAATATTGACGACAGCGTGGTCGCCTATGACGACTGGGCTTACGCTCCCATGAACGGCACTGGGCATCTCATCGACGTGCTGGAAAACGACGACGACCCGGACGGCGATACGCTGAACATCACGCTGCCCGGACAGGGGCAGGGCGGCTATCCGGCGCACGGCGCGATAACCGTGGTTGCCGGCTCGCCGGAGCAGGTATGCTACACCCCGGCGGCGGAATACTTCGGCTACGATGAATTCACCTACACGGTGGATGACGGTCATGGCAATTCCGACACCGCCACGGTGAGCGTTATCGTCTACAAGCTGACGGTCAACGTCAGTCCGGGCTACTGCGTGCCCGGTGTCTCCCCCGCCCGTTGGGCGGTGCCGGTGGGCGATCAGTATTACGGCACCGTGGTGACGCTGGTGGTCGATACGCTGCCGGAGAGCATTCCGCTCTACGACATGACCATCGCCTGGACAGGAGCCACCGTCGATCTCGACAATTCGGTTTACGCCTACCATGACCGCACCGTCACCGGTGCTTATAATGTCGAAGTACTGGTCACCGATGAAGACGACGAATCTATCGATGCGGACACCGAGTTGGTGGTGGTGGGCATCGACCGCATTGTCTCCGACGACGCCAATCTCCTCGAAGCGGAGACCGGCAATTCCGACAATGCCGTCACCGGCGTGTCGTCAGATCCGGCCTCCGTCACCGTAAAGGTGCTGGTCACTCCCTCGACGCCGGACGTGAGCCCGGTGTATAATCAGCTTATCGTGTGGGGCGGGTCGCGCGGTTCGGTGGGAATCACTCCCGACCGTTATGGCTTACCGCGCGATTACCCGGCCCGGTTGCCGGTACAGGCGCGCATCGGCGCCTCCTCCGATACATTAGACGTATGGGCGGTGCAGGTGAACGTGCGGGTGGGCGGATTGACCGAGGAGCAGGAAGAGCTGGACGCCAACGCGGTGTCGGTGAGCGTCAACTCGGATGACAATAACCAGAGCGGCGTGCCGGACGTGAACGAATCGAACGACGTGCTCGGCCTGGGGGTGACCGGTGAGGACGACCTTGTTCCCGTCGGTATCGGCATCGAACCGAACGGCGTGCCGGTCGGTGAGCTGGCGCTGGTGCTGCCGGCGGGCGATCACTTCGCCGCCTGCGCGAACGACGACAAGGCAGGCGGCCGGCTGAATCCCGCTTCCTGGTCGCTCGATGCTGAACAACCGCCCTGTGGGTTCGCGCTGGAAGGCGTGAGCTTGACCGGACCGCAGAGTCTGTTGCTGCAGTATAGCCTTGGTTCAACCATGGTGAGCGAAGATAGTGCAAAGATCAAATGCGTCTCGCATCCCGCTTCATTCGGCGGTATGACGCCGGGAGCTTACCTGCGCATGTATACTACGCGGTCTATTGGCGGCGGGGGAGGAGAGGCCGGCACCGAGTCGGTTGGTAGTGGAGTGAGTGCCCAGTCGATCGGCGCTTATTCGGCGCCGACTAGGGCAGTGGTGCGCGGTGAACTCGTGGGCGGTCAGGTAAAAGAAACGTTGATAGTAAAATTGCCGGCGAATAGCTATGTCCAAGCCGACGCCGCCCATATCCAATTTACCCGCGATTACGACCCTGAGAACATTAAAATGTTGCTCCCGGTCCACTTTAATGGTGGCCCCTGGTATATAGTTACCAACCGCACACCGGATGAATGGGATCTCTTTTACGATGCAGCCCAACAAACTTCCAATATAGGCCGTCCATATTCCGAACCTGGGTCTTACACGCCGCGAAACTATGAATTGACGCTCGCTAGTCCCCTTTTAACGTTGTTTACAATAAATATGCCGGTTCCGCAAAATCTGCCATTCAATAGCGCCAATGATCACCACCATGTCAGCCTTCACGACATCGTTTGGGATTGGGATCCAGATGGTGGTGATTGGACTGAAACGGAAGAACGCACCCTCCTGCCCATTGCCGTGTCAGGGGTGCGCTATGAGAACGGCCCGCTACCGGATCCATACGACTCATCCAATGTGGTGATTACCAAGGTAAAAACCAGCGCCGGTAACGAAGATTACCTTTGTTATGACCCTGATCCGGAGAGCCGCCCGGATCATCACCGCCCGTCTATCAATTTCACGATCGAAGACCGGGGCGACCCCAATGACGAGTATCAGTATTTCATCTTCCTGCAGCCGACCGGCGCCAGCGGATTTCAAAAACTGGTAAAGGAAGGCGCGTATGCCTGGATGGTCGGGGAACACGGCACCGGCACCGTCACCGCGACCTGGAAAGGCTGGCGAGGCGTGCCGCAAGGCGATCCGGAAGAAGCTAAGGATGGAGACTGGTGGATCGATAAAGCGGATTGGGGCACCTATACCTTCGATGTCGGCGTGATTTCACCGGATGGCGATTGGTTTTATTATAAGTGGCCGTATTGCTTGCATATAGAAAAGGATGAGCACGATGTTTGGGTCAATCAGAATTATAATGATATTATTATAACTGAAGACCCTGATAGTGGTCAGGCAATAAATGAGAAAATGAATATGTTAATCGGGAAAGAGTTAAGATTTAATTATATTTTGCGAGACTATGCTTTGAATTATCTAAATCATGAAGATGCTAATTATCTTAAAGCTATTGTAGTTGATAACGATTTGAAGTCATATCCATGCCAGGGAGCAATTGAGAATGCTGTTCGACTAAACGTTCTTAATAATGGAGATGGTGATGGTATACTCGCATATCAACATGATGGTAAAATCTATGGTTGGAGGGTATTGCTAATTGCGGAAGACGCATGCTGGATTAATTATCGAAGAGATCATATGCCATCAAAAATGTTAGCGGTTAATGAAACATATCCTGACAAAATAAAAAAATGGACTAAATCTGAGATTAGTAAACTGCAGACTATACTTTGGGCTATCATAGAAGGTATGGATAAACCAGTGATAATGAGTTATCAAACAATGACTTATACAGGGAAAGGAGGAAAAACATATAAAATACATTTATATTTGAATAGAGATAATCTGATTGATGCATACTCGCATATCACTGACAATAAATTCACAACTCGTCGATTATTCCGTGTAGAGGAACATCCTGCTTTTCCTACTGCTGCTGGATTTACAGATTATAAAAAATTAGATGGAAATAAATATTCTAAAGTTACAGTTAATAACTCCTGGTATATTGCTATAACTGATCAAGGTGCCAGTCATAATTGCGATTACGTGGCTTTGACTCTGATTCACGAATTCCTACATGTATATGATGGTCATTATACAGCAAAATATCGTAAAACTCATGATAATCAATATGTTGTTACATATGATAATCAGTTTCATGGAAATAATGGTAGGTCTGAACCATTAACGTATTTAGTTCAAGATGAATTTTATATACTATCACTTGATAAACATTTATCAACAAAAGCTGCACGAGGAGATAAATGTATATTTATTGACCCTACAAAACTTGTTAAAGATCTCCTTAGCGATTATACTAAGATTAAGGGAGCTAAGTTTAATTGATATGTTGGTTCGTAACTTTAGATAGGGAGGCATAAGAATGAAAAATTGGGTCATATGGATCTCTGCAATATCGATCTTATTAATTGCTTCAGGATATGTGATGCACCTGCAGAAACATCGTGTAACACCTCATGATCCACCAATAGGCTATAAGCTACCAAAGATTTATTATGCAATTGATCGACGATCAATAACAGCAGTAGAACAAATATTACTCCACGATAAATCACAAGCAAATGCAAGAGATATGAACACCGGCGATACTCCGTTATATTTTGCCATCTCAAAGGAGAATTACAAAATTGTGAGGCTTTTATTGATGTACGGAGCAGATCCCAATATTGCTGTATGGCGTGGCGATCAAACTCCATTGCATTATGCGGCAACGATGGGGAATATAAAAATAATCCACGCGTTAATTAACTCAGGAGCAAACGTAAATGTTCATGATTATCCTTTCAAAGCAACACCATTGCATTACGCTTGTGATGATATGGGGAGTGTTCCTGTTGTAAAATTGATATTATCTGCGCATGCAGATATTGAAGCAATAGATAGTGTAGGTGAAACTCCTCTTATGCATGCAATAAAAAGTAAAAAATATGATATAATTAAATTGTTATTATCATACGGGGCTAAAACGGACGTAATAAATGATTATGGAGAGTCACCGATACAAGTTAAAGGAACTAATATCTGGGAAATTACAAAGAAAATAAATTAATCGCACAGGTAATGATTCACCCGTAATAGCGAGCAATTGTTTGCAACAATAGTTGAAATTCTAAAATGCCTGAAGCAATAGGTGACATTGGGAATGAAAAATCTGCTGCCTCCTTTGGTAACCGGGGAACTGTCACCTATTTTACGTTTATATTCTCGTATAATTACGATCAAACAGAAATATCTGGCAACGTCATTGTTAAAGAGATCTGAAACGTCAGAAAGTGAGGCTGAAGATGTCTCCTACCCGGTCTTATTGCCATCGTAAAATGCTCGTTGTGCTGATCGTCTTTTTATTATGGTCAATCGCTCTCCCATCCATCGCGCAGCAACAGCTATCACCCGCGCAGCAGGCGTTTGTTGCGAAAGATTACACGGCGTATCTGGCAGCGGTGCCCGGCGAATTGGCGGGAATAGCGGAGCGACCGCAGGCGGCGTTCGAGGCCATGCTGCCGGTGGTTATCGCGCTGGAGAAGACGGCGAGATGGGAGGGCGAGAGCGGGAAGCAGCTCGCTGCGCTCCTTGCCGCCTCCCCGGATGTGGCGCGCTGGTGGGAGGCGTGTAAACTGCTGGTGCAGAGTGATGTGAATGGGCTGAGCAAACTCTTCGACGGCCCTGCGCCTTCCCCCTACGCCCTCACCTCCGGTGCGCGGCTGGCGCGGGAGCATGGATTACCACTGGCGGCGGATTGCCTGACCGCCGTCTCCCCCGACATGCCCGGCCTACGCGTGAAGGCGTGGCTGAGCATCTCCAAAGACCAGCGCGCGGCGGTGGACGCGGTGATGGAAAAACAGGTGGCGCCCATCAACCTGCGCATGCTGGCGGAGGCGGCGCTCAACTTCTATATCGATCCGCCGAAAGACCTGGGGCCGATCCCGCCGGAGGAGCTGCTTGCCTTCGCGAAGAAGTACGCCAACGGCCTGGACGTGGTCTCCTTCAAAACCGCCGAGCGCCTGGTGCAGACGCGCAAGACCGACGCCGGCCTGGCCATGGCCGGCGAAGTGGCCGCGCTGGCGCCCGCGGATCTGGAGACCCAGCGTTATGCCGCCCGCCTCTATTGGGGTAATCAGCGCTTCGACGACACCGCCCGCCTCTTCTGGCAAGCCGCCGAAAACGTCCCCGCCCCCAACAGCCGCGGCGCGCGCCTTTGCTACCTGGACTTCCTCAACTGGATGGAGCGGGCGAAGAAGCCGGTGGAGAAGACCCCCGACCTGCCCGCCCTGCTCGACAGCCCCGACCCGCTGCTCGTCGCCGACGCCCGCTACGCCGCCGGCAAGCTGCCGGAAGCAACCGCCGGATACCGCGCGGCGGTGGTGAATGACGACCTTCCCCTCGACCGCCGTCTGGAGGCGTGGAGCGGCCTGCTGGAAACCGATGCCGCCGCCGCCCTGCCCATCGGCATGTTTCACGTGAAACACCTATAACCGCTATCACCTGATAATCATTATTACCTGATAGCCATTATAACTGTTTCACGTGAAACAACTCCTTCGCTCCTTCTCTTCCTTTGACTCAAAACTCAAACCCGCCAAAAACCGTTAATCTGCGGTGATCTGCGGTGATCTGCGGTGATTCGAACCTGAAATCCGATCGTCTTCTTCCCGGACAAACTGGTGGAGCACGGCACGGTATATACCGACGGAGAGTATGCCTGGTACACGCCCGCCGCCGATTACTTCGGCAGACGTGCCGATGCCGGGAGGAAAGAGCGCCTTGCCGCCTAATTAATAGTGAACGATGCTCGAATACTGAACAATCCCCACAACGCAGCCGGGAAAGGACGAAGAGATGAAGGTCATGCTGAGACTGTCGATCTGCGCGTTGGTCCTGGCCCTTGGCTGCGCCCAATCGCGTGCTGCCGATTTGATGCCGGACGCCGCGCAGGCCCCCACGGGCTTCACGATGTCCCCCGCCCCGGCGCCGGAGTTCCGCTTCACCCGCTACTGGGAACACTGGGGCGAGATCGACGACACCTTCCACGAGTTCACCGCGCAGGTCAAGCCCCAGGTGGTGCAGGTGGGCTTCTTCGGCGCGGGGTACTATTCGGGCATCGGCTACGCGCTCGAGCAGGGCAAGCCCGGCCTCTGGAGCAGCATCGGCGGCGGCAACATCGACCGCGAGTGGTGGCGGACGTTCATACGGAAGCAGCACGAGCAGGGCATCAAGGTTGTCGGTCAATTCTCGCTTACGCTGGTCTTTGGCGACCCGGACAAGGACCAGGGCTGGTTCGGCTACATCGACAAATACTGGGATGAGAAGGTGCTGGGCCCGCGGCCGCGCAAGGCCGACGGCACGCCGGTCCGCGGCGTAGATACCCTGGTCCAGACCACCCCGGGCCGTTACTTCCGGGCTGACGACTACCGCGTGGAGGGTGGGGCCGAGTACCGGCTCTGCCCCACCAACCCTTACACCCGCGAGATCCTCAAGCGCTTCACCCGCGCCGCGGTCGATCTCGGGCTCGACGGGATCATGGTCGTCTTCCCGGCCCGCGAGAACTGCGTCTGCGAGCATTGCCAGCAGCGCTTCAAGGAGTACCTGCGGCTCCGCTATACGCCCGAAGAGATCAGGGCGAAGTTCGGGCCCGCCGACCTGGACAAGCAGTTCTTCACCTCGATCAACGGCTGGTACGAATCCGACCACGCCACGCCGCTGGCGCTGGAAGCGCTGAAGTTCAGCCAGCTCGTGCTCTGGGAGTGCGGCCGGCAGTGCGTGCTGGAGGAGGGGCGCAAGATCAAGCCCGACCTGCTGGTGGGCCAGTGGAACCACATCTACCGCAGCTCAGGCGGCGGCATCGGGCAGCAGCCCGGCACGTTCGCCCAGCTCAACGCCGACGAGCGCTGCGTGCTGCCCACGCCGCTGTGGGCGAAGGATGAGAACTGGGTATGGTACTCCATCGGCAACTGGCGGTTTGGCAACGAATATTACAACCCCGAGCGGCAGCTCTGGGGCCAGTTCAGCCTGGAGCACAAGTATCTCCGCGCCGCCGGCGGCGGCCTGCCCCAGGCGGTGAAGCGCGACGACAACGAGAACATCCGCGTCTACTTCGCCGAAGCGCTGGCCCACGGCGGCTTCGCCTACGCCCGCGGGCCGCAGTACAAGGACCCCGCGACGGTTAAACTGGCCAAACAGTGCTTCGACTTCGCGCGCGCGAACGACGACCTCTACCAGGGCATCGAGAGCTACGCGGACATTGCCCTGGTCTTCCCGCGCTCGGACGTCCACCAGGGCAACCTTTCCCGGATCGCCGACTTCAAGGCCATCGGCCTGCTGCTGACCGCCAGGCACATCTCCTTCGACGTGGTGGTGGACGAAATGCTCACCCCGGAGCTGCAGCAGAAGTATCGCACGATCATCTACCCGCAGTCGCCGCAGAGGACCAACCCCGGAAGCGAGCCGCTGGCGTCGCTGCTGAAGGAGCCGATGACCGACGCCACGCACGAGGTGGTCGCGGTGGCCTGGCGGCAGGCGAAGCAAAACCGGCTGCTGCTGCACCTGGTGAACTACAAGCGGAACCCGGCCGACCTGCCGAAGGACGCGCCCCAAGATACGCCCCGCGATCAGCCCATCGCCCAGCCGAACGTAGGCATCAGCCTGAAGCTCCCCGAAGGCGCGCAAGCCGCGAAGGTCAGCGTTGTGACCCTCGACGAGCCGGAACCCAGTCCGCTGGAGTTCAGGCAGGAGGGCGGACGGGTGACCGCGAAAGTGGGGAGCGTGCTGGTCTACGCGGTGGTGATCGTGGAGCTGAAGTGACGGACATAGCCCACACGCTCCACCCGACCCTGTGGGGCGTCCACGTCGCCTCGCTCCTGGAAGCCTGGATTGTAGGGACACCATACCGGAAAACGTTTGTCTAATTGCTATTCGGTATGATGTCCCTAAATATCGAAAGGGGTGATCCGCTGTGGGCACTGCGAAACGGCCATGGGCATCACCTACACAAAGAAGAAAGGCGCCGCCACCCATTATCGCTACTACCTCTGTACCCATACCGCCAAGGTAGGATATGACAGTTGCCAGGTGCGGAAGGTGCCTGCCGGCGAGATCGAGGCATCAGTAGTCGCTTTAATGCGGCGAAGCTTGATGGCCCCGGAAGTGGCCGCACGGACTTATCGTGAGGCACGCGGGTTGGCGCCGGATGTGGCCGACGAGCAGGATATTATCCTGCACCTGCGGCAATTCAACGATCTGTGGGATGAGCTCTTCCCGGCAGAGCAGGCGAGGATCGTCAAACTGCTCATCGACCAGGTAACGGTCTATAGCGACCAGGTGGATATCGCTTTGCGGGCCGATGGCTTATATGCCTTGTTGGATGAATGGCGCGGCGCACATGAGGAGGCTTGTTAATGACACTGCATGTTGACCAGATGAGTATCACCCGCGAGGACGGGCAGATTATCGTGCATATCCCGATGACGCTGAAGGTACGGAGCGGGCGAAAGGAGATTATCTTGCCGGAGGGAGTGGTGCCGGAGGATAGTACAGCTCAGCAACCAACTACATATTCCCCGCTCGTTATTGCTTTGGCACGAGGATTTCGTTGGAAATCATTTCTGGAGACCAGGCGTTTTGCTTCGATTGGGGAGTTGGCTCATGCGGTGGGACGAGACAGCTCATATGTTGGACGCACTCTTAATCTCACGTTGTTGGCGCCTGATGTTATCCAAGCTATTCTCGACGGTCGCGAGCCATCGGGACTATCGCTTGAGAAACTAAAAACCTTCCCGCAGGAATGGGAGGAGCAACGAGATGCCCTTGGGATGTAATTCTGAAGAATGGCCAGCCAACGCAATCATTGCACATAAGCATAAGGGTATATCTGGGGTAATCAAGCCCTAATGCGGGTAGCGCACATTCATGGTACAATTCGGTAGTTTCAGGCTGATTGGCGGTCAGATACCCATTGATGCTCAGTCGGGCTACCCGTGGTCGGTGAGAGGAAGTAGCGTCAACATCGTGGAGAGGCAGTTATTGATATTGGGGTGCTCGCAGCGAAAGCGCGAAGCACCTGGTTTACTACCTGCAATCGATCGGTACGATGGCACGCATTACCGCGTGCTTCGGAGTTACCTTCGTGATCGCGAGTGGCCAGGTAGTCTGTCCGTCGCGATCTTATCAGCCAAGTATGGCCTAGTCGGTGGTCTTACTGGCATCGAGGACTACAACGAGCGTATGACTCCGCAGCGAGCGGTTGAATGGGCTCCAGCTTGTGAACTAACACTGCGTGAGTGGGCTCGCACGCACGGTTCAATTCATCTTTCACTCGGGAAAGATTACTTGCCAGCCGTGGCCCGTGTCATTGCCGACGATCTCCATGACAATGTCAGTATTATCCCGGGTCCTATCGGGATGAAGGCAAGTAGAATAAAGCAAATCCTTCAAAATACTGGTTCACCTTTACGGCATAAACCTGTTCTACCAGAGCCAGGATCAGGCAGTGTAAGTTATTTCTTGCCTGATTGGGATGATCTGCTAGATGATCAGTTTGATTTTGAGGGCGATCAATTCTCCGGTGATTCACGCAGTCAGCGTGACGACAAGCATTGCTGTGTTCTGATGAAGCCTAAGCGCATGTGCGATGGTGTGCTTGTGAGTCTCGCACAGCATATGACGTCAAAAGGGCCGCTAAAACGAATCATGGGAAGCGAGACATCATCCCTTGCCCCAATGAATATGCGAGATCGATTTGGCCTTGATGCTGACCAGGTGCTATTCGGTGACTGTGGAGCATTTAGTTATGTTAACGAAGACGAACCAGCTATTACAGTCGAGCAAGCTATTGCGCTATACGAATTACATGGGTTTGATTTCGGTGCATCAGTAGACCATATACCAGTTCTAAATATCACGCAAGATGGCTCGAAACGCATATTGGATAAAACAGAGCGTCTATCAAGGGTGAATACAACAATAGTTAATGCGGAGCATTTCATCTATTTAGTAAACAAAAGACAGGTAGGCTTTACACCTATCGGTACTGTTCAGGCGTTGAGTCCTGCAGGTTATGCCGAGACAGTAAAGCTTTACTATGAGCTTGGCTACAGGCATATGGCGATAGGCGGCCTTGTACCATTATCCGACGATTCAATTGAAGAGATTGTAACCTATGTCATGACTACCGCTTCACAGCTTTCACCAAGACCATGGATTCATCTATTTGGCGTATTTCGTCCTAAGCTTCAGGCGAAATTTCGCGAGTTGAAGGTCGATAGTTTTGACAGCGCTACGTATTTCCGTAAAGCATGGCTTCGCTCTGACCAGAACTACCTTGCATCCGATGGCAAGTGGTATGCCGCACTACGCGTCCCGATGACTACCGATGGGAGAACACGGAAACGACTCGAACAGTCCGGACTCGACATAGCAGCACTGGAAGTTCAGGAAGCACAGGTATTACTATTATTATGTCAATATGATCGTGAAGAAGTTGAGATGCAAGAGGTATTAGATGCGCTGATCACATACGATGATCAACTGACTCGGTCCAGCGACGCGCGCTCATTACGGGATCGATATGAGCAGACGTTGAGAGACAGACCTTGGCGCAAGTGCGAATGCCCATTTTGTAAGTCAGCAGGCATTCATGTCCTGATCTTCAGGGGGGCAAATCGAAATCGCCGTCGTGGCGCGCATAATACGCTCATGCTGTATGGGAGTATCAAATAGAGACTGGCCCTACAAATAGTTAGGGTGCTATCACTCGTTATTGCTAGCAATAAACAAAGCACTGGCTAGATGAAGGCAATCGGGCACTCGCGTCGAAACCAGCAATAAGGGCTTATTGCTAGCATCGATAACGAGGAGTGCTGTACGACCATGACAACCCGCGAACTGCTTGATATTCTATTCCCTCCACACGGGAAGAAACAGCTCACTTCCGATCAAGTAGACATTGTAATGCATCCTCAAGGTCCCGCCTGGGTACTGGCAGGCCCGGGTTCCGGCAAAACCGAAGTTCTTACAGTATTGGTACTTCGCCTTCTTTACGTAGAGGGTGATCCTATTCAGGAAAACCGCATACCCCCCGAGTCAATCATTGTGACCACCTTCACAGAGAAGGCAGCTCGGAATATCGAAGATCGTATTAGTCAGTATCGATCACGTATCTTATTGACATATCCAGAACTTGGGAACATTGACGTCTCAAAACTACGAATCGGAACACTTCACGGACTTTGTAACGACTTACTCCAGGAGTTTCGCGCACCCAGCTATCAGAACGTGCGTTTGATGGATGAATTTGAGCAGGCGTTGTTTGTCCGAGAAAATATGAGCATCATCAAGCAACCCAACGCGAAGGCTGAGATCATCTTCTGGAAGACCTTTCCATGGATGTTTCGTCCACAGCAATGGAAACCAACTTACGCATATCCTCCTAACCGGTGGGATAGTACGCATGCCCTCGTCAGTGTTCTGAATAGATTGGTGGAGGATCGCGTATCTATCGAGCATCTACGGACAGCGGGTGACCAACTTGCTGTATTGGCTGACTTGTATGACGAATACGCCAACCACCTGGAGACTAATTATCGGTGTGATTTTTCATCTTTACAGTTAAGGTTTTTAGATTTTCTTAAGACACCAATAGGCCAGTCATTTCGGGACGGAGATAGTGTCTCTGAAAATACGGGTATTCAGTGGGTATTAGTAGACGAGTACCAAGATACTAATCCCGTGCAGGAAGAGATCTACTTCGAACTAGCTAAGCGTGCGCCACACAATATTGTCGTGGTCGGCGATGATGACCAGGCGATGTATCGCTTCCGTGGTGGTTCGGTTGAATGCATGGTTTCTTTTGACGACGCCTGCCAAGTATTTCTCAACCTTCCCCCATCCTCGGTCTGTAAGTACCCGCTAGTTGATAACTTCCGTTCACATGCGGACATTGTGGCTTTCTTCGGCGATTACATTGGAGCGTTTCCCGTCATGTCATCTCCCGGTGCTCGTGCTCCTAAACCGGCCATCCGTGCCAATAGACAGATAACTCAGGTATACCCTGCTGTCGGACGGATCAGTGCACCAAGGATGGAAGACTTGGCAAACATTTTTGCACGAACTATTCGTGGATTGGTTAATAGCGGTGTTGTCAACGATCCAAGCGAGTGCTGCCTGCTCTTAAAGAGTACGAAGGAATCTCCTCGGAATGCTGGAAAATATGTTGAAGCCTTATCTGCGGAAGGGCTTATAGCCTACAATCCACGTAACAAAGCATTCGCTGAGCAGGAAGAGGTGCGAGGCTTACTTGGAGCCATCCTCGCACTCGTTGATCCAAACCGTCGTTTTGCAACTGATCCACGGAATCGTAATTCTATACCTGCCGACGAGCAAAGTATTCGCGCTTTAATCAGCCAACTAATGGCGAACCATCACGACTTGGCGCAGTATATAAACAGGACGACGGCAGTACTAAGCCAAAAACCCGGCCGTCCACTCGATGCCAGCCTACAGGAGTTAGCTTACTACCTGCTCAGTTTACCTCCGTTTAGTGCCTGGCAGGCAGACCCTACACGCCGGGTTCGGCTTGGCCAGCTTACCAAGTTCCTCGAAGCTTACAGTTCCATGCCTGTGCAAGATATGACAACTGGCATGCCGAGAGTCGGTGTCTCGCGTGGATTTATGCGGTCGTCTGTCGAATTTGCTGGAGAAGTTGATGCCCGATGGCTCAGTAGTTTCTATCACTTGTTCCTCGGTTATATACTCAACGCTGGCTTCGATGACGAGGAGGACGAAGATGTAATCGTCCCAAACGGTATGGTACCTGTGATGACCATGCATCAGTCCAAAGGCCTTGAGTTCCCATTCGTGTTCGTGGGTCATTTAGGGGAGAATCCGAGCGTATCCGCAAGCCACGAATTGGAGACTCTGTTCTCTGCCTACCCGGACAATCCAGCCCGTACCTTCACTCGAGCGCCAGCCCAGCAACGCGCAGAGATGGACATGATTAGGCAGTACTATGTTGCCTACTCACGTGCTAAGTACGCTTTGATTCTACTCGGAACGAACGCGCATTTCGCCAAACAGTCTGTACCATTGGGCCCAGCACGTAACTGGGTACGTCACCGTACTGATCAACTATAAGTCAGGAGCATGAGAGATGGCGATTTGGAATAACTACCCAACGGATCTTGTACAACCAGAGACACATGCGGCAACACGCCCTCGCTTCAGCTTGACATCTGACATCATGAGCTTCCGCAAGTGCCCACGCCAATACGGGTACTTCGGGCAAGATGGTTTCGTGCCTGCACAAGCTGTTCAGGTGTTCTTCGGGCAGATCATTCACCAAGTACTTGACCGCTGCCACAGGCATTATTCCGGAATATTCGGCCATCTAAAAGGCACAATGCCTACGGAGCATGAGATCGGTCAATACTTCAACGAAGTGGAACGAGCGCTTCGTGCCCATGGTATCCGGCCTGCTTCGCCTGATGTTGCAGAGCAGGCGAAAAGAGTATTGAAGACGTTCAACGCTCTTGAAGGCCCACTACTTTACCCTCGTGTCATCGATACCGAGTATCGCCTGGAGGCAGAACGCAAAGATTTCGTATTGCGTGGTGTTGTAGATGTCCTCGCCGCAGATGATTCGGGGGAGCCAGAGATATGGGATTATAAAGGTACTGATAAACCATCGTTATCATCTTCTGAACTTCGCGACCATGAGTGGCAGATGAGTGTGTATGCCGAGTTGTACAAAGTCAAGGCTGGCCGTTATCCTGCACAGGCTGTACTCTATTTTCTCAACGAGTTAAAAACAAAACCTGGCGATCCGCCGATTACGCAACGACCAAAACCAGCTGTTCACGTAGTCGACTTTATGCGATCTGGGTTAGAGCCAGATGGTGTCCCGACATTGGTAAAGGAAGGCCTCGAAGCTTTCGATCTTACGGCAGGGCAGATAATCAGTTGCAAGAATCTTCGTAAGTGGGAAGCACCTATAACCCCTCCTACCCCCGAGGATGAAAGGACTTGCGATATCTGCGATTTGCGATGGAATTGTAGCAGATACCCCGATGGAAAATATAAAGTGCGACTCCCCATCTCTGAAGGGTAATCGCTCAGAACCAAACCTTCGGACGAGGTCCGAAGGTCCGCCCGAATCAAGCGACCAACCTTTGGACGGGGTAAGTGGTAGTCCGAAGGTTCCAGAGAATCAGAGAGAGAATTGGACGATTTTGGGCGTTTTAGGGCTGGAGCGCCAATACCTCGTCCGAAGGTTTCGCCATCCGAAGGTGTTCAAACAGGCCGCTTTGAGTGTAGAAGTCCACGTGTTGACCCATGCAGGCCTTAAGCTGAGAAACCACCCGGAGGCGGTTTGATCAGGTAGATATGGTGGAGGATGAATACCCCGGATCAAACTGCCGGGTCGAAAAAATGGAGGATGCCTACCAGTTAGAATTATGTACAATCTCAGACTTGCCTTCGCGTCCGATACTCTCCTTGAGAACTGAGTCATCATATCTATTAGCAAAACAACCACTATTTGCTCTTATCTTCTGGTATCGGTATCCTTCGCACCAGTGAGTCACGCTCTTTAGCAAGATGCACCAGGTGCTCGGTGAATGGGTACGTTGCATAATCCATAGAATGCAATATTTGAAAGCATGCCTCGAAATCTGTGAGCGCTAGCAGCACCGAGGCCTTCATTATCATTTCCTCCGGCTCGTTGTTTGAAAGAATATCTATACTAGATGACGGAGATTATCGTTTTGTCTGGGCGAGCGCTGGCATAAGGAAGAGAATTGCTCATTAGGTGCTGTCATGCGGAACGAGTCATTCGCAGCCCACCATGCGAACAGGCGCAGTTGAATTTCTCGGTCGCGTGACAGCATGTTTCCACTCTCGGCGAAGTTGAGCAATTCGTCTTCTGTCAGCTCGGTGACGTGTTGTGCAGAATCTAAATGCCTGCAGCGGAATTTCATTAACCATCTTTTAAAGCCACGTATGTCTGCCTCACCGATGAACTCAACGTCATCGAGCCAGAACGGATGAAAGCAGACGTTGCACTTTGTTATTTGCGGCGGCTTAGGGAACATTGGATAAATTAGTTTACCATCGGACCAGAGCATTGGTGAAATTGTATTCGCTGAAAGCAAGGTGAATATACGATGTGCTGATTTGCATGATGGGCAGGTAATGATCATATCGGGTCCAGGTAACATGGATATCTCCCATGACGTGTGCATGCGGTCTGGTGTATTTGACCGCCCAATCTCAACTCAACGTTCTCCAGTAGGGCTTGCGCCAGGATTTCACTCGACTATGACTGTAAAATTGGTCTCCGCTGTCGCCGCTCACCCTCTGCATCCCCGCTCTGCTCACTCGGTTTGACCATTCGGCATGACAGCGAGGTGTCGCTAAGGTACACTGAGCGCCATCTTGACTGAAAGGACAGGGGAGACGTCGGGTGCGTGGAAGCCGGATGTGGTTGCTCGCCTTCGGCCTCGTGCGTCGGCTGTCCCCCCGTATCACACCCGATTATTATAGCATTCATGGGCCATGCTGTGGAGGAGTACCTGGCCGCCCTCTACGACTGGTGGGACACCGTGCTGCAGGCGGCCCGGTGCCCGCACTGCCAGTGTGCCTATCGCCGGCATCAGGCGCGGGAGCGGGCCGCTTGGGTGGATGGCGACCACGCCCAGCGGATTCTCGTGTTGCGCATCCGCTGCCCCTCCTGCGGGCGCACCCGGACGGTGCTGCCCGACTTCCTCACCCCCTATCGCCGGTATCTCACCCCGGTGCGGGAAGCGGTGGTCACCGGCAGGGACGCCGCCCCGCCGTGTGAGGCCCGCACCGCCCGCCGGTGGGTCGCCGCCTTCCGGGGCCGCGTCACGGCCGCCATCGCGCACGTGACCGCCCGGGTGCTCGCGGCGCTGGCGGTGAGCCGGCAGGAGCAGGCCTTCCTCCGGGGCGCCCCGCGGGGGGCGGACGGGCTCCGGCAGGTGCAGCAGATCGCCGCGCGGCATGGGGTGGGTCCCCCGAGCGCGTCCGGTCTGCTGGGGTGGACGAACCAGGTGCTCGCTCCCCAGTGCCCGTGGGCGGTGTAATTGCGCGAAGGTTTCACCCGGAGTGTCCGCCACGCACGGCCAGCGGTCGCTATGCTCATGGTGGACGCCCCGAGGAGCCCCCTCGACGGCGGACTACCCCCGATTGGGAGGTCCATCATGACCCACACCCCGGAGCAGACCGAGGCGATGCGCCGCTTTCTGCTCATCTCGCCCCTCCTCGAGCCCGCGCTCCCGGAGGCGGAGGCGTCGGCACGCCGGCGCGCGCTGCTGGCGACCCGCACCCCGGACGGCCGGCCGCTGCTGTCAGCCCGCACGCTCCGCCGCTGGCTGGAGCAGTATCGCACCGGCGGGCTGGAGGCGCTGCAGCCGCGCCCCCGGCAGGATCGCGGCCTCGTGAAGACCGTGACCCCGGACGTGCTGGACGCCGCCATCGCGCTCAAGGAGGAACTCCCCACCCGCAGCGTGCGCGCCATCCTGGAGATCCTCGAGCAGGAAGGGCTG
>Ga0172370_10002291_pt1 | contig 27901 bp, 31 predicted proteins | sample LakKiv5m_FD_114538 | JGI IMG/M metagenome (GOLD analysis project Ga0172370, IMG submission 114538) | Freshwater microbial communities from Kabuno Bay, South-Kivu, Congo - kab_022012_11.5m | ecosystem: Environmental > Aquatic > Freshwater > Lake | place: Democratic Republic of the Congo...
CTATCACTTTGGCTGAATTCATTCGATCTCTTTCTGACCCGGTCAAAGATACTTTTCACCGCGTCGAAATCTTCTCCATGATCATTACGTAATCTCTTTTCTTCTTCTTGGTTGTTGGGGTGTAAATATAAATGCTGCAGGATTTCTTCGGCCTGAGAAAACCAAACCGGATCAGCAACTGCACCTGTTTGAGATGCTTTAAATGTTTTCCAGTCAGCATAATTTTGCGCTAGTTTCAAGATATCTTCAGACTTTTCTATCCCGACTATAAAATCTTTACTTCTGCTAAATATACCTTTCACCGTATCAAAATCACTACAATATTTTTTTTGTAGTTCTTCTTTTGCGTGTTGGTCCTGGGGGGAAAAATATAAATGGAACAACATTTCATTAGCCTGCGGTAACATAGCAGATTTCGCAACAGCGCTTGCTTGAGGTGCTTTTAATCCTGTCTCATCAGCGTAATTTTGTGCCAATGTTGGTGCAAATCTCCGGAATGATTTCAACTTTTCAAAATAAGCACTTACTTTTACTGAAGTGATTTGTGCTTCAGATAGCTCGTTAGCCGGTTGAAGTTCCGGCGATAATGTATTTAGCGCGCTTTGTTCAGTAACTGTCATATGCAAAATGTTTTCGCATTATTATAACTTATACTCCACAATATTTATACAAATCGCTAGGTATATTGTTGTGATGGGGTAGGGAGAATTATTTTTTCAGGAAGATCAGATTTGATTATAACAGAAACATAAGCAGGGGTGTCCGCGACGCCCACATAGGTGACACTTCAAAGTTTTTAGTAACATATTCCAAAGGGGTTAAATAATCAAGGGATTTATGTGGCCTGATATCGTTGTATTCGATAAGCCAGTTGGTAAGATCCTGATTAGCCAGTGGCAAATCATCCAGCTGGAACTCATAAATTGATCAAAACTAGTCAGGTATGAATCCCAAAAATCACCGTTGATAATAATTTGATCAGCCTTTAAAGCCAAAGGGGCGATATAATCAAAAAGCTTGACGTCAAATTTTTCCGTCAAGTGAGTATCAGCAAAAATTAAAGTTTTCATGCCTACAAATTATACTGTCAAACTCCACAAGTTTATGGCTCAAGCCGGCATTGCTTCTAGACGCAAATCTGAAGAATTAATAGCCGCTGGCAAAGTTAAAGTTAATGACTTGGTGGCTACTGTTGGTCAACGAATTAATCCCAATCAAGACCAAGTAGAGTTTAATAAACAAATCTTAAATCCCAAAACCACCAAACGGTACTTTTTGGTCAACAAGCCAGTGGGTGTAGTCTCGACTACAAACGATGAACTGGGTAGACCGACAGTTTTATCTTTACTTCCCAAAGAGATTGTCCAAGAACAAAACTTAAGACTTTTTCCTGTCGGTCGACTAGACATAGACAGTCAAGGCTTGCTCCTTTTGACCAATGACGGAGAGCTAACTCAACGCCTCACTCACCCAAAATTTGCCGTAGAAAAAACTTATTTGGTAAGGTTAGATCGAAGGCCTACTGACGCAGCTTTAGTAAGACTGCAAAAAGGCGTTAAACTGACAGACGGATGGGCACATGTGACAGATTTTCATCGTCATACACATGAGGAAAAAGAACAAATTTGGTTTGAGATCTCTGTCAGTGAGGGAAGAAACAGACTGATTAGAAGAATCTGGGAAAGACTGGGCTATGAAGTGATAGAACTTATTAGAATCTCTTTTGGCCAACTCAAATTAGATCAGCTTAACAACCAATCCTTCATAGAAATACCAGCTCCCAACCTCTCAAATATCCTTGTTTAGCAACGCTTGACATTGTCTGCTAATTGTGGCAAGCTACTTAGCAGAGTAGTAGTTGGACTGCTAAAAAAGCAGTCTAAGAATAAAAAGGAGGTTTTTATGTCAATCATCAGATGGCAGCCTTTTGCTAATACCTTGGCCAACTGGCCTAATATCTGGGACGAGGAAGATCTGTCTAGCCTGACGGCTGGCAATAATAATCTGGATGTCTACGAGACCAATGACGAAGTGGTGGTCAAAGCCAACGTAGCTGGTGTCCCTGCCGAGACTGTTGAGGTGATGTTTGAAAATGGCGTCTTACGCATCAAGGCAGAGAAAGCTGAAGAAGTGGAAGACAAAAAGAAACAACACTACAGCAAGTCTTCTTGGAGTTACTCATATAGAGTGGCCATTCCCGGAGTCAGCATGCTGGATCATACAGTAGAACCAGAGGCAGTGGTCAAGGATGGGGTAGTGACCATCACTTTCAAAAAAGCAGAAGCCAGCAAACCAAAGAAACTGCAGATCAAAATTAAGTAATTAAATATAAAGTGCTACCCACGAAAACAAAAAACCACCCCCGCCGAAGCTTTAGCGTAGGCGGAGTGGTTTTTTTTGTTATTTACAAAACTTCAATATCATGTGGATGAGACTCAATCAACCCACTGTGACTGATCTTGATAAACTGGGACTTCTTCCATAATTCCTCAATGTCTTTCGCTCCACAGTAAGAAAAACCAGAGCGGACACCAGAAGCCATTTTTTTAATCAACACTCCCACCAGACCTTTGTAAGGAACCAAGCCTTCTACACCTTCCTGGGCATACTCTTCTAAATCTTTTTTGATTGAACCATCTTTTTTGGCTCTCTCAAGATTGGCGGCAATAGAAGCCATTCCTCTTGTTAACTTGTATTTTTTATCACCTCTTTTTACAAGAAGTGCCGGACTCTCATCGCAACCTGCCAACATAGAGCCGATCATTACGCTGGAGGCTCCGGCGGCCAAAGCCTTGACTATATCCCCAGAGTATCTGATTCCACCATCAGCAATGATCGGAGTATGGGTTTTTGCGGCTATCTTCAGACACTCCATAATAGCTGTAATTTGTGGCACACCAGCACCTGTCACAATTCTTGTAGAGCAAAGAGAGCCTGGGCCGATGCCCACTTTCAGGGCATCGGCCCCATTTTTTATAAGCTCTTCTGCTGCCTCGGCAGTGGCAATATTGCCAGCAATTACCTCTGTTTTTGGAAAAACCTTTTTAAGTTTTTTCAAAGTCTTGATTAGCTGGGTACTATGACCGTGAGCTACATCAATCAACAGAACATCCACTTTAGCTTCAAGCAGGACCTCGGCGCGTTTTAAACAATCATCCTTAACTCCAATAGCCGCTCCAACCCTAAGTTTGGCCTTCTTAACCAAAGACACTTCTCTTACTTGATCCTTAATCGATAAAAATCGGTGAATAAAACCAATTCCTCCCACCTCCGCCATAGCGATTGCCATTGCTGATTCGGTGACAGTGTCCATGTTGGCGGCAATGACGGGCACTTCAAGCTTGATTTTAGGAGTCAAAAAACTGGAAATATCTATCTCGCTTCGGGAATTAGAGCTGGTTTTTTGGGGGACAAGTAAAACATCATCAAAAGTAATACCATCACCCCAAATTTTATTTATCACAAACAAAATAATAGCAGCTTAACGTAATTAATAAAATACTAATTAAAAATGGCAGACTAAAAAAAGCTAATTCTTAACAGGTTGCGGTTGAGTTAATTTTTTACCTTGATCTATAAGATCATCGGGAAGTAAAGAAGGCCAATGGGCATTTAATAAATCTTCAAGTTGTTTTATGTGTTTAGCCAACGATTTTTTTGGCGATGTTACTTCTCCGCTAATTATTGATTGAATTATTTGTATTTTTGCACGAATAACATCTTCATAATGCATTAATTTAATAACGACACCATTAACAATAATCTCTGCAGCACGACCAAACTGCTCCTCGGTAAAAGCATTATATAACCATTGTGCATCTATAAAGATAGATTGATCTACCGTTTCCATATATTTCATAAACTGAAAGAATCTATGCCTATCTTCTGGCTCAAGTCCTGATTTCAATAAACAATCTACATCATCTGCAAAACAGAGTGCTTTATAGAGACTTCCTGTAGACCAAAATATTGTCGCCACACTTCCAGTCACAAGCATCAAATTGGCAAAAATTAATCCCAAATCAGAAATAACCTGAATTCTTCGGTTAACAAAATCTATCTCAGGATTAAGAAAGGCTTCTTCTGTTAACATACAAAATGTTATGTTTTTTTGTCGGAGAGACAGGACTCGAACCTGCGACCCCGCGGTCCCAAACCGCGTACTCTAGCCATCTGAGCTACTCTCCGTAATAACCAACAGTCAGGTGTTATTTTACACTAAAAACAAACAATTCATCGTACAAATATTATGTAATATGGCTAAATATTTCTGTCAATAAAAATAACCCGTATAAACCAAGCAATAATAGCCCCTCATGTCTACTAATACTATGCTTGCTTTTGGCGAAAATAAAAAACGCAATCAAACCTATCAATAAAAATCCAAGCGAGACTAAATAGCTATTGGTTAATAAAATTGGTTTTCCATACCAAATACTCAACCCGCCAAACAACAATGTGTTGGTAGCCGCCGAACCCATGTAATCACCAAAGACTACTTGGCTATCCTTCATAAAAGCAGAGCGAAAAACAAAAGAAATTTCCGGAATATTTGTCCCTACAGCAATGAATAATAAACCAATTAAAAAAGGTGACCAGTTCATAATTTGAGAAAGCAACATTGTTTGATGCACGATCAAATAACTAGAGCCAAAAACCAGCGCAACTCCTATTAAAACTTTAAGTGATTCTAGTTTTAAACTAAATTTTTTGTGCTTGAAAATAGAGCTAGTTTTTTCTAACAAGCCTTGTTTCTTTTGAATAAAAAAACTAGTGACAATGAATAAAACCAAGGCGATAATGCCAGCTAGTTTGTTAATTGTTCCGTCAATTGATAAAAGTACTGGCGCAGCCACAGTCACCAAAGGTAAAATCATGCGCTCTCCACGTAATTCTTTATTAATATTAATTTTTTTACCCACAATGGCCAAAAGGGGAATAACCAACATAAAAAGCACAATTGAAGCACCGATTAGGTTGCCCACAAAAATTTCTGGGTCATCATCTAAAATCGCATTCACTCCCACTGATAGTTCACCGAGTGAAGTAAAAAATCCCAGCAACAGAAACGACACAGCAAAAGAAGAAATGCGTAAACCATGAGAAATCCGTTCAATTGATTTGATGGCAATCCCAGATCCAATCCAAATTCCACAAAAAGCGATAGCGAATAAACCAAAAACGAACAACATAGATTATCAGTCTAACAAAGCCAAAAGCAAAAAGAAAGACTTTTGAACAAAATTTATCAATTGGCTGCTTTGGTTTTTGGCTGACCAAAAACCAAAGCAGCCAACAAAGTAGCCAGTGGTGCCACTAAGATCAGACCAATACTACTGACAAGCATTCTCACTATTTCTTCAGCCACCGGCTCTACTTCTATTACCTCCAAAAAGCTCTTGTTATTATCAAAAAATAATAAAAATAAAGGTAAAGCAGAACCAGCGTAAACCAAAATTAAGGTGTTAACCATAGAAGAGATATGATCTTGACCCACCTTCATACCTTGAGTAAAAAGCTGCCAAAAAGAAAGTTTGGGATTGGCTTTTTTGAGCTGTTCTACAGTAGAAGCTTGACCAATAGTAATATCGTCAAGAACACCAAGTAGTCCAATCACTATTCCAGCCAATAACAAAGCTTGAACGTTAATACCTCCGGCAGTCTCTACTTGTAAAAATCCAGCCTCTTCAGAGGCAAAACCAGTCAAATGTACTGAACCGACAGCATAAACCGCTAGTAGCCCGGTCAAAATCAAGCCTAAAAATGAAGCAATAATACCCACGTGAGTTTTTTTGTTAAACCCATGAGAAACATAAAAAGTGACTGGTAAGACTAGGGTTGATCCTAATACTACGGCCAAAACTGGATCAACCCCTTTGAAAATCAGGGGAATAATGAGTTTAAAAATCAAAAGAAAAGAAATTACCAAACCAAGCAGAGATAAAGCCCCCCAAACTCTGCCCACCAAAATCACTACCAAAACAAATAAAATTGCCAAACCAAGCAAACCATCTTTTCTCACTTGACCATCAATGTAGTACTGTTGGCCACCGGCGGGGGAAGTGGTTACCACAATCTTCAGTTTATCCCCCTGACTGTACTGCTGATACTGCACATCCACCATCCCCAAGCCGGCGGCCGAGTGCTTAATCACTGCCACCTCTCCTTTTTTTTCACCAGTTAAAAACTTGACTTTAAGCTTCTGAAACGCCACCAGCTCCGCTCCCAATGATTCCTGACCACTGTCACTCACTTCTTCCACCAAAGCTTCATATATAACACTGTTTTCTTCTTGGGCCAAAACTTTATCAATCAAGAAATGAGATAAACAAATCAAAATCAAACTACAAACAGAAAATAAAAGCGTTTTTCTCATATCTAAACTGATATCAAATAATCTATTACTTCTTTAGGAGTCTTATAAAACATCACCAACTCATCCAACCTTTTAACCAAAAAACCTTCTGTCTCCATTTTGCACAACTGTGAGTACAGCTCATCATAAAATCCAACGGTGTTTAAAAAGATAATAGGCTTTGGATAAAGTCCGTGGACCTTTAGCTCAATTAGTTCCGTTGCCTCATCTAAAGTACCTAAACCACCCGCCATAACTACTGTAGCATCAGATTTTTCTGCCATCAGTTTTTTTCTTTCCGGTAAGTCATTGGCTACTAGCATTTCGTCAACATTTTTTTTGGCAAAGTGTTTCATCATTTCCACCGTGATACCAATCACCTTGCCACCTGCTTTTTGCACTGTGTCTGCCACAACTTTCATCAAACCTTTGTCAGAGCCACCATAGACTAAACCAAAATGATTTTGAGCTAGTAGCCGGCCAAATTCTTTGGCCGGCTCCACATACTTTTCCTCCAAATCATTGGCAGATAAAAAAACACAAACATTTTTCACTATTATTCCTCCTTTATCAAAGATATAACCAATAATCCAACACTTTAAGACTTTTGTCAAAACAATAACAAACCAAAATTTCGCGTCGATCGCTTTTCATAAATAGTTTGCTTTTCACAACAATTTTTTTCTTAAAACAAAACATCAAACTAGTGCTAAAATTGTCAAAAATGAACAAAAAATACAAGACAGATATTTATGCTTTCATTGATAGCCAAAATGTTAACCTTGGAGTAATAAGCTCTGGTTGGAAGTTAGATTTCCATAAATTCTATTTTTACTTAAAAGAAAAGTACAATGTTAAAAAAGCCTATCTTTTTATTGGCCATGTAATAGGCAATGAAAAACTTTATGCATATCTAAAAGAATGTGGGTATATTTTGATTTTTAAACCCACCCTAGATTTTAAGAAAGATAAAAAAAGAGTCACAAAAGGAAATATAGACGCTGAATTGGTTTTACACACCATGATCCAGCTCAACAATTTTGGTAAAGCCATTATTGTCTCAGGTGATGGTGATTTCTACTGTTTGATTGAGTATCTATTTGATAACAAAAAACTAGAAAGAATCATTGTTCCCAATCAAAAATTTTCTTCATTACTTAGAAAATTCGCCAACAAAATTGTTCAAATAAGTTTGTTTAAGAAGAAAGTAGAAAAAAGGTAATAAAAAAGGGAGGCATTCCCTAGAGATTTCCTCTTCGGTAGTCCTCCCATCGTGATCTGGCTATTATACTCATAAACAAGTGCAACAGTCAATTTGAGTTTTCTGGGTAGAAACTTAAAAAATTTGCTTAAGAAATAAGCAACCCCGATGCAGAGCATCGGGGAATACTAGATTTATGCTTGGTATTTTTTTTGTCCCAACTGATAAACAGCGTAATTTGAGGGTAGAGATAACAACATTCCGGCCAATAACTCTGCCTCACTACCCACTGATCGGCTTTGAAACCAAGTGGGTAAAACCCAAACTTCCTCAAGGGGAGTAAAAACATAAATTAAACTAAAAGACCAAGAAACAACAATCATCCAAAAGAATACCCGCCAAAACAATTTTGAAAAAATAGCTTTTTTGTAAATAAAAGCAAACAAACCAATTAACCCAATTATGCTGGTAATTATCTCTACCCAATCACTAAAAAGCCAAACCTTTGCTTGTCCATATACAGCCACCAAACCAATGACTGAAAGTACTAAACTCACCCAAAAATAAATCTTCCACCACACCATAATCAGTAATTATAGCAAAATAAATTAGTTGCAGTATCACACGAATTAGAAAACGGCGGGATAAAGTTAGCGAAGTAAAACAATGAGAAGAAAAACCACTCCCAAGTGAGTTGCTTGATAGGTAAAAGTATCAATTCTATCCAAAAACGATGGCTCAACCTCCACAAATAAATTATTTTCCCTTAACTCAAAAGTTCTCAATTGCAAGCCATTCATATCGTAGAATTTCCAAACACCATCACCCGTTTTTACTAAATATGACTTTTTAAGCCATTGGTAACGGAAGGGCTTTTGCGAAAAAAGTTTTTGCCCTATAGAAATAGAATTATCGGGAAAAGTAATAATTGACATCCCAGGTTCTTGGCATTGTTGATCTTCTGGTATCTTTTCTGGAGATAAAGATGAGAAAAATGCACAATTGGTAAAAGTGATCATGTCTTTTTTTCCATCCCCATCAATATCTGTAATAGCATGCAAGGCAAGATTCCAGTCCGCAAGACTGTAATACTCTTTCCAAGACTGAACTAAACTGTAACTTTTACCCGTTTCCTTAAAAACAAGAAGGTAAATAGTTATAAAAAGAAAAGCAAATATCACACAAACGAGCAGGGTCAATTGCACCAATTTTAATTTTGCTGATAGTCCTAAATTTTTTAACATCTTATTCTAGTAATTTTGTGACTTCTCAAAAACAAAGTCAACTTATCAATTCTCAACTAATTTTATAACTTAAAGTCTTAAAAAGTTATGCAAGCGTCAAAAGCTTAACTGCTTCATTTAGATCAGCGCCTATAACCACATCAGCTGAACTAGCAATGTCACCTTTAGGGTTAACTGCAATTGCATAGCTACTTAATTCAAACATTCCCTTGTCACTGGGAGAATCTCCCAATGCAATGATGTTTTCTGATGTCACATTCAATCCTTTCAGGATGGTTCGAATACCATCCGTCTTAAAAGATTTACTTGAAAAAGCAGATTCATCAATTCCCATAATAGTTACACCATCCATTTGAGGTTTTGATCCAATAAGTGCCTTTAAGCCTGGAAGTTCTCCTCGATGAAATGCTTTATTAAGCTCTTCACTTTCTTTTTCTTTGCCAATGCTTTTACATAATAAGTCAAGAATATCCTTCTCCACTAAAGTACCATCAAAATCGAGAAGGGCTACTTTAATTTTCATCTCATTTCTTTTATCAAAATTAGCTTACGATACTGCATCACTCCTGAGCTAATTTTACAACTTAATAGGTCAAAAAAATATCTTAAAATTCCATGATTCAACACCAATAGTAGGATATAATTGATTTACCGAATGATCTCTGTTGTGAAGGTATCTTACTTTTAGAGAACTGGTGGCACGCAAGTGATCCATCTTAGCCACAGGGATCGCCATAAAGCTATGTCAAAAAAAAGTATCTTGATTATTGGATCTATAACCCACGCAAAGGCCGATAAGTGTATAAATTGGGGCGAGTTGGTTTATGTAGGCGATTATGACTTGATTATAGTAAATACATCATCTCTTACAAAAGAGGTCATTGAACGAATTCTAGATGACGATCCAAATTATTTTGGCAAACTTAGAAAAGATATTGCTGATGTGCAACAACGCCGTGGAATAGCAATTAATGTTATATTGAGCCGCTATGAATTTGTCACAAATCCAGGATCACAAGATGCTTTTCGAGATAGTCTTCTAAATACAATAAACAATTATTCTTGGTCGCCCGTCATCCCAGAATTAGAACGTATCCCAACGGGAAAAAAATTAAATAGGGAAAAATCATCAGTTCCACAGGATTATTTAAATGAAATAAAGGGATACGACTTACTATATGACGGAGCAGTTAACAACACAGGATATGTAGACAAAAGTAAAGACGGAAATATATATACTAAGCTTCATTATCAAGCTTTACTGAAAAATAATGTTGGCCGGGATATCGCCTTTGCTATAAATTGGAAAGTTCATCAATACTCAGATTATACAACCATATTAGATGGTCATTTGCCCATTAGTTTTTTCCCTCCTACAGATAATATTTCCGAGGGTATAGACATCTTAATCAGGGATTACTGTCAGGAGCCAGCGGTTGGAGCTCCTGAATGGATAAAAGACTTGCAACTACCTGGAGAAGAAGGAATCATTAAAGTAATCGATTCAAAAACAAAAACCATAGAATCAGTAAAAAAAGAAATTATTGAACTTGAATCAAAATTATCAAGTTTAGATGTCTACAAAAAGTTGCTATATACACAAGGATTCGAATTAGAAGACATAGTTGAAGATGTATTATCCCAACTGGGAATTAACTTGAAAAAACCAGACGTCACCAATATTGAAGATCGTTTTTTTGACACAAAAGACAAAAAGAAAATTTATGTAGAAATAAGAGGCGTTAACAGATTAATGAATGAAGGGGATCTAGCTCAGTTGATAAAAAGAATTGCTGAAAAACCGACAAGTAAAGAATACTTAACCAGAGGTGTTTTCATATTCAACCATCAAAATAAAGTAGTTCCTCAAAAAAGAGAAACAGCGTTTCACCATAACATAGAAGTTCAGGCAAAAACTTTCAATATTTGTCTTATTGATACCTTAACTTTGTTCAAACTTATAAAGCAAAAATTAGCAGGAAATGAATTGAAAGATTTTGACAAACAGTTATTCAATACTTCTGGTATTTATAAACTTTCTCCAGACAAACAACCTTCTTAGGTTCGATTCCCGTCACCAGTCTTGTGACTTTCCAGACTAAACGAATTTTGACAAAAATTAAGGCTCGAACTCGGGGAAATGTTGATTTCTTGGGGAAAAAGGAATGAAGTTGCTTTTCACTCCCTTAAGGAGCGGGTGAAGGGAGTCGAACCCTCGTCACCAGTTTGGAAAACTGGAGCTCTGACCGTTGAGCTACACCCGCACGCGCCTTGGGCCACGGCCAAAATTGTACCATAAAATTTGTTTAAGGTGAGGGTTTTGTGCTGCGGTCGAAAAACAACTTGGCGAGGAGGAAAATCGTAGCCGCGGCAAAGAACATCATTGGTTTTGAGACCGCACCAATTAACCCGGCACTGATCGGACCAATGATCTGACCCAAAGAGATGTAAGACTGGCTAACACCCAAGATAAAACCTTGATCAGCTGGTTTGGTTTTGGCAGAAATTAGACTGCTTAAAATGGGAAAAAGCGGAGGTACTAGGGTATAAGCAAAAAGAATCAGCAAAAACCAAACTGGAACAATAGAAACTCCTAATAAAATCTGAAATCCGGCAGAAATTAAAAGAGCAAGGGAGACAATTTTGACTGGAGTAAATACTTGCAGTAAGTATTTGATTCCCAAAGTCTGCATCAAAATATTGACCAACCCAAAGGCCGCAAAAATACTGCCAATTGCCAAAGTGCTTAAACGTAAAACATCAACTGTCACCAGTTGAAAGGCAATAATAAACACGTTCTGTCCGAAAGAAAAAAGTAGACCAACAATCAGCAGCAAACCTACTGTTGGCAGTCTAACGGCATCAACTAACGATCGCCAACCCAACAAACCACCCTCTTGCAAAGGTGTTACTTTACTTACTCGATATTTGACACGTTTTAAATTGGTCTCCGGTAAAAAGATTAGCCCCATTAAAGTTCCAACTAGGGCCAAACCAGAAGCAAACCAAAATGGTAAAGTTAGGGTAATACTGCTCAACAACCCACCCAAAGCCGGACCGATCAAAAACCCAAAACCAAAAGCCGCGCCCAATAAACCAAAAATCTTTGGCCGCTTGGCCGGCTCCACGGTATCAGCAATCACTGCTTGAGCGACAGAATTATTCCCTCCGGTAATACCATCCAGAATTCGCGCTAAAAAAAGCATGTAGATGTTTTGGGCGCAAGCAAACAACGCCAGACTGACGCTTGTGCCAAACAAACACAAAAGAAGCAATGGCTTGCGCCCATACTGATCTGATAACTTACCAATAATCGGGGTGGCCACCAGCTGGAAAAAAGAGTAAGAAGCCAAGAGTAATCCCAAACTACTGGCATTAATACCAAAACGACTGGCATAAGGATAGAGTAGGGGAATAATTGTGCCGTAACTTAAGGCATTCACCACCATCACTAACATCAAAACCAAGGTGGTAGGTGAGTATTTTTTTAGCATTGAGCTGTCCATTCTACCAGCAAACAAGATTTTTTGAAAAAAGATTGTTATAATCTCAATCAACTTAAGATCAGCGCCGCGGTGGTGAAATGGTAGACACGCGAGACTTAAAATCTCGTGATAGTAATATCATGTGGGTTCGATTCCCTCCCGCGGCACAGAGTCTAACAATAATGTTTCTCCCGTATTTTTCAGGACAATAGGGTACTCGGTAAAACTAAAGTTTGGTTTTGCTTTTGGGGAAGTTTGACAAATTTCTGCTTTGACCAATAAACCATTCTGCACTGCTTCCTCGAAATATTGATCAAACACAAAATTACCCAATGAGTAATAAATTTGTTTGCCTTGATAAGTTTCTTTGCCTTGGACAATGTGGGGGTGGGCGCCGACCACCATGTCGGCGCCGGCATCTACAAACTCATGAGCCAAATCCTTGATCACTTGATTTTCTTGGGAGTACTCATTACCCCAATGGGCGTAAACTACTACTACTTCTACTAAAGGACGAACAGTAGCCAAATCTTTAAACGCTCTTTCCCTACCACCAATCACAAACTGGTTGTAATTTATTAAGCCCACATTAATGCCATTAAACTTATGGATCAAATAACTTGGTGAAGCTTGGTTGGGCTGGACATAACCAAAGTAACTCAACGCGGACTGATCTATATTTCGATAAGTTTGATTTAGACCTTCTTGCCCAAAATTTAAGATGTGATTGTTACCTAAATTAAAAAAGAAAGGCCAACGCGCCAACATTGTGGTGATAACCGCCGGATCAAAAGTAAAAAAGTAATTATCAGTGGAACCAACGGCGCTTCCAACACTACGTGAGGGAAAGTCAGTTGCTGGCCCTTCCAGGTTGGCCACAATCCCATCGGCCCGTGACAACAGTTTTTCAACATCACTCAAAATAAAATCATAGTTACCTCTGGCTTGAGCTTTCTCTCTGATGTGTCTGTCAAACATCATGTCTCCACCAAAAAGCAAATTGACACAGATTTGAGAAGGGGTGGGAGTAGGAGAAACTGAGTTTTCAAAAATTAAGGATTCTCTAATAGAAATCACTGGTCTGGTTTTGGGCAAAAAAAACCGACTCACCAAGATTAAACTGAAAAAAAACAAAAATATACCAAGGACAAAAGCTAAAACTGGTTTTTTCATGAGTTGTTTTACCTTATCTTTTCTATTATATAATCGTCCTTGTGAAAAAAATTTATACCTTTGTTGGCTTGGGTGGAACTTTTGATCATTTTCACGCAGGACATCAAGCATTTTTAAAACACGCCGCCCAACTAAGCTCTACTTTAGTTATTGGTGTTACCAATCAAAAGCTGACCATGGCTAAAACTTGGTCACAAAACATTGAGGATTTGCCTACAAGACTCAAAACTGTAAAAAAATTTGCCAAAACTTTAAAAGCTGGGTGCGAATTTATTATTTTAAATGATGTTTACGGCAACACTCTTGAAGATGAGCGACTAGAAGCTTTGGTGGCTACCGCAGAAACCAGAAATGGATGTGAGCTTATTAATCAAGCAAGAAAACAACTAAGCTTAAAAACTTTGCCCATCTCAATCTGTCCCATGTTTAAAGATAATTCTGGCAGAGAGCTTCATGCTGATCATATTCGGGCAGGAATTACCAACAGACATGGTCTGGTTTACGCCCAACTCATTACTAGAACTCTTACGCTTAACAATCGGCAAAGACAGTTTTTTTCTAAACCACAAGGCAAGATTGTGGAAAAACCAAACGGAGAAAACTGTTGGCCAGTGATTTTGGTAGGTGATAGTACAGTCGATAAGTTTATCCAAAATCACTGGCCATATCACCTAGCTATCTTTGATTACCAGATTGAACGGCAAGAAACCTTTGGCCATAGCCGAAAACTCAAAGTTAATCAAGAAATCAGTAACCCTGCTGGATTTATCACCACAGACTTAAGTCACTCAATTCTAAAAACCATTGAGCAACTGACCAAAAATAGCCAACTTCACCTCTTGGTAAGAGGGGAAGAGGACCTAGCCACTGTAGTGGCAGTTTTACATGCGCCTTTGGGAGCATATATATATTATGGCCAGCCAAGCCAAGGTTTGGTTGAGATAGTTGTCAACGAAAGTATTAAAGACAAATTTGTCAAAATTTTAGTTTAAGTTTGCTTTGGCTTTTACCAATTTGTGGTGTAGCATTGGGGTTATGACCACACCTTTGGCTAGTATTTTAAGACCACAGAGTCTCGATGAGTTTTTTGGCCAAGAACATCTAGTAGGACCAATGAAACCATTGCGCGTCTCATTAGAAATGGGTCATATTTTTTCTATGATTCTGTGGGGGCCACCCGGAGTAGGCAAGACCACTCTGGCTAGAATCATTGCTCAAGCTTTGAAACGCGAGTTTTTTGAGCTTTCCGCAGTTTCTGCCGGTAAGGCGGATATCAAAAAAATCATTCAAGCTAACGACGAACAAAGACGCTTGGGTGAGAGTTACGAAACACCAATTTTATTTTTGGACGAAATCCACCGTTTTAATAAAGCTCAACAGGATTTCCTTTTGCCATACGTGGAAAATGGTAAATTGATACTCATTGGCGCGACCACCGAAAACCCTAGTTTTGAGGTGATCGCGCCTTTACTTTCCCGTACCAAAGTTTTTGTTTTAAAACAATTAAGCGAGGAAAATTTAGGACAGATCATTGACAAAAGCCTCCAATACTTAAAAAATCTGAAGCCAAAAATTACTATCACTCAAGAAGCCAAGGATTGGCTTTGTCGCTACGGTTCCGGAGATGGGAGAAGAGTACTTACTCTAATTGAACACACATTTGAGATCTATAAAAACCTGAAGCTAGAATCACTCAAAACCACACTTCAAGCCAGCCAATTAAAATATGATAAAAAAGGCGAGGAACACTACGATACCATCAGTGCCTTCATCAAATCCATGCGGGCTAGTAATACTGATGCGGCACTGTACTATTTAGCCCGGATGGTAGACGCCGGCGAAGACCCAAAATTTATCGCGCGCCGCATGGTCATTTTTGCCAGTGAGGACATTGGCTTGGCCGTACCCACTGCTTTGGTGGTAGCCAACAGTATCTTTGACGCTGTTCACAAAGTGGGATATCCAGAAGCGCAAATTAACCTAGCCCACGGAGTAGCTTACTTATGTGGTTGCAAGAAAAATCGCTCTGCTTATGACGCTTATTTCGCGGCTTTGGCTGATGTCAAAAAATGGGGTAACTTGCCCATTCCCTTGGAGCTTCGTAACGCCCCCACCAAACTCATGGAACAACTTAACTACGGCAAAGGTTACCAAATGTATCCTGAAAAAACCAAGTCTCTTTTACCAGATAAAATCAAAAACAAAAAATATCTCAAATAGTATTATTTTCAATTCACCAAGTAAGGTTAAAGCAAGGATTCTCGGCTAATATTTGCCAGTGCAAACTTGGCAAAAAATTATCAATCGTTATTTAGCCAAAGCCTATCAAGTTTATATTGGCGATAAGCCCTATGCTGTAATAGCAAAAATAACCAAGGTTGTAGCATTTAAAACTGGATATCAAGAAAACACAAATATCGTAATAAAAAAAACAGTTTTTGATCACTTTTCCAAACATTTCGTTGATAGAAAAACCAAATTGATTGATAGACAAAAATTGTTCCTATTTGTAAAAACGCTAAATACCCCTAATGAAATACATTTAAGCAAAGATGGCAAATTGAGGTATTTTAAAGTACTAACAAACCTAGTTGAAAATGAAGTAATTATCAAAAAAGATACAGACTTAGCCAGCAAAAGTCAAGTCATTACTCAATTCGAGAATAATCTTCTAGATAAAAGAGATTTAAAGTATTCAAGTAGACAAAAAAACACCTCGTTAAAGGTGTTTTTTGATTCTGGAGGGGCGCCGACCGATCCCTCATCTAACATGCTCTCGCAAGTGCCTGGTATTGGGTCGCGACTTCCCAGGTCTTCAGAATCTATTAAGGATCTTATCTCTTTAAATCTAAAAAGTCAAAACCAAAAAACAAACAAAGGTGATAAAAACAAATGACTAACTCACCGTTTGAAACACTAAAAAAATACTGGGGCTATGAAGATTTTCGCCCTGGGCAGCTACCCATCATTGAGTCAATCTTGACCGGACGTGATACTTTAGCAATCATGCCCACTGGAGGTGGAAAATCTATTTGTTTTCAAGTACCGGCATTGATGCTACCTGGCACAACTATTGTTATATCGCCATTAATTTCTTTAATGAACGACCAAGTAGAGGCGCTTTGCCGCCGGCAGTTGCCGGCGGCGCAACTTACCAGTACTCAATCGCCCACAGAAAAACAAAAAACTTATCAGTTGTTATCAAGCGGTAAGCTTAAGCTCATCTACGTCTCACCAGAACGTTTGCAAACACAAAAATTTTTGACAATCTGTCAGACTATCAAGATTGGTTTGGTGGTTATTGACGAAGCTCATTGCATTAGTGAGTGGGGAGATGAGTTTAGACCAGAGTACAAACAAATTGCCAAGTTTGTCCGTAGTCTTGTCACCCTTCGACAAGCTCATGGCGACAAACAAGCTCAAAGTGACATACCTGTCGCTGCCTTCACCGCCACCGCTACACCCCGGGTCAGAACAGAAATTGTCCAAAGTCTTAAGCTTAATCAACCCCAAGTTTTTATCTCCAGTTTTAAACGCCAAAACCTTAAGCTCAATGTTATCCGTTGTCCTTCCAGTTACTGGCAAAACTTATTTTTGGTCAAATTGGTCAAACATCATTTTCATCAAAACGGATTGGTTTATGTTTCCAGTCGGTCAGTGGCCGAACAACTAGCCAATTATTTAAATCAAATTTTTGGCATGAGTTATGCCACTGCTTATCATGCTGGCTTGGATAAAAACCTACGCAATCAAGTCCAACAAGCTTTCATTAATAATCAAAAACCCTTAATTATTGCCACCAATGCTTTTGGTATGGGTATTGATAAAAGCGATATTCGCTTTGTTATTCATTACCACTTACCCGGTAGTCTGGAGCACTATTATCAAGAAGTGGGTAGAGCTGGTAGAGACGGTCAACAATCTAGCTGTTACTTACTTTACGAATCTAATAATTTAAAAATTCATCTAGGTCTAATTGGTAAAACAAATCAGCAACAAAACTTACCTCACTTAAAACAAACAATGGCTAAATTAGAAAGCATGCGCGCCTATGCTCAAACCAAACTCTGTCGCTCAAGTTTTGTTTTGAACTATTTTGGTGAAAACACAGAAATGGTTTGCGGTCAGTGTGACAACTGTCACAAACAAAATCTTCAGCCAATCTTATTTACTCCCCAAGAAAAAACGGTGTTTGATAAACTCAATGAGCTTAACAAAACGAATAACAATCAATATAAAATCGCTCACAAAGTTTTGTATCAGCTAGCTATCATAAAACCACAGAATTTGGTTCAACTGCAGAGTGTAGCTGGGGTGGGGCTTGGTTTGTATAAAAAACACTGGCCAACAATTAAACCTATAATGTTGTACAATACACAAACGTGAAACAAAACCAAGCCCATCCTATGACCATCCAAGAGTTGACCGAAGAATACAAATATATCTTGAAATATATTAATTCTCATTGGCCAATCAAAGACAAAAACCAGCGAACCTTCGCCCGCACCATGAAATTGGTGGAGGAACTGGGAGAATTTTCTGATGAACTTTTGACCAGCATGAATCTCCAGAGAGCCGATAAAATGGCTAAATTTGTCAAAAGTAATGTAGAAGACGAGTTTGCCGATGTTTTGGCCTCAGTTATTCTATTGGCCTTGGAGCTTAACATTGATATAGAAACAGTGATTAGGAAGAAAATTGCCTACACCCGCAACCGCTTTGAGCTGGACAAACCAGAGCAAGTGGATCTATAGATGTTATTATTGATATATATTGATATAATAAGCTTATTAAATTAACAAAGAAATATCAATTAAAAATGAAAGAGTGTGAAAGTAGGAGTCAGTTGTTATCAAAACCTTGTTTGGCAAGTCAAATTCTTGCGCTCGCGTCTGGAAAAGAACATAAAATAACAACAACGCTTGATGTAAAACCTGATTAAAAACTTCAGTTACTAGCTGAGGGTGGTTGTTTTTTTATGGCAGCGCATATGCTACGAGGGCTACTAGTTGATAAAACTTAACATCAACAAACCCTAGTTTTCTGTAATACTCTCTCGTTCCAATAGCAGAGATGACGGCCAAGTTTTTGAAGCCTTTGGCTTTGGCAAGAGTTTGAGCCAAAGCAATCATTTTCTTACCCAGTCCTAGATGCTGGGCTTTTTGTTTACTTTTGCTTCCCACTGCTTCTACCTGACCGTAAACATGCACTTCGCGAATGATAGCGCTATCTGCCAATTCTTCAACGTAGTTTGGAAACTTTGGTAAACTTAAACGTAAAAAGCCCAGCAATTTTTCCCCAATTACTTCCTTTTCCTTAATTTCAACCACAGCTTGAATAAAAATCTCCTCGCTCACTCCAGTACTATAAATAAATTGGGTTAACTTAATTTGTTTAGCATCAAACTTCTGACTTCTAATTTCTCTGGCCCTGATGTCTACTGAAAATAGACTTTTTTTGTGTAGCTCTTCTTCAACAAGCTGACGAAAGTTGGTTTTTTTATTACCCACAACAATATCACCCGAACCAATATCTCTCACTACTCGCGTTAATCTGCAATAGGGCGGAGTAGCCAAAAAACACTTCACCAATAAATCTAATAACTCTTTTTCTGTGTATGGTTGCCAGAGTTTTCTTTGGTAATACTGCATTAGTTCCGCACTTTCAACTAAAGAACAAGGATAGATTTTCAGTTCGTCTGGTTTTAAATCCTCATCGGTAAACATCTTTAAGTAATCTTGATAGTCAAGTTCTGGTGTAGAACCATAAAGATTGGGCATCCAATGAGCGTGAATTTTAAAACCGGCTTGACGGAGCAATCTCACTGCTCGTTTAGTCGCGGCCACGCTGTGGCCGCGATGATTTTTTTCTAACACTTCATTGTTTAAACTTTGGAAACCAATCTGCACTTTGGTAGCACCCAAGCGTCTAATCCTCAATACTTCTTCTTTTGAGATATTGTCTGGTCTAGTCTCCACTACCAAACCAACACAGCGACTGTTAGCAAGTTCGTTGGTCTTTTGTTCAAGCTCAAGCTCTGGCCAACCAGCAGACTGATATTGATCAAAACCACCTAGCTTTTCCGGAGCAACATAAAGCTCCGATATTACTTGATTATATTTTTGCTTTAAATTTGTTCCATCCAAAGCTCGATCCTTTAAAGCTTCCTTGTTTAATTTCGGATCATTACTAAAAGCATAATTTTTTTGCCTTTTGAGCTTTTGACTCATCTGTTGATAATGCTCCAGTGTGAATTTTCGATTATCGACAGAACCAAATTGATTAAGGGCTTTAAAAACCTCTTTGACAAACCAAATTTGGTAAGCCTCTGGGTAGAAAGACCACGTACCCCCCAGAATTATAATTTCTACCTTGCTTATATCGTGGCCGTTATTTTTTAAAGCTTCCAGTCTCTCAAAGGTTTGCAAGTATGGATCAAACCAATTGCGTTCAGCCCGTTGCGCCCCCGGCTCATCACTTAAATAACTCTTGGGCATTCTAATATCGTTGGGGCAAAAAATACATTTTCCGGGACAGGGAAATGGCTTGGTCAAAATTGTCACTGGAGCTACCCCAGACATAGTGCGAGTGGGTTTGGTCAAAAATAGCTTAACCAGTCTTGGTGAAGACTCAATCAAGTTACTTTCAACAAGTTTCCTATAGATTTGAAGCAACTCGCTTTTACGATAAATCTTGCTATCTGCTTTTGGATATTTTTTCAGTAAAACATTTAAATCAAAATTTTTTTGATTAACACCAAATTCAATTGCTTTGATTAAATCTATTGTCCTTGTCTTGTTCATAATTTGGGTTATTATAACGTCAATGTGAAAAACACTATAATTTCAAAACTTAATTTTATTAACAAACAATTTTACAAATCTCAAGCAAATAGTTTTTCTCAAACCCGTCAGTCACCTTGGGCAGGGTGGAGGGGACTCATACCATACATCCAACAAATAGAAAACAATCCGATCAAGGTTTTGGACATTGGGTGTGGTAACGGAAGATTTGGGCAATTTTTGAAAAATAACACAGATCGAACAATTGAGTACACTGGCACAGATAACAGTTACGAGCTCCTAAAAATTGCCCAAATCAATAATCCTAATGCTGAAAACAGTATTTTTACATTTCTTTATCAAGACTTGGTTAGCGAGTTACTTGATGACCAATTTTTTTCCCAACATCAAAATCGCTATGATCTAATTGTCCTCTTTGGCATCCTTCATCACATCCCAAGCCTTACGCTAAGAAAGAGATTGCTGAACTCACTTGGCAACTCACTCAACTCAAATGGACTACTGGTTTTTACTGTTTGGCGGTTTGGCGAACTAAATAGATTTGCTGATAAGTTGGTCAATCCAAAAAACTACAGCATTGACCCACAAGAGTTAGAACCGGGAGATTATCTGGTAGATTGGCGGACCCCACTAGAGCGCCAAACCGCCCAATTGGCCAACAAAAAAACTTTTCCCGTCCGTTACGCTCATGCTGTCTCTACCCAAGAAACAACCAAACTATTACAAAACCTGCCACCTGTCTTAACCAGTTTCTTGGCTGACGGCAAAGACAATCAAACCAATCACTATTGGGTTGTTAAAAAATAAATTTCACAACAATTTTTGTGTTGATTACCCATACAACTGGCTGTGCGTGCCAAGCAAGGCAAAGATAATTGTTTCGTCACCATTTTTTAAATATAATACTCGCAAATCTCCATTAATATTAATACTCCAATAGCCACGATAAGTACCCACCAGGGGATGAACGCACAGTTGTGGATTAGTTGGATCAATCAAAAAAAGCCTCACTTTATTATCGAATTGTTTTTGATACTTTGAAGGTAATTTTTTATACTGTTTCTTAAACTTCTGCGTATATTGGATGATCATACTTAAGCCTATTTTTTCAGGTCAGTCAAAAAATCATTAACGTTTGTAAATTTCTGGCTCACTTTATCTGATTGAAGCTCGGACTCTACTTCAGCAATTAAACCTTCCAGTTTGGGCGTCATAGGCTCTGGCGCATACAACTCAATTCTTCTGGTAGCTATCACTTGACGCAAATATGAATTAACCAGAGCACTTAAAGAGATACCCGCACTTCTGGCAATTTGTTGAGCCGCATTTTTTACTTCCAAATCAGTTCTAATGCTAATTGCTGTGTTCATATACACGCAGTATATACAATGTAATACATTTGTCAAGCTTGATTGATCAATTCTTCATTAATTTAAAAACTTAGTTTATTTATCAGTTTTAAGTATCTTAGAGTTTAATAAGAAATTAAGGTTATTCAATCCTTTTTCTGAAATAACAAAATATTGCTTTGAATAACCAAGCATAAACCTACCTTTTTTTGTTTCTTCCAAAAGATAAGTCTGTTTCCCCTGCCTATTCTTACATTTTAGCAATCTCAACTCTTGGCGCTCACCTAAACCAAAGGCGCTATCTGCCGTATCAATGAGACCATAGTCCTCAATTACCTCATATCCTGAACCAAACTTAAGAAAAACATTATCTAATTTAGACATAAATCCATCTTAACACAAAAATGTGTTAAGTTATTTCGTATATAAAAAATCTTGCTGCCTCGCTTGGATTCGAACCAAGATAAACAGCTTCAAAGGCTGCTGTCCTGCCATTAGACGACAAGGCAATGCGCTGATATTTTACACCAAAACGCTTGGGACTGACTACCAAATTTGGTCTATAATCTCCTTAGATGAAAAACAAGATTGTTACAATAATTTGCAAAATTTTTTTGCTTAATATTTTATCCGCTATTTTCATCTTTAAACCTGATCAAGTTTTGGCCAAAAGCTATACTATTGATAAAGTCAACATTGAAACGCAATTGCAAACCAATGGCAAGATGTTGATTAATGAAACTAGAACTTATAATTTTGACGGAGATTACACTTTTGCATATTTAAAAATTAAACGCAATCCCAATCAAAGCAAAAAACCCGGCAGAAAAGAAAGTTATAATTTCAGCCAATTTAAGATCTGCGACAAGAACAATTGCTACAAACAGCTGGCTAATGATCAAAAAAGTCAGTCAAAAGCCGACCAAGAAAGACCCGTCAATACTTTTTATATTCAAGAATCCCCAAGCTCTTATTACATCAAGTGGTTTTATAGAAGTTCTGGTCAAGAAGTATTTACTTTGAGTTACTTGGTGGAAAACGCTGTTACCGCTCAAACAGATACCGCAGAGCTTTATTGGCAGTGGATAGGAGATGAATGGGAGATTGAACAAAAAAATATTAATGTTGTCTTAAATTTACCGTTACCCGTTGCTGACGATCAAATACAAGCATGGGTACACTCTGACAATCAAACTAAAGTGGGCATTCCCACCAATCAAAAAGTGGTTTTCAGTGCTGATAAACTTTCTGCCGGCCACTACTTGGAAGGCAGAGTACTTTTACCATTGAATATGTTCTCCAAGCTAGTGGCCGGTACATCTTCCAAAGCAACAATCCAAGCTCAAGAACAAAAATTCATTGACCAAACCATTGCCAAAGCAAAGGATCAAGAAAATTTGCTCAATTTCTTTGCTATTGGCTTATTACTTATTGCCTTGGGACAAATATACTTGATTTTTTGGCTAACCAAAATTTTTTGGCAACATAGCAAAGATGCACCATTGCCAAAAATTAATCAAGCAGGTAGTCTTTGGGAACCACCGAGTGACATTGATCCTGCTCAAGTGGAACAGTTGCTTTCTGGTGGTGAAACTTTAAGCAGTAAAGCTTTCACCGCTACAGTACTTTCACTTGTTCAAGCTCGCTTTTATACACTTAAACGTAGCAATGAAAAAATTGGGTTTATCTTTAAGCGTTATCACTATTATTTGGTACCAGCCAAACAAGAACCAACAACACCAAGAAGCGCTATCCAAAGCTATGTATTATATTTTTTGCAAAGAATCGGTATCAAACAGGTTTCTGTAAATAATGAAATAATCGAAGCCCTACCTTTGGATGAGATAGTCAGCTGGTGCAGAGATCACCGCACCACTAGCTATAATTTTTTTAAAGGCTTAAAAGACGTAGTATTAGAAGAGAATTTTTCCGAGGGCTTTTTTGATAGACAATCAAAAAAGCAAACCAGCAAGTATGGCCTTGGTTGTTTCTTGGGTTTTAGTTTATTTTTTGGTGGTTTTTTTGCCTTGGCTTATTTTGATACAAAGTTTTATGGTCAACCAAAGTTGGACCAACTTATCTCACTTTGTTTGCTAATCATCATTCTTGGTTTTATTACTGGCTTTATTACCATTTTTTATCTGGCCGCCAAGCTTAAAAGATCTCAAAAGGGAGCTTTGGAAGCCGCTGGTTGGAAAGCTTTTAAAAAACATATGACAGATTACAAAAAAACTAAAGAACACTCTATTGACTCAATTGTGCTGTGGGAAAAATACTTGATCTACGGCACCATACTTGGTGTTTCTACCAAAACTCTTAGAGAATTACCAGTCAATTTCTCACCAGAGCAACAAACCAACATGGCTTTGGCTTGGGGCAGTGGTTATCAAAATTTTGAAATTTCCAATTTTGTAGGTGACATTAACCAAGCGGTTTCTTCTATCAATTCCGCCGCCGCCAGCAGTTACGGAACCAGTGGTGTTGGCTCCTCCGGATCAGGCAGTGGAGGAGGCGGGGGTGGGGGAGGCGGAGGTGGCGGCGGCGCAGGATAAAACACATGATAGATGAAGAAACAAAAAGAAGAGTCATTAATTTTCCAGAACAACATATGGTTGAAACTGGACATGCTAGGAAACTAGCCAAAGAACTTGGTGGTTGGGTAACTGTTGATAGAATCTTTGGAGAAGTTGATGAAATAGGCATTGATTGTAGATTTATAAGGTTAGTTGATGATGAATATGGAATTTTAGATATTTTTCCATCAGAAGGAGGAGAAGATTTTATTTACGTTAATTTTACCATTTATAATCCAACCAAAGGACCAGAAACCTTAAAAACGGTAATTGATGTATGCAAAGCTATTGCTAATAAATTAAACTTACTAGTTATTTATGAAGCACATCCAATTCATAAACGTATTAGAACCCTATTATTAGAAAATGGATTGAGTGGATCAGGAGACACTCTTGTTTTGAAATTTCCAAGCAATAGTCAACCAAATGAAGAATATTTTAAATTAGCTGAAATGATTAATAAATTACTCAACCTTAGATTAGTGAATAATACATAATTTAATTTAATTTATACGCCACCCTGGTTTTTCCTTGGCTTGATTTAATTTTCCGAATCGCGATTTTGCCAATTTCCGCTGAACCTTTGACGTGCGTGCCTCCACAACCACAAAACGAAAACCCCACAAAATTAACTACTCTGGCTGATTTGCCTGCTGGAGCAATAATTCCCAACGCTTGTGCTTCTTCAAAAGCCAAGTTTCTCTTTTCAATGGGCAAATCAGCTAACACTAACTCGTCAACAATTTTTTGTAAGACCGGAACTAATGCAATTGGATTCTCAAGCATGCCATCGTACTCAACGTACGGACCATCGGGAAAATGAAAACCCTTTGTTGGACGGAGATTTTTTACTCCAAGCTTTGTAACTGCACAATCCAACAAATGCCCAGCAGAATGCAATCTGGCATTTAGTTTTCTTCTTTCTTCATCAATTTTCAAGGTTAGCTTGTCTTCTTTATTAAATAGTCCACTTGTAAACTCACCAAAGTGCCAAACAACACCAGTTTCATCCAATCTCACGTCTTTAACTATAAAAATGTTCTCGCCAAAACTTATTTTACCTCCATCAGCCGGCTGACCACCTCCTTGGGGATAAAAAATCGTTTCGTCCAAAATCACTGCTTTGCCTTTTTCGTTTTCTCTAAACTCCAAAAAATGAGCAGAAGATTCAAACAAATATGTATCGTCCAGATAGTTTAATTTTGTCATAGCTTCTGTTATTATAACTCACAAATTATGTCAGATCTATTTGTTATACTAATTTTGGTTATTTTTGGCAGTATCATTGCTTTAGCCTTTGGACTAGTGTTTTTATTTGTCCCAAGGTTAAACAAATTACTTTCCGCCTATTCCATACCCTTTGCTGGTGGAGTGTTATTGACTGTAGCTCTGATCAGCACTTTACCAGAAGCAGTGGAGCTGATTGATCACACCGCTTTTTATATTACCCTTATCACTTTTTTGATAATTTATCTTTTTGAAAAATTATTTTTTGCCCTGCACCATCATGATCATGCAGAACACCCAGTACCAGCTCGTTCTGTTTGGTTTATCATGGTGGGCGACACCATCCACAATTTTATTGATGGTGTCGCCATCACTGCTAGTTTTCTTATCTCCCCGGGACTTGGTTTAATCACTGCTGTTTCTACTTTTTTACACGAAGTGCCTCATGAAATAGGTGATTTTGGCATCTTGCTTAAAGCCAAATGGCGCAAAAAAAATATTATTATTACCAATTTAATTTCAGCTTCTTTTTCTTTACTTGGCGCCTTCGTGGTTCTGGTTTGGCAACCCACTGATAGCATACTTGGAGTTTTGCTAAGTATCTCTGCCGGTGTTTTCCTCTACTTCGGCGCCAGCGATTTTCTCCCTCACGCTGATCAAAATTTACCTAAATGGAAAACTGCTTTTGCCCTTTGGCTGGGAGTTTTTTTGATGATCGCAAGCATCCTTATCATCCCCCACGAACACTAGAAAAAAAGCGTTCTCAATCTACCAAAGCGTATTGAACTGTGGAAATAGCTAAAACTTCAGTAGGATTAACCAATTTTAAATCAGTATCTTTTTCTTCCAAACATAGAGGTATCTCGGTACAACCCATGATAACAGTCCCCACTCCTTGCTTGGCAAACTCCTTGATTACTGCTAAAAACAAACCTTTGTTTTTTGCGCTTTTTTCGTACTGCATCCCGGCCTTGATACCCTCCTTGCCATAAATGGCTTCCATCTCTTTTTCTATAGCCCCCGCCGATGGAATCAAAATCTCAATCCCATATTTTTTGGCTGTTTCTTGGTATATCCCCAGTTTAGCCGTTCCTGACGTAGATAAAAGTCCGGCTTTTTTAATTTTATTTTTGACCAACAACTTAATAGTTTCCTCAATCATGTCAATAAAATCAAACTTAACTTCTTTCTTTAATTTTCTCAAAAAAATATGAGCAGTGTTACAAGGGCAAATAATAAAATCCACCTTGGCTTGATTTAGTAACTTGATAGACTCTATTAAAAACGGGTCAGGGGAGGGACCATTACTCAAAAGCGCAGCTGTTCTATCCGGTATTTGTGGGTGGTTATCCACAATGATCCTCAGGTGTTCCTGATCCTTTTTAGCCGGAGTGTTTTTTACGATGCGCGACAATAAGTCTATTGTCGCGCTTGGCCCCACACCGCCAATTACCCCACATTTTTTCATAACTTAATTGAACGTAAGATTGCTTGTTCTAATTTTTGCGACTCATCCGTACCTATCCTGTATGTTTTGCCATTTTTCAGTTTGATCTCCACTGCATCAAAACCAGAAACGTTGTAAATCCACATCCTGGGCCACAAACAAAATCTGATTCCCCATCCAGAAAGCCAACTGTTTTTCACCGCCTTAGCCGATGTTATTTCCTTAAGTAAAAACTTTTTTTTAAAATCCCATAGCCAAACTTGATATACAAATATTTTTTATCAATCATCACATGGAGAGACGCAAAAGAAGCAAGAATAAACAAAGTCATTACCATGGTGGCAGTGACAGCAAAGTTAGTACCAGAATCATAGGATGGAGACTCCGCCCGAGCCGTAAAAAAAGTCCAAGCAAAGATCACTGCCACTACCAGTGTAGCAACCAGCATCAGGTAACCAATTTGAGTGTGTTTGTAGTTCATAATTTTTGCGTGTATCTGAAGTTTAGTTTATTTTTCCTCATGACGCTTGCTCATATAGTCGGAGAATATTTATTTAGAACTTTTTCTACCATTTGAGGTGTGGTCTCTGGATTTACCATCAATTGAAGAACTAGAAAATGCACTGGATAAGTTTTCGGGCAGCATACTCTACATCACTCACGATACTTATTTCATCAATCGCATGAGAGGCAAGGTGGTGGAACTTTAAGAAAAATATCAATATCACTGAAATTTTCAAAAAACATTATAGTGATTTTCAATCAATGTAAAATTTGCTATATTCATAAATAGTATAAATATCACTACTTATGGCATATCTTCAAAGTCAAACTAGACAACAGTTTCCTTTAAACGAGAAAAAAATTATTAAAAAAACATTAGCAGGAAGTATAGGCATCGTTGTGGCTTTATTATTTATCATGCTTTTTTCTATACCCATAGCTGGAGAGTTAGCAGTGTTAATTCCAGAAACTACGAATATAAATATATATCCAATCATCTTCATATGTCTTGCAGCTCTCGTATTTTTTGAAATTTTCGGA
>Ga0172370_10002292_pt1 | contig 27898 bp, 28 predicted proteins | sample LakKiv5m_FD_114538 | JGI IMG/M metagenome (GOLD analysis project Ga0172370, IMG submission 114538) | Freshwater microbial communities from Kabuno Bay, South-Kivu, Congo - kab_022012_11.5m | ecosystem: Environmental > Aquatic > Freshwater > Lake | place: Democratic Republic of the Congo...
AAATGATAAGAAGGCTTACCACGCCTCCCATGAACATGCCTCCCAGCGACGTAGAGGCAGTGCACCTTGCAGTAGTGCAATACCGCGATCGGTGGAAAAATCTGAGGCGTACGCTTGACATTTGCGAAATAATACCTGGCGCGCAGGATGAGGCGCTTGGCGTAAACGTAATTTACAGGTCGCGCCCGCGCGGGGACACGTTTGACAAGGTGGGCGAGCCCACAAAGTTCCTAAAGGAGCTTAACCTGCACACGGGCATGACAAAGGACGAAATCATCACTGACCAGAAAAACCGCGCCCTCATACTAAAGTGGATGGTGAAAAACAAGCTTGACGACATAAACAGCGTGGGCAAGATAATGTCCATGTACTACAGCCAGCCGCAGGAAATTCTTGAGGTGGCGAAAAGCAACCTTGCAGCCTCAAAGGTGGTTTAGTGGCTATTCCATTACTGCTCATTTCCCCAAGCAGCAGGTTCCTCAATAATTTTAAGGGCCTTGGAAAGAGGCTTTTGGGCTTCTATCCGGGGCTGCACTACGACCTGCGCAATGCGAGCATAGAGGTGAACGACGAGATTTATGCAAACGCCTCGTTTTTCTCCGCCCTTATATGGGCTGCAGTATTCTCCCTCTTTGTGCGTTTCGCGACCTATATCCGCGACATGGAGCCCATGATACAGCTGCTCCTTCCCATCTTGTCCTTTTTCCTCATGTTCCTGTTCTTTTTCTTTTTCCACCTTGCATACCCGAAAATAGTTGCGCGCAACGTGTCGGACAAGATAGACCGCGACCTCACCTACGCGGCGCGCGACATGCTTGTGCAGGTAAGCTCCGGCATCCCGCTCTACAACGTTTTCAAGAACATCGCGGACTCGGACTATGGCCATGTGAGTTTGCAGTTTCGCATAGTGCGCGACGACATACGCGGAGGGATGCCTGTGCTAAAAGCCCTTGAAAACCTCTCGCTTCGCACGCAGTCCAAGTTCTTGAAGAAAACATGCTGGCAGCTCATAACCTCCCTTCGTTCCGGCGCAAACCTCACAACCACGCTGCACGGCATAGTTGCGCTTCTTGTGGACTACCAGTTCACGCTCATAAAAAGCTACAATGCGGAGCTGAATTTTGTTGTGCTCATCTACCTGCTGGTGTCCGCAGTGCTTCCCACCATAGGCGTAACCGTGCTCGTGATATTCTCGCTTTTTGGCATACTTGGCATCACGCCAGAACTTTTCGCCGCAATAGTAACAGTCGCATTCGTGCTTCAAATGATACTCATAGGATACGTAAAGGCAAAGCGCCCCAACATGTGACGTTTAGGATGCAACAACCGTGATAAAATGACCGCCCAAAAAATAATCGTGCACCGCAAGTTTGCGTTCACCCTTGCAAAGCCGCACGTTGACCGCATTTCAAAGATGCTTGCGTACGCCGGGATAGATACTCCAAGCGAGATATGGATAGGCTCAAGGCTTCTCATCTCGCTTCTTTTTGCGGGCATAGGTTTCCTCATCCCGTTTTCCGTGCTGCGTTTTGCAGGCACTTTTGGCACGCTTGAGGAGTCCCTCACAACAACGTCCATAATATACATGGTAACGCTCTCAATAGGGCTTGCAATAGCGCTTTTCTATGCAGCCGCGTTCATAATGTACCTGCACCTGTATTACATAATACACGACCGCGCAAAGAGAGTGGAGGACGTGCTGCCGGACTTCCTTCTGATGGTTGCGGCGAACCTTCGCGCAGGCATGACTCCTTTTGCCGCATTCCAGGCATCCGCCCGCCCAGAGTTTGGGCCGCTTGAAAAGGAAATACGCATAATTTCGGCGCGCGCGATGGGTAGCGAATCCTTTGTGGACGCATTGGGGGTGCTTTCCACGCGCATAAACAGCCCCACGCTCCAGCGCACAATTTCCTTCTTTGAGAACGGCTTGCGGAGCGGCGGCAAGCTTGCGCAGTTGCTTGAAACAAGCGCAAGCGAGATACGCGAAATAGAGGAGCTGCGCCGCGAGGTTGTGCTCACCACAAAAACATATTCCATTTTCCTTGTGTTTATCCTTGTGATGGGCCTGCCGCTTCTTCTCTCAATCTCAACAGAGTTCCTTGGCACGTTTGCAAAAATACAAAAAAACCTTTCAGGGGCCGATCTGTCAAACGTTGCTAATTTCATGGCGCCCAAGCTCAGCATAGACGTGGGCTTCATTACCCAGATGTCATGGGTCATAATAACCGGCACGTCGCTTCTCATCTCCGTGCTAATCGGCGTGATAAGCGAGGGCAAGGTCCTTTACGGCCTGAAGTATTTCATACCACTTGCATTTGCATCAAGCGCAATGTTCCTGATATTCAAGACGCTGATAAGCGGCTTCATCGGGCAGCTGGTATAAGTTTATTAATTTTCCAAGAGATTGCTTCCCATGGACATCTCACTCACATTGCCGGATGGGAAAAAGCTCCCTGTTGAGAAAGGCATTAGTGCATTTGAAGCAATTTCCAAAATATCCAACTCCCTTGCACGCGAGTGCGTGGGAGCCCTCCTTGACGGCGTCCCATGCGACCTCTCAACAAAGCTCACAAAGGATTCCAAATTTTCAGGCTTGAAATTTTCCTCAAAAGAAGGATTGGAGATATTCCGCCACTCAAGCGCGCACGTGCTTGCGCAGGCAGTGCTGCGCCTCTTCCCAAATGCGCTTCCCACGATAGGCCCGGTTGTTGAGGAGGGCTTTTACTACGACTTTGCAAACTGTGCGCCATTTACCCCGGAAGACCTCAAGAAAATAGAGGCAGAAGCGCACAAGATAGTCGCAGAGAACCTTCCTTTTGAGAGAAAAGAGCTTCCGAAAAAAGAGGCGCTTGCGCTTTATGCGAAAAATAAGTTCAAGCAGGAGCTCATAGAGGAGCTTTCCGGCGCAAGCGCAACAATTTACTACAATTCCGGCAAATTTTTTGACCTCTGCCGCGGCCCGCACGTCCCCTCCACCGGCATGATAAAGGGATTTTCCCTTTCCAAAGTTTCCAGTTCTTACTGGCGCGCAGACTCCTCAAAAGAATCCCTGCAGCGCATATACGGAATCTCTTTTCCAACAAAGAAAGAGCTTGATGCGCATTTGCACATGCTTTTAGAGGCTGAAAAGCGCGACCATCGAAAACTCGGCACGCAGCTCGGGCTTTTCATGTTCCACGAATGGTCGCCAGGAAGCGCATTTTTCCTGCCAAACGGCACCATAATATACAATGAGCTTCTTGCATACTTGCGAAAAGAATACACAAAGCGCGGCTATCAAGAGGTTGTTACCCCGCAGCTTTTCAACAAGGCTCTCTGGGAACAGTCAGGGCATTGGTCGCACTACCGCGAAAACATGTTCCTTCTTGAAGTTGACAAAGAGGAGTTTTCCTTCAAGCCCATGAACTGCCCCTCGCACCTTTTGCTTTACAAGAATTCATCGCACAGCTACCGCGAGCTGCCCATCCGCATTGCGGATTTCTGCCCTCTTCACAGAAACGAGCTAAAAGGAGTGCTTGGAGGCATGACTCGCGTGCGCAAGTTTGAGCAGGACGATGCGCACATTTTCTGCATGCACGATCAGATAGAAAGCGAGGTGTTCGCACTCCTTGAGTTTGCAAAATTCGTGCTGCACGACACTTTCCACTTTGAATTTAAGGCAAAGCTCTCCACCCGCCCTGAGAAATTCCTTGGGGAAAAGGCAGTATGGGACAAGGCAGAAGCCTCCCTTGAGGCAGCGCTCAAGAAATACGGGATGCCATACGTTGTGAAAGAGGGCGAGGGCGCGTTCTACGGCCCCAAAATAGACTTTGACGTAAAGGATGCGATAGGGCGCGACTGGCAGCTTTCAACAATACAGCTTGACTTTAACCTTCCCGCGCGCTTTGATGCGACATACGAAGGCGCGGATGGAAAGCAGCACACCTGCGTAATGATACACCGCGCAATTCTTGGCTCGCTTGAAAGGTTTATCGGCGTGCTCACAGAACACTACTCGGGCGCATTCCCTCTTTGGCTCGCACCCGTGCAGGTTGCGGTAATACCTGTTGCGGATGCATACAACGATTTTGCTCAGGAACTTTTGGAAAAATTGCGCAACGAGGCAGGCGTAAGGATCACAGTCAATCTGAAGCCGGACACCCTTGGCTCGAAAATACGCGATGCGCAGATGCAAAAAATCCCCTACATGCTTGTTGTTGGGCAAAAAGAGAAAGACGGCGGAAAGCTTGCGGTGAGAAAAAGGGACGGCTCAATACTTGAGAACGTGCCGATAGAAAAGTTCATTGAGGATTTGAAAAAAGAGATTTTAACTCGCGCTTGAGCCCCTACTCTTTTTTTGCAATTGCAAAATAATATCCCCACCGTTCCGCGCAGTCGCTGAATCTCCTGAAAAAGAACTGGGGATTGCGTGCGGAAATCCCAATGCCGAAATTTGCAGAAAGTTCAACTGCCTCAGGAAGCACTATGTGCTCCAGCTTTTGCCCCCTCTCAAGGAAAAACAGCGAACCTTCGCCCGTAGGGCTTTCCGGCGGGTCTCGTATGAATGAACGGAATACGAGCCTGAAGCTCTGCCTTAGAATATTTTCAAAAGCCGCAATCACGTTGCCCTCGTTTTTGCATACAAACTCCTGGTCAAACATCTCATAGTCAAAAGACATGAAAAACATGCCGTCCTTCCTAAGGATGCGCGCGGCGTATCCGACAAAATCGCAAGCCCGGCTTTCCGAAAGGTTGCCTGTAAACATGTGCATGTGCAAATGGCTTACTGAGCCGCTTTCAATTTTCCACAACGCGGCGGGCAATACGCCGCATCTGAAGCTAGCCTCTGCCTGCTTTCCGTCCAAAAGCCTTCCGGTTCCAAGCCTCATCCTGTGCCACAAATATGCAGGCTTATTCTTTTCCCTGCTGTCAATTGCAGTGAATGCAAAACCCGAGCCATTGGAAAACACAGAGCGCGCTTTCCTGCCGTAACCTCCCAATGCGCGCCCTTTTGCACTCCCTAATTCAAGAACCCGAAAGCATTCCTTTTGCATGTGGTAAATTATAGTCTAAGGCATATAAAAATAGAGCGGTTTGCGATTGCCTTTAGTGTGCAGCGCGCGAAGGCACAGCCCCGCTTTGCATTACTCTGGCTGCAAAATTCAAGGCAACCTCGCCAAGTTTTGGCTTAATTGGAGGCCTTCCGTTTCCGATAGTTACAAATATCCCGTCCGCGGCGAGCAAATGCCCCCTCGCCCTTAATCCCCTTGCCGCTTCTTGTGCAGCCTGCGGATTTGAGTTTGCCATATTATTTGCCATGCCCACCAATGCCGATACTGCAATGTCCTCGGCATCCATCCCGTTTTTGAATGAAACATACCTTATATTGCTTAGCAGCAAGCCAACAATGAGCCTTTCCCCTCCATTTGAAAATTTTTCAAGCTTTCCCATCTGCACAAATATCTCATCAGTTATGCCCATTCCGCCAAGCTGCGCTATCTCAATTGACAGCAGTTTTGCAAGATTGGCGTTTCCGCTGGCAACCTCTTCAAGAATGCTGTTTATGGCGCCCAACCTTGCCTTTGCAGGCAAGCAAAGCCCCTTGATGAGGTTTTTGTTCCTCTCCTTTTCTTTTTCAACTATTTCGTTTGCCATGCAAAAACCTGCCTTTATCCGATATTGCCAACCATTTCCTCAAGCAGCTTTTTTGGCTCTGCCGCCTTCACGTATGCGGATGCGAGCAGCACCCCTGCAACCCCAAGTTCAATGGCTTTTTTAACGTCACTTGCATTTGAAATTCCAGCCCCGCAAAGCACGGGTATCTTCGCAACTTTTTGCACTGCCGCAACGCTGTTCACTACAACCTCGGGCTTTGCAGAAGAAACAGAAATCCCGCTTCCTATTAATTCAGGCGGTTCAACCGCAATAAAATCAGGGGAAAATGCGGCTACTTGCGCGCTTTCCGCATCATCCTTGCTGCACACAAGGGACTGCAAACCCGCTCCCCTAAGCGCATCAATAGTTTTCTTTATGTTCTCGTGCGGCACTCTCTTCTCAGAGTGATTGATAAGGCTTCCAAGCACGTTTGCATCCTTGAGTGCTTTGGGCAAAATAGAACCAGTAAACGCGCCCCACTCACCCGCATCAGAGTGCTGCGCAAACACCTCACACACCTTTGCGCAAGCGCGCAAATCAACTGCCTGGGGCGCAACAATTATCCTAACTCCGCTCGTAAGGGAAACCTCGCTTGCGATTTCGCAAAGCCTTATCGCAGCCTCTCCGGTGGATTCGCGGTATGCCTTCAAATTAAGCACGATAATAGGCTTCATCACATAATATATGCATACTAATATTATTAAAGAATGAGGCGCATATCTCTTCGCCGAGGTGGCGGAATCCGGCTAACGCGCCAGACTCGAAATCCCACCCGCTACGGCGGGCAACTAAGATATCTGGTTCCACTTTGTGGAGTAGGAGTTCAAATCTCCTCCTCGGCGCTCACATTCGTTCGCGCCGCGTCGGTTTCGTCCTGCGGACGAAAACTTTCGCACTTGCTTGGGCAAGTGCTCAATCTCCTCCTCGGCGCTCACATTCGTTCGCGCCGCGTCGGTTTCGTCCTGCGGACGAAAACTTTCGCAGTGCTACGCACTGCTCAATCTCCTCCTCCCACTTTTCGCTGCGCGAAAAGGGGCCCCTTTTTCGCCTCGGCGAAAAAGCGGGCGGCGCTTTTTTTATTTTTCTTTAAATAGGAGTATTTCTTTTCCTAAATGCGCAAGGGCATGGGCTTTGTTGGCATTCTCTTAAGCGAATACCTTTTGGACATTACCCTTGAAACTCCGATTTTTCCCTGCACGCCATCCAAATGCTGCGTTTTTGCATACGGGAACATCTCAAGGCGCCGTGTGTGCTCCATGTTCCTCTTAAGCGGGCTGTAATGCAAAATGTCTTCAAGCATTTTTATTTTTATCGAAAGCTCCTTTCGTTCCTCGCGCGTTAGCGGGCTGCCCTCGTTTGGCAGCGCACCCTGCTCAGACACGGAGTGCGGTGGCATCTCCAGCGCTTTTTTCAGCGCATCATGGTTATCATCATCTATCAGCGGTCCCATCAGGTTTATTGTCTGCGGTTTCAGCCCCAGCTGCTTCCCCAAAATCTCCTGCAATGCAATGTCAAACTCCTCTAAAAACAGGCTTCTTTTCGGGTTCTTTGGCTCAAAATAATTCCGCATCCACCTGCCTGCCTTTTTGAGCTTTCTTGAAATTTCCGAATTGCACAGCTGCCTTGTTTCCAGCCACCATCCGAATTTCTCAATCAGATGGCTTAGCACGTTTTCTCTGTCAGAACTATATACCAAGAGCCTCCGTATCGCAGGGTTCCCATCTGCCATAAGTGAGCCGCCCTCCCTGCCTGTGAGCACGTCCCGCTCTTCTGTGCGCCCGTTTTCAAGCAGGACCCGATATTCATGCGTGCCCCATTTCCTCTGCCTTTCCCTCATTATTGCAATAATTGGCTTGCCATGCTGCCTTGCCGCCTCAAGCTCCTGCCCGGTCCCTGTGGAAGAATAAGTCATGTCCACGACTATGAAATCCGCATCTTCCACGCTTCCCTTGTCAACATGGTAGCATGCCGCCGCCATTTTTTCCTCATCAATCAGATAGAGTTCGTTCTGGTTGTCCTTTAGCGCGTGAAAAAACTGCACCCTGTATCTCTCGCTAAGTATGTCTCCTATTGCATTCTGTATCTCAAGGCGCTCGGACCATCTTCCGCTAATCATGTTGTATATCAGCTTTCTGGGCAACGCCTGCCTTACTGCCCTTGGAATCCATCGCGAGAGCCCGCTGTAAGGGACATTCGTAAGCCCGCCTATGAAGAAACACTTGATTTGCCTTTCCGCTTCGTCGTTCATATAAAAACCGTTATAAGTGATTAAATTATGTGAAAAAGAGTTTATATTCTTTTGTGTAAGGCTGCCGCTAAGCAGATTCCTTCATCTTAAGGGAGAGCGCATGGTAAAGCGGTTCAACAAGCATTATCCTGTTCGTCTTGCCGACTTTTTCAAGCGCAACAATGCCCTTGTGCTCAAGCCTAAAGAGAGCGCGGTGCGCACGCAGGCGGGTCATTCCTTCCAGCCGCCCAAGCTCGGACTGGTAGCAGCTCCCCCTGCTCTTCACAAGATATTCTACTATTTTCCTGTCCTCATTTGAAAGGAAGCTCAGCAGCATGTCTGCGGTAATTCCTGATTCCGCTTCCTTTATCTCTATTTTTTCATAGAGAAGGTATACAATGAACGCGCCTACCATCACGCCTAGGAGCGAAACAAGGAACATGAATTCAAGATGGTATTGTGCAATTATTTCAAGCGGGCCTATGGAATACCCTTGCGGCAATGCATACGTGAAAAGCAGAAGAAGCGTGAGGAATATGAACGCGGCAATCGCAAGCACGACGAGCGCAAGCCTCCTGTTAAGCGACATGCCCTTGAGCTTCCGAAGCGGATTTTTCACGTTTCCAATTTCTGAAACCATTGTTTCACCAACCTATTAGTATTGTTTCATCCAAATGAAATTATAAAAATGTATGCACCGCAGGAAATACGGTGCGAAGGTGTGAAAATGGATATGGCAAAAACAGGCATGATAGTTGCAGTCGTTGTTGCATTGCTCTCCCTTGCGTTCATGGTATCGCAGGCAGGCGGCTTCGGAAGCGGCGCTGCACTCGGCTCGCCCGATTGTGCACTAGTCGGCTCAGGCGGCGGTTCAGCAGGCAACGCACTAACAGGAAATAGTGGTTCTGGTTCAACTGGTGCAGGCTCTGGCAGCGGTCCAGGCGCAGCATTGGCAGGCGGGAGTTGTGGTTCCGGAAGCGGCGGATGCGGATGCGGAAGCGGTGCAGCTGCTGCGGCTACAAACAACCAGCCAGCAGGGAATGCGCAGCCAGCCCAAGCAGCGCAGCTCAACAATGGCGTGCAGGACGTATACATAAAGGCGCTTCCAAGCGGCTCATACGACAAACCATCTGTTCAGGTAAAGGCAGGCGTTCCGGTGCGCTTCCATTTTAGCGCGGACAGGAATGCAGGATGCGGAAAGCTGCTTCTCATAAACGAGTTTGGCGTGCGCCTCACATCTTATAGCGGCGAGGAATCAGTAGCGGAATTCACCCCATCAGCTGGCACATACCAATACCACTGCGGAATGTACATGTTTGTCGGAAAACTGATAGTAGTCTAAGGGGTGGATAAAATGGAAACAACGCTAAAAACAAAAGGAATGCATTGCAAGAGCTGCGAAATGTTAATAGCAGACTCCATAAGCGAAATTGAAGGCGCAAAAGTCCTCTCTGCAAATCATTCCAGCGGCGAAGTGAAAGTCCAGTATGAAAATGCGCAGGTGCTTGAGAAAATAAAGCAGGCAATACGCAAGGAAGGATACAAGATTTAATTGGGTGGTTGCATGGCAAACGAACACGTTCTAAAAGTGCACGGAATGCACTGCGAATCCTGCGAGCGCATAATTTCACGCACTGTGGAAAAGCACGATGGTGCAAAGGCAGTTTCCTTTGACCTCAAGGCAAATACCGTAAAGATAGAGTGCGATGAATCGCAGCTTGCAAAAATAAAGCAGGAACTTCTTGCAAAAGGATACCAGCTTTTACTTCCGGGCGAAGAGGCAAAACAGGGATACGAGGCAGGTTCGTTTTCCCGCATTTTCTCTTTCCTCTCAAATTTCATAAGCGGCTCAAACGGGTTTGCGCACGAAAATGCAATGCTTTTTTATTCCGCGCTCACGCTTGTTGCAATACTCATGCTGCAGGCATTCCTGTACATATTTGCATTTCGGAATATCCCAAACTTCCTGAACATTTACGGCACACTGCTATTCCTTACTGCAGTTTCAATAGTTGCAGTAATGTTCAGCTTCTTCCACGTGCGCGCATTCAAGGAGCGCACAAGCTGCATGGTGGGCATGATGACTGGAATGTCCATTGGGATGATGGGCGGCTTCCTAATAGGCGCATTTGCAGGCGCAACAAGCGGGATGTTTGTGGGCAGCCTTGCAGGAATGGCTTTCGGGATGCTCCTTGGCTTTGAGGCAGGAAGATGCTGCGGCGTGATGGGCGGGATGGAAGGGCTAATGGGCGGCCTTATGGCAGGCACAATGGGCGCAATGCTCTCAGTAATGATGCTCTCAGACAACCTTATGCCCTTTCTTTTCATCCTCACGGGCTGCGCAATTGCAATACTTGCGGGATTGAGCTACATGACGTACAAAGAATTCGGGAATTTGCGCAAAATGCCTGTTTCAATGTCCCAGTTTGCGCTCTATTGCATTGCAATAGACCTGCTGGTGACTGCGATACTTGTGTTTGCTCCAAAGTCCGGATTAGTGTGGGGTGGATAAATGAAAAAAACCGAACTTTCAATAAACGGCATGCATTGCGCATCCTGCTCAGTGCTCCTCACCCGCGCACTCTCAAAAGCGGAAGGCGTGAAAACTGCAAATGTGAACTACGCGGCAGGCAAGGCGCTTGTGGAATTTGACGAGCGCGCTACAAACGAGCAAAACCTCATTGAAGTTGTAAAATCAAAAGGATACTCCGCAAACATAGGGGTTGACCGCGAGCGCGAAAAACAAATGCGCGAAAACGAGATAAAAGAGCTCAAAAAACTTCTCATGATAGGCGCAGCCCTCTCAATCCCGGCGCTCATAATTGGAATGTTCCTCATGGAATTCCCGTATCGCATGGAAATACTTTTCATTCTTGCAACGCCCGTGCAGTTTTACATTGGGAAGAACTTTTACCTTGGCGCATGGAGCGCGCTGCAAAACAAAAGTGCCAATATGGACACGCTTATTGCAGTCGGGACAAGTGCCGCATATTTCTTCAGCGTAGCGGCAATGCTCGGCTTTGTGCAGGAGCAATATTTTGAAACTGCGGCAGTGCTTATCACGCTCGTGATACTTGGCAAATACCTTGAGGCAGTTGCAAAAGGAAGGACTTCGGAGGCAATAAGAAAGCTCATGGACCTCTCCCCAAAATACGCAACAATAGTGAGAAAAGGGAAAGAAGAAAAAATCCCGGTTTCGCAAGTCAAAATCGGCGATACAATCCTAGTAAAGCCTGGCGAGAGCATTCCTGTGGACGGGATAGTCCTTAGCGGCGATTCCGCAGTGGACGAGAGCATGATAAGCGGCGAGAGCATCCCCATAGAGAAAAAGAAGGGTTCGCACGTAATAGGGGGCTCGCTGAACAAGCACGGCTCTTTCACTTTTCGCGCAACAAAAATAGGCGCAGACACGGTGCTTTCAAAAATAGTGAAGCTTGTGGAGGAGGCACAGGGCAGCCGCGCAAGCATACAGCGCTTTGCAGACGAGATAAGCGCGGTTTTTGTCCCAATAGTGATCGGCATAGCGCTGCTTTCATTTGCAGCTTGGTACTTTATTCTGGGGCAAACCCTTGCATTCTCCCTCATAATAGCCGTATCTGTCCTTGTAATCGCATGCCCGTGCGCACTTGGGCTCGCAACTCCCACTGCAGTAATGATGGGCACGGGAATAGGCGCGCAAAGTGGAATTCTCATAAAAAATGCGGAAAGCCTTGAACTCATGCATAAAATAAAGGCAATAATATTTGACAAGACCGGCACTATCACTCAGGGAAAGCCAAAAGTAACAGACTTTGTTTCCCTCTTGGGGGAAAACCGCACAAAGCTGCTCCTCTCCCTCGCATACACTCTTGAGAAAAATTCCGAGCATCCCCTTGCTGATGCAATCGTGGAATATGCAAAGGGGAAAAAGGCGCAGGCAATGAAAACATCGGGCTTTAAGGCAGTTCCGGGGCATGGCGTAAGCGCAAAAATAGGCGGAAAAGCAGTGTACATTGGCAAACCAACCGGCAAAAGCAGCACAAAAATTTCCAATGCAATCTCAAAATTGCAGGGGGAAGGCAAAACAACAGTAGTTATGGGCATAAACAACAGCCCTGTCGCAATAATCGCAATCGCTGATACAATCCGCCCCACAAGCATAGAGGCAATAAGGCAGTTGCGTTTGCTCGGGATAGAAAGCTGGATGATAACCGGAGACAATGAGCGCACTGCAAATGCAATTGCAAAACTTGCGGGCATAAGGAACGTATTTGCAGAAGTCCTTCCGCAGGACAAGGCAAAATACGTAAAGCAACTGCAGGAAAAGGGCATAAAGGTCGCGATGGTGGGGGATGGCATAAATGATGCTCCTGCACTCGCGCAGGCAGACATAGGTATTGCAATGGGTTCAGGAACAGACGTTGCAATGGAAACAGGCTCGGTTGTGCTTATGAAAAGCGACCCATTGGACGTTCCCCGCTCAATAAGGCTGGGGCGGGCAACAATAAACAAGATAAGGCAGAACATGTTCTGGGCGCTTGTGTACAACGTAGTGGGCATTCCGATTGCAGCAGGGGTATTCTACTACTCAAACGGCCTGCTGCTGTCTCCGATACTCGCAGGTGGTGCAATGGCGCTCTCAAGCGTATCAGTAGTGGCAAACGCGCTCACACTGCGCTGGGCAAAACTATAGAAAAGACAATAAGCCATGTTTTCCGCAAGCCATGTTTCCGACCTTGCGGATTCTTGTGCTTAAGCCATGTTCTCCGCAAGCTCTTTCTTGAGTTTTGCAAGCTCCTCGTGCAGTTGCGCATGCTTCTTGAGCGGGTCCCTTCTCACAATCGGCTCAAGCTCGTCTATGCGTGCCTTTATGTTTGCCCTTTTTCTCGTAAGGTCCTTTTTGCTCATTCCCATTTTCTCATCTCCTGCTTTTTTCTCTTGTAAGCGCGCTCATCCCGCCAACTATATTGCAAGCATCAAATCCGAGGGAAGAGAGAAACGCGCACGCAGCAGCGCTCCTTCCTCCGCTATGGCATATTATTGCAAGGGGTTTCTTAGGCAGTTCCCCAATCCTCTCTTCCAACTCACCAAGCGGGATGTGCAAGGCCTCTTCCTCGTGCCCTTCTTCCCATTCTTCCTGCGTCCTCACGTCAATTAGCAAAAATTCGCCTTTCCTTTTGAGATATTCCGCTGCCGAAACCGCTTTTATTGCCATTATGCAGCTTTCCTGCCTTATATTTTTAAAATGGAGCAACCTAAACAATATTCTTCAATGCCCCTGTAGCTCAGAGGTAGAGCGCCTGTCTCGTAAACAGGAGGTCACGAGTTCAACTCTCGTCGGGGGCTTACAGGGTTTTTGGTTGAGCGACCTTCGGTCGCAACCTTCACAAACCTTTCGGTTTGCTCAGTCCTCAGTTTTCCATTTTCTTCTTATCTTCTTAGAAGTTGCGGCTGCCTTCTTAGTCCCTCGATAAATTTAACGTCCGCAGCGCTTGGTTCCCTTATCCCAGGTGCCGGCCAAAGCCTGTTCCCGAGCACGAGGCCTTCTTCTGCACCAGTCCTTAGCACATTGGGCAGGTTAAGCGGAAGTATGTTGTTTTTCCTCGGCCGCCCATGTGCATCCGAAGAAAGCTGCCTGCGCATCTGCTTGCCTATTTTTTCCATCAGTTCGACTGCGTCGGGATTCACAATGTCATTCATGCATATCGCATATTTCCCAAAATCGTTCGTGCTCCATGCCCTCTCAAATGCATCCTTTAGCATTTGGAATGTCCCAAGCCGCGTTGTCTTATACTGGTATGCAACCATGCCGGTTTCTGTTTCCGCACCGTTAATCCTCACGTTGAACCTCTCAACTGGCTCCGGAGCACCAGTGCCCGTCAAATCAGCTTCCCTAAAATATGCCTTGTTGACGCCGAGTATGTTCACCGCATTCCCAAGCAGCATCATTCCCTCGCATCTCAAAAGCTCTGCAACCCTTATGTCGCGGTATTCAAGCTGCAAGCCAAGCTGGGGCGCTATCTTTTCCACGAACCTTATTGTTATCGCATTCAGCCTAGTGCCCTTGTGCGGCGGGCATATTATCATATTGCCGCATATGAGCGCAACAGTGTCGCTTGAGCCCTCTTTCAGCTTTCCATCTACTATCTCTATAGTTTCCGCAGTGTTCATCTTCATGTCCTGCGCCATTTCGCGCAGCCTGCTTGCATCCTCGTACCTCTTGTTGAGCTTGTGCACTTCCCCGTCTGTCGCAATAGAGGTATTTGCAGTTGGGAAGTCAAACAGCACGTTCGCGCCGTTTCTCACTGTGTCCTCATTGAAATACAGCCCCATGGGCCATGCTATGAAACTCAGCGTGCTCGGGTGATTGCCTCCTACTCCAATTCCTGACCTGAGCGGCTTTGTGACAAGCATCCTGCCATATACTATAGATGCAGCCGCGCCATTTTCAAGAGCAGGCCATTTGTTCGCAAATCCATTGAACAGAAAAGTCGCTATCTTAAGATAGGTGAGCTTTGCGCTCGAATAATCAAACCAGTATCCAAACTTTTGCGCAGTCCAGCGCATGCGGTCCTCGTTGTCGTTGGGATGCACAAGGTAATCTTTTCCGTTTATCCTAACATACTTTTCGCCCTCAAAAATTCCCCTGCCGTAATTCACAGACTGGGACAATATGTCTGGGGAAACGTTGTTCCCAAGGGTTGAAACATAGCATGAAAATGGCATTATCGCTTCCGGCCCTGCCTCAACAACGTAAATAAGACCATTTGACCAAGCGTGCAGTCCAACGTTTGCCTTAAGTTTTGCGGCTTTTCCTTCATCAACAGCGGCATATTTTCCCTGCATTTCATCTGCCATTCCGTAAATTCCGGTTATGCCCTTTCCAATAATGCCATCAGCCAAAGGTTCCCTAATGCTAGTTGCCATTATGCCCACCCGCGCCTAATTGGGTGGCAAATATTTTAATGCTAAGTAAGAAAGTCAGGCAATTGCCGGTGTGTCAGTAGCTTTAAATAGGTGTATCTTCATATTTATTGTGATATTATGTCTAGCTTAAATGCTGAAGGTTCTCCGGCATCCGCGCTTGCAGTGCTTCTGGCAGCGAAAGCATTAACTCCTGCGCAGGCAAAGCGCCCTGCATTTGAATTCAAAACAGACCTCAACAAATCAGCCGCAAAGTTTGCGGCAAGCCGCCTGCTTGACGGAAAGCCAAAAATGCTCAAAGAAGAGGAAAGCCTTGCCTCCACAATATATTATGCAGGAAAAGCGCCTCTTGCGTTTGCGGTTTTGAGAAACACTCATTTGCTTAGCGGATTTTCAGAATGGCTGCTTGTAAAAACGCTTATTGAAAACGGGCATGAAAAAGCCGCTTTGCTCTTGCTCAAAAACGGAACTTTATCAGATAAGGGGAGCATAAATGCAGTGCGCCAGCTTATTTCTTCTCCTTGAAAAGTTCTCTTACTGCCTTGTACGCATCCACGATGTCCTCTTCGTGCAATATAATGCCTAGTTCAGTATAGGTGGATACGACCTCAACAACGTTTATGCCTCTCCACGCAAGCTCCTTGAGAATAAGTGCAATAAGCCCGGGCGTGTCTGCCATTTTCTCGTCAAAGGAAATTGAGAGTTGTGAAAGCCCGTCCACTTCCTCGCGTATCTTTTCCCCGCGCAGGATGTTTTTTACCTCTTTGAATTTGGAGGAGCTGAATATTATTGTAAGCTCGTTGTTGCCGTGCACAAAATTTGCGCTCTCGCCCCGCTCGCCTTCCATAACGTCCTGAACTTTACCTACTATTTCCTTCACTCGCGCGCTCCTTGCAATCGTAATGTCTGCCATCCCCGAGCGCGTGCTTATGTTTTTAATGTTGTATTTCTGCCCCTTTGTTGCAGCATGCGCGCCGCTTTCCATTCTTGTAAGCGCCATCACAATGGACGCAAGAGAGCACTCATTTCCCATCTCATGCTCAATTTCCTCTTTAAGGAAGCGTGCGAGCCTCACGTAGCTCACAACCCCTATCTTGAGCGCGTATTCAAGGGAAGGCTTTTCCTTCACGAGCCTCTCCGTAGTGCTTGCAACCGATGCCATGGGCATATTAACAACAAGTTTGTATATAAACATATCTTCTTTCTTCGTGTTTTTTATCACACGCTAGTTATATATTGCGATACAGCCGCAACAATGCCTGCTGATAAAAAAGGCGATAACATGGCAAGAAAATTCCCGCTCAAATCTTCACTTGAAGAGATATTCCAGGAGTAACCCAGAGGCAGCATATGCACCCCGTACTAATACTAGACTCCACGCTGCGCGAGGGCGAGCAGGCTCCAAACGTGCGCTTTTCGCACGAGCAGGCAGTGAAAATAGCGTCCGAGCTTGACTCTTTTGGCGTGGATTTCATAGAGGTTTCCCCAATCGTGAGCGAGCGCTCAATGCAAATTACAAAAAGCATAATGGGCCTTCGCACAAAGGCAAATCCCATCCTGCACGGGCGCGCAACAAAGGGCGATATAGACAAGCTGCTCTCTTTTTCCCCAAACTGGGTTGCACTTTATCTTTCCACTTCAGACGTGCATTTGGAGCACAAATTGCACATGTCAAGGGAAATCGCAAAGCAACGCGCAATAGAAACAATAGAATATGCAAAATCGCACGGCCTGAAATTGCGCTTCACGTGCGAGGATGCCTCGCGCACGGATGCAGCATACCTCGCAGAAATGGTGAAAGTTGCAACAGATGCAGGGGCAGATCGCATAAGCATCACGGACACAGTGGGCGCGCTCACGCCGTCCTTAATGTTTTCCCTTGTTCAAGGCGTGCACGCTGCTGTTCCAAAGGCAAACCTTGACGTGCACTGCCACAATGATTTGGGGCTCGCGCTTGCAAATTCCCTCGCAGGCGTTGAGGCAGGCGCAACGTGCATACACACGTGCATAAACGGCGCAGGCGAGCGCGCGGGAATCCCAAAGCTCGCAGAGGTTGCGCTTGCGCTCCAGGTGCTTTACGAACAAAGGAACGAGCTGAAAATAGAAAAACTGCCTGAAATTTCCAAAATGTTTTCGAGCTTTACGGGCTTGCATAGCGATGCATTTTCCCCTGTAGTCGGAGAGAACGTGTTTAGGCACAAGGGAGGCACGCATCTGGGTGCAGTCCTGCGCTCCGAAGGGAAGGCATACGAGGCATTTTCCCCGGAGTCCGTAGGAAGAAAGCGCCGCCTTGTGATAGGAGAATACTCAGGGAAAAATGTTCTTCGCTACCTTTCAGGAGAGTTGCACCTTGGGCTTACTGAAGAACAGATAGAGCGCACGATTTCGCGCCTAAAGGAAAAGGAAGGGGACATATTTGAGTTTGAACTATGAGCGCATGGGCGCGGGAAAAAGCGGGCACATTTGAATTTGAACTATGGGCGGAAAAGGAAAGCGGGCATTGAAAATGAAAAAGTTCATTGAACTTTCGGGATTGGTGATGTTATGGAAAACGTAATCAGCGTATTCATAGGCGCAACGTCTGATGAAAAAGTAAAAACAATAGAAACCGTGCACGAGCTCCTCAAGGTTTCCGGCGTGCAAAAAGTATGGGAGCTCACAGGCTCGCTTGACTTGCTCATACTTGCAAGCTCCTCCTCGGTTGCGCAGCTTAACTTGGTAGTTGAGGCAGTTCGCGCGTGCAAGGGGGTGCGCAGCGAAACAACTTACCTTGTGCTTGACTCACATTCCAAATAGGTGCAGATATGGCTGGAGAAACGCTCGTACAAAAAATATTTTCCCAAAACGCAGGGAGAAAACTCTCAATAGGCGAGCTTGCAATAGTGCCTGTGGACTACGTTCTCGCGCACGATACTACGTGCGCATGGGCAATCGATCCGTTCCATCAGATTGCAGAGAAAGTGTTTGACCCCAAAAAGATTTTCCTTTTCTTTGACCACGCATTTCCCGCCCCAAACGTGCAGGCGTCGCTCCTTCACACAAAAATACGGGAGTTCGCGCAGGAGCAGGGCATACAAATTTACACGGATGGCGTGTGCCACCAGGTGATGGCAGAGCGCTTCACATATCCCAACACATTTTTGCTTGGCGCAGACAGCCACACCCCAACCGGAGGCGGAATGGGAGCAATCTGCATAGGCTTTGGCTCAACAGACGCGGCAGTTGCAATGGCAACTGGAAAGGCATGGGTGCGCGTCCCTGAAACAATCCGCATAAACCTTGAGGGCAAGCTCCCAGCAGGAGTATACCCCAAGGACGTGATACTCACAATTGCAAAGAAGCTTTCCTCAGAGGGCGCAAATTACAAGGTTGTTGAATTTGGAGGCAGTGCAATAAAGGATTTTGACGTACCTTCTCGCCTCACGCTCTGCAACATGTGCGCGGAAATAGGCGCAAAAACCGGAATAGTGCCGGCAGACAAGAGAACAGAAGAGTATCTTCGCGCCCAGAACCGCTACAAGCCCTTCAAAACAATCTCATCAGATGCGCATGCGCAATTTGCAGAAACGCACACGTTTGACATTTCAAAAATCGTTCCAACTCTCGCATGCCCTCCGGATATTGACAGGGATGTTCCTGTAACAGAAATTGAGGGCACGCCCATTACCCAAGTGTTCCTTGGTTCATGCACAAATTGCAGGATAGAGGACCTTGAAGTCGCATACAACATAATGAAGGGAAAGAAAGTTTCACCTGGCTTGAAATTCATAGTAACCCCTGCGAGCAGGCAGGTGTACGAGCTTGCGCTTGAAAGGGGATATCTCATGGAATTTTCGCGCATGGGCGCAATAATCGCACCGCCCGGATGCGGCGCGTGCTTGGGGCGGCACATGGGCGTGCTTGACGACAACGACGTGTGCGTGAGCACAAGCAACCGGAATTTCACGGGCAGGATGGGCTCACCAAAAGCAAAGATATATCTTGCCTCTCCTGCAACTGCGGCAGCTTCCGCTCTAAATGGAAAAATTACTGACCCGAGAAAATATCTGAAGTGAGTTGAGCTTATGGGAAAAGTTTGGAAGTTTGGAAACGCAATAAATACAGACCTCATCACTCCGGGCAGGTACAACATGACAATTGACCGCATGGAGCTTGGGAAAATTGCATTCATTGAGCACCGTCCTGAATATGCAAAGCAGGTTAAGAAAGGGGATTTCATAGTAGCCGGGCGCAATTTCGGGTGCGGCTCATCAAGGGAAACCGCAGTATACGCGCTTCTTGCAAACGGGATTTCTGCAGTTGTCGCAAAATCATATGCTCGCATATTTTACCGAAATGCAATAAACAACGGCTTGCTTTTGCTTATTGCACCCTCTGATTTCATTGACAAAACAGAGGATGGAGATGCGCTTGAAATCACAGGCAATGAAATCCGCAATTCAACAAAAAACATTTCCGCAGCAGTAAGCGTCCCGCCGCTCATGAAAAAAATACGGGATGCTGGCGGCATACTTGAATTTTTGCAAACTCACAAAATAGAAGACTTGGAGAAACCGTAGTTATGAAAAAGAAAATATGCGCATGAACTGCACGGAGAACTGGATGGTTATGGTGAAAAAAATACTCTATATTAATGGCGATGGGATTGGCCCGGAGCTCATGGCGCATGCTCGCAGCATAGTTGATATGCTTACGGACGTGCAATGGGTGGAAGGCGAGGCAGGCTACGCAACATTTCAGAAGTACGGAACGTCTTTGCCCGAAGAAACAATTTCGCTCGCAAAAGAGTGTGATGCAATCCTCTTTTGCGCAGTTACAACCCCGCCAAATATTCCAAACTACAAGAGCGCAATAGTTACGCTGCGAAAAGAACTTGACCTCTACGCAAACTTGCGCCCCTTTGTCTCGCTTCCAAACGTTCCAACAAATTACCCTCCGCTTTGCTTCACAATCGTGCGCGAGAATACCGAGGGCATGTATAGTGGTGTGGAGAGCACAGATGGCAATACTGCCACTGCAACCCGCATAATTACAAGAAAGGGAAGCGAGCGCATTGTGCGCTTTGCATTTGAATATGCGAAAAAAGCAAGCTTTGAAAAAGTTACATTGGTGCACAAAGCAAACGTACTTAGGAAAACCGACGGCTTATTCCTCGAAGTCGGGCGTGCGGTTGCAAGCGAATATTCCTCAAAGATTGCAGTAGAAGATGCTCTTGTTGATTCTGTTGCAATGCGCTTGGTAAAATCCCCGCAAGATTTCCAAGTGATAGTCACCACAAATCTCTTTGGAGACATACTTTCCGATGAGGCATCTGCACTAATAGGCGGCCTTGGAGTAGCGCCTTCCGCAAATATAGGGGAAAAATATTCCCTCTTTGAGCCTGTGCACGGCTCAGCCCCAAAATATGAAGGCAAGAACGTTGCAAATCCAACAGGAATGCTGCGCGCAACTTCTATGATGCTCGCGCACATCGGATTTGAGGCAGAAGCAAATCTGCTGGATGGTGCAATAGTTGCAGCATACAGGAACAAGATTACAACCAAAGACGTTGGCGGCTGTGCAAGCACGTCTGAAATGGTGGAAGAGATAAAGAAGAACCTCAAACTGGCGCTTTGCCAATAGCGGAAGAAATAAAGAAGAACCAAAAGCGTGCTCTATGCTAATTTTCTTCACGTACCATTGATGCAAGAAGTTTCTTCAAATATTGCCTTATGTGCTCCTCCTTCACTTCGCTTTTCACGTGGATGCCGCTTGCTTCAAGGAATTCTATTCTCTCTTTTTTGCGCTTGTCCCCATGCCACTCCGCAAGCATTTCAAGCCTCTGCGCTTCCTGCAACTGCCTTTCTTTTGGGTATTCGTCAGTCATTGCTATGCATTCGTATTTTTTCCCCTCAAGCTTGTTTACGTAGTTCCCCAAATTAAGCGTAAGGAAAGTGAATGCGGTAAACCAAGATGCCCTCTTGTTTCCATTGTTGAAGGGATGTTCGGAGAGTATTTTGAAAAAAAGCTCTTCAGATACAAAAATCGCATTTTCAAGCGGCGTTTTCCTATAAGTCTTGTCTCGCAGCCTGCTTTCCAGCATGGAAAGAACGCCGTCGTATCGCAAACTGTAGTCTATCCCTATATCCGTAAGGGTTTTTGAATAGTCCATCATGCGCCTGTGCAGGAGCACAATGCTCTTTTGCGTCGGAAGAAGAATGCCGTCCTTGCCAATCGCAATGCTTCTTGCAAGCTCAATTGCAAGCTCCTTTGCCTCATCTGTTACCGCTTCTTTCTCCATAAACTCCCCTAGCGGTTTGCAAGGTACTTTATCATTTCCTTATTGTTCTTTATGAGCTTCTCAGTAATCTTCTCGATGTCCTTCTCTACAGATGTGCTTTTTCTTTTCTTTTTTTCCATTACTGCCATGTGCAATACTATCCTGCGTCTCTTTATAATCCTCGCTTCCTCCCCGATGCTCTTTATTTTCTTAACATTCATCCCATTTTTTGTTACATTCATAACACTAGTATTATTTAATGTTTTTGCCCCAGTTACCTCACTAAAGCATAGAGAGGTTGATACAATGGCAGAATGCCCAGAGTGCGCAGGCACAATTGCGATAAAAGAAGGCACAGAGGTAGGCGAGATACTCTCCTGCCCGGATTGCGGAAGCAAGCTTGAGGTGCGCGGGCTTAATCCGGTGCAGCTTGAGAAGGCTCCTGAAGTGCAGGAAGATTGGGGCGAGTAACTCTTTTGCTCGCTCCAGATTGGAGTGCCCTAACGGGCACTGCTCTCGCGAACGTTCGCGTTCGCTCGATGGGCACGCAAAAAAACGTTGACGGAAAACGGTGTTAAATATGAGATTTGGCCTTATCTACACGATAATCACCCCTGAAAACAAGCTTCTCATAGAAGAAGGGAAAAAACAGGGCGTGGAATTTTCGCGCATTAGCGACAGCGAGGCGCTGCTGCCAATCACGGATAGGCAAAAGGATGCGCCAGAAATAATTTTGCAGCGCTCAAGCTCTTTCACGCGCACGCTTTACACAACGCATTACTACGAGCAGGCAGGCTCTCGCGTGGTAAATTCCCTTCGCAGCCAGCAGATATGCGGGGATAAGGCATTCTCCTCAACTTTGCTTGCAAAGGCAGGCGTTCCAACGCCGCGCACTTACGTTGCATTCACCACAGAGAGCGCCCTCAAGGCAGTGGAAAAGCTCGGCTACCCATGCGTGATAAAGCCCACTGTTGGCTCATGGGCGCGCATGGTGAACCGCCTAAACGACAGGGATGCGGCAGAGGCAGTGATAGAATCCCGCGAAGTGATGGGCTCTGCATGGCAGCAAATTTACTATATACAGGAGCACATTGAGAAGCCCGGGCGCGACATACGTGCATTCGTAATAGGGGACGAAGTTGTGTGTGCAATCTATCGCATTTCAACTGAAAAATCCGGCTGGCTCACAAATACAGGACGGGGAGGGCGTGCTGAAAATTGCCCAATCACCCCAGAGCTTCGTGAAATAATTCTCAAGGCAGCAAGCATAACCGACGAGGGAATATATGGCGTGGACGTGATGGAAAGCAAGAACGGGTTTGTTGTGCACGAAATAAACCACACGACCGAATTCCGAAATTCCATTGCACCAACAGGAGTGAACATTCCTGCGAAAATGATAAGCTGGCTGAAGAAACAAGGAAAGAGGTAAACTGCATATCATTTTTTAAACGTTATTTGAGATTCATATGCATGCAAAAGAGCATAGAAGCCGAAGGAGAAAAAAATCAAAGGCTGGAAATTTTAGATAAGATACCAAAAAAGGTCGATTATGATTTGAGGTTCTCTGAACTTGTTGGGCTTGCCAGGATGCAGCTTGAGCGCGGCGCAAGGCCCAATGCCACTGATGCGGATTTTAATAAAGCGCAGATACTATATGCAGGATTTGTTTCAGAAGCAGTCAGGGTACTAAAGGAAGAACATGGTTGGAGAAACATTAACGAATGGAATTTTTCAGGAAAAAGCGAAGACGCAATAAACCGCTTTGTCCAGGATGCCCTTTCAATAATCTGGAGCAATTTTAAGGTCGAAGATAGCGATGCAGGGGTATCTTTTCTTTTGGATGCTTTTTTGCCTGGCAAGGGGGAACGTCTTTTGGACTGCGACACGAGCGCCATCCTTGCCGGTGAGATTTTGAAAAAATTTGGGATAGAGGCCCAAATTGTGACTCTCCCCCGCCATGCCATTCTAAAAGTCAATGGACAGGGGAATGCGGGTTTATTTTTTGAAACAAGGCCCGAGTTCATGGGAGGTTTCTTTTATCACAATGAAGAGCACGTAAGTGTTTCATACCCTCTTATTTATTCAACAGAAAAACTCGGGTTTGACGATACAGCCCTCAGGCTTGCCCTTGGGAACGAACATTTCAATGCAGGAAAGTACGAAGAGGCAATCAAAGAATTTTTGAGAGCCTCGGAGATGGCACCTAAAAATGCCGGTGCGTTTCTTAATTTGGGAATCTGTTACAGGGAAAAGGGAGAATATAAGAAATCAATTTTGGCGTTTGAAGATGGCATGCGGCTCTGCAAAAAAATGCTTGGCGAGTATAAAGGGCCGTCTGATGATGGCTCCATTGTGCTGGCAGATTTCTACTATAACATGGCGTTGACTTATGAAAAGCTCGGAAATGGCAATCAGGCCTCTGTTGCATTGTCAAATTCAATTGATGCCCTCCCAACGCCCTCCGCATGCCTTAAATACGCTGAAATATGCTGGGCAACAGGCAAAGATTCGCTAGCTGTAAGCTATCTGGAAAGAATCCTGATTGAAGATGCAAGGAACCGGAATAATCCACACTTCTATTATCAGCTATGGGAAAAAGCATCTGAAAAAGCTGCAGCGTTTCTTGAAAAAATCCAAAAAGCATATTCGCGTGCCCTGCCTTTTTCCACTGGCATCCAAGAGCATAACGATATGCTCATCAAGGTGCATTATGCCCTTGGGGTGTGGCATTCTGCAAGAGGCCAAGAAAAAGCCGCTATTGACGAATTGAACGCGGCATTAATCCTTGACGATAAGTTTGCAAGTGCATATTTGGAACGGGGCAGGCTGTACCTGAAAATCGGGCAGCAGGAAAAAGGCATCGCAGATTTGGAAAAAGCATCAAGCCTAAGGCCCGATGCCGAATCCTTCTATCTGCTTGGTGGAGTGCTTTACAGCCGAAAAGAGCATGGGCGGGCAATAGATTGCTTAGTAAAGTCGCTTGAACTTGTCCCAAACAGCGCCCTTACCCCTGCGTATGAAATTCTGTACGAAATCATGGGTCAGTATGAAAACGGCAAACTAAAACTCAATGGCAAGGACGCTGCAGGCGCGTATTATGGCCTTGGAATTTTCCACAAATATGTGCCTGGCGAAAGCCCAGAATATTATTTCAAAAAAGCCAAAAAGCTTGATCCGGCTAAGTATGGCAAAATGACTGCAGAGGATATGAAAAAATCAGTTTGGGCTGGCCCAAAATAATGCGATGCCGTTATTGTAGAATTCAATCACCTATAAAAAACTTTTATGCCAGAACAAAAACTGCGCACACACCACAATCCTTTTATTTATGGCACGTGCATAACATTCCATGGCAAACAAATTTGCAGATGCGCCGCAGGAAGAAAAGAAAAAGAGCAATTCACTCGCTTTAACTCCGGTTCCACTGCAAAAATTTGGCGGAGAACTTCTCATTGCGGCAGAAGCAAAGGAGCTTAAAAAAAACCCCGATGCCGCCATCGGCAAATATAAGGAGTTTGTGCGTGAAGCAATTTCCAAGTTTGATGGCAGCCCAAAAACAAAAAACGACCTAATCGCCCTTCTTGATGGCATACAAAGCCATATATGGAAAGCATTTGAATATAACCCAACCGAATTCCTTTTTGAATCATTCTCTTCCAATGCAAAAAGGCCACCTCTTGACTGCGACACAAGCGTTGCCCTCATGTGCGACATACTGAAGGGGCTTGGGATTGAGGCAGGCATAGTTTGTGTTCCGCAGCATGCAGTAATGATGTGCAAGGTACCCAATGGTGGCGGGGAGCTTTATTTTGAAACTACCAGTGAAGGGAGCCAAGAAATGTCTCTCAACTATGCAGATGGAAAAACCATTCGGCCTACAAATCTCCTTTTCTACGAATCAAGGAAAATAATGGAATACATCTATCCCACTGCTGGAAAAAGCGAAATCCCCTCCCATGAATCATTCTGGTTCAATTGCATTATGGCTACCCATTTAATTGGCTCAGGAAACCTCCCCAGAGCATCATACTATACAGACAGGGCAATAAAAGCGGACGCAAAAAATGGCTATTTTGTGCAGGGTGTAATCTACTCTGTTTTTTACGGGAAGACCAATGACAAAAGGTATCTTGACCTCGCGGGCAAAAGTTTTCTCTCTGCGGTTAATGCTGGAAAGAAGGATTATGAAACCTATAAGATGCTTGAGGGCATACACGCGGAATTGGGTGACGGCAAGCTTTCGAAATACTACTGCGAAAAGAAAAATGAATACATCAATACACTCCATATATCCTCAAGCCGTATGTCAGACCCCATTGGAAATAGGATTTCAATTAATCTTTTCAATGATTTATATGCTGGGGGCGAAGACACTGCAAGTACGCATGCCAAGCAGCTGCCAACTGTCAACAACCTTCTGGAAACGTTTCTGCCAGTTTCCCCACTCTATAACCCAGATAGCAGGATGTACGGCTCGGACAGCATGCGTGCGGACGCAATACCTGACGTGCGCCTGCCAAAAAAGGGCTTTTATCAGCCTGGCAGGGAAACCCAATACCAGAAAGATAGCAACGGAGACATAATCCTTACCCTGCAGGATGAAGCTGTAGCAGAAATTCTAGAATACCGCGCGAATCTCTACGCGCAAATGGGCGAGTACAAGAGAGCGGCTGAGGACATAGGAAGGAGGATGAATTTTACCCTGGCAAGCAATTTTAATGCGATGAATGTTGGGCTGCCATTTGACATGAGGTTTGCATCCGACATCAGGCGCAAGGGCATTTACAACTACAAGGCAGGCGAATACGAGCAGGCAATACGCGACCTTGAGGCAGGCATAAAATTAAATGAAGGGCAGGTCAAGCGCGGAGGAGGGGAACAGCTCATATTAAGAAATGAAGACGGAAGCCCAAGGGCAGTTATGAACCCAGAACCTTATTTCTACATTGGCTGCTCGTATGCGCGCCTTGGAAAATTGGCAGAGGCGAAAAAATGGCTTGCGGAAGCAAAGGGCTTCAGCGAGGCAGAATACGGACGCCTGCTGGAAGAGGCGGGCGATCCGCTTAATGGATTCAAGAAATTCAAGAAGGATTAATTTTTTAACATACTTCACTTATTCTGTTAATATATTAACATCATTATTATTTATAGTTTTAGCGTAAACATTGCACTAATGCAGAGTTGATAATATGGCACAAAAAATACGGGCATCAATAATAGGCGCTTCCGGCTATACGGGAGGCGACCTCATGAGGATTCTTCTCATGCACCCAAACGTGGAGCTAAAATCCCTCACTTCCGAGCGCTTCGCAGTAATTCCGGTTACAAAACTCAATCCGAACTTACGCGGCTTCACGCAGGCAGCATTCACTTCAGTAAAGGAGATAAAGCCCGAAGAAAACGACGTTGTATTCTTGTGCGTGCCGCACGAAAAGGCGCAGGATTACGTTGCAGACTACATGAAGAATTATTTGCATCTTAAGATAATTGATTTGTCTGCGGACTTCCGCATCCATGACCAGAAAACCTATGAGCACTACTACTGCCAGCACAAGCACCCAGAACTTCTAAAAGAAGCAGTGTACGGGCTGCCTGAAGTGCACAGGGAGCAAATAAAGACCGCGCGTTTAGTGGCGTGCCCCGGCTGCCTTCCCACAAGTACAATTCTTCCACTCTACCCAGTAGTAAAGGCAGGCTTGCTTGACCTCTCACACATTGTTGTTGACAGCAAGATTGGCTCTGCAGCAGCAGGCGCAAGCTTTGACATTTCAACCCACCACCCAGAGCGCCAAGGAGTTGTGCGCGCATACAAGCCCAGCGGGCACCGCCACATCGCGGAAATGGAGCAGGAATTATCCGAAGCAGCAGGCGTGCCAGTAAAGGTTTCCTTTTCTCCACACGGCGTAGAGATGGTAAGGGGAATTTTCACAACAGTGCACGCGTTTTTGGCTAAGCCACTCAAAGACATAGATATGTGGAAACTATACCGGAGCGCTTATGGCACATCGCCGTTTGTGCGCCTCGTGAAAGACAAGGAAACTCTCTACCGCTACCCGGAACCAAAGATGGTTGCAGGCACGAACTTTGCTGACATAGGCTGGGAAATAGACGAGCACGCAAACCGCATAATACTCATGTCCTCAATAGACAATCTCATAAAGGGCTCCGGCGGGCAGGCAACGCAGTGCATGAATCTCATGTTCGGCTTGGATGAGAAAACCGGAATGTGGCAGCCGGGCTTGCATCCTTACTAAATACGGTGCTCCCATGGAAGAAAAACCAATACTCATAATAAAAATAGGCGGCAGCATCGCAAGCACCCCTGAAGAAATTGCAAAAGACGTCGCAGCCTTGCAATCCATCAATTCGGTCATCATAGTGCATGGGTGCAGCGCGCAGATGAATGAGCTTTACGGCAACTTCGGCATCACGCCCAAATTCATTACCTCCCCAACCGGTTTCAAATCAAGGTACACAAACGCAGAAACAATAAACGTGTACAATCTGGCAATCCACAATGCAAGCACAAGCATTATCCTTGCATTGCAAAAAGCCGGAGTGAATGCAATCGGGCTCTCTGGCTTTGACGGCAAAGTAACTGTGGGAAAGCAAAAAATCGTAACTTCAGTTGATGAAAACGGCAAGCAAAAGCTCGTGCGCGATGATTTCACGGGGAAAATAGAGAAAATAAACAGCTCATTGCTGCGCACACTTCTCTCCGCAGGCTACACTCCGGTAGTGGGCGCGCTTGCAATGGGCGAGCAGAATCAGATGCTCAATATAGATGGAGACAGGCTCGCAGCAGCGATTGGAAGCGAGCTAAAGGCAAGCATAGTAATCTCCCTTACCGATGTGGACGGATACTACAAGAA
>Ga0172370_10002293_pt1 | contig 27890 bp, 20 predicted proteins | sample LakKiv5m_FD_114538 | JGI IMG/M metagenome (GOLD analysis project Ga0172370, IMG submission 114538) | Freshwater microbial communities from Kabuno Bay, South-Kivu, Congo - kab_022012_11.5m | ecosystem: Environmental > Aquatic > Freshwater > Lake | place: Democratic Republic of the Congo...
GATGGGAAATGGGTAATCGTTCAAATGCATTTTTCAAAGGCGGCAGAATAATTATTCCGCTGCTGATCCTGATCATGATTACCGGATGCCGCGAGGAGCCGGTTGAGATTTCGCTGTGCGATGCCGGTAACTACTTTCCGCTGGAGGAGAACACTTGGTGGAAGTACCGGAATTAAAAAATTCTATGGGAGAGGCTGCGCGTTAGGATGTTTCACGTTAAGATGTTACACGTTAAGACGTTACACGTTAAGATTCTTACCGTTGGCGCAGCCAACATCTTAACACGAAGTATCTTAACACAAAGTATCTTAACTTTCCTGCAATTCCTTCCTGCGTTTGCGGTATTGCGCGATCGGCATATCGGCCATGAAGAGTTTTTCGCCGGTATCGGGACCTGAGACTTTTGGCACCTGGGTTTCCACCACGCGACGGTCCTCATGCAGGATCTTCACATTCATCGGCATGAAGAGCCTGTTGAAAAGAGAGCTGAGAAGCGGGATGGTGAGGAACTTTTGATAGAGCCGGAGGTACAGGAGGTTATTTTCATTGTCGACCGGAACAAAGGCTACCACGATCCGGAGCTTGTCGGTGAGATAGTTCTGCCAGAGGTTGGGAAAGATCAAGTCGAGGTGCTGGGTGTTTGCCGGTTTTTCAGGGACATCCTTCGGCAGTTTTGCCGGCTCGCCGTTTTCATGCCGGTTATACACATCCACACGGAAACGGTTCGGATGGGTCCAGGTCAGTCGCGGCCCGTCGGACACGGTCTTCCATCCCCGGCCGATCGATTTCCGGTGCACAAACGCCAGGTGGGCCACATCAAGCTGATTTTCCATGGCCCGGCTATAATGGGTTTTCCAGGGATCCACCAGGGTCAGTCTTGAGTGATGCTCCAGGCCGTCGAAGAATTCAGGACGGGTATCCCCCGGATCCGTTCCAAAGAATATCCAGATGAACCCATGCTCCTCATGAGTTGCATAGGCCGGCGCGACAAAAGTCTCCGGTACCGGTTTGGTGGCGCCATTAGCCGGGATCACCCTGCATCGGCCGGTTCCGTCGAACTCCAGTCCGTGAAACGGGCACCGCACATGGTCGCCGATGCACTCCCCTGCACTCAGCGCAGCTCCGCGGTGGATACACGGATCCGCCAGACAGTGCACCATTCCCCGGCTATCCCGCCAGAACACAAGTTTTTCACCCAGCCGGGTCACCCCCACAGGCTTATTGCGCACCTCGTGCGACTCAAGAACGACGTACCATTGGTTGCGGATCATTTTTTTCCTTAAAGTTAAGAAAAGGTAAGATGGCTGAACCGTTTAGAGGCTGCGCGGTAAGACGTTGCACGTTAAGACGCTGCGCGGTAAGACGGCTTCGCCGTTAAGAATCTTACCGTTGGCGAAGCCAACATCTTAACGCGGAGCATCTTAACACAAAGTATCTTAACACGAAGTGTCTTAACACGAAGTATCTTAACGATCGCTCCTCGATCATCTTAACTTTTTAACCCCCTCTTTGAACTCATCGAGCGTAAACGGCCCGGGGAAAGGTTTGTCGCCAGAGAGGCTGTAGGGTTTTCCGTTGAAATCCTCATAGGGCAGATCGGGTACACTGGCCCGACCGAGGAGCTCGGTGGTTACGGCCTTGCGGGACTGCATATCGGCCCAGGCGGGATCGAGGTTCATGTGAAAGTACCAGCCGTCGGCACGCTTTTCGAGTTTAATATCAGGATTAAAATCATTGAGAACCAGCGGATAGGGTTCGGCTTTGCCGGGCTGGGCGCCGCCGAGATAAACATTTCCGTCCATGTAGACGGGTAGGACGGTTTTGTCGTATTGGGCCAGACTGGCTTTCCCAACGAGAATATTGTTGTAGAAGCGCTCGTCGCCGCTCTTGTTTGGGGCCAGACCAGCAACTTCGGTTTCATGGGCTTTGAGGTGTGGTGTGAGTCGCTGCTCGCCGGCATAAACCCAGATGTTCCCTGCTATGAGGTTGTGGGCATAGGCGGCGCCCTGCGAATTGACCAGCAGTGCGTTATTGGACAGGAACAGATTATGGTCGATCAGGGTGGGACCGTGGTTGACCTCCATGAAGAGGTCCTCACTCGGACCGTTATCGTGGAACAAATTGCCGGTAACCCGCGTGCCCTGGGCCATCCAGTCGAGCCACAAGCCCCGGTTGCAGTTGTATATGTGATTTTCTCCGATCACCACATCGACCGCCCCATGGAACTTGATCCCGGCCATCTCGGCCCCGGTGAAGAGCCTCCGAACATGCACATCGTGGATCTCGTTGCCGGTGACGGTGCTGAAGGCGCAGCCCATACTGCCCACTATCCCGGCCTGCTCACAATGGGAAACATGGTTGTTCCGCGCGACATGATGACCGATATTCTCCTTCGACCAGCCCCTGGCTGTGGCACGCTCAATCGTCTTGACATACCCCTCGGCTGAATTGGCTGAGGTGTTATCGAATTCATCCCCATGCTTGCCGAGGGCAATCCCGGAGCAGGTGGAATAACGTACAGTGTTATTTTCAATGATCCAGCCTTTGCTCCAGTTGGTTCCGATGATCCCCACCTGCTCAGCCGTCGGCGGTGCCCAGTTGGTGGCTGCCTGCTCCAAGACAAATCCGCTGATGGTGAGATAATTGATATTAGTTGTATCCGGATAAAAAACAGCTTTTCTCACATTGACCTCCACCAGGCGGGTGTTTGGGTCGATGCCAGGAAACTGCGCCCAGATGTTCGTGAATCCTTCCTTTAATGAATCCACCGTGGCAAACCAGAAAGGGGTCTTGCCGGCCGGCTTCATGACGCTGTCGGGCACCGGTGCCTCGGTCAGCCAATGGCCGTCGAGATAGACGGCAGCGGTATGGTGAGGTCTTCCGAGTGGCTCGAACCAATCGCCCCGGATCAGATCTGCAAACGGATTGAAATCCCCGAACAGGCTGTTCGGCACGGCAGCCTTCCAGGTATCGCCGGCCACCGGTTCCCAGTTTTTCACCTCCTCCGATCCCTTGATCACCACATGGTCACCTTCGGCAGCCCGGTAGGTGATCCGCTTCTGATCCGACTCCCCTCCCCTGTGCGGAGTGATCCGCTCGCGGTATACCCCGGCATGCACGGTGATCACATCACCCGGCTGAGCCAGTTTCGCCGCCGCCATGATCGTTTTGAACGGCCTCTCCGCCGAACCGTCGCCGGCTTCATTCCCATTGACCGAAACATGATACTCGTGCCCTTTAGGCGTACAGGAAAATAACAGGAAAGTGAAGAGGATGGCTGAAATGAGAGAGGTTTTCATGGATGGGTAGTTTGGTACTTTAATGATACTAATATACCGAATAATGGTTAAGATGGCTGCGCCGGTAAGAGGCTGCGCGGTAAGATGATCGCATTTGCGATCGGTAAGATGTTTCACGTTAAGATGGCTGCGCCGTTAAGATGATCGCTTCGCGATCGGTAAGATCTTAACGTTGGCGAAGCCAACATCTTAACGCGTAGTGTCTTAACGCGAAGCATCTTAACTATTTGCTCCGCAAATATCTTAACACGTAGTGTCTTAACACGAAGTATCTTAACGCGAAGCATCTTAACTATTTGCCCCCTTTTTGCACCGCTTTAGGATTGCGAAATGATGCGGACATTCAGAACTTTGAATGGAATACAAAACAGAATCTTTCCAATGAAAATAAAAACGATCGTTTTGGTTGCCTTTGTACTGGCGGTTTCAGGGCTCTCTTTGAAAGCGCAGGGTGTTCCGGTGGATTCGGGGTATATCGCTGTGGATGGCGGCAAATTGTATTATGAGGCTGCCGGTCAGGGCAAGACCATAGTCCTGCTGCACGACGGGATGGTGCATCATGTGATCTGGGATGACCAGTTTCAGATGCTTGCCCGGAATTACAGGGTGATCCGGTACGACCGGCGGGGGTTCGGGAAATCTTCCGATCCGGCATCTGCCTATTCCCATCTCGAAGATCTGAACAAGGTGTTTGAGCAGCTGCGGATCGACAAGGCGATCGTGTTTGGCATGTCGGCAGGCGGAGGTCTGGCTATCGATTTCGCCTTACAGAATCCCGGGAAGGTTGAAGGTCTGGTGCTGGTGGGTGCCGTGGTGGGTGGCCTGGGCTACACCGCCCACATGGCAAACCGCGGCGGACACATGCCCCCGGCCTCTGAGCGGACGAATATGAAGAAGGTTGTAGAATATTTTGCCCTGGAGGATCCGTACGAGATCTACCCGGGCAATACCGCAGCACGCCAAAGGGTGATGAAGTGGATGAGCGATTATCCCGAAAAGGGACGCGCCGAGGGAATTCCTGTCAAGCCTGCTCCCAGGACGGCACTGAAATATCTGTCTGAAATCAATGTACCCACCCTGATCCTGGTAGGGGAATTTGACATCCCCGATGTCCACGCCCACGCAGGCGCCATCAATGCCGGCATTGCCAACTCCACTCGCAAGGTCATCCCCAACTCTGGACATCTCATACCCATCGAACAACCCGAACTGTTCAACAAAGAGATCGGGAACTTCTTGCAATGGTATTAGGTAAGACGCTACGCGTTAATATGTTTAACGTTAAGAAGGCTGCGCCGTTAAGATGATCGCTATGCGATCGTTAAGACGTTACACGTTAAGAAGGCTGCGCCGTTAAGATGATCGCTATGCGATCGTTAAGACGTTTCACGTTAAGATTCTTACCGTTGGCGAAGCCAACATCTTAACAAGTAGTGTCTTAACACGAAGTATCTTACTAAAAACCAAAGTACTTTTTGTAAATTTAGAAGATAAAGGCTTGTATATGAAAAAGATCATGTTAATATCCTGGTGGCTGACACCGGCCGTGTTGTTAGCGCAAGGTGCGGGAACAATTGACAGGACTTTCGGCATCGACGGTAAGATCACCATTGAGGTCACTGCCGGTCAAAGATTGTCTGTAATTCAAGCTTTCCAGATGCCTGAATCCACAACCAAATCGGAAGGAGAAGGGACTTGCTTTTTCCTGGCGGAGTCAGCTGAAAATACAGAATATTACTCATCACCCCGGTTTCTGCAACTGAAAAGAAGATTGATAACTGAATACTGGAGGGTATTTGCGCCCAATTTTGATCCTTACAAGGCACTCCCAAATGCCGACCAATCGATCTGTCTTCTTGGTTCAAGCTTTGAGTTCTCGCCGCCCCGACTTGCAGTGATGAAGATCACCCCCGATGGGATCACTGATCCCGGTTTTGGAAATCAGGGCACTAAGATCATTGACGAAGCACCCGGGCGTGATGAACCGGGCGGAATCATGAATGACCCATCCGGACAGGATAATGGATCACTATATGTTATCGGAACAACGTATCCGGGAACTTATGACCAAAAACTGGCGATCTGGAAATTGGACCGGAATGGAATGCCTGACCTTAACTATGGAACTGGTGGGAGAATGGCCAAGGATGTTCCCGCAATGCCACTGATGGTCAATGACATCATCCGGGGACCCGACTGCTGGATCGCCGCAGGAACGGCGGGCGAAGATGCCTGGAACCTGAAGCTGACACCCTCTGCCGAATATCCATTCCAGATAAATCCCCTGCGTGAGGGATCCGCTGAATTCGTCATGGAAAGCCGTGGCCTCTGCAAGGGCAATCACTGGATAATCTCAGGCGGTGTTTCTACTCCCCGGACGTCCGGAAAGCCAATGCCCTATTTCGACAAATTCTCACTTAAAAGCGATGGCGTCGCAAACTTTGACAACCGTTTCGGTGATCTCCTGGCCGAAAACCTTATTTCCCGGCTTGGCGGACCCATTGTGAAGGATATCCCATACTTCTTTTACTCTTCAACTGACAGATTCAAATCAACCGGTGACTCAGTCGATATGTTTATTGCTGCCGGTACCTTTGAGGATTCATCAGGGCATGACCAGGCCTTCGTCACTGCCTTCGATTCAGACGGAGAACTGATAGAAACCTTTGGTGACAAAGGCCTTACCACACTTCCCCTGGAAGGGGATTGCACACCGGGCGGGCTGATCCTGGCCAGTGACGGATTCATTTATGTACCAGTCAATGATTCGATAACCTCGCATATATTCTGTCTTTTCGGACCGTCTTTCAGTTCAGGGATACCCGAGACCTTGCTCCCCGAACCCTCAATCCGGATATACCCCAACCCATCCACCAGGAGTCTCCGGATCGAAACAGCCGGAATTCCTGATGGTCCTTGCCAGCTCACCATCGCTGACTGTCAGGGTAGGATCCTCTATTCCGGTCACCAGGAAATCTTATCAAACCAGTTGGTATCCCCTGGTCCGGGTTTTGAAAACCTTCTCCAACCGGGGATCTACCTCATCCGCCTGGCTTCCGGAAATTCATTGCTCACCGAAAGGATTATCAGGCTTTGACAATGCCGGTAAGATGCTGCGCGGTAAGATGTTTCACGTTAAGACGGCTGCGTCGTTAAGATTCTTACCGTTGGCAAAGCCAACATCTTAACGCGAAGCATCTTAACCCGAAGTGTCTTAACATTTGCCCCGCAAATACCTTAACACGAAGCGTCTTAACACGAAGTGTAAAAAGTTGTTAAATCCAACGGCATCAGCGGATTTCAGTTGACTTTTATATATATTTAGGGAAAACCGCTTCTAACCATGAAAAAGGTCATTTGTCTGGCCGCCGGGCTGGTTCTTATGGCGGGGTCTCTTAAGGCACAGGTGAAGGATACGCTTAAGGATCAGGATGTTTTCAATATGTCCCTGACTGAGCTGATGAATGTGGAGGTAGTGAGTGCATCCAAAATCAGTGAACCGATCCGGGAGGTGCCGGCAACGGTGCAGGTGATCACCGCAGAACAGATCCGCGACCGCGGCTATTTCACGCTTGAAGAGGCGCTGTCGGATCTGCCGGGATTCCAGTTCAGGAATATTCTGGGGTTCAACAGCTACGTTTTCATGCGCGGGGCACCCAGCCAGAACAACCTGATCCTTGTGCTGGTTGACGGCATCCAGATCAATGAACTTAACTCGGGCGGATTTTACGGCGGAGGCCAGTACAATCTTTCCAATGTGGAAAGAATAGAGGTGGTGTATGGTCCGGCTTCAGCCCTCTACGGGACCAATGCGGTTTCAGGCATCATCAATATCATCACAAAAAATCCGGGCAAGGGGCTGAAAGGCCATGCCACCTTACTAGGTGGAGGGTTCAAAACCGGACTGGCCGATGCCTCCTAGCAAACCTATAATCCGGAAAATCAGATGGGGGTTTCTATCTCGGGCATGGTTAAGACCTCCGGAAAGGCCGACCTGAGAGGGGATAAGGGGGATAATTACTGGACCGATTCCATGGAAAATTTTGAGCACGACCTGGCGCTTTCAGGTAAATTTATCTGGAAAAACCTGACAGCAGGATGGGAATATCAGGAGAAAAAAGCCTCGATGAGCACCTACTACCCCTCCACCGGCACAAAATATCTCGACAGGAACACCCTGTGGGATATAGCTTTCCTTAACGCCTACGTGAAATACAATCAATCCCTGGGCAAAAATATGGATCTGTTTTCGACCCTCTATTACCGGAATGCGACGGTGAAACCCAACACCATCGACCATATCGAACGATCAACCGATTCCACGCCGGGCAACCAAACCGGGTATTACCGGCCCAACCAGCTGGCCGGACTGGAAAATCAGGTAAACTGGACGCCGTTCAGAAACCTCGTGGTTACCGCAGGGCTTGTGGGGGAAATTGAACAGCTGGCCAATGGATTCTCCATTACCAACAGCCTCTCCGATACAATCAGGCCGGCACATCCACCCAAACCGGACATGAGGCTGAACGGACTGATCAGCTATTATGCACAGGCTAAATACAACCTCGGAAAACATTTAAACCTCATCGGCGGGCTCCGGCATGATTTCTCGAGTTACTACGGTCAGGTGCTGACCCCAAGAACCGGGATCGTCTTCAATTACGATAAACTGACTGCCAAATTGTTGTATAACAGAGCATTCAGAGCACCCAGACCCTGGGATTACACCTACGGTACCGGAAATCCTGGCCTTAAGCCTGAAAAGATGCAATCACTGGAGTTGTTCTGCTCCTATGCCCTTCTTGAAAATCTTCAAGTAGGATTATCGGCATACAGCAATCACATGCATGACAAGCTGATCAGGGAGACTCTAGGGTCCGTGGACCACTGGACCAATCTGAGCTCACTGACTACCAACGGCATCGAGGTTTACTCCAACTATACAATTGAAAACCTGAGCGTTTATCTTAACTATACATTTAACGACTCTTTTGATGAAAATGGGTTGTTCATCCCGGAAATCTCCATGCATACAGTTAATGCTGGCCTGACGTACGAATTTACGCCCGACTTCCGGATCAACCTGAGAGCCAACTATCTGGGACCGCGAACCAATCCATACACCATCCAAACTACCGGGAATAACCGGATTGATCAGGCGCTTCTGTTCCATGGCGCACTCACCTATGCCAATTTCCACGGATTCGACTTTCAGCTGAAGATCAACAACATACTCGATACCGAGTATTATCATCCAAGCAACCGGTTCGCCGGAAGATACAGACAGCCTCAAAGATTTGTCAGCGCTGCCATTACCTATAACCTGTATTGAGTTGTCAAGATGAAATCCATTTTAAGGTTATTACTGGCCGCTCTCCCACTGGCATTGTTATTTATGCCCCTGCAGGCTCAGGATAATACCTCCTCCCGCGAGCTACAGGTGAAGGCAGCCTATCTGTACAATTTCACAAGATTTGTGACCTGGGAAAAGAATCCGGCTGCCGGCGGTGGGAAGATCATCATCGGATTTATTGGAGCCGGTGAAATCGCCGATGTGCTGGATTCATTCCTGAGAAGTTCGGGCAACGACAAGCAGGTGGAGGTCAGAAGATTCCCACCGGATTCTGAGAATCTGGACAAATGCCATATTCTGTTTATTGAGCCCGGCAACGGTGTCCAACTGGATAACATCCTGAAGAAAATCAAGATGAAGCCCATTCTCACAGTTGGCGATACCCCCGATTTTGTGAAGAGAGGAGGCATGGTCGGACTATTTGAGGAGGGAGGAAGAATCAGGATCCGCCTTGACCTTGAAAGGGCAGAATCTGCAGGCATGAATATCAGTTCAAAGTTGATTGAGGTTTCACAACTCGTAAACCCGGAGGGCACATGATCAGTTATATCAAATCCCTGCCGATCCGCACAAAGATTGTCGGGATCACTATGCTTGCAGGATTAGCCGGTATCCTCTTCTTTGCCCTTACCATCCTGATTTTCAACCAATATCAGAGAAAGAAGAGCCTGGTATCCAACATCACCGGATTTGCGACACTGATTGCCGACCGCAGTTCGGCAGCAGTGGCATTCAATGATCCGGAGGTGGCGAAATCCAATCTGGAGGCATTGAAATTGAAGGTCGGGGTGGTAAATGCCTGGATATTGAGCCCGGATGGGAAGATCTTTGCTACCATCCATGATTCCATAAATCTTCCTGTGGAAGTTAGTTCACTGGGGAGGAGCCGGGATCACTTTTTCACATCCGGATTCCTGGTTTGCTGGGAGCCGGTGCTGCTGGATAAAACGCCGATCGGTACCGTGGTAATACTGAGGGATCTCGTTGATTACCGCACCCAGATGAGGAATTTCCTTGCCTTTATCGCACTTGTAGTGATCCTCACCCTGCTTTTCCTGTGGTTTCTTTCGTACAGGCTTCAGCGGGTGGTCACCAGACCTCTGTTCAGGCTAACCCGAACAGCGAAACTGATAGCTGGTTCAGGCGATTACCATATGAGGGCAGAAAAGCTAACCGAGGACGAGATCGGAGAACTGGTGGATGAATTCAACCTGATGATCGGACAGATCGAAAATCATGTGGCTGAAAGAAAAGCAAAGGAAGAGGAGATCCGTTATGAGCGCAAGCTGCTGCGCATGGTGATCGACAATGTTCCCGATGCCATTTACACGAAGGATCGAAATTTCAAAAAAACCCTGGCTAACCTGGCGGATGTCAGGAACATGAACGCAAATTCTGAGGAGGAGGTATTAGGAAAGGACGATTTCGATTTTCATCCAAAAGAGCTGGCGGAAAAATTTCTTGCAGACGACAGGTCGGTGATTGAGAAAGGAACCTCCCTGATCAACCGGGAGGAATATGTGGTGGAGAAAGGAGTGAAAAAATGGCTGCTCACCTCCAAGATACCACTGAGGGATGAGAATGGAGAGATCCATGGCCTGCTTGGGATAGGCCGGGACATTACGGAAAACAAGAATTCGGAACTTCGGCTTAAGGAGTATTATGAGAAACTGGAGTCTCAGGTAGAGGAAAGGACCGCCGAACTGGTAAATAAAACCGAAGAACTGGAAAAGGCCAAGAACGAGGCCGAATCTGCCGACCGGCTTAAATCGGCATTCCTGGCTACCATGTCGCACGAACTGCGAACCCCTCTCAACTCCATCATCGGATTTACGGGAATATTACGGCAAGGCCGGCCGGGACCGCTCAATGATGAGCAGCAACGTCAGCTCGAGCTGGTACAAAAAAGTGCCCGGCACTTGCTGGCCCTGATCAATGAGGTACTCGACCTGTCCAAGATCGAGGCCGGTCAGCTTAAAGTCACAAAAGAGACCTTCAAGATCAGGGACCTGGTTGATCAGGTAGTGGAGCTGAACTTCACCCTGGCCGATCAGAAAAACCTTAAACTTAATTACTCAGTCGACGAGGCATTGAATGAGATTTACACAGACCGCCAGAGACTTACCCAGGTGCTGGTGAACCTCGTGAACAATGCCGTCAAGTTCACCGAAACCGGGTCGGTAACCCTCACTGCCGAAAAGATGGACGACAAAGTCTTTTTCAAGGTGACGGATACCGGCATCGGTATCGAGCCCGAGAAACTCGATCTGTTGTTCCGACCGTTTATGCAGATTGATTCCGGCACCACCCGTAAACACGAGGGCACCGGGCTGGGCCTGTCGATCTGCAAAAGATTGATCACCCTGATGGGCGGCAAGATCGGGGTGGAATCGGAGTATGGGAAGGGGAGTGCGTTTTGGATAAAGATGCCTTTGGATCGTGACGCGTGACGCCCTCCATGTCATCCCCGCGAAAGCCGGGATCCCTGCCTGCGCAGGGATGACAGCAACAGTTGGCCTCCATGTCATCCCGGAAAGCAGGGATGACAACTTTTGAAACATTGAAACCTGAAACATGAAACTATCAATTTTTATTATCGAGGACAATGAGCAGAACATGTATCTGCTGACGTACCTGCTCGAGGAGAAATATACTGTTTATCAGGCTTTTAATGGCCCAAGCGGGATTGCGATCGCTAAAGAGAAAAGACCGGATGTGATCCTGCTGGATATTCAGCTCCCGGAAATGGACGGGTATGCGATTGCCGCGGCATTGAGGGCGTCAGGGGATCTCATGGAGACTCCGATCATTGCGGTAACCTCCTATGCCATGGTAGGTGACCGTGAACGGATCATGGCTGCCGGGGCCACCGGGTATATTGAAAAGCCCATTGATCCAGATATGTTCATCAGCCAGATGATCTCTTTTCTTCCCGAACCTCTAAAAACCAAGGCAAGCGCATGAAAACCATCATGATTGTCGACGACAAGCCTGAAAACCTCTATCTCCTTAAAAACATGCTTCCAGAGGGCTCTGTTATCATTATGGCCAATAATGGTGCAGAAGCTCTGGGCCTGGCCAGAAAAACCCCTCCCGACCTGCTGATCACTGATATTCTCATGCCCGTCATGGATGGATACACCCTCTGCAAGGAGTGGCGGAGGGATGATTTGCTGAAAAGCATTCCTCTGATCTTCTACACAGCAACCTATACGGACCCGCAGGATGAGAGATTTGCCATGAGCCTGGGGGCCGATAAGTTCCTCCTTAAGCCCCAGGAACCGGAGGCTTTTCTTGAGCAGATCAAAGAATTCCTTGATGATGCCGGACCGGCAATAGTATCATCGACCCAACCTGCAGAGGTCAGCGAACTGGTAAGCCTCAAAGAGTACAATCAGGTTCTGATCCGCAAGCTGGAAGATAAGGTGGCCGATTCGGATCAGGCCCGGGCTGCCATGCAGAGGTATGCCAGAGAGCTGGAAAGGGAGATTGAGGAGCGAAAGCATACGGAAATCGCTCTGTCGCAGCGCGAGGAACAGTACCGGACCCTGGTTGAAAGCATGAATGAGGGATTGGTGATGGTGGATAATCAGGATACCATCCTGTTTGTAAGTTCTCAGTTTTGCACCATGACCGGATACCCGGAGAAGGAGCTGTTAGGTAAAACGGGATATAAAATTCTGTTCAGACCGGAAGATCATAATCTGATCCTGGCAAAAAATCAGGATCGCCGATCGGGATCGAAGGACACGTATGAGCTGGAAATGATCCGCAAGGGTGGCGAGCCACTCTGGGTCAGGATCAGTGGTTCACCCGTGAAAAATAACCTGAATGAGACCATCGGGAGCATCGGGGTTTTTGAGGATATCAGTGAGGAAAAGAAGGTAACCAGCCTTCTGGATAAGGAGAAGGTGCTTTTCCAGACTCTGGCCACCGCATCACCGGTTGGGATTTTCCGTACACTGCCAGATGGAAAAACCACTTATGTAAATCCCAAATGGTGCGAATTGTCCGGATTGTCATTTGAAGAGGCCATTGGGGACGGGTGGAAGAAAGCGGTTCATCCTGATGACATTGGCATTGTAGATGTTAACTGGAAAACCGATATTGTATCAGAGCGGCCGTCCCGGGCGGAGTACAGGTTTCTTCATCCCGACGGCAGAATTGTTTGGGTTCTGGGCTCTGCAGTTCCGGAAATGCATGAAGGGGAGCTGATTGGATATGTCGGGATCATTACTGATATCACAGAAAGAAAGAATTATGAGAATCAGCTGCTGGCTGCCAAGGAGAAAGCCGAGGAGAGCAACCGCCTGAAAACCGCGTTCTTGAACAACATCTCGCATGAGGTCAGGACTCCGCTCAACGGAATTCTGGGATTCGGTGAACTCATGCTTGATCCTAAAACAACAGAGGAGGAAAAACAACTCTATCTGGAAATCCTGCAGACCAGCAGTGACCGGTTGCTTAACATCATCACCAATTTCATGGACATCTCCATGATCACCTCGGGTAGTGTGGAGGTCCGGCATCAGCTGTTCAGTCTGGGTGAGATCCTTAATCAGGTATACTATCAGTTCCTTCCGAGAGCCCAGTCGCGCAACCTTGGTTTCCAGCTTAAATTGCCGGGTGGCGGCGGCAACTACCTGATTGATACCGATGCGGTGCTGCTCAAAAAGATCCTGATCCATCTCATCGATAATGCGATCAAGTTTTCTGATAAGGGAAGCATTGAATTCGGGTTCGAACATCTGAACGGCCGGGTCAGGATCTTTGTCAAGGACCAGGGGATCGGTATTGCGGAGGATAAAATCCATCTTATTTATGAGCACTTCATGCAGGAGGACCCCCTGAACACACGTAAATTCGAAGGCAGCGGTCTGGGACTCTCCATCGCCCGCGGCCTCGTCTCGCTCCTCGGTGGCACTATCGAGGTGCAATCAAGGAAGGGGGAGGGCGCAACGTTTTGGGTAACTATTTAGTTAAGATGGCTATGCCGGGAAGATGTTTCACGTTAAGATGTTTCACGTTAAGACGTTGCACGTTAAGATGGCTTCACCGGTAAGACGGCTGCGCCGGTAAGATTCTTACCGTTGGCGAAGCCAACATCTTAACACGATTCTTAACATTTGCTCCGCAAATATCTTAACACAAAGTATCTTAACAATTCCCCCTCTATTTTGTATAAAGTATTTAAGTACCAAAACCCAACATCATGAAAAAATCCATTCTCTTTTCCCTGATCGGCGCGGTTGTGCTGTTCGCCTGGCAGTTCCTTTCGTTTGCGATGCCGAATTTCCACAAGGCCGGGATGTCGTATGCACCCGGACAGGATACGATCCTGGAGGCTATTAAATCAACTGGCTTGAAAGAGGGCGTTTATATGCTGGGACAGCCTGATCCAAACCTCCCCAAAGAGGAATATAACAAGGTGATGGACAGCTATATGGGCAAACCCTGGGCTATGCTGAACTATCAGGTGGCCAATGAAGACCGGATGGTCATGAACATGATCCGCGGATTCATCATGTGCCTGCTTATGTCGGCTCTCCTCTTCTGGATCCTTCGCCAGCAAAAAGATCCGACACTGATGAAACGGCTCCTGGTATCGCTATCCATCGGCCTTATCGGTTTCTTCTTCTTCCCCTATACCCACTTCATCTGGTACCGCGAAGCCGATATCTGGGCTTACCTCCTCGACGGAACCATCCCGTGGCTACTGCTTGGGTGGATCGGGCATGGGATGCTTCGTCGTTAAGATGGCTGCGCCGGTAAGACGGTTTCACCGTTAAGATAGCTTCGCTGTTAAGATGTTTCACGGTAAGACGGCTGCGCCTGTAAGATTCTTACCGTTGGCTTCGCCAACATCTTAACGCGAAGCATCTTAACACGAAGTATCTTAACTATTTGCTCCGCAAATATCTTAACACGAAGTGTCTTAACTAATCTATTTCACCGGAAGGATCAGTTCTACCCTGAGTCCGCAGGGCCCATCAGTGTCCGAAAGATCGGTATAAATTACCTTATATTTTTCGTATTCCCCAGGCTGGTTGAATAACTGGATCCTCATTGCGGTGATGGCAGTGCTGTGCACACGGTCTGACTGAGGTTGTTGAGTACTGCGGGACGGATTGAATACCCGGCCGTTTCCGTTATCGGTGATGGTACATTTAATTACTTCACTCTCAATCATTTCAAAACCTATGGTCAGGAGACCTTTTCGTTTCAGGTTCCGGAATCCGTGCCGGATGGAGTTTTCGGCAAAAGGCTGGATTACCATGGATGGGATGGAGATCGTGTTGGCCGATGGTTCTGTGAGATTCCCGATCTGAAAATCAAACAATCCGGGAAACCGCATCTGCTCGAGTCGCAGGTAACTGTTGAGAAACTCAATTTCCCGGCTGAGAAGGATAAAGGTACTTGATGCATTCTCCAACGAGATCCTCATCACCTTGGAGAAATCGGAGATGTAACCCATGGCCTCTTCCGTATTTTGTTCCAGAATGCTATGCTGAATACCGCTTAGAGTGTTGTAAACAAAATGCGGATTCATCTGATTCTGAAGGGCCTTCATCTCAAGTTCCAGGACTTTTCTTTTCATCTCCACCTGACTGATCTGCCGGAGCCGCTTCTGGTCAACAATTCTGATGGTGGCAATGAAGATCATCCCGACAATGAACATAAAGGCCAGGACCTGATTATACCAGCGCTGCCAGAAAGAGGGCGGAACCACGAACTTAACCGAAAGGGGTTCAGCCCCGACAAGCGTACTTATATTGTACGATTCCACTATCAGGAGGTAGTTGCCGTTGGGAAGATTGGTGTACACCGCCTGCCGTGATTGGCTCCATTCGCTCCAGCGCTCGTCATATCCCCCTAGCTTGTACCGGTACAGATCCTTGCCCGAATTGATATAATTGAGATTATCAAAACCGAAAATAAAATCCGACTGTTTAGGATTGATCCTGACAATTTTCGCCAGGGTATTTGCCTTGTTAATTTCCCTCAATTTTCTGTCGGGCATTGCCTCACCATTCAGTTTCAGCTCTCGGAGAATCACTTTTCCCTTATGATCGGGTGTGGCCAGGAGTCCGGAAGTATTGACCCGGATCAGCGAGTTTTCGCCGGCCACGTAAAGGATACCCCTGCTATCCATGGCAGCCCTGAGTGAGCCCTGGCCATTGTACCCATTCTCGTTGTCGAAGAATCTGATCACTGTTTGCTTCTTGTCAAACAAAGCCTGCAGGTCGATGCAATTCAACCCCAGGTTGGTCCCCGCCCAGAGATGATCATCCGGTCCGATCCGAATCCAGTTGAGGGTACTGCCCCTGATTCCGTCGGAACTGTTTATCCTCCAAAGAATGTTAATAGAATCCCCCCTCACCTCTGCAATACAAATCTCCCCTCTTCCGGAGGCAAAGATCAGGTGCCCCTGTTTGTCGAAGCCCAGGTCGGCAATGTTGTTGTCGATGGAGGGATCTGATTCATTAAAGTGGACCAGCCGCATACCCCGGCTCATCCAGAGACCGGTGGTCCATGAGGCGAACCACAAACAGCCGTTATGACTGACTATCCTGTTAATATTCCGCGGGTCGCCTCTTTTGTTGAACTGAATGAATCCCGCGCCCTCAATGGAAGTGTTCACGGGGCCATCCCCGGTCAGGTTGGCTGATTGATTGCTCAGGCAGGGATTGATCAACGTTGGGCCCCAGCCGGCAAATACCATGGTATCCCGGCCGCCAAACCTGAAGGTCCCTTCGGATCCCGTGGGGCCGTGATAGTCGGTTTTCTGGTCCTTCAGGCTGAACAATCCAAATCGGTTTGAGAAGAAGATCGTACCATCTGCATCCTCAATAACCTTTCCGAATTCAAAAGGGGTGTTCTTGCTGAAATCAGAGAATTTTCCGGCAGGAAGGGTTCTCAGTTTCTTCTGAACCGAGTCGGTGGCCACGTAAATGTTTCTCCGGGTTTCTTTCCAGTAATCCTGATAGGCCTGGATCATCGGCGTCTTTTCCATCCGGTATTTCCGACCATCGGGACTGATGCGGATCAGGTCGAGGTTGTCAGAGACCCAGAGATTATCCCGGGAATCGACATAAAGCTGGTTGATGCTCAGTTCCTCCAGTCCCAGCTCAGCCGGCCCCGATTCAGAGATTTCGCTGGTCCTGAACCAGTAAAGCCCATCATTTTCAGTCCCGATCCAGTTGACATCCTGTTCTCGGTCGCAGTAAACAGTCCAGATGCTCCGGTCCCTGATGCCCAGCTGATCCTTGTAATTGACGAAATCCTTGCCGTCATAGCGGAAAACTCCCGGTATAAGGTCACGGTTTTTGTATGACCAGGAGGCCATCCAGAAATTGCCCTGCCTGTCTTCGTCCACATAAAACACTTGTCCGGGTGAAGGGTTCCGGATCTTTCCCTTAGGATTAATAATGGTAACCCCGCTGGGATATTCTCCAAACACGGTATCACCCCCGGAACTGATCCATACCGAAACCGCTGCTTCGGGATACCTGGAACCTTTGTCGTTCACATTGACAAACCGGTTCTGATCCGGATAGTACCGGGTAGGGTTTATTTGGCCGATGGATGTGAAGTAAATATAATCCTCCGCATCCGCAGCTTTGGTCAGGGTTAAGGGCTGATCTGCGCTTCCCATCCATTTCGGTGAACGGATCACGGAATCACCACGAATGATCTGTGCCCCCTGATCCGAACAGGCCGCGATGAGGTCGAATCGTTTTGAATAGTACAGATAACGTATCTGATTCGTTGACAAACCGTTATCTGTGGTGATTCTCTTATAGGAATAACCATTGTACAGGTAGATCCCGTCAAGATTACTGCCGAACCACAGATTTCCGTTTTTATCCTCATCGATCGACCAGATTTTGTCGAGGGTTTTGTTTTCAGGTGTTTTGACCACGGTGAAGGAGGACCCGTCATAGGTGCAGAGGGCAGCATCCGTGCCGATCCAGATCAGCCCCTGGGAATCCTTGAAGATACACCGCACGGCACTGCTGGTTAACCCGTCTCTTTCGGTAAAGTGCCTCACCTGGAAATTCTGGGCTGTCACCGGAAGAGTGCAAAAAGCCAAAATCAGGATGACCCGGCCAAAATAACAATCTATCCGCATTGAAGTTATCTTTGAATGAATGCAATTACTGTTAAAATTATGATAACTTAGGCATCATGGTAAAGTGGTTCATCATAAAAAACAGGAAAAGTTTATTGCTGGTGACCCTCCTGAGCGTGGTCGTCATTTCGGTGGTGGCATTGTCCTTTTTTTCGACCAGCCGGGACCATATCCTCAGGGAAAAGCAAACCTATCTCGAGAGCATCTCTAAATTAAAACTCCAAGAGTACCTGAACTGGAAAAATGAACGCATCGGGGATGCGCTGACCTTTTCAAAAAGTCATGACTTTACATCTGACCTGGGTCAATGGATTAAAAATCAGTCCGATAAAAAGACTCTTAATTTTCTGCTGAACGAGATTCAACTTTTTATTAATCATTATAATTATGATGACCTCCTGATCACAGACCGAAAGGGGAACCTTCTTCTTTCGGCCTCTGATTCCACGAGGGTATACAAACTTGATCCGGAAAATGAGGAGCTGGTATTACGGGTCGCTGGCACCGACAGCGTACTGATCTCGGACCTTTATTACTGTCACAACCACCATAAAATTCACCAGGACTTTTTGATTCCTTTTGCACACAACCCGGAATATATTCTGATCCTGCGTGTGGATCCTGCGGAGTACCTGTTTCCGCTGATCCAGAGCTGGCCAGTGCCCAGTAAAACCGCAGAACTCCTCCTTGTCAAGGGGTCTGAAGACAGTGTCGTCTTCCTCAATGACCTCAGGTTCCGCTCCGGAAGTGCACTCTCTTTCAAGCTGCCACTCAAAGGAGGTGAAGAGATTCCGGCTGTTCAGGCAGTTGTCGGAAAGACTGGTATCTCAGAAGGAATTGACTACCGGGGCCGGAAGGTGATCTGTTATATCATGACGGTTCCGGGACCTGACTGGTACCTTATCACAAAAATTGACAAGCAGGAGATATACAGGGACCTGACCAAAACCACCCTGCTGATATCAGCCATTTCGCTTCTTGGATTGATCATGGTGATCTTTTTCATATTCTGGCTCTATAACCTGGGGCAGCATAATCTGTTCCGCGAGCTGTTTGAAAAAGAGAAAAAAATCGCGGAAGCCAATCAACTCTTCAGAACCACCCTGTACAGTATCGGCGATGCGGTGATCACCACCGACCGGCATGGAAAGATCAGACACATGAACAAGGTGGCGGAGGAGCTTACGGGATACACGGAATCAGAGAGTTACGACCAGCCGTTGGAACAGGTTTTCAAAATTGTATCGGAAGAAAATCTGGAAAAGGTGGAGAACCCGGTTGACAAAGTATTCAAATCCGGCAGAGTCATTAACCTGGCAAACCATACCCTGCTGATCAGCAAAAAGGGTCGCAAAATTCCGATTGCCGATAGCGGAGCTCCGATTAAAGACCATCAAAACCAGACCATCGGGGTGGTGCTGGTATTCCGCGACCAGACCGAAGAACGGCAGCTGATGGCCAGCCTGGAATCAAGGGAAAACCTGGTCAAGAGCATTATCAATGCAGCCCCGATCGGGATTGGGCTGGTCAGGGACCGGATCCTGATGGACGTGAATGAGAGGGTTTGCGAGATGATCGGGTATCCCAGGGATGAAATTATTGGCAAGAACTGCAGATTATTATATCAGACCGATGAGGAGTTTCAGTTTGTCGGGACAGAAAAGTACAGACAAATACAGGAACTCGGCGTTGGCAGCGTTGAAACCAAATGGGTGACCAAAAACGGTAATCTGCTTCACATCCTGCTCTCCTCAGCGCCGCTGGAAATGAATGATCCGGATAAAGGATTCACGTTTACCGCCCTCGACATTACGGCCAGAAAAGTGACAGAAGCCCGGCTGGACCAGGAACAGACTTTTCTCAGATCCATTATCGAGCATATTCCCGATCAGATCTATGTGAAGGACCGGAAAAGCCGGTTTGTCATCTGCAATACCCCCGTGGCTAAGCTTGCGGGATGCAATCAGCCCTCTGACCTTTATGGGAAAACGGACCTTGATTTCTATCCGATCAGCATGTCGCAGAAATATTTTGAGGATGAACAACAATTGATGGCTACCGGTCAGGCCATTGTCAATATAGAAGAACACATTGTTAATCAGAATGATGGAAAAATCATGTGGAACCTTACCACTAAGGTTCCCATCTTTGGGGCAGGCGGGCAGGTAACCGGACTGGTGGGCGTCAACCGCGACATCACCGACCGGCATGAACTGATGGAACAACTGGTAGTGGCAAAGGAACACGCTGAAGAGGTAGCGAAACTGAAAACAAGGCTTCTGGCCAACCTGAGTCATGAAATCAGGACCCCGCTCAACGGGATCCTGGGGTTTGCGGAACTCCTGTCCGATTCACCTGAGTCGGATATGGTAGCCAAATGGTCCGACATCATCTACACTTCAGGGCAAAGGTTGCTCAATACCCTCAACGGGATTCTTGATCTGTCGTTGCTTGAATCCCAGCAGACCAAGGTGATCCTGATACCCGTCCACCTTAACAAGATCGTGGAAAATGTATCCTCGCTGTTCATTCCGCTCGCTTATAAAAAGGGTCTTGAGCTGACCTGGACCGTTCCGGAGACCAGGATTGAGATCCAGGGGCAGCCTGGATACATTGAGAAGATCCTCAATAACCTGATCCATAATGCCATAAAATTCACCCAGTCGGGTTTTGTGCGGATTGAACTGAAAATCATTGAAGATCAGGACAGCCATTGGGCCGCAGTATCGGTTTCTGATTCCGGTCCAGGCATAAAAGAAGAAGACAGGGGCCACATTTTCCTTGAATTCAGGCAGGCCAGCAGCAGCAACTCAAAAGTTCACGAGGGAACCGGCCTGGGATTGCACATCTCCAAAGGCCTCGCCGAATTCATGAACGGTAAGATCCTGCTCGACAGCAAAGTCGGCGAAGGCTCTGAGTTTATCCTGATGCTGCCGGTGTACCTTCGTGACGCGTGACGCCCTTTTGTCATCCCTGCGGAGGCAGGGATCCCGGCCTGCGCCGGGATGACAGGGTGTTTGTTATGATTGTTGTGGTTGTTTGTCACGCGTTACGCGTCCCGCGTCACGAAAACGTAAAATTGAAAAAATCTACAAGACGATGTCTATCTTGTTCAATTCGCTTAAGATAAAAGAAATAAGTTTCCGCAATCGCATCGCCGTTCCACCCATGTGCATGTATTCGTCCCTTGACGGGTTTGCCAATGACTGGCACCTGGTGAATTTGGGGAGCCGGGCGGTGGGCGGGGCCGGACTGATCATTCAGGAGGCCACGGCGGTGTGGCCGGAGGGAAGGATCACGCCCGGCGATCTTGGCCTTTACAAGGAGGAACATATCCCGATGCTTCAGCGGATCACTGCTTTCATTGAAGCTCACGGTGCGGTTCCCGGGATCCAGATCGCGCATGCCGGAAGGAAAGCCGGATGCGCGAAGCCATGGGAAGGCGGGAAACAGCTGAAGATCGCAGAGGGCGGATGGACAACGGTGGCTCCTTCGGCAGTTCCTTTTTCGCCTGAGGAGGCGGCTCCGCAGGCCCTCAGCAAGGAGGGCATCCTGAGGGTGGTTGAGGGATTCAAAACTGCCGCAGTCAGGGCGCTTGAAGCCGGATACAAGGTGCTGGAGATCCACGGAGCGCACGGGTACCTGGCGCACGAGTTCCTTTCACCGCTCAGCAATCAGAGGCTCGATGAATATGGCGGCAGCTTCGAAAACCGGACAAGATTTCTATTGCAGATCACCGACGCGGTGAGAGGCGTTTGGCCCGAGAACCTGCCGCTGTTTGTGCGGATCTCGGCCACCGATTGGGCAGAGGGCGGATGGGATGTGGAAGAGGCCGTCAGACTGGCCATCCTGCTGAAAGAGCATGGCGTCGACCTGATCGATACCTCTTCGGGAGGACTTGTTCCTTACCAGAAAATACCGCTGGGCCCCGGATATCAGGTCCATCTGGCCGAACGGATCCGGCGGGAGGCCGGCATCATGACCGGTGCAGTCGGGCTCATCACCGAAGCCCGGCAAGCCGAAGAAATCCTGGTCAGACAACAGGCCGACCTGGTCCTCATCGGACGACAAATCCTGCGCGATCCCTATTTCCCCCTGCATGCCGCAAAGGAACTGGCAGCAGAGGTCAAATGGCCGGATCAGTATCTGAGGGCCAATTAATCCTCCAGGTCAACCGTTATGATCCAGCCAATGTTGTCGTTTGGAATATTTGACAAATAATAGGAGGTACCATCTCCGCTACGCTCTTCCTTTCTATAATTAAATATCTTCTTAATCAGATATTTAGAAGGATCTCCTTTGCCGCTTATATAAAAGGTAACACGGTAATCAACTCCGGTATCCACCTTTTGTGGAATATCCTTAAAGGAGAACTCATGATTAATATATGTTGTTGATTGCCAAAACGTTCCATCAACTCCTGAGTACTCCCAAATCGTGTCTGTCCGCATGCACTCCACCGATAGTGTATAGGGTTTGGATGCTGAGATCTCACCTGACATTTTAATGTATTTGCTTGATTTTGTGTAAAAATCATCCAGAAACCAGGAACCTTCGCATTCAAAGGAATTACCCGTCCATATAAGCGGAATGGTGTCGGTGAAATCGATGGAATATTCATCCTTCACCTTGCCGTTGATGAACTCCCTGCGATCCCTCTTTGCCCAGGTGGTGCCGTCTGATACTGAATACTCAGCCGGGTATCCAAATATGACCCTCACCATTCTCTGATCCCATTTACGGGTTGCGGCAGCAAACTCTTTAGACTGGATTCGAATGCCTCCGAAGTTGATCTCTGCCCTGACGAATCCCTCTTCGGGAACTGTTACATCCCCTAATTGCCATTCACCGGCACTGGCCTGAACCGTTCTCTCGGATTTGATTTTGTGGTCTTTGTCCATGATCATTACCTGAACATCCCCGTTATAAAAGATCTCCTCCCTGAACTCCTCATCAAGCGTATGTTTGATCTCTCCGATGATTCCATCATCTGTCACCTTCAGAATATTGACAGCAAGAACAGGGAAATATAGTTCCATAGTCCTCACCCCGGCCTCTATAATATTGGGTATCAAAGCCTCTGCCTGAGAAATAACACAAGTCAGGTCGACTTCAGGAACCTGGAGCTTGACCAATGCAGGATCATCATATTCAAGGACATCCTGATTGCACTGCATTACATTGTAACCTCCAATCCTGTTTGAATAAAAACCATCCAGATAAGTCATCTTCTCCAGATCAGGAGATTTGTATGGTTCCACAAGATCCTGGGCAGGGCCTGAAACCATTTGCCCGAATTTATCTTTACCATAAATGGTTTCGCCCGTAAAGAAATTCTTATTGGTAAATTCAGCCAGAAGAAAAGCTATCTCCTTGACCGTCTTACTCTTTTGTATCGCCTCTGTCAATGTCGGTTCGGGATGGCCATTTGCCAGTTTGCTGAATTCACCGGGTTCCTTTTGGCGGTAATAATCGATCAATTCCTCATAAGGATCCGGATTGCCAAACAGGGAGTTGTTGTTCCATAAGGGTGAGGGATGTGCATCGTTCCTGACATGAGCAGGACATCCATTATCGGCGATCATGTGGAGGGTTTCGCCGAGAGCACGCCAGGCTCTGGCCATCAGTTCTTTTCTCCTTGAGCTGTTTTTCTCCTCCAGAGCCCACTTGATCCAGCGTTTTCCATGCTCCCAGGTGTAGTAGTGCTCCTGAATCTGCGTGGGAGCATCGGCAGTACCGAGGGCCCATTGAACCCCGTCAATCTCGGGGTTGGTGAATAGTTTCTGGATGGTTCCCATCAAAAAGGCGTTAGCGTCGTCGTTAAGGTATCTGGCTCCATCGGGCATGGTAGGATCGAAGAAATGGCGCAGGGAGGCCGGAACTTCCGGAACATCAGCTGAATAACCTCCATGACTGATCCATTCTCCCACGCTCTTGGTTTCAGTTCCTTCATCAAAATAGGTATACCCTACTCCGGACACATCATCAGGATGAAACAATCCGTCCTTTGTTACCGCAGTGCCTTCGAATTGATTGGTAAAATCAAACTGATATTGAGTGAATTTAGGGGAAGTCTGATCCTGGTTGTTGTTCCTTACGGAGAAATCCAAAACAATCAAATCATTAATGGAAGGGTGCGAAAATTTGTTGCCGTATCCCGTCAGCACCAGCGATAACAGGATCGCGCAAATCCCTGACAGCAGGGATACCGGCAGTTGGCTTGACTTTTTCATCTTTTTCGGTTTAAAAAGTTGCCAGCAGCCAGTTATCCGCATTCCCCAAACAAAACTCTACAGTCAGTTTTTTGTCCTGATAGGAGTATTCATACACAGCAAACCTTTCGGTTCCATAGAGGAACTTGCGGTTGGCAAAAGCATTCCCGATATCCGGCATGTGAGATTTAAGGGCTCCGAAATAGGGCCTGATCCTCCCCAGGGAGGCATCCGAAAGAATGGACGCCAGTCCGGCTGTGTCCGCCTTTTTAAACACGTCTTCAAATTTGGAAGCGGTAACCTCCAGCTCCTTCATGTTAATCCCGTCGGTATCATCATTGATATAATCAGAGCCAAGATCACCGTATTCGGTGCAGCTTGAGTTCATTGAAATAATGACCGCCCAAAGAAAGAGTGTGCCAAAAAATAGAAAAAGGTGCTTTTCCATGGCATAATGATTTGGTGCTCATTAAGTTAAAAAATCTCAATGAGTTGACCAAAAATATTTTCAGACTTGACTGCCGGAGGAGCTGCTATACAAAAAATGGTATTACCGCCTTCCGTCCCGCCGGATAATCGGGGAAATGGCTGCGGTACCATTTGTGGTGGGAGATGGCCCTCGGAACCAGGTTGGCTACCGTCCAAACGAGGAACGACAGGGCTGCGAGGTTCCAGCAAAGGATCGCATAGCCTGTCCATTCGATGATCTCGCCGAAGAGGTTTGGGCAGCTGACATATTTGAAAAGTCCCCCGTGCGGGATCTTATACCCCGTTTCGCCGGGAGCACGGAGCTTGATCAGCCGGGTATCGTGGTCCCAGTTGATCCAGATTCCCCAGGCGAACAGCACTGTGCCCAAGATAAACTTCAAGCTCAGGAAATAGCCGGGATCATATACCGAGAACCAGGCGAATGAGCTCCCCAGCAGGAAGCCGTTCACGAGGTTGAACAGGATACCCATGAGCATGATCACCACAGGCATTTTCTTGGCTTTCGTGTGAATCCGGAAAGGGAAGATGAACGAGCGGTTGACATAGTGGAACAGGAAAAATGAAACCAGTGTCCAGGTGACAGCATTCTGCGAATTCGCATTGGAAACCACGAAATAGAGGAGCACGATCATCCCCGGAGCCTCCATGAACACCCATCCCAGGCGGTTGCTGATCTGAGGCCCCCATTTGGAAGTGGTGTGCCTGCCATAAGGGGCGGTCACTTTGAGCAGAACCAGAAAGATGACGGCCGCAAAGGCCATCCATCCGTAATTAAGCTGCTGGTAGGTTTCGTAAGTCATCGGTGTAATTATTTCAACCGGCCGGTTTGCTTAAACCAGCCAATCGTGTCGGTTATGGTTTCCTGAAGCGTCCGGGGAGCATATCCCAGTTCCCCGACAGCCTTTTGACTGCTGATATGGTGATGGCCTTGCGTAAGGGCCATGATCGATTCGCGGGTATATAGCGGCTGGATTTTCAGTGCCTTTGCGTACATCCAAGTGAACGGGAGCCCGGTATAGCCGATCCAAGAAGGCAGCACCGGCAGCCTGCGCCGGTCGCCCTTCACACGCAGGATCGCTTCCTGCAGTTCGTTCAGATCATGCCACCGGCCACCCAGCAAATAAGCTTGTCCATTCCTCCCCCTTTCCAGGCCATTGATTACACCCTGAGCCACATCCCTGACATCCACAAAATCAAAACCGCCCCGGATCAGCACAGGGATCCGACGGGTATAAATATCCATCACCGCCTTCCCGAGATAGGTGGGCTGCGAGTCATAGGGTCCGATGACGGCCGTGGGATTGAGCACCACCACCTTCATGGAATCTGATGCCTGCTCGAGCACAAACCTTTGTGCATCCCGCTTGGAGCGGTCATACGCGGGCGAATCATCCGGACAGAAAGGAGTCTCCTCCGTGAGGACCTTATCGGTAGTATGCTGATCGTAGGCATGAATGGAACTTACATGGATAAAGCGCATGACCCCAGCCAGCCGGGCTGCTTCGAAAATACGCTGCGTTCCGTGCACATTCGTTTCATATACAGCAGGATCCGAATTGCTGTGGATAGAGATCCTGCCTGCACAATGGATCACTGCATCACACCCTTTGACCAGCATTTCAAGGGAGTGCCTGTCAGCCAAACTTCCCTGGACCGTCTCAAAGGAACCGGATTGCACGTCAGGCAAACGCTTGTATACCAGACCCCTCACGCGGTAGCCCCTTGCAATCAGCTCAGGCAGCATCGCCGAGGCGATATGCCCGGTGGTTCCGGTAAGGGCGATTTTGAGGGGATTTGACATAAATAAAGATCTAAGTAACTAAAACTTGCGTGAAACCTGAAACGCGCAGCATGAAACGGTTGAAATGGTTGAAATGGTTGAAATGGTTGAAATGGGTGTGATGGTTTGTCATCCCTGCGAAGGCAGGGATCCCGGATCAAGTCCGGGATGACAGTGAGGGCGGTTGTCATCCCTGCGAAGGCAGGGATCCCGGATCAAGTCCGGGATGACAGTCGGGACGTCACGCGTCACGAAAAAAATCCAGCAACCAGCAATCCAGTAACAAGCAACTACCTGCCACCCTTCCCGAACCACAGCTCCGGCCGGCATTCCGATTCGAGCCGGGACTCTACCGAATCAGGGAGCCCGGGAAAGAAATCGATGCCGGTGAGGGATTCAACGGAATCAGCCGTGACGGCGAAAATGGCCAGGGGCTCGCTGCTCTTGGCATTGGGCATGAGAAAAGCAAGAATTCTTGGATTTCTGGGCTGAGGATCCAGTATGATCTTATAATAAAGGGCTGGAATGGTAACGCGGCCCGGACCGATGGATCCCATTGGCCGGGTAAGGAGGCCGCCGGTAACAATATAAAGCGAATCGGAGGATCGTGCCCAGCTTCTCACCTGCTCCTCGAGCCGCTTCCAGAGGCCCCGGTTGAAACCGGGATCCTGGGGCGACATATTGGACAAATAGAACGTTTCGCTCAAGGCATCCGGCGAAAATGACATGTCGGCAGCCGGACACAAATGACCGCGGTCATAGCCTGAACCTCTGTAATCGGTGAGGGTAGCGGAACCCGATGGGACCCTGGGATCCGAACGGAATTTGTCGTCACGCTCGGCCGCTCCGGTGATCATCGAAGGCCTGAGGACATAAAAGACCCATTCAGCCTGTTCATCCTTTTCGGAGTAGGAAAGCGTATACCAGGTATGTCTTACGATTTCCTCGTTCCTGCCCAGGGGCAGATACGCATTTTGTGCCGGAAGGACCTGCGCCGCAATGAGCAGCAGGATCCCCATAGCAAAGGGAGTCCGCATGAATTGAAGTTTGTCGAGTTACGACAAAAATAGCAATTCACGCCAAAGGCCACGGATATTATAAAGCCCGCGCCTTGGGAAACAGGATATTGTTTTCCAGATGCACATGAACATGCAGGTCGTCCTCAAACTGTTCAAGCAGCTGCATGGTAACCCGGTAAGTGTTACAACCGTCATCCGGGACCTTATACCCGCCGGTTATTTCATTGATGTGATCCATGGCTCCGCCGGCAAACTCATGCTCGCCGCTCATCCGGTTGATTTCCGACAGGATCACCGAACGATTCTCCTGATTGGGTTCCACCAGCGCAAATTTGATCGCCGGAAAAAGAACTTCCTCCTCATTCCTCAAATGCTGAAGCAGCTCCTCATTGATCCTCGCAAAAAGATCAGCCACTTCAGTCAGTTCAGTATGATGACCTCCGTGAACAGCAGCAATTTTCTGAGTGTAAAATACCAGATCAGGCAGGGTCTTCAGAACATATTTATGGTGCGTATTGGTGATGTAGTCGGCAAGGAAATCCAGCGACCATTCCTTGAAATTATGGCCATGACTTGCCGGACTCTCCTCCAGGGCTTCAAGTTCC